>ERZ795030.3469-NODE-3469-length-16745-cov-11.557639_pt1 | contig 16745 bp, 14 predicted proteins | sample MGYA00375122_ERZ795030 | MGnify/ENA primary metagenome ERZ795030 (study PRJEB30165, sample SAMN05720146) | activated sludge metagenome | isolation source: anaerobic digester from wastewater treatment plant | place: Japan | collected 2015-04-20 ... | reverse complement strand
TCACAATTAAGCCGATAAGTCTTAATCCTTTTTCTTCTGGAAGTTAGTTTCAGACTAACGAAACTACAAGACGAAATTTCAGACCAGTTTAATGTCTTAATCCTTTTTCTTCTGGAAGTTAGTTTCAGACACATTTATCACGATGGCATTAATGAAACAGAACTGAATGTCTTAATCCTTTTTCTTCTGGAAGTTAGTTTCAGACTGGTAAAGGTGGTAGAATTTTAGCAAGGGTTAGATAAGTCTTAATCCTTTTTCTTCTGGAAGTTAGTTTCAGACGTTAATTGACTTTTGCGTAAAAAATTAAAACAAAAAGTCTTAATCCTTTTTCTTCTGGAAGTTAGTTTCAGACTACGGAATCCGCCCCCGCTTTGCTATATACATGTGTCTTAATCCTTTTTCTTCTGGAAGTTAGTTTCAGACGCGAATTAAACTACGTTAATAGTTATGACATGAACAGTTGTCTTAATCCTTTTTCTTCTGGAAGTTAGTTTCAGACCAGCATTAAACAAGCAGAAAGATTTTTGAATAAATTGTCTTAATCCTTTTTCTTCTGGAAGTTAGTTTCAGACCTATATGTCTGAGGTATATTATCACTACACAGATTTGTCTTAATCCTTTTTCTTCTGGAAGTTAGTTTCAGACATGAAAGCAAAAACAAACAAATTTAGTGAGTATTTGTCTTAATCCTTTTTCTTCTGGAAGTTAGTTTCAGACAGTTGTTTGGAAGAGATTTTGGGAGCTATTGCAATGTCTTAATCCTTTTTCTTCTGGAAGTTAGTTTCAGACCGTAGTCCCAATCTAAATAAGATTCTTAAACAGATTAGTCTTAATCCTTTTTCTTCTGGAAGTTAGTTTCAGACTGTAAAATTTGTAAAGTTCACGTTTCTACTAACTTAAGACTTTGTATGTGTAGTGTTTTAGCTAATTTTAAGAAAAAAAGAGCTGTTTTTTATGGGGTGCAAATGTAGTGTTATTTTCCAATAAATCAAAGAACGCTGTGAATATTTTTCTGTCTCAGAAAAAGAGTGTATTCCTGTTTTTTAGTATCAGGTCCACGTCTAACGTTCGTCCTATTACTTTCATGGATTGAAGGTAATCCGTAGATATGGGTACTATAAGTATGCTATCTTGATTTTCGTAGCATTCCTGCACTTGAGCCAACTCGCTTCGCATACGGTTGTAGGTATCAAGAGGCAAGTCTGCCAGGAAGATAGACTTTTGCACCCTGGTACAACCTTCACGTAACAGATATTTAACTATTTGATTGCGCACTTTGGTGCTCTCTATGTCGTACATTACAAAGAATATCATATGGTTTGCCGGTCTGTTGTTTTGTTTTATTATTTTAAAAATACGTTCTATTCGTTCTTCAAGCGTAGGCAACTCATCTAAATTTCCCACGTTTCTGTTGGGTGAATGCGGATGTGGCATTCCGGCACGTGAGAATTTTTTCATCTTTTCTACAAATCCTATTTCCTTTTTTTTTGCCATTGCTCGGTATTACAGATTTTGATTTACCTGGTCACCAGGAAACTTTCTACCAGGTCAGCAAGCATCTGGTTCATTTCTGCCGATGTGCCTGTACGTGGCGATTGTACCACGGAAAAGCCTCGTTTACCATAAAAAAGATTTATCTCAGCCTCTTTCAGTCCTACTTTGGCTCGTATTTTTTTACCATAACTAATATTGATTATCTCTTTTATCTCAACTCCTGTTTGGCATATGTAATTGCTTAGTTCGCCGATTATCTCATTGAGCTGCTCGGGTACGTAAGCAGGTGGTTTTTCAACCTTTGGCGGAGTTTTTAGCAGTATTTCTTTGATACGCTGTACTACTTCACTGTCCACATCGGTTTTGGGCGGTTTTTCTTTATCTTTTAAAGCTTGCTGTTCTTTTTCGGCTTTTTCCATCTGCTTTTTCTCCCAAAACATTTCATGTGGATTAAGTGTGTTTACATACGCATTTATATCTACTGCATCTGCCAATGGATTGTAATGGACATTTTCATCATAACTGATAAAGCAAGCCCGGGTTACATCGCTTGTACGGGTATCTATCACTTGGTCAAGGGCGTATTGTTTTGAGAAATCGGTAGCAAAAAGTTTGTAAAACAACGAAAATACACCGGCATCGTAGCATCGTTCATTCAGCCTGAAGAGCAGTTTTAGTCCATCCTGACTCGGCGAAAGGAACGAAAGCATTACACGGCTATCAGCTTCTACCCGTTCGCGCAATGTTTTTATCTCCAATCCTTTTTCAGCTATATGGTCTATATCCAACATAAAATAAGCAGCATAGGCGAAATTTTCGGTGCGCCGCACAGCGGGATTGAATATACCGCAAACCATATAAGGAAGCTGTTTTTTAAGTATTGCGTATTGTTTTGTGTCGATATTTTTCACAATGCGGAGTTGCTTTATTCTGTTTGCCACATCCGGTTTTGGATTTTTGATGGCATGGTATAAATACTCTACCTGCACCTTTTGTAGCGGATCGCCTGCTATGGTAATATTTCTTCCTGCTTGTAGCATGTTCCTGAGAAATTAAATATATTAAAGTTTGAAACTCAAAACTTTATTGATATTCTTTAAAAGTCTGTGCTAAGTTTTGCGCTCTTAGCAAGATATGATTTTCCCTGCTTCTGCTGATGCCGTTCATCAAGATCACTTCGTCCAAATAATCGTTTAGCGATTGTATAAGTACCCTTCTTCCTAATCCTTCGAGCCAATAAGAACCGTCAGAGTTCACGGAATAAAACTCGTCGGTGATGCTGTTTTGTGCTGCCAGCGAAAACACTACGTAATCTACCCAAACACGGTAAAGCTCTATCACATCATACACCAACACGGGGCGGTTGTAGTCGTCTCTGTGAAATACACCCACATAAGGGTCTATTCCGGCTTTTATCAATGCGCCTTCTATTTTTCCGTAGAGAATACCGTAGCCATAATTGAGCAAAGCATTGACTACGTCCAGGGCGGGATGCTGAGAGCGTTTGGCGAACTGCATGCTTTCGGGGATAAAAAGATTGAGTGTTTCGAAGTAAATTTTTGATGCCAATCCTTCCCATCCGCGCAATTTTGGAGCGATGTCAGAAATCACTTCACCTTTCAATGCTTTTACTTTAGTTTGATAGTCCGATATTCGTTGGATAGCCTTATCTACTAGGCGTTGTGTGCGGTCGTCATTCACTCGCATGGCAAGAATAAGCGCTTGTTGATTGTCCATTTTCTGCACCATCACATCTTTTATCCATTCGATGGCGGCTTTTGAAAAAGTAAAATTAAGCTGTCCCTTGCGTATGGTAGAAATGGAACCGTATTTATTGCTCCACACTCGCCCTATAGGTTCGCCGCTGCGGTCCATAAACAGTATTTCTATCTCATTCTCAATGGCAAGAAGCACGGCATCACTTGTGATTTGTGCACCCCGGCTTATGTGGATGGAGCTTATTCCGGCTACGGGTAAGCGTTGTTTTCCGTCTTTATGGTTAATGATAAAGGCTTCGTTATCGCGACTCAGCGACGTGCCGAATGTGTTGAGTATTAAGTCCATATTTAATATTTTTCAATAAAAAAATCGTCTACTATATGCAATTGTTTTTTTGCACGTGTTACCGCCGTATAAGCCCATTGATATGCGGCAGGTTGAGCTTCAAGCGTGAGATTTCGGGCAATATCCAGGAATACCTCATCCCACTCGCCGCCCTGTGCTTTGTGGCAGGTAAGCGTGTAACCGAATACGCAACGAAGGGCATTTAAAAAAACATCATCACTAAGCCGCTCATTAAAAAGAGGGTTTTTTTGTTTGATACCCTGATCTTTCATTCTTCTGTAAAAATCCATAAAAAGAGCTTTTTGCTCTATGGGTCCGAGATTGGGCATTCTGCCGTAAAGAATATTTTCTATCAAGAGTTGAGATACACGTTTTTTAGTGGCCAACTCACGCACTTCCACCTGTAGAAAAGAAAGACCGGCTTTTTGATAACGCACGCTTTTTACCTGTTCCACCACTACGAGGTCGCCATTGAGCAAGCCGCTGATCAGGTTGTTTTGCGTTACAAGCAGCAGATCACCCGGCTGTAACGGTCCCCTGAATCCGAGAGATTCACGCACCATCTTGTTAGATTCGTAGCACTTCACATTGGTGGGTGATATAAAGGTGGATTTTTCGTAATCTCTTCCAGAAATAGTATCTAAATAGCTGTTTATCATTGATATTCTGTCCGGATGCAGCCGAATATCTTTATGGTTTCCCAGTGGCAGCTTGCCCCATCTTACTTTTGGAGGATTTGCATAAAGATTTCGCAGTTGCTGTGCTGCTTGTATAATGCTGTTATCGGCTTGTTGCCGCATAATTTGTGTCAGCTTGCATTCCACAACATCTATGTCAAACGTCTGCTTGAAATAGCCCGGCGATAAAGCAGGTGAAATGTCTTGTCCAATCGGCGGCAACTGGCACTCATCGCCCACAAAAATGAATTTTCCCTCGGGGTCGTATTTAAGCAGATTGGATAGTAGTTTGCCATCGCCAAAGCGTGCTTGTACAGGATTATTATCTTCCACATCGGCAATCATGGAAGCCTCATCCACAATGTAAAAATATTGTTTGTTGTCCGGTGCTTTGGGTGTTAATTCAAAGTTTAAGAAAAGCTGTCCGGTTTTGTCCACACCCGTTTCGTCTTCTTGTCTGGCTACTTCTTCCAGGTCTTGATTGAAACCTTTAAGTGAATATATAACGCTGTGAACCGTAGAGGCAGATGTGCCGGTAGTATTTGTCAAAATTTTGGCTGCTCTCCCGGTAGATGCCATAAGTCTATAGTTCAACTCTCTATCTCGTAACTCGTCGATAAAAAATCGTATAAGCGTGGTTTTTCCCGTGCCGGCATGGCCATTAAGGATAAAAACCTTTTGCTTATTGTTTTTGATAAAGGCTTTGAACTTATTAAAAACATGTTGTTGATTGTCGGTCAGCCTGATATTTTCATCATCATACATATTTTCTAAATCGAACGAAATTGAATGTTATCTTTTTTTGTCCATTTCCTAAATCTTTACTTTGACGAGTAGATGTGGATAAAATGCAACTGATACCCACGTTTCGTAGCTTTTCCACCAACGAAACGGTAAAGCTCATCTCACCCATCAGGTGTACGGTTACTTCTGACTGTTCATTATTGGCTGTTTCCATGATTTTTTGCAGATACTCATCGGTAAGCCGGTCTATATATTCTTCATCTCCATCAGGATCAACAGCGGGGAAAGGCATATCAATACACTCGCCATACTCGGCGGCAGCTTGCAGTTGCGCTTTATCCCATCGAGAAGATGGGTGGTTGGTGAGGTTTATGAGCATCAAGTGTGGTTTAGCTGCATATTCTTTTGAATTAGTAAGCAGTATTTTTGGAAAAAAGTCGAGACTTTGCTTGAGTCGTGTTTTTAAATTACTAGCATTTGACGGATTTTGTCTCATGCCACTATGATTGAAATCATTCCTTAATCCTTTTAACCTTAAAAATGCAGAAACTAAACCTTCTTGATTGAATACCTCATCTTTTAATAGATTTCGAACTATTTCTAAGTTTTGTTGATGCTGCTCATCAGTTTTAGCTTTTGGCAATACCCATTTACTTTCGTCATCATCAAATTTTTTAGTTCTGATGTTAAAGGTTTTGTCTACCACATCTCTACGTATCTCATCATCAATATCGATACCGTGCCTGATGCAGAAAAAAGTTACCACGTTTTCCAGTAAAATAGTTGCCGATTGTTGAAACAATCCATTAGCATAACACCATTTAGCTGCCTCAAAACCATTTTTGATGTTTATTTCGGTGTCTGTGGCTTGACCGAAAGGCTTAAAAACATTTCTGATTTTTTCGAGAATTGGATTGAAAGGCTCTATCATAGTCTCCTCAACTTCTTTTAGAGATGACTTTATTCGATTGATGTTTGTTGAACGTACGATATTTAGTCCTCTACAAGTCTGGAAGTCTTCAGTCGCATTTTTCAGATGTTGAACTAAGTTTTTCATTGCTTTAGCCGATTCGTCTGCCCCTCGTGTAGCCTTTAATATTGGGGTTGTTTTGTCTGTAGCTAATTCCTCTAATTTTTCTGTATTTCCATTTTTAAGATAGTCAGCCGCAGCAAAAGTCCAATCCTGCAATGTAGTAAGAGGCAACAAATCTACGATTAATCCGGGTTTTGTACCCTTTTCGCTGATTTCGTAATTACCGTATGTTATGCTTTTTACTGTAACTCCCCTTAGAAATTTAACGTAATTTGATAGAACTAACATTAACATTGGCAGATAGCGATATCCATGAGTTATATCGAAATACAGTTCATCGTTATAGTTTATCTTCTCAAAAACTTTTTCAAATATTTTCCATATTTCCTCTTCGTTATTGCCATCAGGTAAGTTTTTAATTGGTTCTACTTGAAATGGCAAATTCAGTTTATCTAAACGAGTTTTTAAGCCCTCCCGAATGTTGTTTTCAATTGAGTTATGGTTCAGATTGTCAATCCAGTTGTTTTTTTCTGAACCTTCTGTCAACATAATGTACGCAATATCAGTCTCCGACCAATCTGTAGCATTTAAATAATTAAGAGTAGCTTCTTGAATAAATCTGAGTTTGCCACCATAGGATTTTCCATCCTTATGATAATCGCACTCACCATAAGTGGTTGCCCCCAGAAACGATATAAATACTTTTCGTGCCATAATAATATCTTTATATTTTTAACTCCTTTTGTTTCAATTCTTTTTCACTGAAAATTCCTTTTATTCCCAGGATCTTCATTCTCTTTACTACAGCCTTTCTCCTATCATCATTAAAATATTTTGAAGGTAATCCCAATTTGATAAAAATGTATGGGTTTACTCTTAACCCAAAATCTTTGGAGATTGCCGATAACTTGTACATTATTTCTTCTAGGTATTCCGGTGGGTTGTTTATTGGACGCCTATCACCTCCTAACTCTCTGGGTTTAAATAACGACACCTTACATTCGCCCACGTAGAGTTGGTTGTCTTCCGTCCACATCACATCTATCTCGTTGTCATTAAGCTTCTCATTTCTGTCTCGAAATATTTTTACGCCACGTGCTATTTGCATTTTCTCCGGACTCAGTCGTTTATCTTTTTTTATTCGGTTAAAGACATATTTCTCGAACTCTTCACCTTGGTCATCATCGCATCGATATTCGGTTTCGCTTGTTTCGATATACAGTCCGTAAAGGGATAAATATTCTGCTATATTTACCTGATAGGTGAGTGGTAAATCTTCGCCGGTACGTACGTTTTCTATTTTATGGGTGGCGATAGGCACATAAAAATAATCGGCCCGGTACTTGAAAAAATGCTGAAACACAGCGATGGACATTATTTTTGTACCACCCGTCAGGTTTACAAAATACTTGTCCTCCCGGCTGAAGTTCTCGTTTTGCAGTTTTTGTCGGGCATCTGGCAAATCTTCTTCCGATAGCACCACAATTCTCACATCTTTCTTATCAATACCCAACGCATAGCAATAGCGCGATGTCATACCTTTTTCACCCATCCTTTGGGTGGTGATAAAAATATGGCTGTCGTACTGCCCCTCATACTCCTTGGCAACAAGGTAGTTGGGTAGCAGGTGTTCGGAGAGTAAGGAGATCAGGTGGGTCATGCTCTATTTTGTTTTTTCAAGCAACCTTTCTGCTTCCATTTCACTAACAACACGGCTGCTTTTTTCTGTTGTTAAAACACTATTACCAGGCTTTTCCGGATCGTTATCCCACCAAACAATATATTCATTTTTTACGTGGTTAGACAGAAAAAATGTTACTTCGTAATGTTTGAAGCAGTATTTCGTATTGCTACTCTTATTTTGAATGTTATGTTCGATTGTGGGTGAGTTCAGCTGCATATAGGGGTAAAAATCCAAATTTATATTGTTATTCATCTGTCGTCCAATTTGCTGAGCCATTTGCCTGATATCGCTTTCTCCCGAAAGATATGCCTTATGGCAAGTATAAACGTACTTATCTTCGTATTTAAAATGAACGGTAAGTTTTTTAGGCAGTTTATCTATCCATGTGTTTTTTACGTTTTGTACTCCCAAAATGGCGGCAATTACAAAAGTACCTATTGTAATTACCGGCTCCAATGCATCTACATAAAAACTCTCCTCACCAAGTTTAAAATCAAATTTGCTTTTGATGATAAGTAAAACGACAAAAAATGCAACAAAAAAAATAACAATCAAGCTGGTAAACCAACTCTGCTTTTGCCGAAATAAAGCATTCCAATACTGGTTAATAAGGGTTACTTTGTTGTGTGTCATGTTATGCTTTTGATTTGAAAATTAGTTTTTGGATTTTTCCACTTTTGATTTCATATTCAACAATTATTTTATCTCCTCTTTTTAGTCTATCCCTATTACTTATTGGCACTTCAAGTGAGATTGAACCGGTAAATTTATCGTTATCGATTAATCTTGCTTGCTTGGTAGGTCCCTTTAGTACTGTAATTTGTGCTTCGCCTTCAAGAATTTCTCTTGCTTCTTTTTTCTTCTTCAGCTTAACCAACTCCGAATAGGGTTGTAAGTATTCACCACTAATTTGTTTTTTGAAGTTCTGCCGTTTACAATCAACAAATTCTTTTAACTCCATATATTCCAGTGGACTAGTAGTTTTTTGTTCCACACTCATTAGCTTTAGTTCTCTAATTGACTGTGATCTTTTGTAATCAGGAAACTCAGCACTTATCTTATTATCAAACGCTTCAATTAAAGAAGGAATACTTTCTTTCGTTCCTACAATGCTTTCAATTATAATTTTTGTTTTTCCATATCCATACGGTTTTGCGTAGCCAATTGAATGAAAACCCTGATTATCAAATTGTATGGCTTTCAATAATGCGCCGAGTTCTATTTTTCTTAAATTGTGAAATCGAACTTTACATGTGAATGTAGAACCAGCGTCCATAGCAATAAATGGATTTGCATTCTCTTCTTGTCCTGTCGGAATAGAATATTTAACATCCTTCACGGTTGCATGAATGGGGTATCTCTTAAATCCTTTTAGTTGAGCATCATTATCAAGCATTGTTTTAAATTTTGCAGTCATGTATCCGTTTTCTCCCTGCTGTTTCAAGTATATCGGGTAATATGTTGGTTTCGGACTGCCAAGATAAACTTCTCGCTCTTCAATAGGATTACCTTTAGTCATAAATGCGTGAGAGAATTGAATCCGACCTTTAAGTGATTGTTTTGATGTTGTACCGAAAATACACTCTGCCAAATCAAGTTTATTTGACCTGTGGTCAGCAGGCAGATACTCCTTTAGTCGCTTTGGATAAGGAAGTTTGTAAAGATATGAAAGTCCAAAATGTAAAATTTCAGAACCATCTTTATTTAAAACAAAAAACACAGGAACCTTTTCACCTTTGTTGAGTTTTCTCTCCCATTTTTTCCATATATCCGATTTGTTATTAACAAAGCGAAAGTCTTCAAAAAGTCCATCTTTTTCATATCTGTCTAACTCGTATGTATCAAATCTCTCGTTAAAGAACACAAAGTCAAAAAGTTTTCCACTTGCTTTTTTAATTATCTTACCATCAGAACCTGTTTTTTTGTCTTTTCTTTGTCCGGGTTGACCCGTGAAAACAATAGTACCTTCTTTTCCGTTAGTATCATCTTTATATACAAAAATTCTTTTATCAACAGGATTGTCAGCATTCGCTTTTTTGATTGAAAATTTATAAGTTAAGGATTTGTTCTTGATTTTATCGTACTTATACCAAGGTGTTTTCTTGCTTTCATTTCTCCCGACATCATCTCTTTTAAACTCATCTTCAAAATCAGTTAAAAAGATTTTGTCTATTTCACGATATGAAATTCTGCCAGGAACACCCATGTCGTCTACTTTTATCTTATCTTTTTCAATATACATCCACCCACATCTTACTTCATTATTTTGGAAAATATTAATGTACTTTTTTAATTGTAAGTCTCGGATTGTATACCTGCTGTTAGCGATATTACTCATTTTTCCGAAACTCATTATTTCCAACACATTCCTAACAGCCCCTTTTATGGAAGTGGCAGGTATAAAATAGCTGTTGTCCGGAGCTTTGCTAAATGATTTGTAGTTGTTGTTTTTTGCTTCCGCATCGTCCTTGGTATGTCCGTTACGAACAAAAATGGGTGTTTGGGCAGTAAGAGTTAGTTCTATCGTTCCGCTCACACCATCTTCAAAAGGTATATCGTGCGATATTTTGTCGGCCCAATCGGGAAAAAACACTTTATCTGAAAGCGGTACAAAATTAAACGGTGCTTTTATTGTTGGCATAATCTATTCCTCCTTATTTTCGTTATTAAATCCGATAAATACTAATTCTGCTGGTTGCAGTACTTTCATGTTTTCGCAAAGACTATCTTCTTGCGGTTTCCAATATTCCAAAAAGCGAAGTTTTTCCACATCTTTCATACGGTTAGGTAGAAACTCTTTTTCCTTCTTGTGACTATTTTCACTATTAAGTTTTTTTACATTATATATTTTTACTTTGTATTCTCCGTCAACATACTTTATGCTGATGGAGTTTTCTCCGTCGTATAGCAGTCCTTCAACGATAAAAGGATTTGTGTTGTCTACTATCTCTAATTCAAATTCTTGATTATTGATTACTTTAGGCTCTTTTTGGTCGCTATACCACAGATAGCCTTGATATTTTGATTTATCTATTCTCATTTTAATGGTTCTCCATTTTTAGTTACACTTCCTTTAAATAATCCGTTCCCGCGATTTACGCCGCCGCCAAGCGGCAGCATTCCGTTACAGATGTCTTTTAGTGCGCTTTCAAAAGATTCTTCTACTTTGTCTCCTTTAAAAGCTTCTTTTTTTGCCAAAATGGTCATTGTAAATTCTTTTTCTTTTGCATAAGTTACTTTTTCGGTAAAGAGTGCACCCTCAATCGCTCCTCCGGTAAAACGGTCTATTGATATATGATTAAGGAGTTTCTCCTCTGTCTCCTTTTGCTCAATAATATCCGAGAAAATCAGGTTGCCTCTTTGCTGTACCTTTTCATCTTGACTTTCGTAGCCGAATAAAGTTTGAACAGCTATGTTATTATTTCCACATTCAGCCTCTTTGTCTCTAACAAATTTGCCTTCCTTTTCTCTCACACAAAACCCTTTCAACTTATTATAATAAAAAGCCACTCTATGCGACAAAGCTCCTTTTACCGAAGTGGCGGGTATCAACACAAAATCATCTTTTAACTCGCCTTTTCCATCCGTCCAAACAACCTTTTTCCCTTTTACGGGTGTCATATCAGCTTCATCGTCACCAAAACCGCTACCGAATAGGAAAAAATCATCGGGTTGGAGGTTTAGCTTATATTCTATCCAATCGGTTGAGGTGTGAATTTCTGTTTTTTCTGAATCGACATTATCCCAAAATTTAGAGTTTAATACTGATGATTTATCGAGATAGATCTCTAGTTCATCAGATTTTTCCAAATTAAGAGTTCTTTTTTTCAAATCGATTACTTCAACTTCTCCAAAACCGTTGCGTGTGCCACTTCCAATACGGAAGGTATTATTTAGAAGTTGAGAAAGTATTGTTTTGAAGTTTTTATCTTCCTCTTCGCCAGAAACCATTTCCAACTCGAAACAAAAGCGGGTGCCTGCAAAAACGATCTGTTCATCGAACTTGCCGTGTTCTTTTGCTACTCCTTTATCCGTAATATTTACATGTTGGCGGATGGGTAGCTCTTTATAATTTTTGAGCAGCGGGTCTTCTTCAATGGCTTTAATATCCAGTCCGTCTATAACTTCTACTTTGGAGTTCAGTATTTTAGCTTCGGTAAATATAATCTCTGAACCCTGACCCTTTTTACTTCCTTCTTGGTATCCAAAGAACCGCTTGCTCTTTTCCTTGCCAATCATACTTCGCACTACGCCTGCTAAGGAAGTTCCAGGTATATAGGGCAGACCATTTACGTCTATTGCCACTAGTGAATCAGTGGTTATATCTTTCTCGCCCGAACCGACAGCTATCGGTGTTTTAGCCTCAATTATTACCCGGGCTAAATGGCGAAACTTATAATTAGTTGCTTTAATTGTTGTCATTTTTTGCCTCCTTCCTTACATTTTTTTGCCATCTCCGCGGCAAGATTAATAATTGCTATTTGGGCATTGTCGTCATTAAGTTGTTTTTCAACAAAGTTTTTAAATGCAGAAAGACGTCCACGTTCATCCCATTTATCTTTAGCCACACCATGAGTCAAATAGCCTTCGGAATCTCCAAACAACGCTGATATCAACTCATTTTTATTTTTGTATTGCATTACTATATTGCGAATAGCTCCCCATTGCGAAGCAAAAGTATCTCCTTTGAATTTTGATTGATTATCATCAACCCAATGATTAACCATTCTGTACACATTCTGCTCGATATACTCTTGTTCTTTTTGTTGTCCTAAATATTTAAGCAATAATATCTCTGATGTTTTTAATGTATCAATTTCACTCTGAGTGTTTTCTGATATATCACTATTACATTTTCTTTCTTTTTCAAGAATCTTATATTTTGAAACACCTTTATTATCTGCTTCTAAAAACTCCGGATTGTAAATTACTTTTCCAAAACCTTCATTTTTATAAAAACCTACATATCGTGACTCTGTTGGAGACGCAGAAGTTTTAACAACAAAAACACTTCCCTTTTCAATTCCGCAACGGTCTGTATCGTGAGATTGGCGTTTGTAATTCCAAGGTGTGTATTGAAATGTGCGAATTTGAGATTTTTCCCAAATAATTTTGGCATTTTTATCTTCAATACCTAAATCTTTCGGACTTGGTTGGAATGTGGGCAGTCCGTATTCGTCCAAGAAAATCAAACGGCTGTCGGCATAAACTACTAAAAGTCCGTCTTTGCTTTCTCTGCTCGGAATATCTTTATAATCCAATTTTTCAATTTTCACCAATCCGTATTGAGCGGTGCGTGAACGTCCCACTCGTTTTTTACCTACGAGAGTGTCTATGATTTGCTTTTGAAGTTCAGTATTTTCACTATCAACTTCTACTTCAAAACAGAGTGTTAACCCTTCTTGTAGCGATTGGTAGCCGTACATCTGCTCATCTTTTGATCGGCGTTTTTCTTTATCGTATGCCGATTTTATGGCAAAGTTTTTATCTGCCTCAACCTCAGTTGCTTTATTATCTTTAAATTCATAAAAACCGCTTCTGCACTGTTTTAGTTGTTCTTTTTTCAACGTTTCGAGTTCTTTTTCGGGTATTAGGTGGTGGATATAGCTAATATCACTCGGTTTTTTTAGTTTTGGGTAGAACATAGCTGCCGGAATACGCAACGAACGGATTGTACTTCCCTCGTTAATGGGATGAGCATCGCCAAAGCGAACTTTGCCACTATGAAAAACTTTCATAGCATCGTCTCCAAAACTTCTATAATTATCTCCTGATGCCACAATGCCTAAAAAGTTGCTGCCTGGAATAAAGTCTAAAGTTTTATTTGGTCCTTCAGTCGCTGATTTTTGGTTGATAATAATATCTGAAAGCAGCGTGCATTTGAATTTCAGTGTTGTCATTTTTCGCCTCCTTTCTCTACTTCTGTTATTTCTATCGTGCATCGACCAAGTCCCCGGTTACGTCCTTGTCCCAGCCGCTTGATATATTTTAATGCGTCACAAATCTCTTTTTCAAAGGCTACGGGGACATCCAATATCTCTCCGTAACATTTGCAGGGCACTGCCACTTCCGTTTTGCGCAAGCTGTTCTCAACGGCTATACCCGTTTCATCAATCGCCGTGTTTGCGACAGTTCGATACATAAAGCGAACAGCATTGTTCTCGATAATAGCATTAACTTCATCTTCTTTCAACATTGCATTGGTAAAAAACGTCTCTCCTTTATGTGTTTCTTTATAACTGTCTGCTTTTTCGTTTTCATCTTTGGGTTGTTGCCCCTCTTTGATAATATTTCGGTCTTTTGAATTTCCAAAAGTTTGCTTAAACAAATCCCTTTTATCGTTAGCCATTTCTCCTTTTCCACCAATAAAAAGTATCTCCTCTACGGCTTCACGCACTAAGCCTTTGATGGTTTTTCCCGGAATAAAAGGCAATCCGTTTTTATCCTTCACCGTCAGAGCATCAACGCCGGCTCCTGCAGCAAGACCGGAACCGCAATGCCAATCGGTATGAAATTGTATTTCGTATTTTATATTCACTTTACTCATGATTCCACCTCCTTTGTTTTTTCTTTCTTTGTTGTTTGAGTGTTAATGGTGTGGATGGCTAGTATATCGTAAACAGGGCAGTATGTTACTCCATCTCGTTTTTCTCCTTTTGTTACATCCTTTACGTAGTTTTTTATAGATGTCATAAATATCAAGCGTTCCAACTTCTGTGTTGCCATCTCTTTGTTGTAATAAAGTAATCCCATCCAGTTTCTTAAATGCGATTTTACAGCGTTTCCTTCTTTCCCTTTCAGCTTGTCTGCCTTGTCAATTAGTTCTTTTATTGTCCAGCGATTTGGTTTCTCACTTAGATAGTAAGGACCGAACTCGAAACTAATATCGGGTTGCGGTTGAAGCTCACGTTTTGAAATCTCGTCGTAGTTTTCTGTAAAGCTGTCTTGTACCTTGTGAAACATAAGACAAGATTGTGGTAATTCGATGCCTTCTCTGATGCTCTTTTTGTCTTTTGCATCTTTTTTGGCACGGGTAGTAAGTGCTTCTGCCAGTTCGTAACCGTAATAAAAAGGAAACGACGATTTTATGTATGCTATTCCGGCACAAGCGGTAAGTCTGTCTTTTATTTTTCCTTCTGTGAAAACATTTTCTTCTAAAATAATTTCACTAAGTTTGCTTTTGGTCTGATTTTCAAACTCTTCAATAAATGTTTTAGTATATTCTAAAGCCAAATCAGCACGACAAATCAGTGTTAAATCGTCTCCGCTTAGTACGACAGGGCGAATGGGAATTATATCCTTACCTTCAAATTTTGATTTAACTGCATCATAAGCTGCGATAGCAGCATTGGCAGTAGCTATATCCAAGTTTTGTGAAAACTCCTTGAATAGCTGGTCTTTAGTCCCGATTTTTTGTACAATTTGTCCTAAGCCGTTGCCGTCGGCGTGGATGATGGCAATCCAATCGTTTTTATCGGTCATTTTTTCAATATCAAATGCCACTTGACCCTTGCTGATTGTTTCGTCGCCAAAAGCTTTCTTACATAAATTTAAAGCTGTCCTGTCTTTCGTGCCTTCTAAATCTATGAAAAGTTTTGCACGGGTTCCCGCATCGTAATACTCCTCTCCTTTATTGCTTTTCATAACAGCAGGCAATCCCGTTTGACGACTTTGCAATATTCCTATCATTCCGAGCGTGGCACTCCGCATCGGTTTGTTGCGTTGGGTGCGAAGTCTGTTCTCCAATTCATTAACGGCGTTAGCAAAATCATCGTCTTTAAACTTTACTACAGCTTGGCTGATTGTGATACCGGGAGCAAATTCCGATATAACTTTTGGGAAGTTAAGCACTACTTTTTGGCAATCTGCTTCAGATTCAAAAATGTACTTAATATTTCCTGCCGCGAAAGTAATTGCATTCTTGTCGCCACGTAGTGTCTCTTTTGCCTTCTCGTAAGTAATTTCAGGAGACGAGTAAACCTCCTGAGCAAACTTAGAAGTACATATCTCTTCGACCAATTCACTCGCTCCGGCAATTTCTTTGAGTTTATTAGTCTGAAAAATGAAGCTCTGTATGCCTTGTACAGATGCTCCATAAAGGAATTTCTCTTTGTTTTCCATATATCTTATTATTTATTATTCTCTTTCTCTTTCTCTTTCTCTTTTTCTTTCTTCCTCACTGTTACCCCATACCCGACACTCACTCCCTTACCCAGCCCCGCGTAGTCCGGGATGGAAACATTGGTGAGGAACTCAGCATTGAACGTGTTCATTTTCACATTTTTATAATTAGTGATTTTAGGGTCTCCAAGCCAGGTGATTTTACATTCTACCTGTTTTTCAAAAAAGATATTCAGCCCTTTGGCAAAGGATAATATGTTGGCTTTAAGGATATTCTCTAAAAAAGCGGATTTTTCAGCCACACTTTCTAATTTATCATAAAGGTCGTAGTTCTCCTGATTGAGTGCCAACCATTTTCTTATTGTGTATCTAAAATTAGAATTCCAGATTTGAATAAGGTGCCTATATGCCTTGACACTCTCTACTTCAAATTGATGTATTTTCCCATTGAGATTAAGGGCCAAATCTGAATCGAAAAAAAACTTACCGATAGAGTCAGTACCTTCTTCCAGACAAAAAATGGCTGCCTTTTTATTGATTCTTTTGTACTGAATGAGAGGGTAGGAATAGCGAAAGCCTTTATCCTGAAGATTGTGATTGTGGAATAGGATATCCTTGTCTTTAAGTGCATTGACTACAGCGCCCCGAAAAGCCTCTATATCTGTTGGGGATATAATATTTTTAAAACGGATTAATATGATTTTGGTGTTTTTCATAAAAATTGTTGTGAAGATTTTTCTTGCTGACACAAGATTTCACAAAGATGCAAAAAAAAATGAAAGGAAGTATTGTTTTTCAATAAGTATTTATTAAAGTTCTCACAGAAAGGAAAACATCCGGATGTTTCATTTCTAGGTTGAACCTAGGACATCATTCATATCGATTTGTTTTTATTGCACCGCAGGTACAAAATTAATAATGATCATCA
>ERZ795030.3461-NODE-3461-length-16764-cov-4.443713_pt1 | contig 16764 bp, 6 predicted proteins | sample MGYA00375122_ERZ795030 | MGnify/ENA primary metagenome ERZ795030 (study PRJEB30165, sample SAMN05720146) | activated sludge metagenome | isolation source: anaerobic digester from wastewater treatment plant | place: Japan | collected 2015-04-20 ... | reverse complement strand
GGCGGCCTGCTGGCGCAGACGGTCGCTGCGCACGGCGATACCCACCTGGTCGGCGATGGAAGCCAGAAGCGCTACCTCCTCGGCGCCAAAGGCCTCCTCTGGTTTGCGGATCAGGACCAGGGCGCCCAGCGCCCGGCCATCGGCCCGCACGGGCACCATCAGCAACGGCCGGGCGCCGAGGCTGCGCATGTCCGGGGGCACGCGTGGGTCGCCGGAGGGATCGAGGATCAACAGAGGCTCGGCCTTTTGCAGCAGCCACTCGAGCAGGCTGTCTGCGACCATGACGTCAAGCCCCTGCTGCGCCATCAGTTGCCAACGGGGCCGGGCGGGCGCTTCAGCCAACCCCTCCAGGAGGTAGATGGCGCCTGCGTCGCCGTGCAGCGCCGCCAGGGCCTGGCCAAGGGACTGCGCCAGGAGCATCTCCAGGTTGCTGGCCTGGCTGGCGGCTGCAGAGACCGCGTACAGCACGGCCAGCTCGCGGGTGCGATCGGCGATGCGCTGTTCCAACGTGGCGGTCAGCTCGCGCAGCGCTTCTTCTTTTTGCCTCCGTTCGGCAATGTGGGTCTTGATGGAGCCGATCATGCCGTTGAACGAGTGAGTCAAAAAGCCGATCTCGTCGTCGAAGGCAATGGGCACGGATACGTCGAGGTTGCCAGCGTTGGCCTCTTTGACCCCTTGGAGCAGGCGGTGGAGAGGCTTGATGATGCCGGCCTGGAACAAGGAAGGGTAGACGATCAGGATGAACAGACTGCTCAGCACGACCACGCCGGCCATGATCAGCCCCTGGCGATGGATCGGGCGGTTGGCATCGGCCAGGCTGATGATAACCTGGTACACCGTACCATCCAGGGTAAAGGGGGATGCGACGTATTGGCAATAGCTGCCCGGGGCATGACTGCCGTAGTACAGGTGGAATGGCCGCAGGCTCTGGCTATCCAGGAAGGGATAGTCGTAGGTGTAGCTCCAGATCGGGGGCGGGGCAACCTGTTCGGCCCCCTGGCGGCGCATCTCCTCCAACAGGCGCAGGTCGGGCTGGCGATCGCTGGCATAGAGCAGGCGGGTTTCCCTACCGCCAGCCTCACCATCGCCTGGGCGCGGGGCATCCACAGCGACGACGGCGACAATCCGCTCGGGGAGCGCGGTCAGGTCGCCGGCCTGGACCGCTTTGCGCACCACGTCCACTTCCAGCGCCCGCTCGGCTTCGGCCTGCACAGCCGTCTCTTGGATGCTGGAGATGCCGACCGCCCCGAGGACGGCCAGCAGCGTCACCAGCGAGAAGCCGATCAACTTGACGGTCAAAGAGGGTTGCCGGGTGGCCTGATTCCAGATGGCGTAGACCAGCGCCACGATCATCACCAGGAGAGAAAGCCCGATGGCGTACACATCCCGCGGCGTGGGCAGCAGCCCGGCCATGGCCAGGCCAGACGCCAGCCCCTGCAAAAGCCCCAGCGACAAGCCCAGCGCAAAGTTGCGGAGCACCCTGGCCTGGCCGTGCGGATGCAGCAGCGCAGCCCGCCATCCGCTTGCCCTCGTTCGGCCGGGGCGTGACACCTGACAGGTCTGCTTGTGAACGCAGAGGGTTCGGCTCAGCGCAGAGCAGAGGGCCACCAGGAAGGCTAAGGGCATCAAGAGGGGATACGCTGGATGGACCCTGAGGCTGAACGTCTGCCGGACCAGGATCTGCACTGCGTACCAGGCACTGTAGGCGCAGGCGAGGACGGCCGTACCAATCCCGAACAGCAGGGCCAGCCGCGACCCCAGCGAGCGATCTCGCTGCGGGTAATGGTAGATGAACCCGATGATGGCGGCCATGCTGCACGCCGCAAAGGCATCTTGCGCGGGCCAGAAGGCTGCTCCCCACAGGACCAGTCCTGAGCTTACGGACATGGCCAGCATGCCGAGGGATAGGCTGGCCAAAGAGGCGACCAGAAACCAGGTGGCTGTGCTCTCGGCCCGGAAGCGTACCAGGGACACTGTGCTGACCAGCCCGACGATGAACAGCGGGACACTGACGAAGGCGTAGGGGCCGATGTGGATCACAGGATGCCGCCCTCTTACAGTACTTGTGGACAGTGCGTAGCCTCAGCCCAGATTCTGCTGGGTGTGGAAAACAGGCTCAGTGCCCCAGTCGTGACGCGACTTTTGGCAGATCGCCGTAGCCATGGGGTGGGCGCTGCCGGATTGAGAGCACCCCAGCCGGTATTCGTGCTTGCCCTTGCCGGTCCATGCTGCTGTTGATCGCGCACGTTTCGGCGGGGTCCTCCATGGTGGCGGTCTCCTCGATCCTCACTATAACATGCAACCACTGCCGGGTCAAACTCTCAGGTGCGCCTTGAGTGCGGTCAGTCGCCCGGTTTGCCCGCAGTGGCCTCCATCCGTCACGATCTCGACATCCCCGCACTCATCCGTGCGCCGCACCTGCGGCCGCACGTCCTGCAGGAACCGCAGGGTGGTGCCGTGCTGCCAGCCGTGATGGGCGACCTGGAGCACAGCGGCGGCGGCCATGCGGTCACCCCCTATGCTGGGGAGGATCGGGGCGACGGCAGCTTTGCCGTGCTGATCTACGACAACAACTGGCCCTCTGTGCAGCGCGAGATGGTCTTTGACCGCAATGCCGACAAGTGGAGCTGCACTGCCTCGATCAATCCCGACGAGGCCGAAAGCCGCTACTAGGGCGATGCCAACACCCAGTCGCTCTTTCCCTTCCCCACCGGCCTCAAGGGCGCGGGTAAGTTCAGCCTCTGGATCACGCGCATCGACGACGAGGGCGAGGACACCTTCCATAGGACATTGTCTTCCTGCGTCAAGTGTGTTATCCTATCTGGGATGATGAACGAACCGGAGACAGCCAATAAGGAAGGGTCTCTCATCTGTATCGAAGGCGCCCGAGATGCGCTTGCCAGTGCCCGCTACAATCTCGACGGCGGGTTCTTTGGCGTTGCCGTCAACCGGGCTTACTATGCCTTCTTCTACGCTGCCACTGCACTGCTCCTGACGCTCAATACGACACGGAGCAAACACGCATCGAGACCAGGCGAAGCACGAATGAGCGAACTAACCGTATCCCGTTTGACTGACAACGAGCAGGCTGCGATCGAGGAGTATGCCGCCAGGATACGCGGCAGGTATCCCGACCGCATCCGTTCGATCACCTTGTTCGGCTCCAAAGCCAGAGGGGAAGCCAGCGAGGGGTCCGATGTGGATCTCCTGCTTCTGGTGGAGGCCGAAGATCGCGAGTTGACCTCCGCACTCTGGCGCATCGCCTCTGATGTTTCGCTGGAGCACAACGTCGTGCTTTCCGTGCGCGTGTTCGCCGAGGCCCGCTGGGCGGAAAGCCGGCGCATGCGGCTACCCTTGTATCGGGCAGTGCAGGCAGAGGGTATTCCGCTCGCCTGCTGATGCTATACCTCGTGTAGCGTTTGTTTGTCATTGCTTCGTCGGCTGCGGCCTCCTCGCAATGACAGTGTAAGGATTGGCGCCACGTCGCGGGCTCAAGACGCTCAGGCGTCCATTACGAACCCCTCACGTATCACGCAGCACGCATCACTCGACCACATCCCACAGCGGGAAGATCGTCCGCGCATCCACCCCGTGCACCCACACGCTCGAGTGCGCTTCCACCCCATCGACGGTGAGCGTAAAAATGAGCTTGTGCGCCGCGTCCTGCGCCGCCGCGACGTCGATGTTGTTGAAATCCCACACCGGGTAGGTCACGGCGTTGCGCGTCACCAGCCGCTTGACACCGATGCCCACTTGCTCCATCACCCCATTGTCGAGCGCGCGCCACAGGCGGACCGTCGGGCTCCAGTCAGGCGAGACGGATTCCAGCGTGCCCGGGCGGAAGAGCATGGCCGTGAGGTTCGCCAGGCCGGCATGGCGCACCGGGGCGTTGCCGTGGGGCCAGAGGATCTCGATGCGGGCGTCGAGCGGCGAGCCGCGGTAGCCGGCAGCGGTGGGCACGTCTTGCGTGGGGAACCAGGTGCGGCCGTCCTGCGCGTGCACCCAGACGTTGGAGTGCGTGGGCACGCCGGCGACGCTGACGGAGAAGAAGAGCTTGTTCCTGGCGTCGCGCGCTGCGGAGACATCGACGTTGTTGAAATCGTAGAGTGAGCTCGACCCCCGCCGCACGCCGCTGGCGACGATCTGGGCCGGGCCGTTGTTGAGCGCGCGCCAGAGGTAGACGACCGGGTCGCCGCTCAGCGCGGCCGGGCGCAGCGTGCCTGGCTCCAGCAGCCAGGCCGAGAGGTTGGCCAGGGTGGCCTGGCGCACCGGGGCGCCGCCGTGGGGCCAGAGGATCTGGATGCGGGCGTCGACGGTGCTGCGCAGCTCGGCGCGCATATGCCACGACGCGCTGCCGATGCCGCCGTCCTTGTCCTTGGCCTGCACGTCGGCCAGGTAGATGGCTGCGTCGCCGGCGGGGATGGTGAAGCCTAGGCTATCCGCCGACCCCGTGCCGATCTCCACGCCGTCGCGCTTGAGGCTCCACTGGTAGTGGAAGCCGGCGCGCGTGTCGGCGCTCGAGGGGTCCGTCGCGTGCGCCCAGAGGCCCACCTGCGTGCCCGACGGCCCCCACGCGACGTGTGGGTCGATGGTCACCGCCGGCGCCACGTTGCGGACGATGGCCCGAAAGCTCGCGGTGTCATCGGCGCCGCTGTCGTCGGTGACGGTGACGCGCACCGTGTAGCCGCCGTCGTCGTCGTAGGCGTGGGCGCGGAAGCCCAGGGCGCCGGGTGCGCCCGTGGTGAAGGACTCGAGCGCCGAGCCGTCGCCCCATTCGACGCGCACCTGCCAGGGGCTGTCGGCGCCGGGGTCGGCAAAGGCGCCCAGGTTGAAGGAGGTCAGCGTGCCCTCGGCGGCTAGTTGGTCGAACTGGCCCGAGAGATGGGGCGCCACGTTGCGCACCACGACGCTCGAGCTCGCCGTGCCGGTCGCGCCATCCTTGTCGCTGACTCGGATGGTAACGGTATAGCTGCCGTCGCGGCCATAGACGTGCGTGCGGTTGGGCAGGGCGCCAGCCACGGCAAGGCCTGGGATCAAGTCGCTCGAGCCGTCGCCCCAATCGACGTGGGCCGCCCACGGGGCATCGTCGCCCGGGTCGGCGAACGAGCCGAGGCTGAAGGAGGCGGCCGCGCCTTCGTCGGCCGTCTGGTTGCCGGGGGCGGTCACACTCGGCGCCACGTTGTGGATGGTGACGATCGCGGTGTCGGTGCCGCTGGCGCCGCGGTCGTCGGTGACCGTCAGCGTGGCGCTGTAGATCCCATCGTCGTTGTAGGTGTGGCTGAGGCTCTGCCCGGCGCCCGTCGCCCCGTCGCCGAACGCCCATCTGTAGCTCAGCGCCTCGCCCGGCAGGTCGGTGCCCGTGCCGCTCAGGCTGATGGGCGAGCCCTCGTTGCCGAAGTAGGGGCCACCGGCATCAGCCGTGGGCGGGCTGGCCACACGGTGTGTCGCCGTGCCCGAGCTGCCAAGGAAGCTGCCATCGCCTGCGTAGGTGGCCGTGAGCATGCGGTCGCCCTGGGTGCTGAGGGTGAGCGCGCAGCGCCCTTGTGCCACCGTGCCGGTGCAGCTCGCCACGCCGTCGCTCACCGTCACGCTGCCCATGGGCGCACCGCTGCCGGGCGCCACGGCCGCCACCGAGAACGCCACCGTCACCGCCACGCCGGCGTCAGAAGGCTCGGGGCTGTGGCCGGCGATGGCGGTCGTCGTGGCCGCCTTGTTCACGGTCTGGCCGCCCGCCAGGGTGGCGCTCGCCGGCGCAAAGCGGGCATCGCCGCCGTACGCGGCGCTGATGGTGTGGGTGCCCACGGGTAAGGCCGAGCTCGTGCACGAGGCGATGCCCGACGCATCGACGGTGGCTGCGATGGGGGCGCCTGTGCCCACGGAAAAGCTGACCGTGCCGCTGGGCGTGCCTGCGCCCGGCGCAGCCATGGTCGCCGTGAAGGTGACCGGCTGGCCGTACACCGAAGGGTTGGCCGAGGAGGCCAGCGTTGCCACGGGGCCGGCCCTGTCGACATACTGGCTAAACCGGTCACTCGAGGGGGCCAGGTTGTCGTCACCGCCATACTCGGCCCTGATCGTGTTCCAGCCCACACTGAGGCTGGAGGTGGACAGGGTGGCCCTGCCAGAGCCGTCGAGGGGGCTGGCGCCGAGCACTGTGTCATTCGCCTTGAACGTCACCGTGCCGCTGGGGGTGGCCAGCTCGGGCCTGGCCCAGGTCACTGTGGCGCTGAGGCTCACCGGCAGGCCGTACAGCGAGGGGTTGGGCGTGGAGGAGGCGACGCTTGTGCTGGCAGCCCGCTCCACAGTGTGCGCCAGCGTGGCCGCAGCGCCGGCACGATGGTCGTCGTCGCCGCCGTAGAGCGCCGTGAGGGTGTGGCTGCCTCTCGAGAGGGCATCGGTGGAAAAGGCCGCAGCGCCGGTCGCATCGAGGGTAACCGTGCCCAGCGTGTGCGCGCCGTCCAGGAAGGTCATCGTGCCGCCGGGCGTGCCGTCGCTGGCGCTCGCGGCGGCGGTCAGGGTCACCGCTTCGCCAAGGGCCGACGGGCTCTTGGAGGCGCTGAGTGTGACCGTCACCGGCGCGGGCGGCGCGCCCTGGTGTTCGTAGGCGCCCATGTCGACGCTGTCGTTGGCGATGCGCGGGCTGCCGGCCAGGTCGGTCGCCGTGCCGGGTGGCAGGGCGCTGTCATCGCCGGTATCGATGGCCGCCGAGCCGGGGTGGAGGCGCAGGTTGCCCGCCGTCGTCGGCGCCGATGCCGGGTCGACCGGGGCCACGAAGCGGGGGTTCGCGTCGACGTTGCCCGTACCCGCGTAGCCGCCCTGCACCAGGCTGTAGCGCATACTGGGCTCACTGTCGCCAGTGTTGTACATCTGCGGCCCGCTGCCGGCCTGGTTGCCCCAGAGGATCGAGTTGACCAGCGCCGGGCTGCTCGCGGAATTGTAGATGCCGCCACCCTCGCCGGTGGCGCGGTTGCCGCTGAGCGTCACCTGGGCCAGGCTGGGGACCGATTGATACTGGTTGTAGATGCCGCCGCCCCGTTGGGCCGTGTTGCCGCTCACGATGGCGTTGGTCAGCTTGGGGAAGCTGAGGCGGTTGTAGATGCCGCCGCCCCAGGTGGCCGTGTTGCCGCTCACCACGACATTGATGAGCGTGGGGCCACAAGACTCGAAATTGCACATGCCGCCGCCGGTGACCGCGCTGTTGCCCCGCAGGATGACATCGCGCATGGTCAGGCTGCCATAGTATTGGCTGTAGATGCCGCCGCCGCAATCCCACGGAGACTCTGCGCCGTTGGCATTGCCCCCGGTGATGATCAGGCCGTCGAGCAGCGTGCGCGTGCTGGTGTCGGTGGCGGTGACCACGTGGTAGCTGTTGTCTCTGCTGTCGCCGGCGACGCCGATATCGCCCGAGAGGATGGTCTCGTGCGTTCGCCAGTCGCGCTGGCCGAACTCGGTCTCGACGCCGGCAAAGCCGCCAAAGACGGCCACGTCGCTGGGGAGGCGAAAGCTCACCTCGCGGTTGGGGCCAAGCGTGGGCGTGTAGGTGCCGGCCGCCGCCCATATCTCATAATAGGGGCGGGCCAGGGCCAGGGCCATCTGCAGGTCACAGGCGCCGCCCCAACTGCTGCAGTCGCCGACGGCGCCGGGCTTGGCGTAGAGGCGATGGTACTCGTAGGCGCCCATGTCGATGGCGCTGCCGGCGATGCGCGGGTTGCCGTCCAGGTCGGTTGCCGGCCCCGGTCGCGGGAGGTGGCTGTTGCCGGCGTCGATAGCGGGGGAGTCGCGCCGCAGATGCAGATCGCCGCCGGTGGTGGGGGCCGCCGCGGCGTCGATGGCGGCCACAAAGCGCGGGTCCACGTCGAGGTTGCCATCGCCGGGGTAGCCGCCCTGCACCAGGCTGTAGGTGGCGCTCGTGGAGGAGTCCATAAAGTCGTAGACCTGTGGGCCCTGCTTCGCATCGTTGCCCCACAGGATGCAGTTGGCCAGGGTGATGGCGCCCCACTCCGTGCCGCCGCCCGCGTTAAAGATGGCGCCGCCCCACGATCCGGCCTGGTTGCCGGCGAAGGTGACGTTGGTCAGCGTCAGCTTGCCGCCCGAATTGACGAGCGCGCCGCCATACTCCCGGGCATAGTTGCCGGAGAAGAGGCTATCGGTGAGGGTGAGCTTGCCACTCTTGCCTCTTTCGAACTGGATTCCCCCGCCGTCCCGCGCCTCGTTGCCGAGAAACGACACGCCAGAGAGGACGGGTGTGCCGCCGTGGCCAAAGATGCCACCTCCATCCTTGTTGGCCACGTTGCGGCGAAAGGTCGTATTGCGCACCTGCGGGCTGCCCGAGCCGATGTACATCCCGCCACCATAATTGTGCCAGTCGGGGCTGTCGGCCTGGCCGTCGGCGTGTCCGCCGGTGACCGTAAAGCCATCGAACAGCGAGTCCACCTCCGCGAACTCGGCCATGACCACGTGGTAGCTGTGGCCGGCGCTGCCGAGGTTGCCGGAGAGGATGGTCTCGTTGGCCCGCCAGTCGCGCTGGCTGACGGCGCTCTCGCCGCCGGCAAAGCCGCCGAACATGAGCACGCCGTCCTTGAGGCGAAAGTGGGCCGTGCGGGGATCATCGGGGTCGTGCAGGGTGGTGGGGGTGTAGGTGCCTTTGGCCACCCAGATCTGCGTGAGGGAGTTCGGCGCTGCCCTGGCAATGGCGGCGGGCAGGTCGCAGGCATCGCTCCAACCGCTGCAGCCGCCGGTGGCGCCCGGCTTGACGTAGAGGATGCTGGCGGCGTAGGCGTGGCCCCCCAGGGCCGGCAGGAGCAGGCTCGCCAACATGAACGCTCCGATGAGGAGCCGGACGGCACGAATGCGGCGCGATCGCGTCGCCATGGTGCGTTCCTCCCTTGGCCAGTTGGGGTGCCCTTCCGCTGCCCCGTTTGCGCTGCGCAGTAGGCTATAGAACCACGCACTTGCCCGCCATGAAATTCGCCGTGTCGGGGTTCCGGCCCTGCGCCGGCTGCGGCCTCAACGGCCCTGCTCGAGCGCCGCCAGCCGCGCTTCGATATCCGCCATCCCTTGGCGCAGCGCCGCGTTCTCGGCCTCGAGCTGGTCGATGCGCGCCGCTTGCTCCTGCGCACGCTGGTACAGCCCCTGGATGGCCGCCAGCGCCACGCCGTCGGCGTCCAACGTGTTGATGTAGGTCTCCCCCTCACCGCCCAGGTCGGGCAGCAGCGCGTTGAAATCCTGCGCCATAGGGCCGACGTGGCGGATCGCGGGGTCCTGCGTCGTATAGTTCCATGTGCTGATGGGGATGGCCGCCAGGCGCGCCAGCAGCGCCTGCTGGTCGACCGGCGCCAGGTTCTCCTTGGCTGCCCGGTCGCTCACGCTGGCCCACGCACCGCTGCCGCTTTCGAGCTTTACGCCGGTGGTGAGGCCACCGTGGGTGTACAGCCACGCTCCGCCGCTGGCGCGCACGATGAACTGGTTATCGCCTGTGGAATGCAGGTAGCCAGAGGTCGCATCGCCCCACACAAAGGCCCCCTTGTGAGCGGCGGTGGCTTGCCTGCCGCCAGCAAAGCTGCACTCTCCGTTGGCATGGTTGTCGGCGCCCCCCGCGACGGTGGCAGACTCGCCATTGGCCGTGTTGGCGCGGCCCCCGCCGACGGTGGCGTAATAGCCACCGGCCGTGTTGCCCGCGCCCCCGCCGACGGTGCCAGAGCTCCCGGTGACGCTGTTCCAGTACGACTTGTCCGAGCCGAAGCCGCCGCCGCCGATGGTGGCGCCGATCACGCCCTCCCCGACCCAGTTGCCCCAGTGGCCGCCGATGACGTTGGGGCTGGTGGCGTTGGGCTCCAGGCGCAGCGCGCGGGCGCCATTCACTTTGAGCTCCAGGGCCACATCGTCGCTGGTGCCCAGGTAGTTGCTGGCGGGGTCGCTGCCGGCGTTGCCGCCGAGCTGCCAGAAGGCGGCGGCATGCTGCCCGTCGAGCGCGTCGGCGTTCGTCGCCTGCAGGGCGTAGGGCACGGCGGCGATGCGGCGGTCGGGCTCCAGCCGCTGGAACGGGCCATCCGCGCTGCCGGCAAACCAGACGCGCAGATAGCGCTCGCTGCCGTCGAAGGCGTCGCAGGATAGTGTCTTCATGCCGCTGTCGCCCAGCAGCACGGTGAAGAGGCCGTTGCTGACGGTCAACTCGACGGCGTTGGCGGGCTCGCCGCTCGCCGTGTCGTCGTTCGACCAGTAGGTCGTGCTGCCGCCGGCGTCGACGACGGCAAACTTGAAGTAGCCCTTCCCATTGTAGGGCACGCCAGCGACCATCACCTGCCCCTGATAGCTGACGACGGCGGGCGCACCGCCCTGCGCGAGCGGCCACGCCGGCGGGCCGGCCAACGCGGCGCCGGCGCCGAGCGCGACGAACAGGATGGCGAGCGCAGAGATGGTCAAAAGGTAGCGTCTCATCTTCGGCCTCCCTGGGCAGTCGGGCCTTGCCGGCCTGCGAGAACCGGCGCGCCAAGCGGATACACGACGATTGCTCTCACAAGCCGACGAAGCGGTCTCCGGCCAGTGAATCGGAGATTGCCTCGCGCTGCAGTGCTCGCAATGACAAGCGGAGTGTTCCGAACAGGATGCACGCGCGCGGCGCTCGTAGTGCGTGAGAGGGGGATGGGCGTCGGGGCAGAGCCGCGGCTCTGCCCCGACGCCCATCCCCCTCTCACGCACTACAAACCTCGCCCCCCTCACTCGACCACGTCCCACGCCGGGAAGATCGTCCGCGCATCCACGCCATGCACCCAGACGTTGGAGTGCGCCTCGACGCCGTCGACGGTGAGGGTGAAGATGAGTTTGTGCGCCGGGTCGCGCGCGGCGGAGATGTCGACGTTGTTGAAATCCCACACCGGGTAGGTGAGGCCGTTCTTGGTGACGAGGCGCCTCACGCCCACGCCCACCTCCTCCGCCACGCCGTTGTCCAGCGCACACCATAGGCGCGGCGTGGGGCCCCAGTCGGGCGCCGCGGACTCGAGCGTGCCGGGGCGGAAGAGCATCGCCGTCAGGTTGGCCCGCTCGGCACGGCGCACCGCCGCCCCACCGTGCGGCCACAGGATCTCGATGCGGGCATCCACCGGCGAGCCGGAGTAGCCCGCGACTGTGGGCACGTCCTGCGTGGGCGCGTAGGTGCGGCCATCCTGGGCGTGGATCCAGACGTTGGAGTGCGTCTCCACCCCCGCCACGCTGACCCAGAAGAAGAGCTTGTTCTTCCCATCGCGCGCCGCCGACACGTCGACGTTGTTAAAGTCGTAGAGCGAGCTCGCCCCGCGCCGCACGCCCGTGGCCACGACCCCTGCCGGGCCGTTGTTCAACGCCCGCCACAGGCAGACGACCGGGTCGCCCCTGAGCGCGGCCGGGCGCAGCGTGCCCGGCTCGAGGAGCCACGCGCTGAGGTTGGCGAGCGTGGCCTCGCGCACCGGCAGGCCGCCGTGCGGCCAGAGGATCTGGATGCGCGCGTCGATCGCGCTGCGCACCTCGGCGCGCATGTGCCACGATGCGCTGCCGATGCCGCCATCCTTGTCTTTGGCCTGCACCTCGGCCAGGTAGATGGCGCCGTCGCCCGCGGGGATGCTGAAGCCCAGGCTATCCGCCGACCCCGTGCCCACCTCGACGCCGTCGCGCTTCAGGCTCCACTGGTACTCGAACCCGGCGCGCGTGTCGGCAGCGCTGGGGTCGCTGGGGTGCGCCCACAGCCCCACCTGCGTGCCCCCCGGCCCCGAGCCGGCGTGCGGGTCGATGGTCACCGTGGGCGCGACGTTGCGGATGATGGCCCGGAAGGTCGCCGTGTCGCTGGCGCCGCTCCCGTCGCTGACGGTGACGCGCGCGGCATAGGTGCCGTCGTCGTCATACGCGTGCGGGCGCAGGCCCAGGGCGCCGGGCGCTGCAGCGTCGAACGTGGCCGCTGGGGTGCCGTCGCCCCATTCGACGCGCACCGTCCAGGGGCCGGGCCCGGGATCGGCGAAACGGCCGAGGTTAAACGAGGTCAGCGTGCCCTCGGCGGCAAGTTGGTCGAACTGGCCCGAGAGGGTGGGTGCGACGTTGCGTACCGTCACGACCGCCGTGTCGCTATCGCTTGCGCCATAGCCGTCGGTGATGGTGAGCGTGGCGATGTAGCTGCCGCTGCGGGCGTAGGTATGCGCCGGCGTCTGGCCCGTGCCCGTCGTCCCGTCGCCAAAGGCCCACTCGTAGCGCAGGGTCGCCGTCTCGCCAGGGTCAGGGTCGCTGCTGCCGGAGCCGTCGAAGGTGATCGCCGCGCCCTCGTCGCCGCTGTAGGGGCCGCCGGCATTGGCCACGGGCCGGCTGTTGATGTGCTGCGCCACGCCGGCCGAGGTGCTGGCCAGGAAGCTGGCGTCGCCGCTATAGCCGGCGGTGAGGGTGCGGTCGCCGGCGGTGGTCAGGGTGAGGCTGCACTGGCCGGCGGCCACGGTGTTGCTGCAGGAGTCGCTGCCGTCGCTCACGGTCACCGTGCCCGTCGGCGTGCCGGAGCCCGGCGCGGTGACGCTGACGCCATAGCGCACGGTCACCGCCTGGCCCACGAGCGACGCCGGGCCGGGTGTGACGTCGACGATAGCCGTCGTCGTCGCCGCCTTGGCCACGGCATGGGGAGCGCCCAGGGCGCCGCTCGACGTGAGGTAACTCCTGTCGCCGCCATACTCGGCCGCGATGGCGTGGCTGCCGACGGCAAGGCTCGAGATGCTCAGCGTGGCCGTGCCGCTCGCGTCAAGCGTGCCGCTGCCGATGGCGACGCCGCCATCTCTGAAGGTGACGCTGCCCGTGGGCGTGCCGGCTCCAGGCGCGACGGCGGCGATGATGGCGGTGAAGGTGACCGCCTGGCCATAGACCGATGCCGCCGGACTGGCGCTCAGCGCCGTGGTCGTGCCGGCCTTGGCCACGACCGCGTCGCACGTAGCGCTCGACCCCTGCACGTTGCCGTCGCCGGCGTATTCCGCGGTGATGGTGTGGCGGCCCACGGCGAGGCTCGTCGTCGACAAGGTCGCCGTGCCGGCCCCGTCGAGCAGCCCGCTGCCAAGGGTGGCGGCGCCATCCCGAAAGGTGATCGAGCCGGTGGGCGTGCCGCTGCCGGGCGCGTCCACCGTCACCGTGGCGCTGAAGGTGACCCCCTGCCCGCAGACGGATGCGGCGGGGGCCGCGACCAGGGCGGTCGTGGTGTCGGCCCGCTTCACCGTCAGGCTGCAGGTGCCGCTCGAGGTGGTATAGTTGCCGTCGCCGGCGTATTCGACGCTGATAGTGCGAGCGCCCACGGCGAGGCTCGCCGTGGAGAGGGTCGCCTTGCCGCTGCCGTCGAGCACGGCGCTGCCGAGGACGGTGGCGCCATCCATGAAGGTAACGGTGCCTGTCGGCGTGCCGCTGCCCGGCGCCATGGCCGTCACCGTGGCCGTGAAGGTCACACTCTGGCCGTAGACCGGCGCGGCGGGGCTGGCGTTCACGGTCGTGGTGGTGGCCGCCGGGTTGACGTGCAGGGTGGCCGCGGCCGTGCTGGCGCCAAAGTTGCCCTGCGCGGCGTAGGTCGCATCGAGGGTGTGGTCGCCCACGGTGGGGCTGGCCAGGGTGTAGCTGGCCTTGCCCGCGATGAGTCCCTTTACCTGCTCTGCGCCGCCGTCGACCTTGAGCGCGACGTTGCCCGTGGGCGCGCCCTCGGTCGAGGAGACGGTGACGACGACCGCGGCGTCGCCGTGGTAGGTGACCGCCGGGGCGCTGATGCTCGTCGTAGTATGCCGCAGCCGCACCTGCTGGCTGAGCGTCGCCGAGCCGCCGTAGTAGGTGAGGTCGCCGCCATAGTCGGCAATGATGGTGTGCGTGCCCACCGCGAGGGCCGAGGCATCGCACGTGGCCTGGCCGCTCGCATTGAGTGAGCCGCTGCCGAGGACGGTGCTGCCCTCCTTGAAGGTCACTGTGCCCGTGGGCACACCGTGGCTGCCGCTCACGGTGGCCGCGAGGGTCAGCGGGCCGCCGGCGAGCGCGGGGTTGGCGGAGGGCTCGAGCGCGACCGTGCTCGCGGCGCGGCGGTCCTCCTGCCAGTAGCCGGCATTGAGGGCTACGGCGTCGCCGGCCGACGGCCCGGCGATGGGCTGGCCCAGGGTGCCGTCGAGCGTCACGCTGCCGCCCGCGGCCGGGCCACCCCCGCTGCCCAGCACCCACCAGTCGATGGCTGCTCCGGCCTGGGCGAGCGCCACTCCGGCCAGCGCCAGCGTGAGCAAGAGCGCCGTTGTCGCGATGCGTCTCGGATGATGGTGCATGCCGTGCTCCTTCCCTCATGCGCAAGGGAGCCTAACGCCGCAACCCTGCCTGGCAACAGAGGGCGCTCGCCATTGCGCTGGTGGCGGCAAACCTGACAGGTCTTCGAAGACCTGTCAGGTTTGCCTCACCGCCCCTGCTCGAGCGCCGCCAGCCGCGCCTCGATGCCCGCCATCTGCGCGCGCAGCGCCGCGTTCTCGGCCTGCAGCGCCTGGTTCTGAGCGTACAGCCCTTGGATGGCCGCCAGAGCTACGCCGTCGGCATCGATGGTGCCGATGCTGGTATCGCTGTCGCCCAGGCCAAAGGCGGCGTAAAAGTCCTGCGCCATGGGCCCCATGTGGCGCACCGAGGCGTCCTCGGCCTTGTAGCTCCAGGTGCTGATGGGCATGGCGGCCAGCCGCGCGAGGACAGCGTGCACGTCGACCGGCGCCAGGTTCTCCTTGGCGTTGCGGTCCGAGCTGTTCGTCCAGGTGCCGCCACTGGTCAGGTAGGCGCCTGTCGATGTATTGAGGAAGTACCCCGATGGGATGCTGGGCGAGCTGGTCGTGCCCAGCCAGATGCCGCCCGAGGCGCGCACGATGAACTGGTTGGCGTCCGTGGAAGAGACGGAGTTCAAGACATCGTAATCGCCCCACACAAAAGCGCCGTCGTGGTTGGCGTGGGCGTTCATGCCGGCGGCAAAGCCGCACGTCCCTGCGGCGATGTTGGCGACGCCCCCTGGGACGGTGGCCGAGGCGCCGGTAGCATAGTTGGCCCAGCCCCCGCCGACGGCGGCGTCTTGTCCGCTCGCCTCATTGCCGGCACCCCCGGCGACGGTGGCATACTTGCCGCTGGCCGTGTTGCCACCGCCCCCGGCGATGGTGGCATGGCTGCCGCTGGCCGTGTTGGAAACACCCCCGCCGACGGTGGCGTATGGATGGTCGCCGGTAGATCCGGCGCCGTCTCCGGCCTGGTTCCAGAGCCCGCCGCCCACGGTGCCATAGTCATCGGTGATCAGGTTCGCGTGGCTGTCCGAGCCGCCGCCGCCGATGGTGGCGCCGAGAACGCCGGCGGTGGCGTTGTTCGCCCAGTGGCCGCCGATGACGTTGGGGCTGGTGGCGTTGGGTTCCAGGCGCAGGGCGCGGGCGCCGTTCACCCTGAGCTCCAGCGGCTGGCCGTCGCTGGTGCCCAAGAAGTGGCTGCCCGTCGTGCCGGCGTTGCCGCCGAGCTGCCAGAAGGCGGCGGCATGCTGCCCATCGAGCGCGTCGGCGTTCGTCGCCTGCAGGGCGTAGGGCACGGCGGCGATGCGGCGGTCGGGCGCGAGCTGCACAAAGCTGCCGGTCGCGCTCTGGCAGAACCAGACGCGCAGGTAGCGCTCGCTGCCGTCGAATACGTCCGCCGTCAGCGCGTTCATGCCGCTGTCGCCCAGGAGCACGGTGAAGAGGCCGTTGGTGACGGTGAGGCTGACGGCGGCGCTGGGCTGGCTGCCGTTGGCCGATGTGCCGTCGTTCGACCAGTAGCTCGTCGTGCCTGCAGCGTCGACGACGGCGAACTTGAAGTAGCCACTGCCGTTGTGGGGCACGCCGCCGACCGTGACCTGGCCCTGGTAGCTGACGACGGTGGGCGCAGCGGAGGCGGCCAGTGGCTGTGCCGGCGGGCCGGCGAACACGACCCCAGCGCCAAGCGCGACAAGCAGCGTGACGAGTACGGAGATGGTCAAGGGATGGCGTTTCAACATGGGCCTCCTTTGAGCCAGGCCCGGCGCACGTCGCAGTCGCCGGGACGCGCAGACAGGCGATGACGATCCGGTGCGCTACCGCAGATGTGAAGAAGCAGGAATGAGCGGAAAGCACGCAGTGTGCCGTGATTCTAGGCCACGCTCCGGCGACCGTCAAATGCGCCCTCGGGCCTCACCTGCCTGCCAGGCAGCACGGCGACCCCGTCGACCTCGCTGCGGCCCAAATGGGGATGCAGGTGCCGGCAAACCTGACAGGTCTTCGAAGACCTGTCAGGCTTGCCTCACCGCCCCTGCTCCAGCGCCGCCAGCCGCGCCTCGAAATCGGCCATCTGCGCGCGCAACGTTGCGTTCTCGTCTTCGAGCTCGGCGATGCGCGCCGCCTGCTCCTGCGAGCGCTGGTACAGCCCCTGGATGGCCGCCAGGGCCACGCCGTCGGCATCGATGGTGCCGATGCTGGTATCGCTGTCGCCCAGGCCAAAGGCGGCGTAAAAGTCCTGCGCCATGGGCCCCATGTGGCGCACCGAGGCGTCCTCGGCCTTGTAGCTCCAGGTGCTGATGGGCATGGCCGCCAGGCGTTGCAGCACCTCCTGCCAATCGACTGGCGCCAGGTTCTCCTTGGCGGTGCGGTCCGAGTTGTTCACCCACTGGCCACCGGTGGTCAGATGGGCGCCGGTCGACGTGTTGAGGAAGCGGCCCTCTGGGATGCTGGGCGGGCTGGTTGTGCCCAGCCAGATGCCGCCACTGGCGCGCACGATGAACTGGTTTGGACC
>ERZ795030.3460-NODE-3460-length-16765-cov-4.893597_pt1 | contig 16765 bp, 13 predicted proteins | sample MGYA00375122_ERZ795030 | MGnify/ENA primary metagenome ERZ795030 (study PRJEB30165, sample SAMN05720146) | activated sludge metagenome | isolation source: anaerobic digester from wastewater treatment plant | place: Japan | collected 2015-04-20 ... | reverse complement strand
AACTTGTCGCCAAGAGCCTGGTCTCGGAGGGCGAGCTCTTTCCGCCCATCTGCATCGAGGTTCCGCGCAGCGCCGTCCCCTCGATTCTACAGTGGCTGCGCGAGACGTTCGGCGAGGATCACCTGGTTGAGATCGGCCGCGTCATCGACCTGCGCCGCGATCAGATGATCAATGAACTGGCCAACTGGGCCTCGATGACCGACGAAGAACGCCGGCTGACCCATCGCGAAAAGGCCCGCCTGCGTTCGGCCGGCGCCGCCCAGCGGCTCGATGAACTGGCCGAATCGACCCGCTCGCGCCGCTGGCGCGATCCCGCGTTTCTCGGCGACATCGCCGCCCGGCTCGCACCCCGTCCCCGCGGCTGGCAGGGCGCCGGCGATCGCTACGCCCTCAGCGGCGAACCGCTCGAATGGATGGTCCCCCGCCTCCGCTCGACCCAGGGCCGCGTCGTCAGCGGCCTCGAGGAGCCGGCGATCGACCGGCTCGGGCTGGCACGCCTGCTGTTCGTCCCCCACGGCCTGCTCGATATCCTCGACAAGGCAATGCAGGCCGCGCATTCCCAGAATCCGGGCCTGAACTTCGCCAAGATTCCCCTCGACGACCGGCCCACCTACGAGTTGCTCCAGCGCGGTGATGTCAGCGGCATCCCGCCGCTCGAGAACGTCACCCTGCGCGTGATGCTGCGCAAGCACGCCCCCGCCAACCTGCTCCAGTTGCTGCGGGTCAAGACCGAATCGGGCATGGTCCGGCCGGGCGAGGAACGCCCCCACGAACTGAGCGAGGAACTCCCCGACGTCCTCCTGTCCTATCAGTGCGCCTACCTGAAGGCCAACTACCCGTTGGCGTTCTACGCCGCCGCGATCGACGCCGTCATCGAATCGCACCAGAACCCCTCGGCGCTGATCCGCGAGACGCGCCGCGCTGGATTCGACGTCCTCCCCCCCGACATCAACCTCAGCCAGTGGGACACCACGATTCACGGCCATTCGATCCGCCTGGGGTTGTCGGCCATCCGCGGCTTCGGCGAACGCGCCTGGGAAAACGTCCACGCCGTCCGCTCCGGCGGCAATTTCACCACGCTGGAAAACTTCTGCGAACGCGTCAACACGCGCATCGTCAATCTGCGTATCCTGCGCGCGCTCATCGCCTCGGGGGCGATGGACGCGCTCGATCCCAATCGCGCTGCGATGGACGCCGTCATCGCGCGCCTCCAAAAGCGAACCCGCGAGCGCGAATCGGCCGCCGATCCCCTTCACCGCCAGGCCACCCTTTTCGAATTGGAAGAGTGGGAGACCGAGCCCGATGCCGATGAGCCGGTGGCCGACGTCCGCGAGTGGAACGCCTGGGAGAAGCTGCAGCGCGAGTCCGAGGCCCTCGGCTTCTTCCTCTCCATCGACCCGGTCGCACGCTTCCGGATTGTCCTGGAACATCTCGCGCCGATCCCGATCGAAAGGATCAACCGCCGCCACCTGGGCAAGGACATCCGCATCACCGGCCTTGTCTGCGCCGTCGAGGAGCGCAGTCCCCTCCTGGGCCGCGAGGGCGACCGGCTGGTCGACCTCGAAGGGCTCGCGGTCACGCTGCCCCAGCGCATCGCCGAGGTCTCCCAATCCTGCCTTGAACCCGGTACCGAAGTCTTTTTGACCGGCCGGCTCAATCGCCGCGACGGCATGCTGCTGTTCGATGCCGACGGGATCTGGCGCCTCTGCGACATGGAGGATCAGGCCACGCGCGTCGGCCGCGTCCGCCTGGGACTGGCCGAGGAGAACCGGCGGACGCTCGGGATGATCGCCAAGCTGGTGCGCGACTACCCCGGCAACACCGCGCTGGAACTGGCCGACTACCCTGCCCCGCGCCGCTGGACCTACCGGCGCCTCGCCCGCCGCGGCGTCTTCTTCTGCTCCCCGCTCTACCAGGGGCTCTGCAAGATCCTGACGCCCAATGCGGTCGAACTGTTCGGCCAGAATGGCGAGCCGCTTCTCGCGCGCGCTTCCGATCTGGAGGATACAAAGGATCCCGATGAAGTCGACTAGCGTCAGCTCCTCCTTCACGCTGGCTCTCGCGTGCCGAGTGACCACCTTGCATTCCGCGATCCCACCCTGGAAAGTCGCCGATGCCTGATTCCGACGCCTCCGCCGACCCGAAAATCCGCGCCTTTCTGCGCTCGGCCGCCGGCCTGCTCCTGATCCTTGTCGTCTTCGTTCCCCTTCAGCTTCTCAGGAATGCCCAGGAGGCCAGCCTCTGGTGCGACGAAATCTATTCGCTGATGCTCGCGCACCACGAGCTGGAGGACCTGGTCGACATGACCGCCGTCGACGATCATCCCCCGGGCTACTACATCCTGCTGAAAACCTGGAACCGGATCGGCCGGGAACTGGAAATCGCGCCGGGCGTTTTCTGGAGCCGCCTGCCCGGCACGCTCGGCTGGATCACAATGCTGCTCTTCGCCTGGTTCATTCTGCGCGGCCTGCTCGGGCCCTCCGGCGGCACGCTGGCCTGCTGGGCGCTCGCCGCTTCCGCGCAACTGCTGCTTCACGCGCGCAACATGCGCGGCTACGCCCTCGCCCTTCCCGCGCTTCTGATCATGTTTCTGTTGCTGGCGTGGCAGTTCCGCCTGACGCGGCGCGGCGCCGGCCGGCCATGGAATGAACTCCCCCGGGCCGCGGCGACCGCCGGCTGGATTGTCTACTTCCTGTGCGGCGCGTTGGCCCTCTGGTGCCATCTCCTCGCGTCGTTCGTCCTGTTGTTCCTGGGGTTTTCCTGGCTGCTGTTGTCGGGGATCATCATCGCCCGCCAGGGGATGCGCGACAAATCCGCCGCCCTATTCCTCTGGGCCGGCGCGCACAGTCATCTGTTCATCATCCTGGCCTTCCTGCCGTGGCTGCTCTTCGTGCCGAGCAATGTGGCCCACAAGGCCGGGACGCTGGTCGAGTGGGCGACGCCCCCGACCCTGCCGAATCTGCTGCGCGTGTTCCTGCTGTGGTATCCGATGGGGCCGGTTGCCGGTCCACATGTCGCCGCCGAGGGATTGCGACTGTTCCAATGGCTGGCGGCGCTGTCGGCGCTGGCGCCGCTGTCCATAGTTCTGTATGCCCGATTTCGCCCGCGCGGCGGCCCGCGCCACGATCCCTCCCCTTCCCTCTTCGTCCCGCTCGCCGGGGTGTTGATCCCGTTCCTCTTCACCCTGACGATCTGGTTGATCGACCGCCTGACCGCGATCCCGGCCTTCGACGGAACGCGCTACGCGGCCATGCCGGTCGGCATCTGGGCGATCGGGCTGGCCGCCGCCGTCACCCTCGCCGCGCGGCGGCTCGCGCTGCCCAATCGGTTCGCGTGGCTGATCATGCTCCCCTGGTTCGCCTCCTCCGCCGTCGCGCTGGCGATGGAGATCTCGATCGAATCGCGCGGGGGCCTCGCCAACTGGATCCAGCTCCCCGAGAGCCACCTCCCGCCCCCCGGGTCCGATCTTTACGCCACGCCGTCGGAGCTGATCCCGTATTTCGCCGACAGCCTGGCGGCCTACAACGTGCACCGGATCGAAGAGATCGCGAATGTCCCCGACGGAACCGACGAGCTGACGATCCTCCGGCTGAACCAGTGGGGGGGCGTGGAGCGTGAACGCGATGCCGTGATTCTGGCTTTCGTCAGCGCCGGCAAGCTCGCCGCAGCGCAGCAGGCCTATCGGTTCCCCGTCCCGAGTTACACCCAGTTCGTGACGCACCGGCTGGAGGGCTTTGATCCAACGGCCGCCCGCGCGCTGTGGCAACTGGGCTACAACACCGCCCCCAGGGATTTCCCCGCCGACACCCTGCTCTGGATGGATGCCCACGATCTCGCCATGCGCGACGGCTGGAACAATCTCGAATCCGACGCCAACCGCGCGGCGCTGCGCTGGAGCCGCACTGAACTGGCCCTCGCTCCGCTGCGCGGCGCCATTTCACCAGGCAGCTACACCCTCCATCTGGAAGGCCTGCGCAACCCCTTCCCGACCGAAATCACGACGCTCCAACTCCGCTTCCGGGGCGAAGAGCGGACCTTCAAGCAGCCGCTGCCCCCGACCTGGTTCCATCTCGAAATTCCGATCCAGATCGACCGGCCGCTGGAGCAGCCGCTCCTCGAACTGCGCCACCCGGTCTACTCTCTCGAGGTCTACCAGCCCGAAGCCGGAGACCCGCGAACGGTCGGGTTCCTGCTCCACGCCATCTACGTCACCCCGCCCCGGTAGCCGCTTTGTTCAGAAACGCGCCCGGATCCCCCGCATGTGGCGCGTCCCCGGGATGATGTGTTTCACGGGCGGCCGCAATTGACCGAGCGCCTTGAGCACGATCACCGCGGCGATGCCCGCCGCGAACCCGCCGATGTGCGCCCACCAGGCCACCCCTTCCATCTCCAGCGATCCCAGCCCGATCGCGCCCTGAACCAGTTGAATCAGGAACCAGACGCCGAGAAAGATCGGCGCCGGCACGACCACCGTGTAGAGCAGCACAAACACCGGCACGATCGCCAGCACCCGTGCGTGTGGATAGAGCACCAGATACGCCCCCATCACGCCGGCGATGGCGCCGCTCGCGCCGATCGTCGGCACGATGGATTCCATCTGAAAGCTGAAGTGCGCCAACCCCGCCAGCACGCCGCAGGCCAGGTAGAACAGGAGATAGCGCGCGTGTCCCAGCCGGTCCTCGACATTGTCGCCGAAGATGAAGAGAAACCACATGTTGCCCAGAAAATGCAGCAGGCCGCCGTGCAGAAAGATGCTTGTGAGGAATGTCCACAGCGGGCTGAACGGCAGCGGCGGGATGCGCCGAGTCGTCTGCTCGACCAGCGGCCCCAGCCGCGTCATCACGACCCGCTCCTCCGGCATCAGCAGCGCCGCCTCGGGGTAGATTACCCGCGCCGGAATCAGGCCGAAAGTCTCGACGATCCGCTGGCCCGCCTCGCCGTCGCCCGCCCGGAACTGACCGATGAAGCAAACGCTGGTAACCAGAATCAACAGGTAATTAGCAAGCGGACGCGTGCGGGGCGGAATGTTGTCGCGCAGCGGGAGCATCGCTCAGCCCGTCATCGCCAGCAGCCGCTCGATCGCGCCGCGAATGCCCTGATACACCTCGCCCGGCCCCTGCCCGAGCAGATAGGCCGGCGTTGATACGATCCTGAACGGCTCGTCCTCGACGCACTCGGTCACGCCGCACTGCACCGGCTCGGCCCCCATCGCCTCCAGCGCCGCCAGCAGCCCGGCGTCGGTTCCCAGCGTCAATCGCGGGTGCAGGCCGAGCTGCCCGAGCACGCGCGCCACGATCACCGGCGCGATGCAGATCGCGGCGATCGGCCGGCGCGTATCGACCACTTCGCGCACCAGCCGCTCCACCTCGGGATCAACGCGGCATTCGGCGCCCTCCGCCGCGAACGTGCAAAGGTTCTTCGCCGCGCCATACCCCCCCGGGAAAACCAGCGCGTCCAGGTCGGCGGCATGCACCCGGTCCAGGTTCTCGATTTTCCCGCGGGCAATCCGCGCGCTTTCCGTCAGCACGTTGCGCACCTTGCCCGGCATCGCCGTCTCGGTCAGGTGATCGATCACGTCGCTCTGTTCCTTGTCCGGCGCGAAGCAGTAGGCCCGCGCCCCCGCCTGATCGAGCGCCAGCAGCGTCAACACCGCCTCCTGAATCTCGGCGCCGTCCAGATAGCCGCATCCTGACAGGCAAACTCCCACCGTCTTCATCTCGTCTCTCCTTGCTCAGGCAGTTGATCGCGCGTCGCGCCTTCCCCGCTCATTCCGGATCGCGTTGGGCTGGCGACGCGCCCCACTGGCGCGCCACGGCTTGGATCCGCGCGTCGGCCGGATGGGTCGCCAACGCCCGCCGCAGCAGTGGATGATCCGGCCGGGCCTCGCCGCGCGCCTCCGCGTAGTTATTCCAACCCCCCACGTTCTCCGGGTCAAGCGCCGGCATCCGTTTGTAGATCGCCATCGCCTCGGCCGGACGACTCAGCCTATCACAACCGCCATGTTCATGAAAATGAGCGCGGCCAGCGCGCTCAACAGCGGACGGATCGCCCGGATTCCAGGTGGCGGCATCGGCGTGATCGGCCCCGCGTCGGTGGCTTTCCCCCCGTTTGCCGGCGCGCCGGAAAACGATGGCGCGCTGCTCACTATGCGAAACCCCCACGTGTTGTGAAGCGCAAACCCCGGCCGCCCCCCGGCTGAAACCAGGATCACTTTCCGCAAGCCGCGTATCAGGAAGCGCGCCAGCTGTTCGATATCCAAGCCGTGGGTTGAATTGGCCGCCGGGCAGCCATTCAACCCACGGTTAGGTTGCGCCCGACGCGAGAACCGATTTCTCGGTTCAATATTTAACACGTTTCGGTAATCCCGCTTTGCCCTGCGTCGCCCCTCAGATCCCGGATCGCCGGTCGCCCTCCGGTCGCCGGCAGCCCTTCTGATAAAAGGACTTACGCCGCCGAGAAAAATGTTTTCCTTGAAATTCCCGCCTCGACGCCGCTGCCCGCTTGACAAGATCGAAACTTTGATTTAAGTAATTTGCAGCAGAAGGAGAGGGGATCTCGTTTGAGTTCGTTATCCTTTTTCTTCGGAGGACAACAGTCATGTCGCGCGAGGAGTCACCCCGCAAGCTCTCCATGACCGAACTCATCGGCGAGATGAATCAGGCCGCCGAGAATGGTCGCGACGACCCGAACGCGAAGAAGAAGCCGCACCCCGGCAAGGACCCGAAACCTGACAACCCCCACCCCTGCGGCAACGGCAACGGGGGCTGAGCCGGCTTTCTCAAAATAACGACAAACGAACCGCCCCGAGGCGAACGAAGTATAAGATCTTAACATCTTATAACGTCGGCCCCACACGCACCCGCACGCGAAACGGCCCGGGCAGTGCCGCCCGGGCCGTTCGCATTCCAGCATCCGCTGACCGGCCGTCTGGTTTCAATCCCCGCCGGCGCTCTTCGCGCCCACTTTTTCCCGCTGGCCGCTGTTGACCTTCACCGTGAACTCCAGCTCGTCGGCATCCTTCTTCCGCGTGGCGTTCACGTCGGCCCCGTCGGGCACCTCGCCGGTGATCATCAGCGAGCTGAGTGGATCTTCGATGTATTTCTGGATCGCCCGCCGCATCGGCCGCGCGCCATATTCGCTGTCGTAGCCCTGCTCGACCAGGAAGTCCTTGGCCTCCTGATCCAGGTGGATCACGATGCCGCGATCCACCAGGCGGTCGTTCAGCCGATCCATCATGATGTCGACGATCTTCTCAATGTCGCCTTTTTCGAGCGACTTGAAGACGATCGCCTCATCCAGCCGGTTCAGGAACTCAGGGTTGAACGCCTTCTTCAATTCCCCGAGCACCTTCCCCTTCAGACCCTCGTAGTCGAGCATCTCGTCGCCCGCGTTGAAGCCGAGCGTCCCGGACTTCTTCAACCGGCGCGTCCCGATGTTGCTCGTCAGGATGATCACCGTGTTGCGGAAGTCGACGATGTGGCCCCACGAATCGGTCAGGCGGCCGTCGTCGAAGACCTGCAGCAGCAGGCTGTAGACATCCGGGTGCGCCTTCTCAATCTCGTCCAGCAGCACGACCGAATAGGGCTTCTGGCGCACCTTCTCCGTAAGCTGGCCGCCCTCTTCGTAACCGACATAGCCCGGAGGCGCCCCGAGCAGACGGCTGACGGAGTATTTCTCCATGTATTCGCTCATATCGATCCGGATCAGGGCATCCTCGTCGCCGAAGAGGAACTCGGCCAATGCCTTGGCCAACTCCGTCTTGCCCACGCCCGTCGGGCCAAGGAAGATGAAACTCCCGGTCGGCCGCTTCGGATCCTTGAGCCCCGACCGCGCGCGCCGCACCGCCTTGGCGATCGCCGAAATCGCGTCGCTCTGGCTGACGACCCGCTTGGTCAGCTCCTCTTCCATCCGCAGCAGCTTCTGCGTCTCTTCCTCCTCCAGGCGCATCACCGGGATGCCGGTCCACTTCGAAACGATGTAGGCCACGTTCTTCTCGCCGATGACCTGCACGTTCTCCTTGCTTTCCTTGGCCTTGCCCCATTCGCGCATCAGGCCGTCGATCCGCTGGCGGATCTGTTCCTTCTTTTCCTTCAATTCCGCGCACTTCTCGAATTCCTGCTTGTGCGCCAGCACGCGCAGTTGCTCGTCGAGCTCGGCGACCTCCTGCTCCAGGTCCTTGATCTCCTGCGGCTTGCTGGTCGCCTGCAGCCGCGCGCGGGCTCCCGCTTCGTCGATCACGTCGATCGCCTTGTCGGGCAGGAACCGGTCGGTCACATACCGGTCCGACAGCACGGCGGCCTGTTCGATCGCCTCATCCGAGATGATCACGTTGTGATGCTGCTCGTAGCGCGAGCGCAGGCCCTTCAGGATCTGGACGGTCTGGTCGATGGTCGGCGGGTCGATCGTGATCGATTGGAACCGCCGCTCCAGCGCCCCGTCCTTCTCGATGTACTTGCGGTATTCCTCCAGCGTCGTGGCGCCGATGCACTGGATCTCGCCGCGGCTGAGCGCCGGCTTGAGCATGTTGGATGCGTCGATTGCCCCTTCCGCCGCGCCCGCGCCGATCAGCGTATGCAGTTCGTCGATGAAGATCAGCACGTCGGGATTGCGCCGGATCTCCTGCATGATCGCCTTGAGCCGCTCCTCGAACTGCCCGCGATACTTCGTGCCGGCCACGATCGCCGCCAGGTCGAGCGACAGCAGCCGCTTGTCGCGCAGCAGTTCCGGAATGTCGCCCGAAACGATCTTCTGCGCCAGGCCCTCCACGATCGCCGTCTTGCCCACGCCCGGCTCGCCCAGCAGGATCGGGTTGTTCTTCGTCCGCCGGCAGAGGATCTGCAGAATCCGCTCGATCTCCTCCTCGCGGCCGATCACCGGATCCAGCTTCGCTTCCTTCGCCAGTTGCGTCAGGTCGCGCCCGAACATGTCCAGCGCCGGCGTCTTGCTCTTCTCAAACGATTCCTTGCTCTTGGTCGAGGCCGTGCTGCTCCCCTCGATGACCGTGATCACTTCCTTCTTGGCCTTCTCGTAATCGACGCCGAACTGGCGTAGGCATTTGCTCGCCAGCGTGTGCTCTTCCTTGATCAGCGCCAGCAGCAGGTGCTCGGTCCCCACCCACCCGTGCTTCATCTCGTTGGCGATCTGCTTGCTGGTCTCCAGCACACGCTTGGCATCGGCATTGGGCGAGAACAGCCCGACGGTCGGCCCCTTGCCGACTTCGACCATCCGCTCCAGCTCCATCTTGACGTCTTCCAGGTCGACGTCGAGGTTCATGAGCGTCTGGATCGCCAGGCCGTCGCCCTTGCGGATCACGCCCAGCAGATAGTGCTCCGGCCCGATATAATCATGACCCAGGCGGCCGGCTTCGGCCTTGGAGAGCTTGAGCACCTCTCGCATCCCTGGTGTGTACGGGGTCTTGTCGATCATGATGTTTCATCCTCCCCACCCAAAATGACCTGTCGGCTCGGCCTGCGATCCACGGGAACGGTTTTCAAAGTCAGGGGGGTGAGCCACTCCTTCCATGTTCCATGGTCTGCAATCACATCGATCAGTCGTTCCAAGGTTGTGATCCTGATGCGGCCCTCCATTATTTCTTCTTCGGCTGCCGGAGGGGCGATAATGAATCCCGATCGACACAAAACCTGCTCGCCCCTGACATTCTATACCTGCCCGCCAAAAGTGTCAAACCGGCCACCCATCGCCCTCAGTTCTCTCCGAACATCGCGCGCAGCATCTCGGCCCGCACCAGGTCGCGTTCCTCCGGCGATTGCGTCTCCTCGCGGAATTGCAGATGGGCGGGCTGCACTTCAATAAACAGCCGGCTCAATCGCGCATGATCCAACGGAATCGAACACCAGCTTTGGCCGACGCCCAGTCGCGCCCGCGACAGCAGCGCCGTTGCCTCGTTCGAATCGATCATGCGGGCGGAAGACAACAAACCAACCGCGCGACACACGATGTCCTCAAGCTTGATTCGTGCCTGTTCACGCAGTGCCTGGCGCGCCGCCAGTTCGCGGTCGATCACCTGACGCACGACCTCGTTGAGGATCTCCATGATCTGCTGCTCCGTTTTCCCCAACGTCACTTCGTTGGAGATCTGAAACAGATCCCCCGTATGCTCGGAGTGCTCCCCATACGCCCCGCGGACCACCAGCCCGAAGCTGCCCAGCGGGCTCATCGTCCGCTCGATCTGTTCGGTCATCACCAGCGCCGGCAGATGCAGCATCACCGACAGCCGCAGGCCGGTCCCCGTGTTGGTCGGGCACGCCGTCAGATAGCCGAACTTCTCCGAATAGGCGAACGGCAGCGACTGCTCCAGTTTCTCCTCCATGGCCAGAATCCGGCGGTGAGCTTCCTCGACGCGGAATCCCGAGACCAGCACCGACATCCGCAGGTGGTCTTCCTCGTTCACCATCACCGATGTATCCATCCGCGGCCCCAGCAGCACCACCCGGCCGACGCCCCCTTTCTCCATCTCCCGCGAAATGAGGTGGCTCTCGCGCAGCCGGACGCGCTCATCAGCCGGCAGCGAGGCCAGATCCAGTTGGTGGTAGCCCGCCAGCTCGTCATGCTGCTCGAAAGCCTGCCGCACGCGTTGCGCCACGAACTGGCGTTGCGACTTGTTCGCCCGCGGTGAAAACGGCACCCCCTTCAGATTGCGCGCCAGGCGCGCGCGGCTGGAGACGACCACTTCGGTCATCGGCCCTTCCTGTTCGATCCACTCGTCAAGCATTTCGTGCTCGGCCATGCGTTCAGGCGGTCCTTTCGACGAATTAGACAGCGGCGAGCGCGACATGTTGCGCCGCATGCGAGCCGCGCCCGCGCGAAGCAGGTCGTTCATCTGAAAATGAACCGGAAATGGAGCAGTGCACGATACAAATCGTCCCCCACGCCCGGTCCTTTTAGCGAATAATATACCGCCGCGCAAGCCCGCCGTCGAGGGCATGAGGCGTTCGGAATCTTCATTTTACGATGGCTTGCCGTTCGCCTGCGCGCTTTCGCCGGGCCGGGCCGTGGTAGAGTTTTGACACATCCGCTCCTCGGGGACGAGCTTTTTTGACGCAGCCGCTACGGCTTCGGAATCGCAGTTATCGACTCGCTCTTTTCCACCGATTTCGATCGCGTCCCCCCGATTTTTTCTTTCACCGGCCCTCTCATTTTGATGGAGCGGTCATCGATTGTGAGATTTCCTGAGCACAATGTGTGATTTTATGCCGACCGGCTAAATTCCACATAACTGCCATAACATCAGTGACTTGGATGGCTGATTGGGGATCCTTGACGATTGGCATTGAAAATGCTCCACCCTCTGGTCAGGGAAAGCCCGGGGATCCACCGCTCGGAAGGAACCACCCAGATGATCCGCCAGTGCTGCAAGTGTCGCCGAATCTGGAAGGAAGGCCGCTGGCTCTATCCGCGCCTGACCGAACTGACCCACCGCGACATCTCCCACTGTTATTGCGACGCCTGCTTCAAGGAGGAAATGGCGACGCTGCGTGCTCACCGTCGGCCGGGCCCGGCCGTTGCGGTGATCCGCAGTCTTCGCCGCCTGTTTCACTAACCTCCGCCGCCGCCAGAAGAACTGAGACCAAACGCCCCCACGCGTCCCTCCTGTTCCTCGCTCTCGAACTCGGCCCACGCATCTTGCTCTGCCTCCGCTAATCCCACGGCATCCGGACAATCATCAGCGGCTGGTTGCGCTGGCGCAACTGGTCGATGACCCGTCGGCCGACCCCGCCCGTGACCTGCGCGATCCGTTCCTCGCTCAGCGCGCGATTCGTCCCCGGGTCAATTTGCTCCAGTTCGTCCAGCATCGCCAGCTCGGCATAGCTCAGCGCCAGATAGGCCTGACGCAGCGATTCATCAAGTCCGACGGCGGCGTCGAACGCGCGGATCGCTTCCTCAAACTCGGCGCGCGTGTGCGACAGAAACAGTTCGTACATTCGGTGAGGCGGCGGGACCTCGGCAAGCTGCGCCCCGGGAGGCCGCAGGATCGAATCGGTGATGAAATCGGTGCCGAGCTGCAGCGGCGTCCGGCCGCGTTCGCGCACGTGAGCCAGTTTCATCGAGGCCCGATTGAACAGGATCTGGCCGCGCAGCTGGAGCAGGATCGGCTCGGGCGTCGGCGGATCGGGAAAGTCGTAATCGAACTGCCGCAGGGCGATCAAGCCCTCGCGCAAATGGCGGTCGGCCAGGATCAGCCCGTCGTCGGACAACGGAAACGGCAACGGCGCGACCGGCGGCTGGCCCGCCGAGGCCGGGCTCAGCGGCGGCAACTGATTGAACGCCAATTGCAGGCATTGCGCCACGCGGTGGATCGCGTCGCGCAGACCCAGCGGCCGCCGCTCGACGTTCCGGATGTTCGCAATCCACTCGTCATAGTTCTCGATAAGATGCCGCGGCACGAGCCCCTTGGCCTCCAGCGCGCGGAAGAAGCTCTGCAAGCCCTGCCAGCCGGAAAGCGTTCCCTCCTCGAGCTGGCTTTGCGCCGATTCCTTGACCGCAATCACGATCAAATTGCGCGTGATTTCGGTGTCGCCGCCGTATTCGCGCTCCAGCTCCTGCAGGATGTCGATCGCTTCGCGGGCGACACTGTAGGCCGAATCGGGGGCGGGGCGCAGCCGCAGCGGTCGCTTGACCGCCTCGTCCAGCCGGTCGATGAACTGATTGCGCGCCTCGCTGATCCGGCCCAGCGTCAACAGATCGCTTCCCTCCAGGACATGATGGAAATCCTGATACGCCATGCGCGGGCTGCTGCTCATACTGGCTGCGGCCCGCTCCAGTTCTTCGTCGATCTGTTTGCGCATGTAGAGGACCTGCGCCAGGGCCATTGACAGGGCGAGGAAACTGATCAGGCCGAGGAATTGCCACGGGATGTGGATCGGCGTGGGGGCGGCTTCGTCGTGCATGCGTTACGCCTCCTCGGCACGGCGAAAAAAGCCGATCCGCGTCTCGGAGTAACTTTCCCAGCGGAACGCGCGCAACGCGCCGAATGCCTCGTCGAGCGGATCGCGGCGCCCGATCTGGGCGACGACCACGCCGTCCGGCGCGAGCCAGGCATCCAGCGCGTCGGCTAATCGCCGCAGGGCGCGGCCGGCGGTTTCCTCGCCGTAGGGCGGATCGAGCAGAATCAAATCGAACGGGCGGCGCGGCGGCGCGGCGAGCCAGCGCAGGGCATTATGCGCGACGATTTCCGCGCGGTCGCGCCAGCCCAGTTGGGCGACGTTGGCGCGCAGCGCGGCGATCGCCCCATGCGCCTGATCGACGAACACGCAACAGGCCGCGCCGCGGCTCAGGGCCTCCAGCCCGAGCGCGCCGCTGCCGGCGAACAGGTCCAGCACGCGCGCTCCCTCCAGCCGCGGCGCCAGGATCATGAACAGCGATTCGCGCACGCGACCCAGCGTCGGGCGGGTCTGCCGCCCCCGCGGCGTGCGGATGATCATGCCGCGGCGCTGACCGGCGATGATGCGCGTGCTCATGGTTGGATTCGCGTCTCGGGGGCATCGGACGCGCGCGGGCGGGCGCCCAGCCCGGCCAGCCGCACCCAGAAATTGTCGATCCCCTCCTCCCGGATCATGCGCGGATACGCCGCCCAGACGCTCCGCTGCGGAAAGTAGAGCGAATCCTGCGTCGGGGCGGGGGGATAAAGCGCCACGGGCTGCAGCGGAATCCGGGGATCGGGCTCGGGCCGGGAGTAGAGCTGGAAGAACGACTCCCAGTACATCCGGTCGTAATCATCATAAACGACGAAGAACGTGTGGGGCGAGCGGCGGAAATGATCGCGATAGAAGCGGATGAAATCCTGTGAGGCGCCCAGGAGCTGCACCGTCCCGCCGACGATCAGAGCGACCAGCAGGATCACCCGCGTCGGGGGACCCCACGGCCGCGCCAGCCACGCGGCGATCGGAATCGCCAGGAAGGGCTGAATCAGGAAGATGTGGCGCGGCCCCCAGCACCACCCCCCCGACCAGTTCTGCCACTTGGCGTGGACAACCAGCGGGACGGCGATGACAAAGGCGAGCGCCCAGAGCATCAGCCGGCGCTGGTCGGTCTGCGCCAGCGCCAGCGGACGCCAGCCAAGGAAACCCAGCGCCAGCGCCGGCGAGAAGAAAAACAGCCCCTTGCCAATGCTGAACAGAAGCCCGTACAAGCCCGCCAGGACGGGCGTGGTGAAGGCCAGCCCCTCGGGCTGATCGGCATAGCCCGATTCGAACGGCCCGCCGTAGAGCACGACGTTCATCCCCAGCAGGATGACGCCGCAAACCAGCGCGGGAGCGCAGAACGCCGCCCACGCCTGCCAGGCGGGCCGGCCCTCCGCGCGGGCGCCCCACGCCGCGGGACCCAGCAGGAGGATTGCAAGCCCGGGGTAGGCCAGCACCGAATCGTTGCGCACGAGCGCGGCGTAGCCGGCGGCGGCCCCGGCGACGGCGCACCACCGCACGACCCGCCCGCGGCGGGCGCGCAGCAACGCCCACCACGCCAGCAGAATGAAAAACGCGGCACAGCTCTCCGTAAAGAACGGGCGGCTGTGCGGCCAGGCCAGCGACCCCAGCGCATACAGCAGCGCCGCGGCGCCCGCCGCCTCCCGCTGGCCGGTCGTCTCGACGCAAACACCGTAGAGCAGCACCGCGAGCAGCGCGCCCAGGAGGATATTGAACCAGGACAGCGCCCAGCGCGTGGCGTAGGCGGCGGCGGTCGGTTCCTCGCCGACGACGTGCGGCGCCGTGCCGCTCGGCCCGTAGAGCCGGTTCCACTGGCTGCGCCCGGCCAGGCCGGCCACCGCGCGGCCGGCCCAGTAGAACGGAACGGCAAGCAGCGGCTGGCCGATCCCGTATTGTCCGTAATACCGTCCGTCGCGGCCCTGGCGCGTGGCGAAATCCCCCAGCGGTTCGATAGCCAGTGAGGGGCCGGTCGCCAGTGCGCGCGTCATCCGATAGAGAATCTCCTCGTCGGGCGAGTACAGATGCCCGCCGGCCGTCAACGCGTACGCCCCCAGCACAACGAGGAAGATGATCGGCGCGGGCTTCACGGCGCGGTCGGCCGCCCGGGCGCTGTCCCCGCGCTTCCCCCCTCGCCCAGGTTGAACATCGGCGCCCGGCTGCCGGTCAGCGTGTTCGACAGCGCCGTCAGCAACTGGTTGAGGCGATCGAACGGCCCCGAATCGGTGATCAGCTTGCCCAGCGTCCCCTGGCCGGATTGCACCTGGTCGACCATCTCGCGGATCGAGCGCGCGACGGTCTTCAGCTCCTCGAGCGTCTGCTCGATCCGCCCGGCATTCATCTCGATCTGTTCATCGAGGCGCCCGGCCGTCTGGTTCAGGCTGGCGGAGAGCTCCTGAATGGCCGCGCTCGTCTCCTCGAGTTCGGTGCTGAACGAGCCGGCGGCCGATTCCCACGCCGCGGCGGTCCCTTCCACCTGGCTGCTGATCACGCTGACCTGCGCGTCGGCCCGCTGGACCAGCGAACGGGCATCGGTGACCAGCGCGTTCCACTTCGTGGCGCTGTCCATCATCGCTTCGACCATCGGCCGGAATTCCTCGTTCACAATCGACAGCGTCTGATCCATCTTCTCGGTGGCGGTGGCCAGGTTGCCGACGATCCGCTTGAAATCGTCCTGCGTCTGCCGGTCGTAGAGGTAATTGTTGATCCCGCGCAGCGTGCTGATCAGCTCGTCGGCCACTTCGGCCGCCACTTCCTCCAGTTCATTGCCCGAGGTGCCCACGATGTGACTGCCCGGCGGCAGCACGTCGAACTCCTCCGTCCCGGCGTCGATGTTGATCGTCGTGTCGCCAATCAGGCTCGCGCTGATGATGTGAACCTTGGCGTCGGCGTGCAGCTCGATGTTCTTGTCGATCTTCATCTCGACCATCAGCGGATACTCGCCCGGCACCAGCCGGATGCTGGCAACCGTCCCGGAGGGGTAGCCGTAAACCAGGATCGGCGCGCCGACATTCAGTTCGCGCGCGTTCTTGAACATCCCGTAGTAAATGTGCCGCTGGCTGAGGAAGTCCCACTCGTTGAGCATGGCGGTGACCACCGTGAACAGGACCAGGCCGCCTACCACGAAAGCCCCGATCATCAACTGGCGGGTGCCGCTCATCTTTGACTCCCAATGCGGGCGGGTGGAATGTCGCGGGCGGGCCCCACCGCCCTCGACTCCGGCGGCGGGCCGGTTGCCGACAGTCTACCAGACTTGCCAGCCCCCCGCCCCGTTTGTCTCACGGGATTAATGTCGTCCTTCGTCCTCGTCCTCGCCCCCAACAGCGGCCGAGTCGGATCTCTTCGACGCCATGGAGTCGGTTCGTGCCGGCGCGCTCCGATGCGCCGCCCGAAGCTGGGCATCCCGATCGTGACGAACGCCTCGCGGCTGAAAACTTGACGCCCTCCAAAAGCTGGCGAATACTGACCGTGGAGCTTGCGGGTAACCGTCTGCCCAACTCCGCCTCCCGAGGCGGTGCGGCAACGGCCGTGATCCCCGCAAGCTCTCTTTTGTCGGCTACGAGATGGTCGTCGAAGCGACGTCTCTGGGGCGGCTTCCGAACCACCAGCCGCGGCCGCCGCAGCTTCTCGCCTTCGCGTGCCACCAGATCATCTCCCTTTTCGTGCGCGTTCGTGCCTTTCGTGATCCACATCGCCTTCTGCGTAATATCCTCCCCTGCCTCTCTGCCGCATCCATCGCCATCCCCTAACGCGCGGTCCATTCCAGATTGGCGGCGATCCGGTGGCGCTTCTCGGCATCGCTGACACGCAGGTAGACCGGTCCCAGC
>ERZ795030.3458-NODE-3458-length-16777-cov-40.092991_pt1 | contig 16777 bp, 10 predicted proteins | sample MGYA00375122_ERZ795030 | MGnify/ENA primary metagenome ERZ795030 (study PRJEB30165, sample SAMN05720146) | activated sludge metagenome | isolation source: anaerobic digester from wastewater treatment plant | place: Japan | collected 2015-04-20 ... | reverse complement strand
GAAGCCGAGCCCGAACCCGGCACCCCTGAGTGCACGGTGGTCGAGAGCGTCCTGGCCTTCCTCGGCCGCGCGTGGGCAGGCGCCGTCGTCGAAGCCCTGCTGCACGGGAACGAGCGGTTCGGCGACATCGCGAAAGCGATCCCTGAGGCGACCGACGGAGTGCTTTCGGCGCGCCTCAAGGACCTGTGCGCCCGCGGCCTGGCCCTACGCGACGTGACCCCGGGCCCGCCGGTCAGCGTCCGCTACACCCTCACCGCGGCCGGCCGTGACCTCGGGCCGGTGCTAGATGCGCTCACGGCATACGGAGCCACCCACCCCGAGGTGCTGATCCCCAAGCGACCCCGCGGCTGAAGTCTCGCGAGCGCGGAGCACCCGTCAGGCGAGGGTATGCCGCCGCACCGCCCCGGGGTTAGTGCCCGAGGAGGGAGGCCATCTTCTTGGCGACCAGGTCGGTGGCCCGCTGCGGGGCGAGCCGCGAGAGCCGGTCGAGCATCGTCGCGTCCTTGCCGATCACCACGCGATAGCTGCCGCGCTCGATGCCGCCGATGATCGCAGCAGCGGCGTCCTGCGGCGAGGTGAGGCTGGCGGCCATCTTCTTCGCGTCGGCGTCGGCCCCGCCCGCATCGGCCTCCGGGGCGCCCGGGATCCGCGCCCCCGAGTTCTGGGCAATGCCGGTGGCAACGCCGCCGGGAAAGACGACGGTGACGGCGACCGGTGTGCCGCGCAACTCGGCATACAGGCCTTCGGTGAAGAGCTTGACCGCAGCCTTGCTCGCGCCGTAAAGCGTCTGCCCCGGCACCGGCACGAACGCGCCCATGCTCGACACGTTGACCACACAGGCCTCCGGGCGGGCGGACAGCAACGGCAGGAACCCCTTGCACATCCGCACGACGCCCCAGAAGTTGACGTCCATGACCGAGGTCATCTCGGCCTCGGTGAGATCGGCGAACCTCACGAAATGCTGGATGATCCCGGCCACGTTGACCAGCCCGTCGACCTGGCCGTGCACCTGCTCGACCTGCGCCGGAAGGGCCGCCACGGCGGCCTCGTCGGTGACGTCGACGATGTGGCTGCTCACCCGCTCGGCGCCCACCCCCGCCAGCCGGATGGTTTCCAGAATGTCGTCGGTTCGCCGGTCGACGATAGCCACGCGAGCGCCTCGGGTGAGGAGCCCGAGGACCACCTCCCGGCCGATCCCATTGCCGCCCCCGGTGACCACAAACACCTTGCGCTCGATCTTCATGATCGATCCCTTCGTCCCCAGCCGAGTCTCTTCCGGGGTTCACCTCAACGCTAACTCTGTTGTCGCACACCGGCGGTCGTCCGGCGTGTCTCGTCGCTCACCTCTGGCCGCGCCGGTAACCCAGAACACGGACGGGCCGGCTCTCACGCCCTAAAGTGCTGCCGTGCCTCCCACTGCCTGGCCGTTCGTCGGACGCGAGCCCGTCGTCGCCGACGTGCGCTCGCGGCTCGACGGCGACCGCCATGTGGTCATCACCGGGGCAGCAGGCCTGGGCAAGACCCGAGTGGCCCAAGAGATCATCGACAGGTATGCCGCGTCCGGCACCCCCGTCGTGCGGGTCGTTGCCAGCCCCGCGTCCGCGCCGGTGCCGTTGGCCCCCTTGGCAGCCCTCGTGGGAGACGCGATCGGCATCGAAGCGATGAACGCCGCCCGACGGTCGGTCGCCGCGCTGGCTCGGCAAGGCTCGTCACGTCCCCTGCTGTCGGTCGACGACCTGCACCTGCTCGATGAGGCCAGCGCCATCGTCATCCACCAACTGCTCACGACGGGCACCGTGCGCGTCCTGGCCACCGTCCGCAGCTCCGCCACCTGCCCACCTGCGGTGGACCGGCTGCGCCAGTCGACCGGGGTCGATCACGTCGAGCTGGGAACCATGGCAGACGCCGACATCGCCGACCTCGTTGAGCGCGCCCTCGGCGGCCCGCTGTCTGGGCACGCGCGGAGCGTCATCATCACCTCGGCGGCCGGTAACCCCATGTATGCCCGGGAGCTCGTCGAGGGTTCCGTCGCCGCCGGGGCCATGCAGCGCCATGGCGGCGTCTATGGGTTCGAGGGCCGCATGGTCGCCACGCCGCTGCTGGAAGAGGTGGTGCTCGCCCGCCTGGCACCGTTCGAGGGTGCGGAGCGGACGGCGTTGGAGTTGCTCGCCGTCGGGGGTCGCCTGGAACAACCACTCGTCGAGCGGGTCGCCGGCTTCGAGCCGTTGGAGCGCCTCGAACGGCTGGGCATCCTCGTGGCCGAGGAGCACGCCGGGAGACTCGTCCTGGACGTCGGGCATCCCCTCTATCGCGAGCTCACCCGGGCGCGCCTGGGAGCGCTAGCCCGGATGCGGATCTACCGCACCCTCGCCGAGGTCGACGCCGCTCTGGCCAACCCCTCCGGCACGAGCACCCCGGACGAGCAGTTGCGGGCTGCCGTCTGGAGCATCCGCGGCGGGCTGCCGGTCGAATCGGTGATCCTCACGGCGGCGGCCCATCGGGCGGCCGCCACGGGTAACACCCCGCTAGCGGCCGAGCTCGCCCATGAGGCAAGCCGACGCACCGGCACCACCCAGGACGCCATGCTCGCGTCGTGGTGTCTGTCGCTCGACGGCGACCACGACCAAGCAATTGCCGTCCTGCGCACGGCTCTGCGCAACGAGACCGACCCGTGGACCCGCGCCGCGGTGCGCCTGCGCATCGCGGAGGAACACTGGTGGTTCGGCGACCTCGACAGCGGTCGCGCGGTGCTCGACGAGGCGGCCGCAGAACCGGGCCCTTGGGACGCGCTGCGCGAAGCACAACTGTCCGCTCACGCCGCCCTTGCCGGCGACGTGACAGAGTCGGTTCGGTTGGGGTCACCGCTCATGGACCACGCCCATCCCTGGGTGAGGTTCGTTGCCGCCGTGGGCTATTGCCTCGGGATGATCTACGGCGACGGCGCCGACGAAGGGTTGCGGGCAGCTCGGGCACTCACTGAGAGCCTCGCCGGCACCGATGTCCAGCCCATCGGGGATCCGGGCCAGCATCACGCCATCCAGGTGCTCGGCATGGTGGCCGCCGGCGAACTAGCCGCGGCCCGGGACGCTGCGGACGCGGCATACGCCGGCGCCCAACTCTCCCCCTCGCAACAGGCGCGCGCGTGGGCAGCGATGCTCGTCGGTTTGGTGGCGGAGTTGGCCGGCGACCTGCGATCGGGGGCCCGCGCGCTTGCCGAAGCCGAACGGTTGTGGACCACGGTGCGAGTGTGGGGATTCGCGGTGTGGTGCGGAGCCGCGCTCGCCCGGGCTCAGGCCGAGTGCGGAGACCTCGACGAGGCGGCCACCACGCTGGCTCGGGTGCAGGCCTACCCCAGACCACCCCAGATGCTCAACGGCCACCTCCTCGACCTGGCCAGCGCGTGGGTCGCCGGCGCCGGAGGCGACCGAGTCGCTGCCGCCCAGCACATCGCCGCCGCGGTGCGTCACTCCGCAGCTGCCGAGGCGGTCGCGAACGAAGCCGAAGCCTGGCACGAAGCCGCCCGACTCGGGGTCCTCGACCTCGTCGACCACCTCCCCGACCCGCGCGGCTGGTCCCGCCCACGCTCGGCGCTTGCGGCAGCCCGCTTCGACCTCGTGCAAGCCCGGCTGACCGGCGACCCCGTCGCGTGGGAACGCGCCGCTTCCGGTTTCGCCGCCATGGGCGCCCACGGGTATGCCGCGGAGGCCGCGACCGGGGCGGCCGCGGCATACCGTCGGGCCGGATCGAGCCGAGACGCCGCGCGCCTTGACGGCTTGGCAGGGACCCACCTCGCCCGCACCACGGCCCTGGCCACCCCTCTCGTTGCGCGCCGTGCCGCGACCGGGCCGCTGACCCCACGAGAGGCCGAGATCGCCCGCCTCGCCGCCGGCCACCTGAGCAATCGCCAGATCGCCGAGCAGTTGGTCGTCAGCGAGCGCACCGTCGAGAACCACCTCTATCGGATCTTCATCAAGCTTGCGGTCACGGGGCGGGACGACCTCGCAGCGGCGTTGGCTGCCACCGAGCAGGGCTGAGGCGGCCCGGTCGGGCCTGGGGGGATCGAGTACCCCCGACGGTGGGTTGAGTAGTCGCCACTCATGCGGCGGCGGGCTTGCGCCGACGACCGTGTGGTCATGGCCGGACTCGACGATGCCCTCGCGCGAATCGCCAACGACCCCGCGTGGGCCGACGCTGTGCGCATCCAGCCCCAGGAGGCGTTGCGCGGCTACGACCTGGATCCGCAGGAGCTGGGTCGCCTTGAACATGCCCTCGGCATCAACCCGGGGCCTCCGGCTGCCATCTTCCAAGCGCCGACCACCGGCGCCTCCCCCGCCCCGTTCGCCGCAGCTCCGGTCGCCGCCAGTCCCGCCGCCTCGAGCGGGGTCACGATGGCCGCAACCGCGATCGGCGTCGGGCGGTTCCCGCTCGTCGTTGCTGGCCTCGCCGTTGCGAGCGCCGCCATCGGCGTGGGCGTCGGCTCCAGCGGAGCGCTCGGCTCCCCCACCGGCCCGGCCCTCCGTGCGGACTCGGCCACGGTCTACGGCTGCAGCGACGACACGACCCGCGGTCCGGCCGTCGCAACCCTGCACCGCGGCGACCGAGTCTGGGTCATCGGCCGCAGCGGCAGCTCATGGCTGGTCATTCGTCATCCCGAGCGACTGACCACCCCGGCGTGGATCTCCACGGCGAGCGTGGTGAACTCCGCCGACCCGGCGACCCTGCCCGAGCTCACCTGCAGCACCGCGAGCGCGGTGGCCGCCGTCGGGCCGACCGCGATCCCGACCGGCGCGACATCGACCACGAGCCCCACGGCCGTGCCGACCGAAACCCCCGCCAACTCCGCCACGTCCCCCGCAACCACCACGGTGACGACTACGGCGACGACCCGGTCCTCGACCACGACGACGCGCCCGCCCGGCTCGTCGTCCAGCACATCCAGCACCTCGAGCTCCTCCAGCTCGACCCCACCACCGGACACCACCGGCCCGAGCCTCACGCTCACCCCAGACTCCAGCTACCTCTACTCCGACGGTGGCGCCGCGTGCGCGGCATACCGCCAGCAGGTGACCGCCGCGGTGACGGCGACCGACCCGAGCGGAGCGACCGTCGACGGGGTGACCTGGAAGGCGGGGACGCTCACCGGGAGCGCTACCAAGGTGTCGCCCGGCAGCTACCGGATCGGCCCGATCTACAGCTCCCACAGCGGGACCATCCCCATGACGATCACGGTGACGGCCCACGACGGCAAGGGCAATACCTCGACCCGATCCACGACCGTCGACTTCCGCCAAATCGCCGAAACCTGCATCGGCTGAGGAGCGCCATGACCAGCACCCCTGCCCCCCAACCCGTGTCCGCAGCCCCCGCAGGAGCGGGGCGACACCGGCGCGTGATCGTCGCGCTCGTCGTCCTCGTCATGCTCGTCGCTGGCGCCCTGGTCGGGCGCGCGCTGCGCCCCGCGACGCCGAGTCTGCCCACGGCATACCCCGTGCTCCCGGCGTCGTCGGTCACCGCGCGCGACGGGAGGGTCTCGCCCGTCACAGCGCAGGCGAGCAGCCCTGCAGGGTATGCCGTCGCGCCTGCGGAGTACGTCGCCAGCGCCGCACCGCCGCCGGCGGTTGCGGTCGGTGCCGGGCTGACGGTCGGCGCCGGGCGCCCCAGCCCCAACCCCGGCGGCGCTCCTGATCTGCGAGCCGATCCGGAGGCGGGGGTGAGCGGGAGTGCCCCGCCGAGCAGCGCCCCGCCGTCAGCACCCGATCTGGCCGACGAGGCGGCACTGGCGCTGGTGACCGAGAGCTACGACGAGTTGACCGGGGCCACCGGGGGGCGCCCGACGGCCACTGGGTCGACCGCGCCGTCCAGCGCCCCCACGACGAGTGGCTCCAGTGAGGGAGGCCCGGCGTATCCGGGGATAAGGACTGACCTGAGCAAGGTTCCGCTGCGGGCTTTCACCGACCCGTGCGTCCTGGACGCCTCGTCTGCGGCCTGCGGTCGGGGCCTGTCGGCGATTGTCCTGGGGATCCGGGCGATGCCGGAGTTCCAGACCCAGTGGGTCGGTGAGATCCGTCGCAGCGACCTCTATGCCGGTGAGTGCGCCCGGCAGTTCCCGACAGCCCCCATCGATTGGGCGAGCGACACGATCTTCGCTGCCGTCGTCAACCAACCGGTCGTCGCACGGCTGGACCTGCAACTCAACACTCCTGGCGTCTTCGGCTCACTCATCCGGGTGTCGCACCGGGGTGCAGTGGTCACCAGCGAGGCCGCCCTCCCCTCGGCCGACCTGATCGCGGCCTGGATCGATGCGTTCGAACGTGGGGCGCCCACGCCGGGAATCCCGCTGTGCATGAAGGTGTCCCGCCAGACCATGGAGATCAACCGAGATGGGTGCCTCGGTGAGTTCAACTACAACCGGTGGCTCGATTGCTCGGCGCCGTTCCACCTGTCGGTGCACACCGGGTGCTCGTCCACGTCGGTCGCACCGCTGTGCAGCCAGGTGGGCGACCTGCTCGGAGGTCGCGAGATCCCGCAGGTCCGTCAAGGACCCTTCGGCTTCCAATACTCCTATGACCCCCAATGGGCGGTGTGGGACCCGCAGCTGCGCGCGGAGTCCGGGGTCTCCGAGGCCAACCTCCGTCGCCAGGTGCGGTTGACTCCCGTGGACGCCCTCAACGTCGAGGTGGCCATCCCCACCTTCACCGTGACCCTCGGCGAGCCCACCGCCGCAGCCGACCCGCAGGCTCCGCTCACCGGGCGACTCGCGCTGACCGGACATCAGATGGTCGCCGCGGCCGGCTATGCCCCCGGGACCGACTGCCGCACCGTCGACCCGGCCATCCGCAGCACGACGTTGCCGGTGACCCGCCAGGCGAGTGCGACTCGCTACTGGACTCCGGACGCAGGCATCCCGCAGAGCCGCGAAGCCGTCGTCAACCTGACGATGCCGCACCTGGCCGCCGGCGAGGCCGTCGACATTTGCGTCTTCTGGTACCAGCTGCCGAGCCGCTCCTTCGACGACATCGTCGTGACGGCGATCGAGCGGCATACCGTCGTGCCTCCGTCTCGGGCGGCAACCGAGATCGCGTTCGTCGGGGTGGGTCGCGGCGGTGAGGCGCCCAGCACGCCCGCCGGTTCGCTGGCCGCGGAACTGGCGCGCTGGACCTTCCAGGTGATCGGCAATCGGACCCTCACGGCCGCGTGCGGATTCCCCTCGGGCAACACCCCCGACCCGGTCATCCTGCACCCCGTCGGTGACCCCGGGTTCCTGTGTCGGGTGGAGGACAGCAGTTACCTGTTCGAGCCGCGGGATATCGAGCTGTTCACCACTGACCTGGCCGCCAATGCGCCGGAGGGGCGCACCCGGCTGCGGATCGACAACCGAGGCTGCACACCGACCGATTGCGGGACCCCCCGGCAGGCGCGGATCGAGCTCAGCGACGGCCGCTGGATGGAGTTGGTCGTGCGCAAGGTGCCGTTCGCCACTGCGCCGCTGCTGCCGGGTGGTCGGATCGCCACTGAGTGGTCGGCAGACCAGTGGCGCATCGACCCCTCGGGATTCCAGGGCGTGGCACCGACGCTGCGCACTCCAGTCCGGCAGAGCGCACCGGCCTTGGACACCTTCGGCCTGCGGGTCGTGCCGACTCCGGACAGCCCGACCGACTCGTTGGACGTGCACTGGCAGGCCGATCGAGACGTCACCCTGGTCGTTCTCGGCCATCCGCTCGTCCCCGCGAGCCTGGCCCCGACCTGCACGGACACCTGGGTGGAGCCGACCGCCGTCGCCAACTCGGGCACGGTGACGCTGCCTGGGCTGTGTTCCAACACCGACTACGGCCTGCGCGTGACAGTCACCGACGCTGCGACCGGGGCGTCGCAGGTCTATGACTGGCTCCGGGGTGGAGCCAGGGTCGATGTGCTGACCGGGCTGACCTTCAACCTCGTCGGACGCACCCGAGCCCGGCCTGTCCCGCCGGAGTTCCTGGTCGCGTGGTCGGTCAGCGTTGCCGAGCCGACCGGGTCGACTTCCCCGACGGGTGTCGGCACGGGTGCGGTCGAGGGAACCCTGGCTGCCCTCTCGGTCCGGGTCGGCGAGCACACCCTGGTGTCCCGCACCGATCCGGCGACCACCTGCACGCGAGTCGCCCCCGGCACGACCCTTGCCAGCGGGTTCGACGGTGGCCAGCCACTGGGTCAGTTGCGGGTCGCCGTGTCCTTCACTCTCGTGGCACCCGGGACCAGCGGCTGTGCCGGACCGCCGGGCACCACGAACTTCAGCGTGCAACAGGACGTGATCTGGGACGGGCGCAGCGAACAGACGTTCCGGCTGAGCGCTCCCGATGGCCGCACCGTCGCGCTCACCGTGCGCCCTGCGACACGGGATTGACCGAAACGAATTCCCTTGATGTCAGAAGAAATTCACCGAAGGAGAACGCTATGAAGGACATCCTGCCGGGCCGTGGTCGGCGAGCCGGCGTCGTGACCCTCGCGCTCGTCACCAGCGTGACCGGCCTGGCCGGCCTAGCGGGGTGCGGGTCCGGTGGCGGGTCGACCACCTCGGCCGCCGCATCGACAGCCGGCGGCGCGGCCGCTCAATCCCCAGCGGTCCAGTCCCCCACGGCAGCGGCGCCTGCAACGACCCCCGCGGGAGGAACCGGCGCCAGCAACGGCTCAGGCAGTCAGCCGACCTGGTGCCAGCCCCCGCAAGGCCCGATGGAGATCCTGCTCGGCAAGGGCACCGTCTTCGAGATCACCGGCGACGACAAGCGGTGTCGGTTCGCGGCAACCGGCGGCAAGCGGGGAGTCGTGGACGTCAGCAACCTCACCGCCTTCGACCCCACGGTCACCTACGAGGCGACCCGCAAGGGCGAACGAGCCGTCCGCTGCAATGCCCCGCTGGTCGAGCCCGCAGGCGTGGGAGAGCAGTCCTGGCTCAACGCCACGTGTTTCGCGCAGACCTTCACGATCAACCTGTATGCCGCCAAGGCCGGCACGATCTACGAGTTCATCTACACGGGCGACCCGTCGATCCCGGTGACGGCCGCCCAGGCCAGCACCGAGCTGCTTCAGGTCGCCAAGGTCATCCTGCACTGACCACGGGGACGCCCACGAGCGGCGGCGCGCGGCATACCCAGGGGGTATGCCGCGCGCCTCGAGCAGCGGTGAGTCGACTCCTTACACTGCTCGGATGGGTATGCCGTCGCACCGCCTCCGGCCGATGACCGGCCGGGATCCCAACGAGCAAAGCCGCGCGTCCAGCACGCTCAAGTTGCTTTTCGATCTCACCGTTGTCATCGGATTAGGCACTGCTGCAGGACAATTGGCGCACTACCTCGCCGAGGGGCACGCGACGGTCGCGGTGATCGGCTTCCTCATGTCGGCGTTCGCGGTCGTGTGGGCCTGGATGAACTGGTCGTGGTTCGCGTCGGCCTATGACACCGACGACTGGGCGTTCCGACTGCTCACCCTCGTGCAGATGGTCGGCGCGCTGATCCTCTCGCTCGGCGTGCCGTCCGTCTTCTCGTCGTTCGAACACGGCGGCCAGATCGACAACCAGACGATGGTGAGCGGCTACGTCGTCATGCGCGTGCCGATGATCATCCAGTGGTTGCGCGCCGCCCGGTCCGATCCGGCCCATCGCGGCATCTGCCTGGTCTATGCCCAGACGCTCGCCGCCGCGCAAACCGGGTGGGTGATCGTCGCTATCGCTCCCCTGACGTTCTGGCCCAGCCTGTTGCTCGTGCTTGCTCTCGCCAGCACGGAACTGCTCGGGCCGATCCTCCTCAGCCGGCGACACGGCGGGACGCCCTGGCATCCGCATCACATCGCCGAGCGTTACGGGCTGCTCATCATCATCGCCCTCGGCGAGGGCCTCATCGGCACGATGGCCACGCTGTCGGTGCTGTTCGACGCGTCCGGGTGGTCGGTCGACTTCGTCGTCGTCGGGCTCGCCGGAGTCGGGTTGACCTTCGGCATCTGGTGGGCCTACTTCCTCTTCCCCAGCGGCGCCCTCCTGGAGCACTTCCGCAGCCGGTCCCGGCTATGGGGCAACGGCCATATCCCCCTCTTCATCGCGGTCGTGGCCGTCGGCGGCGGACTGCACCTCGCGGCATACGCCATCGACGGACGGTCGCATCTGGGTCCGGTGCCGACCCTCCTCGCGATCGCGATCCCCCTCGCCGCGTATGCCGTGTTGATCTACGCGCTGTTCGGCTCACTGACGCGGGCCCTCACTCGCAGGCATCTGTGGCAGTTGGCCGCGTCGCTCGCGGTGGCGCTGCTCAGCGTGGTCCTGGTGGCGCTGGGCTCGCCGTTGTCGGTGGGGCTGGTCGTGCTCTCGTTCGTGCCGTGGGTGACCGTGATCGCGCAGGAGAGGGACGCCCGTCGCAAGGAACTCAGCAGTGACGCCTTGGCCCTGGGGGCTTCCCCACATCACCGGCGGGTGTGAGGGAATCCGGGACGCCAGGGCCCGGCGAGCTGGAAATCACCGGCGGGTGTGAGGAAATCCGGAAAGAGGGCGGGGCAGCGGGTCAGGCGCGGAGTGCCACCGCCAGATCGCGGAAGTCGCTGACCAACGCCGCCATGTCCTCGTCGGTGTGCGCCAGCGAAACCAGCCACTGCTCGTCCAGCCCGGGCGGCGTGAGGATGTTGCGGTTGACGCCCCAGAGCCAGGACAACTCGGCCATCCGGAAGTCGGTCGCCTTGTAGTCGCGGTAGTTGCGCACCGGAGTCGTCGACCAGGTGACGCAGCCCTTGATGCCCAACCCCACCGTGTGCGCCGGCAACTCGAACTCCTCGATCACGGCATCGACGGCGTCGAGGGCACGGACGTTGATGTCCTCGGCCCCCTGCAACGCATCCCGCGTGCAGATCTCGTCCACCGCGCGGGCGGCGGCCATGACCAGCGGGTTGCCGTTGTAGGTGCCGAAGTGGTGCATCCGACCGTCGACGACGACCTGCATGACCTCCTGCCGACCCCCGAACGCGGCCAGCGGAAGCCCGCCGCCGATGCTCTTGGCCAGCGTGATGAGGTCGGGCTTGACGCCGAGGCGCTGAGCGGCACCGGCATACCCAGCGGTGAGCCCGGTCTTCACCTCGTCGAAGATGAGGACGACGCCGAACTCGTCACAGGCCGCGCGCACCCCGGCGAGGTAACCCTCGTCAGGGACGACGATGGCGAGGTTCTCGATGACCGGCTCCATGACAAGGGCGGCGATCTCGCGGCCGTGCTCGGCGAGGATCCGACGCAGGTAGGCGAGGTCGTTGAACGGCACGACGTAGACGGTTCCCGCCTCGGCATCGTGCGGCACCGACGGCACCGGCGCGTCAGCCGGCCCGATGTCGGCCAGAGCCGGCTTGACCGACACCTGCAGCGCGTCGTACCCACCGTGGTAACCGCCTTCGATCTTCACGATCGCCTTGCGGCCGGTGTAGGCGCGAGCCACGCGCACGGCATACATCACGGACTCCGTGCCCGACTGGGTGAAGCGGAGCATGTCGAGTTGGAAGCGGTCCTGGAACAACTCGGCCACCTCCGTCGCGGTCGGCGACGGCGTGACGAAGAGGGTGCCCACGGTGTCGAGGGCGCTGCGGACGTGCTCGACGACGGTCGGGTGCAGGTGACCGACCATCATCGCGCCGAAGCCCATCGACATGTCGAGCAAGCGCCGCCCGTCGACGTCGGTGACGTGCGCCCCGCGCGCCGTGACGATCGAGATGGGGTAGGGGTCCCAGTGCTGGAAGGACGACGTGACACCGAGCGGCAGGCTCTTGCTCGCGCGGGCATTGTGCTCGGCCGAGGCCGGGGTCTGGCGGACGAACCGCTCCCACTCGGCGGCCAGCAGGGCTTCGACCCGGCCGGGATCCACCGGCGTGGATGCAGCGGGCAGCCACCGGCGGGTCGCCGGGTCGTGCGCGGGCCATGCCTGGGTCGCGGTCTGGTCGGTCATCGCCGTCGTCTCCTCACGGTCGGCGGTCGCCCCGCCGAATCCGGTCATCATTGCCTATCCGTCGCCAGATTCCTAGTCGACAGTAGAAAACGACTCCCAGCCACGCATGAGACGACGGATTCCGTATGCCGCGCTGCAGCTCCGCGCCACGGCTGCGCTGCGCGCTGCGGCGACGCTCCGTGCCGACCGGCTGGCCGAGCGGCGGTGGGTGTACGCATCCTGAGCGCAAAGCCAGCACCGGGGCTACTCTCGAAAGACCACCATTTCGAGAGGAGTGACGACGATGAACGGCAGCACCAGCTTCTGGGATCTTCTCCTGTGGAGCTTTTGGATCTTCATCTGGATCTCGGCCATCATCATCTGGTTCCGCTGTGTGTTCGACCTCTTCACCGACCACACCCTCAGCGGCTGGGGCAAGGCCGGTTGGGCCGCCCTGCTGATCTTCCTGCCGTGGCTCGGCGCCTTCATCTACATCGTTGCGCGCGGCCGCAGCATGGCCCAACGTCAGGTCGACGCCGCGGTCTCTGCGGTGGCCCAACAGGAGAAGTACATCCGGTCGGTCGCGAGCAGCTCGATCAGCCCGACGGAGCAGATCATGCACGCCAAGTCGCTCCTCGACGCCGGCGCGATCAGCCAGGACGAGTTCGCCTCCCTCAAGGCCAAGGCTCTGGCCTAGAGTCAGCCGATCACGACGGCCGAGTAGCCACCGTCCTCACGGAGCTCGCCGTCGTGGTGAGCGAAACGCAGCAGGTGCGCTGCTGGCTTGCCCTCGGCGAGGGCGTGAGCGAGATTGGCCGCGCCCAGGTCGCCCAGGCCCCAAAGCATGACCAGACCCTCGACGAGCGCCTGGCCCGGCTCAAGGTCGGTCAGCACGCCGAAGAAGTCCGCCCGCTCGACGCCGAGTTCCTCGATGACCCGCCGGGTGGTCAGCGGCGTGGCGAAGGGGTGCGGCCGGCCGCGGCCGAGGGAACGCTTGTCGATGACCCCGAACTCCAGCCCGGCCGTGAGCACCTTGGCGCTGTCGGCCACCAGCCAACCCTTCTGGGTCCGGAACATCGTCAGCAGATGCTGCTGACCCGTCCCGATCGGCACCCCACGAAGCAGGGTCTTGGCCGCCGGAGCACGCAACGCCCCCAACGCTCCGAACTCGGTCTTCTCCCGCCCAGCCAGCGCACGCAGCAGCGGCGTGACCGCCGGCCCGCCATGGATCAGTTCGAGCGTCCCCGCCCCGGTCACCATCGCCCCCAGACCGAAGATCAGGTCCTTGGCGCTCATCGGCCCGGCGAGGATGTTGAGGTTGCGCTGCCCGACGTGCCGGTCGTGGTTGGCATCCAGCGCGCCACTCCACTGGTCGGCGGGGCAACTCACCGAGGCCATGAGGCACTCGTGCCCAGTCAGCGCCGCAGGGATGTCCCACGTCCGGTCGAGTTCGACGACCTGGACGGCACCCGGCCGGGTCCGGTCCTCCAGGTGCACCATCGCGCCGCCGATCAACTGCGGGGCGTATGCCGGGTTGCTCGGATCCCCGCCGAAGAAGCCGGGATTCACGAACCACGCCCGCACATGCACGCCAATCGCGGGGAACAGCCCGAGGTTCCAGACCCGGACGAACACCCGGTAGCTGCGGCCCGCGGTCGGGCTCGCCACCAGCCGCGCGGGGGTGAACGGCCCGGTGTATGCCGCGTCGATGAGCAGGAGGTCAGGAGACTCCCAGCACGGTCGGGGCGGCCAGGTCGGGCGGACCCCACGGTCGCCTGGACTGTAGGCCCGGATCAGCAGGTAGGGCAGGACGTCCTCGCGGCGCGGCCGGTGCTCGCGGCCGAACCCCTTGATGAGCTCCTCGGCTTCACCGCGCACCCGATCGGACGGCTGCCAGTTCGGGTCGAGGTCGCCGCTGGGTCTCTTGGTGTGCCCGAACGATCCGGGCGGGTTCTCGCCGCGCTGCTCGGCGTCGTCCTTGTCGGAGAGGATCGGGTGCTCGTCGTGGCCGTCGGTGCCAGGCATGGCGGTCAGCCCCTTCCATGCTTGGCGCGGTCCAGCCACGACGGGTCGGTGTTGGGCTTGTGGGGAGTGCCGGGCTTGCACGTGTCCGGCCCCTTGCCGGGCAGGTAATGCACTGCGAGATCGAGCGATTCGTCGTACCAGCGGTCTGGGGCCGGCGGACAGTCGTGATCGGCGTGGAACATCTGCGGCGACGTGCACGGCAGGGGGTAGCCGTAGTCCTCACCGAAGGCCGGGTTGATGTCGGGGACGCACGGGATGTCGCTGCGGTCCCAATCCCAGCAGTGCCAGGCGTATCCGCGGTCGGAGTCGAGGTTGAAGTCGGGCACCCCGAAGTCGGCGTTGCCGACCTCGTCGGCCATCCGCCCGACAAGGTAGAGCCCGTAGTCGATCGGCGCCCCGAGGTGTTGGTTCAGCGGCAGTCGGCCGTCGAGAACCGCTTCGGTCTCGGCGGGGCTGCCCGCCTTCTCCAACTCGGCACGAGCGCCGTTGTCGCCCACCATCCCGGACAGCAGGACGGTCGAATTCGAGCCCACGACGTAGGGGCCCACGTGGGTCGCCGCCCCCTCCTGAGCGACCCCCGCCCCTGCTTGGTTCGTCAAGGGGTAGCGCCAGGGGGCGATCCACTCGGACGCCTTGAACTCCTCGGAAGGTGCGTCTGCGGCATACCGGAGTGGGGAGGTGAGCCCCAGCGCGCCGACCAGGTCGGGTCGACTGATCGCGGACGGGAGGTCACGGACGACGCCACGGGGGTAGGCGAGGTCGAGGCCTCGAGCGTCAGTGGCGTTGAGCCGACCGGACGGCTCGGTGATCGGCCGCGGGCCGCCGCCGATCCCCAGCGGCGAGTCGAGCGCCGAGCCGATGTCGAAGCTGCCTTCGTTGCCGAGGGTCGTCAGGCCAAAGCTGATCTCGGCCGGTTTCGGCATCGCGAAGCCAGACATCACGAGCGCGCGGCGAGCCAGCAGGTAGAGGTTCCACGCCGGGACGATGACGGCCCAGTAGATGACTTCGCGGGCCGGGAAGGTCGTGATGTCGAGGATGAGGCCGGGCAGGATCGTCAGCAGCCAGACGACGACCTGGGCGAGATAGACGATCCACGCGAAGAGGGCGAGCAGCAGGTCCAACAGGTTGAAGGAGTCGTCATCGTCGACGTCGGCGCCGCGACTGGGGTCATCATCGATCCCCGACCCGCCCCCGCCGGGAGGCGTCGGGAAAGAGTGATCGGTGAACACCGAGGGCGGCGGCGGCAGGCGCAGGCTGATCGCGTCGCTGCTGGTCATCTTGAGGTACTTGTAGACGATCTCCCACATCTGCGCCATTGCCGGCTCGTTCGGGCGACCGTCGGGCTGCCCGGTCCCCGGGTCGGTCGCCGAGAACGGCGGGTCCTGCATGAGGATGTGTGGCCCGTCGACCCCATAGACATCGGCCATCGCCTCGAGCAGTCCGTCGACGAGATGCCCCGGCAAGGGCCCGGTGTCCAGATCGAAGAAGGTATGCCGGTTCGCCGTCGGCGTGGGCCCGTCACCGTTGTCGTAGGCCGGGAAACCGGTCCAGTAGTCGTAGGCGGGAGCGTCGTCCCGGCCGTTGTAGGGAGCGTCGTTTCGGTGCCGGAAGGCCAGCCGGAAGTGCAGCGCGGAGGTGCCGTACTCGGCATACAGGGAGCCGGGGTGGCGAGCCACGTAGTTCTCGGAGTCCATGTGGTTCTCGACGAGGTGGTGACGCTGCCAGTGGTCGCGGTAGGGGCCGCCGGACTTGGCGTTGGTGTAGGGGTGTCCAGTGACGTCGGTGGCGCAGTGCGACATCCAGCCGACCGCGAAAGCGATCCGGGCCTGGGCGTCGGCACGCTCGTCGTCGGTGGTGGCGGACGCGAGCGCCGCCTGGGCCTGCTGGAAGAGGACGAACGGGAACTGGTAAGTCTTGCGGTAGTGGAACATGTCCGACCAATAGAAGGCGTCGTCGCCGAACCCTTGCGGCACACCGGACGTCAGCACGCCGAACCAGTCGCCCATCTGCGCGAGCAGCCCCTTGAACGCGGACAAGATCGCCGAGGTGAGCTCGTCGAGGACCTGGGCGAGCTGGGTCGAGAGGCCGCCGGTGAGTTGGGAGGCGAGTTGGGAGTTGTTCGTCGAGATCGGGTCGATCCACTTCTCCCACTTGCTGACGAACTCGCTGTCGACGACCTCCCAGACGTCGAGACACCACTGGACGACCTGGCGGATCACTTGGCCAGTGGTGTTCTTGAAGTCGGGCAGCAGGTAGAAGAGGTCAGGCCCGAGGGAGCCGAGCGCGAGGTAGTTGCGCCAGGTGTGGCAGTGGTTGCCGATGTCCATCGCCTCGGCGGGACTGATGGGGAAGCCCGGAGGGATCGTGCCGTTCCGCATCGATCGGGCGGTGTCGTGGGCCGCTTCCATGTGGACGTACCAACCGGGCATGGTGACTCCTCTGAAGCGGAACCGTGCGGGAGAGTGCGGGAGAGTGCTGGACAAGCCCTGATGGAGTGAAGGAGTCCCGGTATGCCGGCCAGATACGCCGGCTAGCCGATGCGGCGGAAAGTGGTCCAGAGGAAGGACTGCTCGGCATCGTTCGGAGTGCGATGAACTTCGCGCCCGCTGGAGGCCAACTCCCATTTCGGCCCGACAAGCGCGGCCAGGGAGACCTCGTCGTGCCGAGCCGTGGGCAGCCCGGAGCACTGAGTCGGGCCGTCGGGGGCGAAACCGGCGATGACGGCCACGCTGCCCGGCTCGGTGGCGCGATCCAGCGCGGCGGCATAGCGGCGTTGATCCTCGTCGGTGACGAGGAAGTGCAGGACCGCGCGGTCGTGCCACACGGCATAC
>ERZ795030.3450-NODE-3450-length-16808-cov-5.830598_pt1 | contig 16808 bp, 16 predicted proteins | sample MGYA00375122_ERZ795030 | MGnify/ENA primary metagenome ERZ795030 (study PRJEB30165, sample SAMN05720146) | activated sludge metagenome | isolation source: anaerobic digester from wastewater treatment plant | place: Japan | collected 2015-04-20 ... | reverse complement strand
CGTAGGACAGATGAAAGCTTTCAACAACGTTGTCCGCCGCCAGCTTGGACGCGGTGTACGGGTTGTAGGCGCGCACGGGATGGGTCTCGCTGATGGGTTCGTCCATATCGGTGCTTGCATACACGCCAGCGGACGATACATGGACCATGCGGCGCGGCTTGGCGGCCCGCGCCGCCGTGCAGATGTTCACGGTGCCCGACACGTTGGTCAGGATGGTTTCCTCGGGATTCGAGTAGGCATAGGCCACGCTCGTGATCGCGGCCAAGTGAAATACGGTGTCCATGTCCCGCAGGACCTGATGCACGAACGCGACGTCGCAAATATTGCCGTGAAGAATTTCCAGTCGATCCAGACACTCCGCGGGCGTGCGGGAAAGGTGGCCGACGCTGCCGCGCATGTTGCCGTGCACCACCGCACGGACGTGCGCGCCCAGCCCGAGCAGGCGTTCGGTCAGATGACTGCCGATAAAGCCGCCCGCGCCGGTCACCGCCACGGTTCGCCCGCGCCAGTCCAGAGTCATTCGTCCATCTCTCCGTTGCCTTGTCCCGTCATGATCGGCGCCTTTCACGTCGAAAGAAGCCGCTTGCCTTCCAACAACTCCCGAAAGAGCGTTTCGTATGCGCTCGTCACGTTTTCCCAGTCGTACTCCGCGAGCGCCCGGACCGCCGCCTTGCGCCCATACGCACGCACTTCGTCCGGATGATCGACAAGATACGCCATCTTCTCGCGCAAATCGACGACATCCTTGTTGCGGAACGTCACCCCCGCCTCGGCCACCGCTTCCGTATTGTACGCAATGTCGCTCACGAGCACACAGTTGCCCGCGCCCATCGCTTCAAGGATCGCCGGGTGCGTGCCGCCGACTTCCATGGCGTTCACGTAAACATACGCGTTCGCGCGCAGCGCCTTGTAGGTTTCGCCGTACAGCGGCCCAAGAAAACGGATGCGCGGGTCGCGGGTCGACTTCAGTTCGCGGATATAGTCGTGCGCAAACGGAGCCCCGCCCACCATCAGCAACGCGAAGTCCGCCGGCGTTTGCTCGAAGGCCTTCACCACCAAGTGCGCGTTGTTCTCCGGTTCGAGCCGACTGACGTACAAAAAATACCTTTCCGGTTCAACGCCCAATTCGGCCAACCGTTCCGTGCCATACCCGCGTTCGAGCGGATCCGCGCCGTATGCGACGAACGAGCTGTCGACCCCGAATTTCTCCTTGTAATACCGCTGGATCACCCGAGAATCCGACACCAGCCGGTCGGGAAACAACGCGGCAAGATGCTCGGAAAGCCGGTAATACGTCTTGCCCGCCCAGTTCCACTTTGCGCGTTCCCACTCGAGCCCGTCGGTGTTCAGCACGACCTTCGCCCCAAACACGCGCGGCAGCCACGTGAAACAGGCATTTGCCGAATTGCAGTAGTACGCGATGTCCACCTTCTCGGGCAACAGATGGAGCGTCGATAAACAGGTATGCGAGAGCGTGTCCAGGTACTTGGTATGGACGCTGCCCAACGTTACCCGCCGCACCCCGCAGTAGGTTGCTGCACAATCGGCATAGCTCGCCTTGCGGCAGTAGACCGTGACTTCATGCCCCCGCGCCGCTAACCGCACGCTGAGCTCCTCGGCAAACGTCTCGAATCCGCCGTAGTTCGCCGGTATCCCACGCGTGCCTAAAAAGGCGATGCGCATACCCGCCGGTCCTCCCGCATCTGTTCCCCTTCCCCGGTCCTCACACGCACAAAAAAGAATCCTTGCGCGACACCGGCCTCCTCCATTCTGTGCCGATCATAGTATCTTCATAAACCACGATTTTGTCAAGAAATACCTCTCCCGGAGCCATTGCAACAAAATTCTGAGTCATTAGGGCTTTTTGGCTCCATATACGTCCCGATTTCACCGTTTGGCGCACGATTTTCGTCTTTGTAGCGCCCGGTCTCCGTGCCGGGCGGTCGCATGGCCTAGTTCCTCCACGAAACCACGTGAACCCCATGAAGGAGAACCGCGTTTGCGGATTCGCTTTCGTGATTTATTCTTGCCGGAATGGTAGGATCGGGAGTGTGCGGCGATTGGCCGCGATTGGCCGTGGCGCATGACAGGCGCCGCGAAAAAGGACGAGGCATGAAAGTCGAGATTCATAGTCACACGCGCGACTATTCCGCGTGTTCGCGCATCCAGCCGCGCGATCTCGTCGCCATGGCCGAAGCGATGGGCTATGGGGCGATTTTTTTGACCGATCATGGCCGCGTTTGGCGAAAGGACGAACTGTCGGCGTTGCAGCGGCTCAGCCGGAAGGTGCGGGTGTTTTCGGGCATCGAGGTGTCGTTGCCGGATCGGGTCGATGTGCTGGTGCTGGGGGCCGACGATCCGGCGTACGAGGAACTCCGGTTGCCACATCAACTCTTGGCCAAGGCGAGCGCAGACGGTTTTTTGACCGTGATCGCGCATCCTTTTCGCTGGAACGAATCGCTGCCCCGCTATTGCCTGGCGGCCGATGCGATCGAATTGTGCACGTGCAACCATCCGCAACCGGAGTGGGTCGAGGCGGCGCGGCTGTTCGCGGCAGAGCACGGCTTGGCGGGACTCTATGCGTCGGACGCGCACGGCCTCAATTTCCTGAACAAATTCTGGATCGAGACCGAGGACGATTTCGCCACGCCGCAGGAGTTTCGCCGGTTGGCGGTGACGGGGCGCTACGACAATCGCACGCGGCCTTTCGACATGCCGCTGCCGCCGCCGTTCAAGGCGGGCAACATCTCGGAATTGCCGGAGGAGGACCAACTGGCGCTGTTCCCCTCGCCGGAGCCGGTTCTCTGACCCTATCCGCCAATGCGGATCGGGGGCGCGCAAGAGAGGGGGCTGTCCATGCGCAATGCGTTGGCGCAAGACCTGGATCATGTGCTGGAACATACCCGTCCGATATGGGAGGGTCTTCGCGGGGCACGGTTGTTTCTCACCGGAGCCACGGGATTCTTCGGTTCGTGGCTGCTTGAAACCTTCGTGTGGGCCAACGACGCCCTGAAACTCGAAGCCTCCGTCACGGCGCTGAGCCGAGACCCAGAGGCGTTTGCGCAAAAGGCTCGGCATCTCGTCTCACATCCGGCGATTTCCTTTTGGCAAGGCGACATGCGCACGTTCCCCTTTCCGCACGGCAACTTCACGCATATCATCCACGCCGCCGCCGACAGCGGCCAACGCATCACGGCAACCGACCCGATCGCCGTATTCGACGGGATCGTCTCCGGCACGCAGCGCACGCTCGAGTTCGCCCGGGAATGCGGAGCCCGGCGAATGCTGTTCACGAGCAGCGGGGCGGTCTATGGCGCGCAACCGCCGGAAATGACGCACGTGCCAGAAGACTACGCCGGCGCGCCGGCCCCGCACGATTTCCATTCAGCGTACGGCGAGGGAAAGCGCGCCGCGGAAACTCTTTGCGCGCTGTACGCAAAGCAGCACGGCCTGGAGCCGGTGATTGCGCGGTGTTTCGCGTTTGTCGGGCCCTCTTTGCCTCTCGACGCGCATTTCGCGGCGGGAAATTTCATTCGCGACGCGCTTGCAGGCGGCCCGATCATCGTCCGCGGCGACGGCACGCCCTATCGGTCGTATTTGTACGCGGCGGATTTGGCGATTTGGTTGTGGACCCTGCTCCTGCGCGCAGAGCCGAGCCGTCCGTACAACGTCGGTTCGGAAGAGGAGGTGACCGTTGCGACCTTGGCCGAACGCGTGGCCGAAGTTTGCGGCCCCTCGGTGGAGGTGCGCATTGCGCAGCGGCCGGAACCCGGCAAGCCGCCCGCACGGTATGTTCCTTCGACAGTCCGCGCCCGCACGGAACTGATGCTGGCGCAACATATCGACCTGTCCGAAGCCATTCGCCGCACCGTTGCCTGGGCCAGGGCCCCCCGCCGCTAGTGCGTTTCACGCAGAACGGATATTTTTCCTTGTCGCCGACGTTTTGAGAAGAGCCGTTTCATGCCCGGCATGCGCCCCGCCGTTTTCGAAATCGCTATGGAAATCACACTCTGCTCGGCTTTCGCAGTCGCGTTCGCGCGTGCGACCAAGGATGCGAACGACGACGGGCGTTTTCGTCCAGCCCGCGCGTTGTGAAAAATCCTATGAGTGCGATAAATGCCGCCGCAGCGTGCGCCTGTAATGTCTCGCCATTTTATGTGTAACCTCTACGTGCAGATCAGCGTTTAATGTATGCATGACACGGAAAGTTCATAGAGGGTTTACCCCACGTACATCCGCGTCAGGTAGATTCACATTACCCTGACGCACGCGGGCGCGAGTAGCCCCTCCCTCCCCCAACATCTACTCGCGCCCGCCCCCCTTTTTAGGGGTTCCTCATGAAAGCGTTTTGGGAAGAGACCTCCTATCATCCCACAAAGACATCCTCGACGACCATTGCCTATGCCCATCCGCGCGCTTTTCGATGCCATGCCCACGACAGGCCGTTGACGCCCCACCAGGGCTCTGGTATTCTCGTAGCGTCATCAGGGCGGCGGACGATCTGCGTTTGCGGCGATCGGGCCGCGCAGGCAAGGAATGCGTGAAAACGACTCCTCCATCCCGAACATTCTCCCGGATACGGACCGGCTCCATTTTCGTCCTGGTCTGCGGAGGGACGATGTGTGCGGCGGGAGGGGTATGGGTCCTGGGACGCAACATGGATGCCGGAATCGCGGAGACGATGCCGCCTCTTCCCGCGGCGTATGCCGAACAGGGCGTTGCGCCGCGCGAGAGACTTGATGACAGCCTGGCAATGCGCTATGCTCGCGCTGTCCAGGAGGGCGATTGCGAGACGATCGAGCGGCTGACGTGGTGGGTTCGCGAACGCCTGGAACGAGTCGGCGCGGAAGCGAACGGGGCGGCGTCCATCGATGACGAGCGGGAACGCTTGTGCGGACAGTTGTTGGACAGGCCGCTGGAGAAGAACGCCCTGCGCCGCCAAGGCATCGAGGATGCCTGTCTGTTCCGCCCAGGGGCCCGTCTGGATGCCGTCGGACGCGACGCAGGCCGCCAGGACCTGGATAAACCTGTAGCCTACCGCGCCTGGATATGGATAACCTATCCGGACGCGGCGCAGGCTCCGTGCGATGAACGATCCCGGCCGATCCGTTCCCTGAAGGCAGGCGTCAATGTTTCCGTGGACGGGTACGTGTTGAAAGCGAACGTGATTGGCAATGCCGATATCGATAGGGACTCTTTCTCCTATGATTGGCCAACCGTCAAAGGAGGATAGGCATGGCGCTCGCAGAATGTCCGCGATGCAAAAAACTGTTTGAAAAGGCCAAGAATCCGGTGTGTCCCAAGTGTCAGGCCGACGAGGAGGCCGACTACGAGTCCGTGCGCGAGGCGCTTGCGGAAACGCCCAATCAAACCGCGGAACAGGTGGCCGAAACGGCCGGGGTGAATTTGGATTGCGTGTTGCGCTTGCTGGCCGACGGGCGCATCCAGAGCATGAAGGCTTCGGAGCAGGTGCGGTGCGGACGGTGCGGCGCTCCGGCGATCAGCATCAGCAAGAAATTGTGCGAAGCGTGCCTGCAAAAGCTCAACGCGGAAATCGCCGCGTTGCAAAGCAAAGCGAAATTGCCGCCTCAAAAACCCAAGAAGTCCCTTTCGCTCGGCAATGCTCTTGATATCCGAAGCCGCATTCAGGTCAAGCGGGAAGGCCAGAGCGATACGTAGCAAAGCCTGAGCCCGGCGGCCGCTGTCCGCCGGACAGGCGGAAAGGGTGTTGTGCTTGCCGAATGGGCGAGTGTGCTGCTGCAGATCGCCGAGGCCATGGCCGGCGTGTTGGCGGCCGTGGCGGAAGTGGCGGGTCGCGTTATCGTGGCGCTCTGGGCTTGAGTCCGGGCGATCACGCCGCAACGGATGGAGAATTCCTCACGTATCAATGGGCTGCATGATGCTGACAAGCGCGGTTTCCCTGTCTCGCCGAGCGCCCTGTTCCATTCTGATGGGGGCATGCGCGCTGGCGGTCGTGATCGGGTGGACGGAGCAAGCGGTTTGCGCGACGCAGCCCGTCCACATTGAAGTGGCCCTGGCCGATGGAACGCGTTCGGCCAGCGTCGCGACGGTTGATCGCGACGGGGCCCCGTGGATTTCTCTTTCCACCGTCGCGAAACAGTTAGGCGGAGATTGCCGCGTGGATTCGGGCCGCATCTACGTGGATTTCGCCGGCTCCACCGCTTGGACCAACCTCGGCAGCGTCGAAGTCGACGGGCCGGCAGGACGCTTCGCGCTGGCCGCGCCGCCGGTTCACGAAAACGGCGAAATTTTGATCGCCCGCCACGATGTGTTTGTTTTTTTCTCGCGCGCCTTTCGCGTCTCGATCCGTCAAGTCGCGGCCCCGGCGCAGGCGTCGACCGGGGATGTTCTTGAACCGTTGTCGGACGAGGAATTGTTGCGCGAGGAGGCCATCCCCTCGGCATCCTCCCTGGAGGCGGCCCCGGCCATGCCCGTGATCGTGATCGACGCAGGCCATGGCGGCACGGATATGGGCGCGGAAGGGACGCAGGGGGCGCGCGAAAAGGACATTGCCTTGATCGTGGCGAAAACGCTGGAGGCTTCCTTGCGCGCCACCCAACGCGTCGTTCCGGCGCTGCTGCGGTCGAAGGATGTGGAGCTTGCGCCGCAGGCGCGCGCGCGGTTGGCGCGCGAGGCGAAAGGAACGTTGTTGATCAGCTTGCACGTGGGGGCCAGCTACGATCCCGCCGCCGCCGGTTTTGAATTGTTCGTCGCTTCCCCTTCTTCCGCGGAAGGGGTTTCGTCCGGCGCGACAGGCGATCGGCGCGCCCGGACGGAAGCGAGTCTTTCTCTGGCGCGCGCCCTGGATGCGGCGTTGCAACGCGCCACGGGAACCGCCAGCCGCGGCGTGCGGTCGGTCCCTCTTCAACTCTTCCAAACGGTCGATATGCCCGGCGTGCTCGTCGAAATGGGCTGTGTATCGTCGCCTGCGGAGGAAACGGCGATGCAAACCCGCGAGTTCCAAGCGGCGGTGGCGGCGGGCGTGGTTGAAGGCATTCTCACGCACTTGGGAATGACCCCGGCCTCCCCATCTCCGGAGACCGCGCCATGAGTCCACGAGAGCGGCAGCGTTTTTTCCGCCGTGTTCTATTGGCCCTGTGGGGCCTTGGGACGCTGATCCTGCTGTTCGCGTTGGGCCTTATCGTGCACGAACTGCAAAAGGAGGGCGTGGATCCGTTGGCGTTGAGAACGCCGTTGACTCCTGGCGCGCCGCCTGCCGACACGGCGGATGCGGGGACGTCTATCATGCCCAACACCGCGTCGCTGCAAGAGGTGAAACTGTATTTTGCCAGGATCGAGAACGCGAATCTGGCGCCGCAAACGCACCACATTCCTCTTGGCGCGTCCACGGCGGACAACTGCCGCGCGGCGATTGCGGCGATTGCGCAGGGTCCCCAGCCGGGACTAGCCCCGGTGCTGCCGTCGAGCGCCGCGCTGCGTGGAATCTATCTGCTTCCGTCTGGAGAACTGGTGGTGGACTTCTCCCGGGAATTGGCCATGGGGCTCAAGCGAAGCGCTTCTGCGGAAGCGTTGATGACGCAAGCGATCGCGCATACCGTCTGCCAGCCGTCTCTGGCCGCCCCCAACGACATCCCCGTTCGCAATGTCCGTTTTCTTGTCGAAGGCGTTGTGCCGCAAGGCGTTTTTGACAGTCATCTTGACTTTTCCCAGCCCTTTGCCCCCGAAACGGCGTGGCTTGCCGGCGCCACTCGAAGGAGAGAACCGTAATTTCATGGGCGCTATCGGCATTTTCGATTCGGGCGTGGGCGGCCTAACGGTCTTGCGCAGCATCGCGGAACGGCTCCCCGGCGTCCCCATGGTGTATCTGGGCGATACAGCCCGCGTTCCCTACGGAGCCAAATCCCGCGACACCGTTATCCGCTATGCGCGAGCCTGCGCCGAGTTGTTGCTCGAACGCGACATCTCGATGCTGGTGGTGGCCTGCAACACGGCCTCGGCCTTCGCGCTCGATATCCTGCGCGAGGAACTCGACGTGCCCGTGCTGGGCGTTATCGAACCGGGAGCGCGCGACGCCGTAGCCGCGACGCGAAACCAATGCGTGGGGGTTATCGGCACGGCAGGGACGGTTCGAAGCGGCGCCTATCAACACATCATCCGACAACTTGTCCCTTCCATGCATGTCGTTGCGAAGGCATGCCCCCTGTTCGTCCCGCTTGCCGAGGAAGGCTGGACGGAAGGCCCCGTTCCGTTGGCGGTGGCCGGCGAATACTTGAATGATTTCCGCGAAAGCGGAATCGATACGCTGGTATTGGGATGCACGCATTATCCTTTGTTGCGGCGGGTGATTGGCGAGACGATGGGAAAAGAGGTCGCGTTGGTGGACAGCGCCGACGCCACGTCGCGCGTGGTGGCGGAAGTGGTTTCGAGCATGGCCCCCTCCCTTGTTTCCCAGGATGCGGCGCGGAGGCTCCGGTTTCTGGTGACCGACGCCCCCGAAGCTTTTGCACAGGTAGGCCGACGTTTTTTGGGCCATGATATCGGACCGGTCGAGTGGGTGGACGTCGTATGACTGCGCGAAAAATAGACCCGCAGACGGACACGAAAGCGAAACGGATCGCGGGGACGGCGCGCGGCTGGGGGCGCATTGTCTTCGGCCTTGCCGCGACGTTGGCGCTGGCGGGCGCAGGCGCCTATCTGCTCGCGCTGCACTTGAGCCAGCGCCCTGTCGATATGACCAGTCTCTCCGTTTCCGTGGCAGAAGCCGCTCTGCGAACCCTCGAGGAGAGCGGCATTTCGCGGGACGCCGTCCAGGCGCATGCCCCCCGGCTCGAACGCGCCCCGGACGGGAAAGTGTTGTGGCTGCATCAGCATGTCGAGGCGCGCTTGCCGGATGGCCTGACCCTGGACAGCGTCGAGAAGCGTTTGGCGCAGGCCTTGAGCGTCCACAACGTGCGCACTTCCCGGGTCGAGGACGATCCCGGACGGCGCGTGTTGCGGCTTGGCATGGGCGGCTATGCGTTTTTGGATGTTGCGCTCGTGACCCTTTTGCCGTCCGTCTCTTCGCTGATTGATCGACGACAGGAAGCCCGGGAAGCGGCGGACGCCGTGGAAGACGCCCTTTCCCGGGGCGAGTTTGGCCCCGTGGCATGGACGCGCGACGCCGAAACGCCCCAGGAAAACGGCGCGGCCTCGTGGACGCTGACGCGCTTCGCGATTCCCGCCGGCGATGCCGACGCGGCCCGTCGCGCCCTGACGCGATTGGCGTTTCCGGTCAACAAGTTCGATGTTCACGTCATGACGGTTCCAGAAAAAAAAGAGCGGGCCCTGGTCATTGGTCGAGACGGGATGACCTTCGTCGAAATCGTCTGCGCCACTCCCCAGGAAGGATGGCCCAATGGCGTGCGGGGCGACAAGACGGCCTTCGTCTTGCCCGAGCAAGACGATCTGCCGCTCGAATCGTCCGGATTGACCGAAGGCGAGTTGGTCCTCGATTCGGGCGCCGCCGCCCTGCCTAAAGGTCCTCCGCGCATCGCCATTATCCTTGACGATGGCGGCTACGGAGGCCCCACGACGGAGGCCGTGTTGCAACTGGACCCAAAGCTGACCCTATCGATCCTGCCGCATACGCCGTACGGCGCGGAAACGGCGCGCCGCGCCGCGGAACTAGGATTCGAGGTCATGTTGCACATGCCCATGCAAAATGGGGGCCAGGGAATCGCCTTTCCGGGGATGATTCGAACGACCTCCAGCGCCGACGAAATCGCCCAATTGACCTACGAGGCCTTGGCGGAAATACCGGAAGCCGTCGGCGTGAACAACCATACGGGATCGCGTTTCACGGCCGACGCGCAGGCCATGGGGCATTTCTTGAAGTGCCTTCAACAACGCGACCTGTTTTTCGTCGACAGCCGGACGTCGCCCAAAAGCATGGCGTGCGCCGTGGCCAAGGACTTGGGGGTTCCCGTCGCGTCGCGCAACGTTTTTCTGGACAACAAGGCCGATCCCGCATACATTGCGGGGCAAATCGAGCAGATTATCCAATCCGCCCTGAAACACGGACACGCCATCGGCATCGGCCATTTCCGCCCCTTGACGGCGCAACGGCTTCCCGAGGAACTCGAGGCGATCAAGCAGGCGGGCATCGAACTGGTCCACGCATCGGAGTTGGTCGAATGAGCCGCATCCTGGGCATCGAAACCTCCTGCGACGAGACCGGCGTCGCCGTTATCGAAGACGGCCGCCGCATGATCGTCAACCTCGTCGCCTCCCAGGTGGACATTCACGCGCGCTTCGGCGGCGTCGTCCCCGAAATCGCCTCGCGGCAGCATACGCATTGCATCGGCCAACTCACGCGCGAGGCGCTTGCCGAGGCCGGCGATCGCCCCGACGCCGTAGCCGTCACCCAAGGTCCCGGGCTGATGGGGTCGCTGCTTGTCGGCGTCAATTTCGCCAAGGCGCTGGCCTATGCCTGGCGCGTTCCCCTGGTGCCGGTCCACCACATCGAAGGACACATTTTCTCCGCCTTTCTCGGGCAAGACCCGCCCGATTTCCCCTTTCTGGCGCTGGTGGTCAGCGGCGGCCACACGTGCCTCATCGACAGTCCGAGGCCGCACGAATATATCGTGTTGGGCGCGACGCGCGACGATGCGATCGGCGAGTGCTTCGACAAGGTCGCCCGTCTGCTCGGCTTGTCCTATCCCGGCGGACCGTCCATTCAAAAGGAAGCGGAGGGAGGCGATCCGCTCGCCTATGATTTCCCTCGCGGCCTGGCCAAATCCGACACCCTTGAGTTCAGCTACAGCGGACTCAAGACGGCGGCGCTCTATGCGTGGCGCAAAGGAGGCGTCAACGTCCAAGACCTTGCCGCCAGTTTTCAGCACGCCGCGGTGGACACGTTGCTCATCAAGACCCGCATCGCCCTTGCGCAGACCCGCGCGCGGCGCTTGGTGTTGGCGGGCGGCGTCGCCGCAAACCGTCTTTTGCGCGATCGGCTGCGCGCCGAACTCGACGTCGACCTATTCATGCCGCCCCTTTCCCTGTGCGTGGACAATGGAGCGATGATCGCCGCCGCCGGTCATTCCCGATGGCTGCATGGGGGCGCCGGCTCCATGCGCGTAACGCCTTTCCCGAACATGCCTCTTCCTTCGTGTCGCTAAGCGGGTTTCCCGCTGGACGCGCGCGGAGCGTTGGGAAACATTCCGTTTGATCCGGCCTTTCCTCTCCGGCGGCGGTTCCAGAAATAGCGTGGCCGAGGCAGGGCAGGCGATCTGGGCGCGCGTGTTGTGTTAGCATCGTGCCATGCCGAAGCGATCATCGAAAAATCCCGCTGGGCCGCGGCGGACCCTGTTGGAGCCCGATGCCGACGCGCTGGCAATGTTGGCGGCGGCCATCACGGCGGCGGCGGTCATGATCCTGCATTTTCTCCGCGGAGGCGGCCTCGGCTTTGATACGGGAGTGCGCATCGCGTTAACATTTGTCGTTACGTACGTCGCGGCGTTTTTCTTGTCGCGTTTTGTCATGGACATGTTGCAACGCGAGCTCGGCGATTGGCGGGAAAAACAGCGCGCATCGGAAAGCCAGGAAGAAGAGGCCGTCGTCGAGGACCTGGAAACCGAGGACGCGGAAGACCCAGGAGAACGCATATGAAGTTTGTTGGAATAGGGCTGGGAGTGGCGCTGCTTGTGTTCGCATTCGTTGCGGCGGCGCAGGCTCCGGATTTGGCCAGCATGGATATTGTCATGAAGTCGGTTCCGGACGGTCCCGTCGCGCGCGTGAACGGCGTCTCGATCGACGCCCGGGAGTTCCGCGGGCTTTATCGCAGCGAGATCGAGCGATGGGCCCAGATGAACCAGCAGAAGGCGGTCCCGGACAACGTGCGAATAGGGATGGCCATCGCCGCGCTTCGTTCGCTCATCATGCAGGAAATCCTCCGCCAGGAGGCCGCCAAACGTAAGGTCAGCGTGAGCGAGGAAGACCTTCAAAAGGCGTATGCGGCGGAAATGGACAGCATGAAGAAGGCCTTGGGCCAAGACGGAAAACCCTTGACGGAGGCGGAAGTGCTGCAACGGGCAGGCACAACGAAAGAGGAAGCCTTGGCGGACCTTCGAAAAGGGCTCATGATTCATAAGGTTCGCGAAGCCTTGGTGAAGGAAGCCAACGTTACGGTTTCGGACAAGGACATCGCCGGTTTTTTCGAGGCGAACAAGGATAAGTTTCCGCAGGGCGGCGGGGTTCACCTCAAACAGATATTCATCAAAACAGTTCCGGCCCGTGGCGATGCCGGCGTCGCAAACCGCAACCAGGCGCGCGACAAAGCCAATACGGCGGCGCAGCGCATCCGGGCGGGCCAGAGTTTCGAGTCCGTCGCCAAAGACGTTTCCGAGGGACAGGGCAAGGAGAGCGGCGGCGATATCGGGACCATACCCCTTCGCGAGCTTCCGCCGTTTCTCGGCGAGGCCGCGGCAAAGCTGCAGCCGGGCCAGATGAGCGATGTCATCGAGAGCGACTATGGATTTCATCTCATCAAGCTGGTGGAGAGTTTCCCGGGCGAGGCTCCCACGCTTGAAAAAATGGGGCCGGCCATCAAGCGCGAGTTGCTGGAGGAGAAAAGCGAAGAGATCGTGCAGCGGTTTTGCGCGCCGATCATCGAGAACGAGGGAGCCGTCCAGGAATTTCTGATTCCCCAGTTGACCAGGCAGATGAATGCCCGTCCCGATCTTCTCCGGCAGCTTGAAAAAAGCGCGCAGGGCGGCGCGGGGCGCCCGGACGGATCAGCCTCGGGCGCGCCCAAAACCGCTCCGTCTTCCGCCGGGGAAACGCGAACGAAATGATCGTTTGGGCCCTTGTCTGGGCGGCGGCGGCGACGCAAGCGCCGGACTATCGTTGGCCGTTGGATTTGCCTCCGATCGTCACGTCCAGCTTTGGCGAACACCGTTCCGGGCGTCTTCACACCGGGATCGATTTGCGCGCAAGGGACATCGGCGCGCCGATCAAGGCGCCGGGGGACGGGTATGTGGCGCGCGTCCGGTGTTCGCCGTATGGGTATGGCAAGGCCGTCTACCTCCAACTCGACGACGGCTTCATGGCGGTCTTCGGGCACCTCAGCGACTTCATGCCGGACTTGGGCGCGTATGTCCGTGCGGAGCAACACAGGCGCGAACAATACACCGTTGACGTGAATCCGCCACCCGATCGGTTTCGTGTGCGACGAGGCGACATTGTCGCCTACAGCGGCGACACGGGCGCAGGCCCGGCCCATCTGCACTATGAACTCCGCGACAAGAGCGAGTGCGCGCTCAACCCGCGGGCGTTTGGCATCGAATGGCCCGACGCGACCCCTCCGGTCATCCGCCACATCGCCGTCTATCCCGCGACGCCCGAATCGCGCGTCGAGAACGGCTGCCTGCCGGTTGTGCGCGAGGCGAAACGATCGGAGGACGGCGTTTACGTGTGCGACGCCGTGCAGGTTTTCGGACAAGTCATGTTCGGGGTGGACGTCATCGATCCCGCGAACAACGGCGAAAACGTGTTGGGCGTGCATACGGCCATATTGCGCGCCGACGGCCGGGACGTGTTCACGATCCGCAACGATCGCATCAGCTATGCCCGTCTCGATCACGGAGCCGCGTGCTACGATCGCCGTCTGAACCCAACGGCCCCCTTCCTGTTGTTATGGCGCTGGCCCAACAATCGCAGCGAAACGATCGCCGCCCATTCCGGCGACGGACGGATCGCGGCTCCACGCGAAATGAGCGAGGTCCGCATTGTCGCGGAGGATTTTTTCGGCCATCGCGCCGAGGCGATCGTGCCCTTGACGCCGGAGACGGCGGACGCATCGAGTCCGGAGGGTGAAGCGCGGAAGGAGTCCGCCGCTTTGAAAACGCAAACGCCGCGATTGTTTTCGAGCGAGGAATGGAACCGCCGAGAAGACGCCGATCCGATCGTATTGGAGCGCCGGGCCATGCCGGGCTGGATCGCGCTCGGCATACGTCATGCCGGCTTTCCGGACGCCGATCCCCCCCTCTTGCTGTCGACTCCATCGGACGGCGCTTCCATGCGCGCCCAGACATTCCGTTGCGTTTCACCCGGCGTACAGCAGGCCGCCTACGCATTGCCCAGGGAGACGACGTCGGTCACGTTGCGCATCGTCTGGCCCCGTCGCGCGGAGGCAATAGAGGATCGCTACGCCGTCTTCACGCGCGGCGCCGCTGCGCGAACGGAATCGTGGGGCGACGTTCGGTTAGAGGTTCCGTCCAATGGCCCATTCGATACGCTGTGTGTCGTCCATTCGGCGCCAACCGGCGCGCCCGTTCCCCCTGCGCGCATGCTGGGGGATCCCTTCCGCTTGGATGCGGGAGATGCCCCGATCGATGCCCCGCTGACCGTATCGACGACCATTCCGCCCCATGCGGAGAAGCCCGCCCGCGTGCATCTGTATCGCGCATCGGAAAAGGGCTGGTCGCGTCTCGACACAGAGCAGCGGGGCGGGCGGCTTGTCTGCAAGGTGCGCGAGCTTGGCGTGTTCGCCGCGATGGAGGACGTCGAACCGCCGGTTATCGAATGGATCGAGTCAACGCCCGGCGGCCTCGAGGCATGGCCTCGTCCCGTGATGCGCCTGCGCGTGGCCGACGCCGCCAGCGGCATTGCGGACATCCGCGCGACCTGCCGCGGACGATGGTTGTTGATGGACTACGATCCCGAGAAAGACCTGCTTGTTTGGGCGCGCGACGAGGACCTGGCTGGACCGCCCGCGCGCATCGAGGTTGTCGTAGCGGACCACGCAGGAAACACGGCCTTCCTGCATCAGGAAATCTGCGAGGCAGCTCCGTCCTGCCCTTCCCAGTCGCAATAGCGCACCATGGTCTCTAGGCAGGGAAGGCCGTCGTGATGCCACATCATGGAGGGACAGGCCATGCGGCCCGGACGGCATACCCGGGTTGCGCCCAGCCATGCAAGACGCTCGGCGATGTCCATGCTTTCCGGAGGAGCAGCCTCGATCGCAACGTTCTGGAAGTGACCGCGGAACGGACTCAGAAGCGTTTCGATCTCTTCGATCCCGCTGACGGGAACTATCGTGATTGCACGCCCAAGACAACTCGATCGCAACGGACGCCGCCGGTCGAGGAGAACCAAAAAACGGTCGCCGTCCCTGCTGGAGAAGAGACGCGTCGGCTCCCCCATCGCGGCAGCGAGTTCGGCGTCGTCCGCCGCTTGGCAATAGCGCACCGATTCGGCGATCGTGGCCGCGCCGCGCGGCAGGACCGTTTCGATGGCGCGCAAGGCCGTGGTCAGCGCCGCAGCGAGTTGCGCGGCTTCTTCGCCGTTTTTCTCGATCACGAATATCCAATGCGGCGACAGGCACGCCTGCTGATCGAACATGGCGGCGTCGTAGGCGAGGCGGGCGGCCAGATCGTCCCGGTTCGCGGCATGGACCGCTGCTGCATCGACGACGACGAATCCAAGCTTGTGGCCGTGCAAGATCAGCCTTGCGCCAGGAGGCACGCGCGAGGAGATGGAAGCGCAGGTTTCCGCGGAACCGAAGGCGATCACGGCGCCGGCTTCTTGAAACGCGGCGTTTTCGAGGGCCTCGTCGCCGCCATGCCAATAAATCACCGCCATGCAGCGGGCCAGTTCAGGAAGACAACGCGCCAGGGATCGCGCATACGCGGCGGCATACACGGGCTCGCTGGCCGAGGGCTTGCACAGGATCGGCGATTTCACCAGCAGGGCGCGCATGAACGGCAGGTGACTCAACGCAGGGATGTTGCCCGGCGATAACGCCAGCGTCAGGTCGGGGCCGCAAGCCCGCGCATAACCCTTCGCTTCGGGACGCCAGACGAATTTGTCCAACACGGCCGGGTCGCCGAATTCGTTCGCGAGCGCCCGCCACATGTCGTCTGCCCGCGAAGAATGCTGTTCGATACGGACGGATTCGCAGACCATTTCGCGCGAAAAACCGGTGACGGAGGCCATCGCGTCGATGACGGCGTCATAATCGGGAGCCCGGCGCTCCAGCCATTCCTCCGCGGCCATGTCGAGCGCTTGCACGATTTTTTGGATCGGCATGGCGCGCAGAACCTCCCGCCCCGCTTGCTTTACGTGCCGCGCCAACGCCGCGACGAGCTCCGGGGTCGCGTGCAGTTGCCGCAGCGAGAGAGAGCCGGAGAGCGGCGTCTCGTGCCGTTCAAGCGGATGCGGCGGCGCAAAATCCTCGGGCAGATAAAAGGCGTCGAGCTGGAGAGCGGATTTCGGCACGGTTCATCTCCGTTGTTGGGCGAGTTCGTCCACGGTCACGCTGCATCCGCGCGCTTCAACGGCGTCGGGGCGCCCGAGCAAGTAAAACCCTTCCGGGGTCGTGAAGCCGATATCGTCGGTCTGCACAGCGAAGGGGCGCCCTCCATTGGCCAGATCGAGATGGCGCAGGATGCCGATGCTTCCGTGGGGCAAAACGCGCAGCGTTTGCGGATCGACCGCGCGCGTTCGCGTCCACGGCGCGTTTTGCTTTCCTTCGCGGCAAGGGCGGGATTCCGCGTGCGCCGCCACGTTGTCGTCGTAGAATTGGCTTGCGAGCTCGGTCATTCCCAGCAAATTCACGCATCGTTCGGGCGGCGCGTCCAAAAAATGACGAAAGGAATCCAGCATGGCTTCCCGGCGCGTCTCCTCGCGCTTTCCCTTGAATCCTCCAGCGTCCATGACGCGGCTCGCCGACGGCAACGGAAACCGTTTGCCGCGCGCCTGAAAGTCGTCGAACAGACGGACAAAACCCAAGGTCGCGCCGATCATCGTCACCGGCGTCGAGCGCAGGTGCTCGGGCAGGCGCTGCAGGA
>ERZ795030.3434-NODE-3434-length-16866-cov-5.998691_pt1 | contig 16866 bp, 13 predicted proteins | sample MGYA00375122_ERZ795030 | MGnify/ENA primary metagenome ERZ795030 (study PRJEB30165, sample SAMN05720146) | activated sludge metagenome | isolation source: anaerobic digester from wastewater treatment plant | place: Japan | collected 2015-04-20 ... | reverse complement strand
GTGCCATTGCGCGGGATAGCCCATGGTCAGGGGCGAGTTGTCGTGATCGGTGATGACGTAGTAGTCAAAGCCTAGCGTTTGGGCTTTTTTGATGTGGTCGGAGACGCTGTTGATGCCGTCGCTTTGGTTGGAGTGCGCATGGAGGTCGCCTTTGAGCCAGACGCCGCCGCATACGGGCGGGTTGTCGGCCCATGCTAGAGACGCAACGAGGAGAAACGCGCTAACGGCTGCCGTAACACGACTGGGCGCATGTTGCATGATGATGCCCTCTCGGGTTGTTCCCGCGCGGACTTGCGCCCTTTTCTTGCTCAAGCCCCGCCCTCTTCGCTGTGGAGATCATGACAAGAATCCAACACGGAGTATATGTCTAAATATGTGAATTCGTCAAGGGGTTTTCGTTGCGGCGTTGGAGGGGGGGGGAGTATACTTTGGGGCGCAACGTTTTCGTCGGAATGCAAGCATTGGAGAAGGGAAGAGAAGCATGAGGAGCGATATCGTCAAAAAAGGTTTCGAACGTGCGCCGCACCGCTCGTTGTTGTGGGCGACCGGCCAGATTCAGTCGGCGGAGGATTTCAGGAAGCCGTTTATCGCGATTTGCAACAGTTTCATCGAGATCATCCCCGGCCACGTGCATTTGAATGAGTTGGGGCGTCTCGCCAAGGAGGCCGTGCGCGAGGCGGGCGGCGTTCCGTTCGAGTTCAACACGATCGGCGTGGACGACGGGATCGCGATGGGGCATGCGGGCATGAGCTATAGCTTGCCTTCGCGCGAGTTGATTGCCGACTCGGTGGAGACGGTCATCAAGGCTCACTCGTTCGACGGGATGATTTGCATCCCGAATTGCGACAAGATTGTGCCGGGCATGATCATGGGCGCGATGCGCTGCAACATTCCGACGATTTTCGTTTCCGGCGGCCCGATGCTTGCGGGCAAGACGAAGGATGGGAAGACGGTTGATTTGATCAGCGTGTTCGAGGGCGTGGGCGCGTATCAGAAGGGCGAGTTGACGGATGAGCAGTTGGACGATCTTGAGCGCAATGCGTGTCCGTCGTGCGGGTCGTGTTCGGGCATGTTCACGGCGAACTCGATGAATTGCCTGTGCGAAGCGCTGGGCATTGCGTTGCCGGGCAACGGCACCGTTCTCGCCACCACCGGGGACCGTCGCGAATTGGTGAAACAGGCCGCGCGACAGGTTTTGAAGCTTGTCGAAGCCGATCTGAAGCCGCGCGACATCGTCACGCCGAAGTCGATCGACAATGCGCTTGCGCTCGACATGGCGATGGGCGGCTCGACCAACACCGTGCTGCACACGTTGGCCATCGCTCATGAAGCGGGCGTGGATTATCCGCTTGCGCGCATCAATGAGGTGTCCGCGCGGGTGCCGAATATTTGCAAAGTCGCGCCGTCGATTCATTGGCACATGGAAGATGTTCACGCCGCGGGCGGCATCAGCGCGATTCTCGCCGAACTCGCGAAAAAGCCCGGCGCGTTGCATCTCGATGCGCCGACGGTCACGCTGAAGACCCTTGGCGAGAATATTCGGGGCGCGACGAGCACGAACCTGGAAGTCATTCGCGCGCTCGACAACGCCTACAGTCAGACCGGCGGTCTCGCGATCTTGTTCGGCAATCTCGCCCCTGACGGCGCGGTCGTGAAGGAGGCGGGGGTGGACAAGGCCATCTTGAAGCACACCGGCCCGGCGGTCGTGTTCGAGAGCGAAGAGGCGAGCATGAAGGGCATTCTTGCGGGCAAGGTGAAGGATGGCGATGTCGTCGTTATTCGTTACGAGGGTCCGAAGGGCGGCCCCGGCATGCGGGAGATGTTGGCGCCGACCTCGGCGGTGATGGGGATGGGTCTTGGCAAGTCCGTCAGCCTTATCACGGACGGGCGTTTCTCGGGCGGCACGCGCGGCGCCTGCATCGGGCATGTTAGCCCGGAAGCGGCGGACGGCGGTCTCATTGCGTTGGTGCGCGACGGCGACCTGATCGAGATCGATATCCCCGCGCGCACGCTCAACTTGAAGCTGTCCGACGCCGAGATTGACGCGCGCCGCAAGGAAGCGCCCGCGGCGCCGGATCGCAAACTGAGCGGTTGGCTCAAGCGTTATCAGCGCATGGTGACCAGCGCGAACACGGGAGCCGTGCTCGAATAGGTCGCGGGCGGCAAGGATTTCAGCGTCCGTCTGTCGGATGGCAGACGGACGTTTTCGTTTTATTGCAACAGCGCATTCACGGCGCGCATGACTTCGAAGGCGTCGGCGACGTAGAGCACGTCGGCTTTGCCGTGGGCCCAGCCGCAGTTGGGGTCGAGGCTGATGGCGCGGCGTTCGTTGATGAAGCGCCAGCCGACGACGTGCGGCTCTTCGCCGTGGCAGCAGGTGGACAGGCCTTTGGGGTGGCGCGGCGTGGAGCCGGTCTGGCCGACTTGGTTGAGGTGGGTCATGAAGGGCAGGACGGCTTGTCCTTCGCCGCTGAGGTCGACGATGGATTTGCTGCCGCCGAGCGAGGCTTGGGTTGCGTTCAGGAACCCGAGAATGATCGACTGGGCATCGTCGATGTGCGTTTGCCCGTCGGCCTGTTTTTTGGTCCAACCCGCGCCCGCCACGAAAAGCAGTTTCGCCTCGGGACGAATCGTCTGCGCGCCGCTGGAAGGCGATTGCACGCCCTGGACGACGGTGCGGCGTTGCGCATCGGACAGGTCGGCGGCGACGCGTTCGATGGTTGCCGCCCCCGCCTCTCCGGTCCACGCAGGGTGGGTGCCGGGGTCGACGCCGATGAGCCAGGGGCGCTGTTGGCGTGATTGCACGGCTTCCATGCGTTGGCGGTAATACCAGCGGGTGATCGATGCGCCTTCGATTTTTGTCGCGTGGAGGTCGGCGGCCCCGCCGAGGCGCGCGGCGGCTCCGGGCAACACGCGGTTCATGCGCGACGTGCCGGGCGCCACGATCAGCGTCGCGCTCGCCGCCGCGCACAGGGCTGCAATGGCCGCGGCGTCGGTGGCGTAGCGGGGCTGCGCGAAGTCCGCGCCTTCCACTGCGAGCATGCGTTGCGCGCCGCAGTTGGCCAAGGCGTCCGCGGCCGGTTGCGCTCGTTCGCCGATAAGTCCCACAAGCAGCGGCGCGCCTAATGCGGCGGCAAGTTCTTTTGCGGCGGTCATGGCCTCGCAAGCAGACTTGGCCAACGCGGCGTCGGATTCCGTGTGCGCTATGAAGAGGATCGTTTCCATGTTCAGATTCCTACTGTTGGTCCCAAACCCCATTCGAGGGGTGGCGTGTTATCCCTTGATCCACTCGACGATTTCGCGGGCGATCGCGTCGGGGGGGAGGTCCTTGACGATGCGCGTTTCGCGGCGTTGGCTGGGCAGCGACACGGAGGCATAGTTGATGCCTGCGCCGGGGAGGTTGGCGGGCTTGGCGCGTTGCAACGCGGGCATGGCGGTGCGCATGTTGGCCATGCCGGTTTGGGGGTTGTTGGGCGGCTCGGGAAGATTGCCGGTCGCCCATCCCAACACGGCCGGGGGGCCCGCGCATACGGAGACCTGGTGGTTGCCGCCTTCGACGCGTTCGAGAATTCGGAGCGCGCCGTTGTCGGCGACCGTCAATTCGTCCACGCCCTGGAACTGGTCCGCGATGCCGAGGCGTTCGCCGATGATCTGCAACGTGGCTCCCGCGCCGCGCGAGGCCGATTCCCATCCGCCGAACACGAGCAGACGGGTCAGGTCCAAGTCTGCAATCGCGCGGATGGCATCGGCCAGCGCAGCCCCGACTTCGTATGCGTCGGTGAATCCGCCGCCGGGGCCGTCGAGCGCGACTAACTCGAACGGGGCTTTTTGCGCGACGGTCATGAGGACTTGTTGGAGTTTGGCCTTGGGTCCGAGGCTCACGAGCCAGACTTTGCTGCCAGGCGCGTTTTTGGCCAAGTGGGCGGCCTCGTACAGGGCGTGACCGGCCCAGGGGTCCAACGCCGCCGGCAGCATCAATTCGTTTTTGATCGCGGGGCCGGCGATCGGCTCCAGGGTTTGCAGGGGGTCCGGAACAATTCCCGCGCATACGACAATGTGATAGTTTTGTGACACGATGCGTTCCTTTCTTGGCTCCGCAGGATCGCGCGGCGCCGCCAGGAACCCGGAGGCGCGAACCCGGCGTGGGCGTCTGCACGTCTGCGGCGAATGGTTATGCCTTTTCCCTCTTGTGAAAACAACCTTTCGTCATGTTTCCATCGCGCCGACGAGCTTGTTTACGTCGTCGATCGCGTGACGGCTCAAATAGGCCGCGATTCCGCGGATCGCCTGCACCGGCGCGTCGGGCTGGCGGAAGGACATCGATCCGATGGACACGGCGCGCGCGCCTGCGAGCAGAAACTCGATGGCGTCGCTCGCGCGGCAGATGCCGCCGGCTCCGATGATCGGAATGCGCAACACGCGGGCGGCGTCCCATACCATCTTGAGCGCGACGGGTTTTATGCAGGGGCCGCTCAAGCCGCCGACGATGTTCGAGAGGCGCGGGCGCCGCGTTTCCGCGTCGATGGCCATGCCCAGCAGCGTGTTGATGAGGCACACGCCGTCGGCCCCGGCCTCTTGGGCGGCCAGGGCGGGTTCGCGGATATCGAGGATGTTCGGGGTGAGCTTGATGAAGAGCGGCAGTTTGGTGGCGGAACGGATGGTTCGGGTGTATTGCGCGACGCGCTCCGGGTCTTGGGCGACGAGCGGGGCGCCGCGCGTTGTTTTTGCGTCGTGCACGTTCGGACAGGACAGATTGGCTTCGATGGCGTCCGCCGCGCCGGCCGCTTCGAGACGGCGCGCGAGTTCCGCGTATTCGTCGGCGTTTGCGCCGTAGATGTTGGTGATGATCGTCGCGCCTTTTTCGCGCAGATACGGGGTCTTGTCGCGCAGGTAGGCGTCGATGCCCACGTTTTGCAGGCCGATCGCGTTCAGGATGCCCGCGGGCGTCTCGACCAGTCGCGGCGGACGATTCCCGGGGCGCGGCTTGAGCGAGATGCTTTTCGTCGTGACGGCGCCAAGCGTCGCCACGTCGTAGTAGCGATCGTATTCGCGGCCGTACCCGAAGGTGCCCGACGCGACCGTCACGGGGTTTTTCATGTTGAGGCCGCCGAGGTCGATGGCCATGTTGGGGGCGCTAGAGGTCGTAGGCAAAGTTATGTTTTTCCCAATCGATGAGCGCGGCATCGAACACCGGGCCGTCGAGACACACGCGCACCATGCGTTCGCCGTCGATCTCCCTCGTGGATTCGACGACGCAGCCGAGGCAGGCGCCGTCGCCGCAGGCCATCTGCGCTTCGAGCGAGACGAGGCAGTTTGCGCCGGCAGCCGCCGCGACGTTCGCGACGGTCTGCATCATGATCATCGGCCCGCACGCATACACGCGCGCGTCCGGGCCGGGGCTCAGTCGTTCGAGCGCCTGCGCGGCGTAGGCTTTTTCGCCTGCGGAGCCGTCGTCGGTCGCGATATGGAGCGTGCAGCCCATGTCGCGAAAGTCTTCTTCGCACAGCAGCAGGCTTCGGGTGCGCGCGGCCAGAATCACTTCCGGGGGGGCGCCGGTTTTGCGCGCAATCGCTTCGGTCAGCGCGGGGAAACACGCCACGCCGATGCCCCCGGCAACGATGATGTGGCGTTGGAACGTCGTGTCGATGGGGAAGCCGTTGCCGAGGGGCCCTTGCAACGAAACCGTTTGCCCCGGCGCATGGCGCGAGAGGAGCCGCGTGCCTTCGCCCTCGATTTTGTACAGCAGGCTGACGACGCCGTCGTCGGGATGAATGCGTTCGAAGCACAAGGGCCTGCGCAGGAAGGGGTGCAATCCTTCGCTGACGAGCGTCATGACGAATTGGCCCGGTTGCGCCGCGGAGGCGATTTCCTGCGCGCGCACGCGCATGCGGAATTGGCCGGGCGCCACTTCCGCGTTCGAGAGGATGCGGCAATCGCTGAGGTATCGCATGTCAGCGCCTGATGCGTTCGAGGGCGAGTTGGTCGCGCAGGGTGTTGAGGCTCATGCGGATGCGTTCGGCCAATACCTCGCCGACGCCGTCGACTTCGCACAGGTCTTCCTTGGGGGCGCGCATGATCGCTTGCAACGAGCCGAAGCGCTGCACGAGGTTCTCGATGATTTGCGCGTTCAGGCGATGCGTCTGGGTGAGGATGCGATAGCCGCGCGAGCTGAGATAGGTGTCGATCGAGCGCAGGTTGGGTCCGTACCCGAGGGATTGGCTGATGCTGCCCAGGGTGAGCAGGTCTTGTTGCGATATTTCGCGCACTTTGTCGCGGACGTCTTCGTAGCTTTGGCCGGGACGCGGCCGGTAGTAGTCTTTGATGACGAGTTCGGCTTCTTCGAGCGGGAAGATTAATTCCTTGAGTTGCAAGTCGATCAAGCGGCCTTCGGTGCCGAGTTCGAGCAGGTAGGGTTCGATCTCGAAGGCGATGCGGGCGACCATTTCGTAGCGTTGGACCGATTTGCACACGTCGAAGATGGTGACCATGTCCTGGAATTCGCGGGTGCTCAGGTCCTGGTTGGCCTGGTTCATCGTGTTGATGTATTTCTCGAGGGTCTGGATGGCTTGCGCGGCTTTGTTGAGCAGCGTGGGGATATTGTCCATGCCGTGCTTGATGTCGTGCACGTATAGGGTCACCGCGGAGCGTCGTTCCGACACGGCGACCACCACGCATTTGGCTTGTCTCGCCAAACGTCCCGCCGCGCGGTGGCGCGTGCCGGTTTCGTCGGAGGGGATCGAGTTGTCGGGCTTGAGGAATCGGTTCGCGTAGAGAATGCGCGTGGCGTCTTCGTCGCAGATGATGGCGCCGTCCATTTTCGATAGTTCGTACAAGAGTTGGGGCGTGAAGGGCGCGTTCAATTCGACGCCGCCTTCGGAAAGGTCCGCCAGGCGTTTGGGTTCGCCTAGGCAGATGAGGGCTCCGTTGCCGCCTTGCAGGATCGCCGCGATCCCTTCCCGCAGGGCCGTGCCCGGCGAGACCATTAACAGCGCTTCGCGGTATGCTTCTTCGCTGTTTTTTTTGCGCAGTTTTGCCATGTCAACGCTCCATCGCCCATTCGATTGCCTGGGTTATGCCGGCGGCCGGCAGTAGATGCATCGCGTCGCCGTCGAGATCGCTCATGCAGCCTCGCGGCAACACGCACGACGCAAACCCGAATTTCTTCGCCTCGGCCACGCGTTGCCGCGCGAGATCGACCGCGCGAATTTCGCCCGCGAGCCCTATCTCGCCAAAGGCCGCGAGACCCGGCGGCAAGGGGACTTCGAGCAAACTCGACATGACCGCCAAGGCGACGGCGAGGTCGGTCGCGGGTTCGTCGAGCCGCACGCCGCCCGCCACGTTCACGAACACGTCGCGGTCGGAGACGTGCGCCCCGGCGCGTTTTTCGAGCACCGCGAGAATCAGCGACACGCGGTTGGGGTTCATGCCCGTCACCGTGCGGCGCGGCGTGCCCATCATGGCATCGCCCACGAGCGCCTGGACCTCGACCAACAACGGGCGCGTGCCTTCGACGCTCGGTATCACGATCGAGCCGCTCACGCCTTTGGGCCGTTCGTTGAGGAACAGCGCGCTGGGATTGGGCACTTCCTTGAGCCCTGCCTCGGTCATTTCAAAGACGCCGATCTCGTTGGTCGAGCCGAACCGGTTCTTGACCGCGCGCAGGATGCGCAGCGCCTGTTTGCCCTCGCCTTCGAAGTATAGAACGGTGTCCACCAGATGTTCCAGCAGCCGCGGACCTGCGATCGCGCCGTCCTTCGTCACGTGGCCGACGAGAAACACCGGCACGCCCGTGTCCTTTGCAATACGCAGGAACTCATTCGCGCACTCGCGCACCTGACCGACGCTGCCGGGCACGGCAGGCAACTGCGCGGTGTACATCGACTGAATGGAATCGACCACCACGAAACGGTAGTCGTTCTGCAGGATTTCCTTGCGGACGGATTCGACTTGCGTCTCCGTCAGGATGAGCAGGTCGTCGCACAAAGCGCCGAGTCGCGACGCGCGCAGGCGGGCCTGGTCGAAGGATTCTTCGCCGGAGACGTAGAGGGTGCGCCCGTGCGTGCTCGCGAGCGTGTGGCTGACCTGCAGCATCAGCGTCGATTTGCCGATGCCCGGGTCGCCGCCGATCAAGGTGAGACTTCCCGGCACCACGCCGCCGCCCAATACGCGGTCGCATTCGCTCATGCCGGTCAGCAGGCGGGGCGGGGCTTGTTGCGCGCGATCGGTGATGGGGATGGGGCCCGCCGTCTCGCGATAGGTCTGGCGGACGTGATCACCTTCCTCGGCAATGCGCTCCTCGACGATGGTGTTCCACTCGCCGCATTCGGCGCAGCGGCCCATCCACCGCGCAAGCACTACGCCGCAGGATTGACAGACAAATCTGGACTTTGGCTTGGCCATGTGAGAAATCTCGGTTCCAAGGCTATCCGGAACACGCTGGAGGAGGGGCCAGCGGGGCAAGTATAGCATGTTCCGCGGGCGTGATCTCGCAAACGGATCAGGCCAATGCATGGCATTCTCGTTCCTTCGACGATATCCAAGCGCCCGCCGAAAACGCGGTTGGCACAGAGACCGGACGTTACGAAAAGCCTTCGCGGCATGTTGCGTGTGTCTTGAGGTGGTCGTGGTGATGGAAATTTGGAATGGAGTCACGGGCACGAAAAGACACAACGTTGGGGAGAGGAAGGGGCTTTCTGCGAACTCCGCGTTCTCCGCGCCTTTGCGATAAGATTCTTCAACGCAGAGGCGCGGAGAAGAGAAAAGAACCGCCCGGCACAACGAACGGGCGAAAAAGAAAGGAACGAGACGGCAAAAAACGGCGTGGAATAGGGAATGAAAAAACTCGGACAAACCGAAATGCCATGCGATTGGTCTGATGTCTCCTTGCGAAATCCCCGCAGCATGCGTTACTATTTGGACGGGGCAGGCACGCGATCGGCGCCGCATGCGACGGCGAGAAGCGGCCTATTCGGGCGCAAGAATGATTTCGAATGACAACCTCGCGCCGCCTAAAGACGGCTTCGCAATAAACCAGGAAGACGCGCCAGCGCAATGACCAGCAACGACTCACAAAACGATCGAATGACCCCGGAAGAAGTGGAGAAGTTCCTCGCAGTAGGAGCGATCGCCACGTTCAATCCGCATCCGTCCCTCCCTCAAGAACAACGCTTCCGGACAGCCATCCGCGGCTGGAAACGAGGCGAGTACATCATCCTGGACATGCCCCCGCGTCAACATGCCGGGAGCGTTTATTTCAGAGACAAGCAACCCTGCTTGATTCACTTCTTCTACGAAGGAACCGCCTGCGGCTTTGACGCAGAAGTGCTTGAGATCCCCCGTTCCTCGGCCGGGGCCGAGTTCTGGGTGTCCTGGCCCGGCTACATTCACTCCGTGGCGGTGCGCCAACACGAGCGCCTCAAAATATCGCTGCCCTGTACGCTAAACGACGATCACGGCACCACGTGCGCCGGAGAAATTCAGGATTTGAGCGAAGGCGGCTGCCTGGCCCGGGCGAACGTGGCGTTCAACAAAGGGGCCATCATCACCCTTCGCCTGGCTTTCCCCGACGGAGCCGCGGTCGATCCCATTCGCGCGGAAATCCGGAACATGCGCGGAACCCCAGGCGGATACTTCATCGGCTGCGCGTTTCGCGAGGTAACCCCCACCACCAAAAGCAGCATTGCGTTCTACATCACCTCGGCCTATTCCCTGCTCCGGGGAAAAATGACTCAAGGCCGGCGAACACTGCTCATCCAGGGCACAAGCAACCAAGACGTTTCACTCTTGGACGACGCAATCATGAAATTCCGCGTCGACATGGTTGTGTCGTCAGGAGCCCTCGAAGGGTTCCACCGGCTGCACGTGCTCCGTCCCATGGCCGTCCTGCTGGAAGCCGACGTGCCGCCGGACGCCGTGGCATTGGGAACGGTCATCAAGCAAACCCCCGGCTTCGAAAACACCTTGGTTTTCATATACGGCGGCGACGCCCAAACCCTTGCGCCTCGTATCGCCGCCGCGGGATTGGACGGCCATGTCCCGCTCGTAACCGACGCCAAACGGATCGATAGCCGGCCCTTCCAGATGGCGCTGGCCGGATTCTCGCCGAGCCCCCAGAAAAATCCCTGACCGCGAGAACCGCCTCGATCCATCGCCCTACCGGGCGATCGCGGCGCGCAAGACGCTCACGCAACAAGCAAAAGGAACATTCCATGTACAGGCCCGAAATCAAAATACTCGATTGCACCATCCGCGACGGCGGCCTGATGAACAATTGGAATTTCGACAAAGCCCTGGTCAAAGACGTGTTCCAGGGATTAGCCGAGGCAGGAATCGATTACGTCGAGCTCGGCTACCGGGCAGACAAACGCATTTTTCCCCCGGACCAAAACGGTCCATGGCGGTATTGCGACGAAGAACTCCTGCGCGACGTCGCTTACGAGTGCCCAACGAAAATCAGCGTCATGTGCGACGTCGGACGCACCCGCTACGACGACTTCCTCCCCGCCTCCGAATCCATCGTCTCATTGGTCCGCGTGGCCTGTTACGTAAAGGAAATCGACAAAGCCATACACCTCGGCAATTTCCTGCAGGACCTGGGATATCGCGTTTCCGTCAACCTCATGGCCGTCTCGCACGTGCTCGAAATGGACCTCGACGACGCCCTGACGCAGCTCGCGGGCACTTCCTTCGACGTCGTCTACCTGGTCGACAGCTTCGGGTATCTACATTCACAACACATCCATTACCTCACCGAAAAATATCTAAAAGCTCTTCCAGGCAAGCAAATCGGAATTCACGGACACAACAACCAACAGCTTGCGTTTTCGAACTCGATCGACGCCTTGCAGCGCGGAGCCAACTTTGTCGACGCCACAATCTTCGGCATTGGCCGCGCCGCAGGCAACTGCCCCATCGAACTGATGATCGAATTCCTCAAAAACCCCAAACTGAATGTGCGGCCCGTGCTCGATCTCATCGGAAAACACTTCCTCCGCCTACACCAGGAACTGCAATGGGGATACCACATTCCCTATGCCCTGGCGGGATGCCACAACAAACACCCTCGCTCCGCCTTGGCCGCCATGAAATCCGGCAACGCGACCCAGTTAGGCCGTTTTTACGACGACCTTCTCAGCGAAGACACCGTCTAAAGACAACCGAAATGCGGCCGCACGACCACGTCCATTCCACACATAACGAAAAACTATTTTCTTCGTAACACTGCAAACATTACGAAACTCGTCTCTGCGTCCAGACTGCACCCCCCGCTCGACACGAACCACACGCAAGAAATCTGTGAATCGATATACTGTTTTTTCAATATTTTATTGTTTTGAATAAGACAATTACAAGGTTGCCGCCCAATCAAAACGTGCCGCTTGATTGGGCGAAATGTTCATACTATGCAAAAGTAAATAATTGTTGAATCGGGAAATCCTTTGTGATAGAATGAGAGACGAGGTGAGGTACAATGTCTCATTACGATCTCAATGCAGCATGGGATGATCCCTTCGATCATGTCAAAGAAAAACGGCGCGCGCGCCGTTTCAGGATCCCGTTGCGCCTCTCTCTAACCGCGGAAAGCTCACAAACAGGATGCTCCATGGTGGGCCCCTGTGTCGTCCAGGATATTTCGCTGGGAGGAGTGAACGCCCTTACAAAGCACAAACTGACGCTGGGGCAAACCGTGCAACTGGCGATTCCAACAGCCAAATGCCCTCCAGGAATGTGCCTGCCCGAAGAATTCATAGGCCCCGCCAAGGTCGTTCGCATAGCCCCCATCGATACCGGCCGCAGCATCGTGGCGCTTCGATTTAGCGACGAGCTTCAAAACAACATGGAATTCGCCGTCTTCATCGATTTCCTGGAGTCTGTATCCCGCGTGATGATCTGATTCAGATCGTTCCCGGCGCGCCATCGCCCAGCGCCCATCACGAAAACGCCCGGCGACATGCCCTCGCCATAGGGGATTCAGGCGAAATCGAAATTCCCTAACGCAAGACGCGGCTTCCTCGGCGCCCAAGCGCCTGTTCATACGCCTGCACGTATTTTTCCGCACAGGCCTGCATCGAAAACTGTTCTCGGAACCGCAAAGCCGCATCGCGCGCACATTGCAAATGGAACGCATAGTTCGCGCGCATCGCGCGCATCGCTTCGGCGAACCCGGAAACGTCGTCCACGGGAACCAGACGCCACGCATCGCCCGGATGCAGAAATCGGATTTCCGGTATGTTCGAGGCCGTTACCGGAAGACCGCACGAGGCGGCCTCGGGCAACACATTGGGCAACCCCTCATAACGCGACGGAAAACAAAACAAGTCCGCAGCCCGAAGTGTGGGCCACGGCTCCGGTTGCTGCCCTAAAAAATGCGTTTGATCTTCGATGTGCAATGCGTGCGCCAAAGCCTCCGCCTCGGGGCGCAAGGGACCATCGCCAACCAACAACAACCGGCATTGGGGATCACTTCCAAAGGCCTGGGCAAAAGCTTGCAACAAAACGTCATGCGCTTTTTGGCCGCTCCGCAGTCCGCCCCTCAACCCTTCCCCTGCCCCAAACATCCTGCCGATATGCGCCACCACAAAAGCCTGATCCGGCAGGTTCCATGCGCGGCGAGCCAGCCGCTTTTCCTCCTCGGTGGTGACAGAGGGCTGCAACAACCCGCCATTGGGGATGGTGACGACGACGCTCCGCTGTTTACTTCCCATGAAGGCGGCATACGCCTCGGCCACCTGCGGCGAGCAGGCGATGGTCGTGCGAAAGAAGAAATCGAGGCTTTTCACAATGCACGAAGAACGATGGCCACATTGATCCGTGTTGGCCAAACGGCGCACATACAGGGTAGTGCCGCCGGTTCCGGTCATGTTGGCGACCGCGCAGGCGACTTCCGCAGGATAAAGATTCGCCTGGGCAATGTCGGGGCGCCAGGAACGGATCAGACGCCGCAGCCGCAGCAGATTGCCCAACGAGGCAGGCCGACGCACCTGCGCGCCGATGACCTCCACGCCCGCGTTCTGAAGACGCTCCAACAAAACCCGGCCGCGCGCGTCCAAAACGCCCGCCAACAAAAAAAAACGCACCTCCGCGCCCAGCGCAGCAAGGTGCACCCCCAGATTCGTGACAAAACCCTCGGCCCCGCCCGCCGTCAAAGCGGGCAAAATTTGTAATACCTTCATGTAACGCCTACCTTCTTGCGTCGCCGCCACGGTCAGACCGAGACAGAGTCCGCCTCCTCCGGTTGACGGACCGCCTTCCGATCGCAACGACGGTCCCAGTGCCCCGTGATTTTTCCCGTGGCATCGTCGCGCTGGAAGAGATATGCAGGGCAAAGCGCGACGACGACAAATACGCCAAGAACCACAAAAAACGTGCGCTCATCAAAAATGCTGCTGCCTGCAAACAAAGGAATCGTTATGAAGACAAATTGCGCCGTCGCATTGGTCTCAAAAAAATCTTCCAGATCGCGACGTCCGCGCCGCCAATAGAGACGCAACAGCATCCACACAAACACGATCGGGCAAAGAAGACCTTGCTCCATGGCGCGGGTGAGCGCGTCGCTGTGCGCCGACAAACGAATGACGCCCGTTTCCTGGTAATGGGAGTCCGCGCCAAACCCGTGGCCCAGCAAAGGCTTCTGCATGACAAGATCCCAATAGACGGCTTGCGTTTCCATTCGTTTTTGAACGCTTATGTCGTCCTCTACGCCGCCCTGCGGATTCAACTTAAGGCTCAGCATGGCCTGCATGCGATCAATCAAATCGACTTCGCGACGAACCGTCGTGCTGCCCACGCGAGAAAGGTAAAGATTCAGCGCAGCCGCCGCGCCCCCTACACAAATCGCCAAGACCCCAATCGTCACGAGAAGCCTTCCGCTAAACAGTCGGCTTCTCCATGAATGCCCAAGAATGAGCGCCCCCGTCACGCCCGCTACGAGTATGCCGCTGCGAGAACCCGTGACGAGCTCCAGCAGCAAAAAACCGCCAATGGCCGCCACATCGAACAAGGCTCCCTTGCGTTGACGCAAAGCGTACCACGCAATAAACAGGAAACCTATGCTTACGGCGAGAGAATTCGGCTGCAGAAAAAAACCGAAGGGCCGGCCCATGTAGTCCGTCCGGGCATTTGCCAGATCGGCGACCGCCGCGAAATGACCCGGCGCGATCAAACTAAGCGCCATGCCCGCGATGGTGATTAGGAGACTCGCGGAAAATGCGCGGCGCAGGGAAGGCAAACCGTTGGACAACGCATAGACCGCAACGCCGAAAAACAAAGTGGCGTCGTATGCCAACAGGCCAATCTCGCGAGCGTTGATCGTTGGCGAGTACAGAAGCGTCAACAAGGGCCACGCCAACAAAACAAAGAGCCACGCGCCAAAATCGCCCCGAAGCAAAAGAGGAGCCGTTCGCCTCGCCTTAATCGCCAAATAAAAAAGGTTCAACGCAAACAAGACGGCGCTGATCTCTCCGATCGAAACATGCAACGGCAACGCCGCGAACCGAAAGATCCCCGTTGCATTCAAGACAATCACGACAAAATAAATCGCATCAACCATGTGCGTCGTCGTTCATAGGGCCGCCCTTGCGAAGCGCATGTCCGCTCTCCTCGTCATCGGGCGTAGTGTAGCATGTTTTCGCCGTCATGTTCAGGGGGCGAAGAAGATAAACTTGACCCAGGAAGTCCTGTTCCGATCTGCGCCAGGGGCGAGCAACGCGGTTCGCGTTACAAAAACGCCTTGCCAATAGAGGGGATTTTTTGAGGCGGCCGGAAAAAGGAGAGGAGCCGCTTCGAGAACACTAACCACTCACTGGGCCGTCTAGGCCACTCCGTTAGTCCTATGCGGGGCTCTCGCCATGTTGTTCTCGGAGGCGGCTCCTTCATCCACCCTTATTGTAGCATGAGCCACCCAAAAAGGCAAGGAAGGCAAATGAAAAACTTCAAAAAAACCGGCGCGAAAAATGCTGCCCTTTACGCCAAAACTGCGCCAAAATATCAGCCCCCGCAACGCGCTCGACCTGTCAACGTCTCTACTCCGTTCGGGCATCGCCCGCGTCAGGAACAGCCAGCGCCGCAGCCAACACATCGACGCGCGACACGCCCGCCTTGCGCAAAACCTTGGCGCATTCGCTGACCGTGCCGGAGGTGGTGACCACATCGTCGATGAGTAGCGCTGTCTTGCCTCGAAGGTGGACGCCGTCTTGAACGCCGAACGCCCCCACAACATTCGCGCGGCGCTCAGAAGCGTTGGTCAAGCGACTTTGAACGCGCGTGGGCCGAAGACGGCGGAGAGATTCGTCCGGCTTGGCGTTCGGGAAAAACGGCAACAGCTCGTGCATCAACAACCGGGCCTGATTGAAGCCGCGGTCCCGTTCCCGCACGCGATGCAGCGGCACGGGCACAAGATAGTCGTACTGCTCGGTCTCCACTTCGCGCGCGACAAATTCGCCCATCATCGCCGCCAGGGGCCGCGCCAGACGTTGTCTGCCGCCGAATTTGAACAGCTTGATCGCGTCCTCAACCGCCCCGGCGTACACCGCAGCCCCATAGATGCGCCCATACGGTCGCGCACGGGCCGAGACCTCGCGGCAGTCCGCGCAAGGAAAATTGTGGAGCGTGCCGAAACCCACCGCTCCCTCGTGCGGCCGTCCGCAAAGCGTGCAGAAGGGCCGTTCCACGCGCGGACTCCGCTCCCAGCAGACGGGACAAAAGAAGCCGTTTTCCTCGGTCAGCAAGCGGATGCCGCATCGTTTGCAGAAAATTGGCAAGATCAAATTCTTCAGCGTCAACGTCCAGAACCCGATCATGCCCTCGTCCTCATGCGCATCCCCCCCGCTCCTCGCCCAACAAAATGCGGTGCTGACGCAAACGCTCGGCATCCGTGCGGGCCACGTGGATCGGTCTGCCCGCAACATCTTTGCCGGCGACATACATGGCTGTCGCAACCGATCCCGGCGTGGGCACAAAGCACTGCACCTGCTTGGGCCGCCAATTCATCGATCGCAACCAGTCGGCCAGCGCGCGCATGTCATCCTCGGTGCAGCCCGGAAACGCGCTCATGAGATACGGCACAATGTATTGACGCTTGCCGGCCCGCTGCGATTGCTCCTCGAAAACGCTGAGGAACCGCTCAAACACCGTGAAACGCGGTTTGCGCATGAGATCGAGCACCGATGGCGCGCAATGCTCCGGGGCGAGTTTGAGTTGCCCCCCGACAAAGTTGGACGCCAGGTCGCGGACATAGGCGGGATTCTGAAGCGCCAGGTCGTAACGCACGCCGCTGGCAACGCGCACATGACCCATGCCGGGCACGGCCGAGATGCGCTGGAGCAAACGCGCGAGTTCGCCTTGTCCGTCGCGGAAACTCGGGCATATTTCCGGCGTGAGACAACTGCCGCGCCCGCAGTTTCGCGGATCGGCCGTGCATCGTGAAGCCCACATGTTGGCGCTGGGACCTCCAATATCCGAGAGGCTGCCTTTCCAATCGGAATGCCGCGTCAACGCGCAAATCTCGTCTTCGATCGACTTCGCGGAACGCGAGGCGATGTGACGCCCCTGGTGCATTGCGAGCGAACAGAACGAACACCCGCCGCCGCATCCGCGATGGGTGGTGACGCTGAACTGAATCATCTCGACGGCCGGAATTCGTTCCGTATAGGCGGGATGCGGTTTTCGCGTGAACGGAAGGCCATAGAGACGATCCAGCATCTCTTGCGTCAATGGCGCGGCGGGCGGCGCAAAATACACGCGGCGCCCGCCCGATTCCTGCGCAAGCCACGGACCGCCATGATGCACCTGTTGCTCGATCGCCAACGTCGCCGGCATGAGCGCCTCCGGATTCGCCACGATCTCCTCGTGCGACGGCAAGTCTTCTGT
>ERZ795030.3429-NODE-3429-length-16898-cov-4.677314_pt1 | contig 16898 bp, 15 predicted proteins | sample MGYA00375122_ERZ795030 | MGnify/ENA primary metagenome ERZ795030 (study PRJEB30165, sample SAMN05720146) | activated sludge metagenome | isolation source: anaerobic digester from wastewater treatment plant | place: Japan | collected 2015-04-20 ... | reverse complement strand
ATGATGACGCCTTGTCCGTCATTGCTCACCCAGCCACGCAGGCCATGCGCCCTGGCCAGCCGCCAAACCATGGGTCGAAAACCAACGCCCTGCACCATGCCCCGTACGCGGATGAACTCGGTGGCGTCCAGGTAGTTGCGGACACTCGGCTGGCTGCCCGCAAGATCATTGGCTAGCTGCTTGGTCATCAGCGGGTATCAGAGGACAAGAATGTCGAAAGTCCATCGGCATCAGCATTGCTCGCGCCAGCTACTGATTCATAAGCGATCATGTCGAGGCTCTCAGGCTGCAAGTACTCGACCGTTTCAAGCCCGCAGATGCGCGCTTGCGGCTCGCAGTCCCAGCCTCGCAGAAAATCAAGCGCTATCCCGAGGGCGGGCTGGATTTGGGCTTTCACAACCTGCGTGATGCTGGCACCAAAGTTATCAAGCGTTTCTGGCTGAACACCGATCAGCACCAACTCGCAGGGTAAGTGGCCGGTCAGTTGAGCAACAGCCAGGACTTCCTGAAATCCGGTCTGATGCAGGCTGAGTTTCTTGGAGCCCATGAATCTCGGTACCTGTTCATTTGACAAAACCTTGAGTGAGCCAGGTGGCAACCCGTAGTCAATGGCATCGAACACGACCATTCGGCTGGCGGCCTGCACATGGGTGAGCAGGTTGAAACCCTGTGTACCACCATCCATCAGAGTGACACGGCTGGGTAATTTCCATTGACTGTTGAGTGCCTGTACGGCACGCACGCCAAATCCTTCATCAGCCCACAAGATGTTGCCGATGCCAAGCACCAGAATGCTCTCGTCCTGATTGCTGTGCGCCTGATCCGTCATGGTATTTGTCCTGCTATCAAGGCGCTATCGCAGGCACTTGGCACTGGCGGCGCTGTAGGGCGGGCACTTCAGCAACAGCTCTTCCTTGCCGCTGGCCGGGTTGCGGACATATTGCGCCACCATGGCCTGCTGCTGCGCTGCCGACATGGGCATGGCAATAGGCACCGCCGCCACATCGGACCAGAACGCCACAAGGCAGGGACTGGAGGGTTCGCAGACTGCCCTGGCGGCCTGGTTGAGTTGTTCCACGTTGTCTTGCACTGCGACATCCATTAATACCAGATGCCGCTGGCCAAGCGTGCCGACGTGTCTCCATTGAGCCTCGGCCAGGGCCTCGGATGTGGCGAAAATTACTGTCGATGCCACCAAAATTGCCACGCTATTTCTCATTGCTAAAGCCCCTTTCAGAATTGATTAGCTTGTGCTTGCTCAGTCTTTATCTTTATCTTTGTCCTTATCTTTGTCATCGTCTTTGTCATGATCATCATCATCATCATCATCGTCATCATCATCGTCATCGTCATCGTCGCTTCCTATGGAACACCGACCGAGCAGCGGCGCAGCCTGGTTGGAGTTGACAATGGTGACGGTTCGGGTTGCAGGCTCAGACTGGGTTCCCTTGCTATCCTTGACAGTCAGTGTGGCGGCAAAGACACCCGCGCTGGCGTAACTTACAGATCCAGGATTTTGGGCGGTAGAGCTCGACGGGCTGCCGCCAGTGAAGCGCCAGTTGTAAGTCAGGGGCAGGTTGGTGGAACCGTCACCGGAGCCTTTGAAGTTGACCTTTTCGCCCGGGAACACCGATACATTGATAGACGGCGTGCCGATGCTGGCCACCAGCTTCTGGCTCGCTACGGCAACTGTCACTTTGCGCGACGTGGCGGTTGATGCAAGGCCTTTACTGTCGGTAACCGTCAGGCTAGCCGTATAGGTGCCTGCGGCACTGTAGGTCACCGTGCCCGGATTTTGTGCGGTGGATGTCGCTGGACTGCCGCCCGAGAAGGTCCATTTGTAAGTCAGCGGGGTGTTGTTGTCAGGATCAGTGCCAGAGCCTTGGAAGTTGACGCTAGCGCCCGGTATGACGGCCGTATCTGCCGCCGGGGAACTGATGATGGCGGTAGGAGCCTGGTTGGCCCCCGGAGTCGAAACAGTGACGGTCCGCGTGACTGCCACCGAAGCCAGGCCAAGGCTGTCGCGCACGGTGAGGCTCGCGCTGAAGGTGCCCGCTGTGGCATAGGTTACCGCACCAGGATTTTGCACGACGGAACTCGACGGGCTGCCACCGGGGAAGGTCCAGCTATAGCTCAAAGGCACGTTGTTGTCAGGGTCAGTACCCGAACCCTGGAAATTCACCGTGCCGCCAGGGGTGGTGGTGGTGTTTGCTGCAGGGGACCCGATGGCCGCGCTGGGTGCCTGGTTTCCGGTCGGTGCGCCGGTGACGGTGACAGCGCGGGTCGGCGCTGTGCCGCTGGCGAGCATTGAAACCGAATTGAGAACCTGCAATGTCGCCGTAACAGGTCCGGCAACGCTCATGGGGACAGCCACACTCTGCCCGGTGACGCTCGCTTGCCCGCTGGAAAAGGTCCATTTGTAAGTCAGAGGGAAACCATCAGGATTGGTCGCATTGCCAGCCGTAAAGGTCATGGACTGGCCCAACGCGACGCTGCTGCCAGCGGCCGGTGCCGTGATGCTGGCGTTGCTCGGCGCAGTGGCGATGCAGAACGGCTTCACCGAAGCACCACAAGTCGAACCGGTGCAGGTTTTGCTGGCCGTACCAAGCGCGTTCAGATCAGTTTTTTTCGGGCTGTTGGAGGTGTGGCAGCTTGCGCAGGACGACCCTGAAGCCTGGTAGGGGCGACTCTGCTGGGGTGTTGCAGCCAGGGTCGGTTGCAGCGCACAATAGTTATCGATCTGAGTGCCAAAACTTGGCAAGGCCAGCGCGCTACCGGTGAACGCACACAGTACAGCAAACCAGATAGCCAAAAAAAAGCGTGACGATGCCGACATCTTGTTCATGATGGTTCCTTGGGTCAATAACGCAATGCTCAGGCGCAAACGGTGACCTTAAGGGTCTCGTCCTGCCTCGGATCCATGATGTGGACTGCACAGGCCATGCATGGATTGAAGCTGTGAATGGTGCGCAGCAACTCCAGCGGCTGACTGGACACTGCCAGAGTATGTTTCAGCAAAGCCATCTCGTATGGGCCACCCTTGCCCCCAGTGTCTCGCGGTGCGGCATTCCAGGTGGTGGGAACAATGCACTGGTAATTGGAAATCTTGGCGGCATCAATCGTCACCCAATGCCCCAAGGCGCCGCGTGGTGCCTCGGTGAAGCCTACGCCCTTGCAACTGGCTGGCCAGGTTGAGGGGTTGAACTTCGCCGCATTGTGGGTTTTGAAATCGCCGCCGGCAACATTGGCTGTGAGTTGGTTGAACCAAACCTGAAGCTGGTCCGCCACAACATGGGTGTCAATCGACTGCGCCAGGATACGTCCCATGGTGGAGTACATGGCATCGAAGGACAAGCCGAGGTCTTTCAAGGCGCTGTCCACATGATCGCGCACGGATGCGGTTCGCTTGCCATACATTACCAGCACGCGGGCAAGCGGGCCGACCTCCATGTGATGGCCCTTCCAGTGCGGTGTCTTCATCCAAGAATACGGTTTACTGGCATCGAGCTTGTCGTAGGGTGCTTTGGGACCGGTGTAGTCTGGCGTGGTTTCGCCCTGGAAAGGATGCAGACCGATGCTTTTCCCCTTGGTATACCCAAGCCAGCTTGAAGGAATCAGTTCCTGCACCTCGTCCGTCTTGCGTAGATCCACCGACTGTATGTTCGACAGGTTGCGGTCGAGAATCGCCCCGCGGGGCACAAACAGATTCTTTGCCAAATCGGCATTGTCGTCCTGCGGGTACTCACCATAGGTGAGAAAGTTGCCCACACCTTCACCCCGAGTGAACCAGTCTTTGTAGTAGCTCGCCAGGGCCAAAACGTCGGGTCGCAGCACTTGCACAACAAAGTTGCGCATGTCGGTAATGCAGGATTGAACCAGGTCAAGCCCGGCTTGATCGACACCGGTGGAACCCGGTGCCGGCACCAGAATGCCGGCCGCGTTGGGAGCCATATGGAACGAACACGCCACGCCGCCGATGGTGAAGTTGGGGTGCGGGTTGCGGCCACCAAAAATCGCCTGCATGCGTAAAACCTTGCGTTGCCACTCCAGAGCTTCCAGCCAGTGCGCAAACAGCATCAGGTTCATTTCAGGTGGCAGCTTGTAGCCCGGGTTGTCCCAGTATCCATTGCTGAACAGACCGAGCTGCCCGCTCGCTATGAAATTGGCGAGCTTTTGCCGCACCGACTCAAAATAGGCTGATGTGTTGTTGGGCCACTTTGAGTGACATTTTTGCAACTCGGCTGTGGTGGTGGGATTGGCCTGGCTGGCCGACACCACGTTGATCCAGTCCATCGAAGTGAGCTGGTAAAAATGCGTCACCTGATCCTGCACCAGTTGCGAGCCCATCAGCAGGTTGCGAATGTGGCGCGCATTGGTTGGAATGGTGTAGCCCAGCGCATCTTCGACCGCACGCACCGAGGTCATGCCATGCACCACGGTACAGACTCCACAGATTCGCTGGGTAAACGCCCAGGCTTCACGTGGATCGCGGTTCTTGAGGATGATTTCGATGCCACGCATCATGGTGCCGCTGCTCAACGCGCTGGTGACCACGCCAGACTTGTCGGTTTCGGCTTCTATGCGCAGGTGACCCTCAATGCGTGTAACTGGATCAATGACGATCGTACTCATACTTTTGAACTCCTCAAACTGTTGTGCTGGCGAGACGTGCCAGGGCTAGATCAATGGAAGCGACGGCAAAACTGGTGCGGCACAGGTTCCGTCGCCTGTCTTGAACCCCGAACTGAATCCATAGACCCCGCCGGGCTTGTCCCAGAAGTTGGGCTCGGAGCAGCCGATGCAGCCATGCCCTGCCTGGGTTGGGGAACTGGTCCCCTGATTCCATTTGGTGGTGGTGCAGGCGTTGAAGGTGTCAGGACCCTTGCAGCCAAGCATGAGCAAACAATGCCCCTTGCGTGCACCATCGTCATCAAACGAGGTCGCGAACTCCCCGGCGTTGAAATGGTCCAGACGCGGGCAGCAGTCATGAACCGTCTTGCCAAAAAACACCAGGGGACGGCCCAGCGCGTCAAGCGGCGGCATCGCCTGGTTCACCAAGTAGTACGCGATGGTGCCGGTGATGACTTCTGGTATTGGCGGACAGCCCGATATGTTGATCAGGGGCTTCTTATCGATCATGCCCTTGTCCATCAGGTCGCTTACCCCCATTGCCTTCGATGGGTTGGGAAACGCCGCAGGAATCCCCCCGAAGGTGGCGCAAGCCCCTAGGGCCAGTACCAGCCCTGCACCAGCGACTGCCTCGTGCAGAAGGCTCAGGCCCGAATGTCCGTTGACGGCCAGCCACCATTCGTTTTCGGCGGTGGGCACGGAGCCGTCAACGATCAAGATGTATTTGCCGAAATTTGCCTTCATTGCCGCCATCCGGGCATCTTCTGCCGCCGCACCGGCCGCCACCTGAAGCGTCTCATGGTAATCCAGAGAGATGAAGTTGAGGATGAGGTTCTCTACGGTCAGGCGGTCTGACAATGGACTGCCGGAGCGCATCAGAGACTCGGAGCAGCCGGTACAGTGCTGGAACGACATCCATATCACCGAGGGGCGCTGCGCAGCACCGAGCGCCTGAGTGAATGCTTTCACACTGGTTCCGGCAATCCCCAGCGAGATGCAGTCACGGTACAGAACTTGATAAAGCTGCGGCGGGATACGCCTTGTTGCTGCAGCGAATCAAACACGGTGGACGGTTTTTTCATATGGTTGCCTCTCTGCGGTTTGGAGGAGTTTTCAAAGTTCAGTTGCTGCCGGTTGGTGCTTTGGCATTCAACTGGGTCAGGCAATGAGTGACCGCCTGCCGGTCGCTGACAAGAATCTCAGGAACGTCGGTAACTTCGATCAGTTCGCCGACCAATTCATCTTCACTGTTGAAGTGACGGATCAGCCAGACGCAGGGTATGGCGGTTTCCTGAACCTTACTACGGCCCGCCGCATGCACCTCGGCAAGTACTTCGCCGCGACCCAGCAGGCTTTCCAATGCCGCTCGCTCAGCGGGCATGGACTGCATGAAACGAAGATCGACTGATCGGGTTTCTCCCTGATCGACCAGGCGCTCAACGCTCGTTTTGACTTCGGCAAAGACCGCGTTCGCCACTGTCCCAGGCTGCGCATCAACCGACAATACCGGTGCTTCGGGGTGTAGCCAGATGATGGGATGGTTCTGTCCAATCGCATGTTGTTTGCCCATATGGCTGGTTGTTGCTGAAGTGGTGCCCGCTTGGGCACCACCATCCTGGCGTGCCAGTGCAGAACCGCTGGTTTGAGCGGTTCGCGCCATCCCAGCTTCATCAATCAGGCTATGCATGGTCTCTAGCCTCATTCAATGACGGCGGCAAGGTGTGGGACATGCTGGGTCCTCTGGCGATGAATGGCCTGCAATTCATGGCAGTCTGCTTGTCAGAAAGTTCACTCAATGTGTTCATGGCGCTGATTAGAACGGGCTATTTGCCGTCAAAAATACGGTCTTACATACTGTTACCAAACTTACCAAGGTTACAAATCCCCGCATTTGCAACGGCAGGTCGGAACTGGTTGAGCTGAGTCATGGCAGGTAAACAGGCGTTTTGCGGTACGCGCCTGGCCGCTACAAGACACGCATCGGCAGGGAGGCTTGGCGCTGCCTATGATGCGTGAGCCCAATGCAGCGCGATCCGTAGCGCGTCAAAATGGCGGCATCAAGACAAGGAAAACAACATGTGTGTGGTTTGTGGATGTGGCAATACTTCTTCTGGCGACCAGAGCGCGCCCGGCGTGAACGTGCAACCCGGTACCGGTGACCTGCACTTTGGCGCGGGTGCAGCCCGGGTGTCGGTGCCCGGCATGAGCCAGCAACGGGCGATCAAGATCGAAGCCGATGTGCTGGGGGCCAATAACCTGATCGCGGCGCAAAACCGGGCCCACTTTGCCTCGCACGGGGTCACTGCCTACAACCTGGTGTCAAGCCCCGGCTCGGGCAAGACCACCCTGCTGTGCGCCACCATTGAGGCGCTGCGCCAGCACCGACCCGACCTGGCGGTGGCGGTGATTGAAGGCGACCAGCAAACCAGTTTTGATGCTGACCGCATTCGCGCCACCGGCGCACCGGCCATTCAGGTCAACACCGGCAAAGGCTGCCACCTGGACGCACCGATGGTGGCCGAGGCATTTTCGCGACTGGATTTGCACGCCAGTGGACACCACCATGATGGGCGCGGGCATGGTGCCGAAGAACAGGTTAACACCCATCCCCATGACCATCCCCATGACCACGAGTATGCGGAGCAAGCGCACAGTCACGGTCACGAGCACGCTGAGGTGGCGCACTCTCATGACCACTCTCATGACCACCCGCATTCGCATCAGCACAACCGTGATGCTGGGCATGACCATGACCATGGTCATGCACACGGGCATGGACACACGCATAGCCATGATCACGACCACGCCGATGACCGTGCCACTGGCAATCAGGCGCTGCTGTTCATCGAAAACGTCGGCAACCTGGTCTGCCCGGCGATGTGGGACCTGGGTGAAGCCGCCAAGGTCGCGATCCTGTCGGTTACCGAGGGCGACGACAAGCCGCTGAAATACCCCGACATGTTCGCCGCAGCCAAACTGATGGTCCTGAACAAAATTGATCTGCTGCCACATGTGTCGTTTGACGTGGCGCGCTGCAAGGAGTTTGCGCGCCGGGTCAACCCTGGCATCGAGATTCTGGAGCTGTCTGCCACCACCGGTGTCGGCATGCAGACCTGGCTGGACTGGCTGCTGACCGACCCTGCTGCTGGCAATGGCAATCCCGTTGCAGCGCGTATTGCAGAGTTGGAGGCGGAGTTGGTGCGGCTTCGGGCGTTGCCGGCTTGACCTGCCTGATGGTTCTATCTGATGGTTTTTATGGCTCCAGCCCCTTTGGGTATTGCGCTGATAGCTATTTGTATGATAGCGTTGTGTGTTTCACTGCTGCAAGCTGTGCGGCTAAGTTGCGCAGAATTGGTGTCAGAGTCCCATTCAGGGTGCGCGTGTTGAGCCAAACCAGCACGCCGGACCGAATGGGTAGCCGACCCCAAATCTGCTACGCCCTTTGCCCAAATAACGATGTTGGTCTGCTCAAACGGATTTTGCGGGTCATCATCAACAATGCCACACTACTTCGTCGCCGATTGCAAGCCATCGCCGACCAAGGCTGGCGGTTTCGTTGCTGAAAGCCCGCCCATGGCACTGATCCTGGCATTCGGGGCGTTTCTGAAAAACACCACCTGCCTGTTCGATAGCGACGCGCCCCACACAGTACGCTGGTCAGTCGTGCATGGCGACCTGTCCGACCCCGCTGCCTGTGTCTCTCTGCGCGATTCGGTGGCCAAACTGCTGGCGCAGGCGGCAGGCCGCATCGATGCGGTAGCACATGATCTGCACCCCGACTTTTTCAGCACCCATCTGGCTTTACAAACCGCAGACGAGTTGCGGGTGCCCGCTTTCGCCGTGCAACACCACCACGCCCACATCGCAGCCCTGATGGCCGAACATGGCCTGGCCCGGCCGGTGCTGGGACTGGCGCTCGACGGTGTCGGCCTGGGCAGCGACACTCTGGCCTGGGGTGGCGAATTGCTATTGGTGAATCTTGCGGGCTTTGAGCGGCTTGCCCATCTGCTGCCGCTAACCCTGCCTGGCGGTGACGTGGCGGCGCGTGAACCTTGGCGCATGGCAGCCGCCGCCCTGCACGCCTGCGGCCGTGCGGATCTGATCGCGCCGCGCTTTGGCCCGGTGGTGGGCCAACAGGCCGCCAAGACGATTGCAGCCATGTTGCGGCGGTCCATCCATTGCCCGCAAACAACCGCCGCCGGGCGCTGGTTTGACGCAGCAGCCGGGTTGCTGGGCTTGTCGGTCCGGCAAACCGAAGAGGCGCAAGCGGCGATCGCGCTGGAGCAGGCAGCAAAACGCTGGCTGCAAGACCAGGCGCTGGAAGTTTGTGCAGACGATTGGTGTGTGGCCCAGGGAGGACAAATCAGTTTGCTGCCCTTGTTTAATACCTGGCTTGACTACAGCCCTGAAATCGTGCCGACAAGCAAACCTGCGAGTGCCGGTCAACCCGCTCACCTGCCAAATCAGTGGTGCAGCGCATCAGCAGGGTTAAATCTTGCCGACCCCGCCTCTGTGGGCGAAGCCGCAGCGCGCTTTCACCTGACACTGTCCACCGCGCTGGCCCAGCAAACCATGCGGGCGGCCAAACAGCACAGCATCGCAGACATCGCGCTCGGCGGAGGCTGCTTTTTTAACCAAATTCTCAAAACCCACCTGACGATGCAGCTTGAAAACGCAGGCCTGCGCGTCTGGCATCCACAAACCATTTCATGCGGCGATGCCGGTCTGGCGCTGGGCCAGGCCTGGGTCGCTGCGCAGCAGTTGCACGCCGATCACGCCGCAACACCCCAACCGGAGTCAAATTCATGTGTTTAGCCCTGCCAGCCCGTGTGGTGCAGTTATTGGACGGCCAGCGCGCCGTGGTCGATCTGGGTGGCGTGCGCAAGGAAGTGTCGATTGACCTGGTCGATGACGCACAGATAGATGACTACGTCATCATCCATGTCGGCTACGCCATTGGCAAGATCGACCCCGACGAGGCGGCACGCACGCTGGCCCTGTTTGCCGAGCTGGCGCAGATGGAAGCAGCATGAAAAGCTCTATCGTCAAATCTCAGGGTAGGGCGCAGCAAGGCAAACCACGTAAGCAACCAGGCACGCCATGAAATACATCGACGAATTCCGTGATGGTGATGCCGCCCGCCTGATCGCCAGCAAGATCGCCGCCGAAGCCCTGCCGGACCAAGCCTATAACTTCATGGAGTTCTGCGGTGGCCATACGCACGCCATTTCGCGCTATGGCATCAGCGGCATGTTGCCCGCCAATGTGCGCATGATCCATGGCCCTGGCTGCCCGGTGTGTGTGCTGCCGATTGGCCGCATTGACCTGGCTATTTCGCTGGCGCTGGACCGGGGCGTGATGCTGTGCACCTACGGCGACACGATGCGCGTACCGGCCTCCGACAGCCTGTCACTGATCAAGGCCAAGGCACGTGGTGGCGATATCCGCATGGTTTATTCGGCGGCCGATGCGCTGGCGCTGGCCGAGCAGCATCCGCACCGTGAAGTGGTATTTTTCGCCATTGGCTTTGAGACCACCACACCGCCCACCGCGCTGGTGCTGCGCGAGGCAAAAGCGCGCCAACTGACCAATTTCAGCGTGCTGTGCTGCCATGTGCTGACCCCGGCTGCCATCACACACCTGCTGGAGTCAGCCCAGGCGCGCGAACTCGGTGCCATACCCATCGACGGCTTCATTGGCCCGGCGCATGTCAGCATCATCATTGGCTCGCAGCCCTATGTCCATTTCGCCCGGACTTACCACAAACCGGTGGTGATCACCGGTTTTGAGCCGCTTGACGTGATGCAGGGCATTCTGATGCTGGTGCGCCAGATGAACAGCGGCCGCGCCGAAGTCGAAAACGAGTTTTCCCGTGTCGTCACCGCCACTGGCAACCTCGCCGCGCAGAAAGTGATGGCCCAGGTGTTTGAATTGCGCGAGAGTTTTGAGTGGCGTGGTTTGGGTGAAGTGCCAGCCAGTGCCCTGAAGATTCGCCCCGAATTTGCCGCCTGGGATGCCGAAGTCAAGTTCGATTTGCACTACGCCAGCGTGCCCGACCACAAGCAATGCGAATGCGGCACGATTCTGCGCGGCATCAAGCGCCCGGCTGACTGCAAGCTGTTTGGCACCGTCTGCACGCCAGAGAGCCCGATGGGTTCGTGCATGGTGTCCAACGAGGGTGCTTGCGCGGCACACTATTCCTATGGCCGGTTTCAGGACATTGCGGTGGTGGCAGCATGAAAGTCAAAAAAAACTACCTGCGCCCGATTGACTTCAAACACGGGCGCGTCGACATGACACACGGTGCCGGTGGCCGCGCTGCTGCGCAACTGATCGACGAGTTGTTTGCCGCCGCCTTTGACAACGAGTACCTGCGCCAAGGGCATGACGGAGCTTTGTTGCCGCAGCCAAAAGGCCGGCTGGTGATGGCCACCGACGGCCATGTGATCTCGCCGCTGTTTTTCCCTGGCGGTGACATTGGCTGCCTGTCAGTGCACGGCACGGTCAACGATGTCGCCATGTCGGGTGCCTGGCCGCTGTACCTGGCAGCGAGCTTCATCATCGAAGAGGGTTACCCTTTGGCCGACCTGAAGCGCATCGTCGAGTCGATGGCCAGCGCCGCGCGCCAGGCCGGTGTGCCAATCGTCACGGGTGACACCAAAGTGGTCGAAAAAGGCAAGGGCGACGGGGTCTTCATCAGCACCACCGGGGTCGGCGTGGTGCCTGACGGGCTGCTGATTGACGGCCGCCAGGCCAGGGCGGGTGATGCCATTGTGGTCTCTGGCACGCTGGGCGAGCATGGCGTGGCGGTGATGTCGCAGCGCGAGTCGCTGACGTTTGAAACGGCGATCAAGTCCGACACTGCCGCCTTGCACACGCTGGTGCAGGCAATGCTGCAGGCGCTGCCAGACCCGGCAAGATTGCATGTCTTGCGCGACCCGACCCGCGGGGGGCTTGCCACCACGCTCAACGAAATCGCCCGCCAGTCCCAGGTCGGCATGAGCCTGATCGAAGGCGATATCCCGGTGCTGCCGGAAGTTGCAGCCGCCTGCGAGCTGCTCGGCCTGGACCCGCTGTATGTGGCCAACGAAGGCAAGCTGATTGCCATCTGCTCGCCCGAAGCGGCCGACACCCTGCTGGCTGCCATGCGGGCTCATCCCTTGGGTCATGGCGCCGCACGCATTGGCACGGTGACGGCTGATGACAACTGTTTTGTGCAAATGGCGACCCGCTTTGGCGGTCGGCGAGTGGTTGACTGGCTCAGTGGCGAGCAACTGCCGCGAATTTGCTGAAGGCATCAATAACGCTACTTTTTATGTAGCTACCAGCGCAATGATGGCAAGGGCTGGGACTCTTTTTGACGTATGACATTGCTAGCAGGATGCGGCCGCAGCAAGGTCACGCTGTGCTGGACTTGCCGATCCATCGCCGGGCTAATGGTCAAAAAGCCGGTGCGAACTGGGCCGCAGCGGTCGGTTCGCAGCCGCTGCGCCATCAGGGCGACAGAGTCTTGACCATGATCGTGGCCAAATCCATTTCCAATTCATTCGTGTCGAGGCATCCTGCCGCAGACATTGCAAACGCGATGCAAGGCGAGATCACAACGACATGGATGATTTGGAAAGGCAATAAGAGCCCTGATGGCCGGGCTGCGCGCTATTTTGGGCAGCACAATGGCTCCACGCCGGGAGATGCGGCTGAGGCACTCACTGTCGAGATCATCACAACGCCCAAGCCAAAAAATAAACGTGCTCTCGAATTGATCGCCCAAACCAAAACGTGGTCAGAACATCAAACCAGAATTGCCGGATTTTCGTTGGGGAACGCTGGCCTGTTTTGAACAGGACTTCAGGCCAGTCAATTCAGTCCAGTCAAATAGAACGCCGCCCAGAACATCGGATGCGGGTATTTTGCGCGGGTCTCGATCTGTGCCTTGCGCAGTGCGTCGGGGTAGCCACCGCGCTGCAGGTGTTCGTACATTTGCAGCATCAAGTAGGTTGTGGCTTCGTCATCGACCTGCCACAGCGATGCAATGACGGTGCTGACACCGGCATACAAAAAGCCCCGCGTCAGGCCGACCACATCGTCGCCGCTGGCAACTGCGCCCAGGCCGGTTTCACAAGCCGACAGCGTAACCAGCTCTGCATCAAGCGCCAGTTCATAAAGGTCAGATACCGTCAAGCGACCCGCATTGATGCCGCCGCCGGGCTTGTCCGCCGCCAGAATAAGCCCTGACTGCAACGGTTTTCCAGCTTCAAACTGGCCGTGCGAAGCAACATGAATGAACGCGGCACCAGGTGCCAGCGCCTGGAAGGCCGTGCGCGTTGCCTTTTTGCGCAGCAGCAAATGCTCGGCCTTGAACTTCGCCGCGAGCTTTTCGGCTTCATTCTGGGCGCTAGGCAAATCCAGATCGGGCCGTCCGAGGTCGGGGTTACCCAGCACCAGGAGGCGTTCGATGCCTTTGGTTTGCGACGGTCGAAGGTATTTCAGCACCGCCAGACTGGGCAATATCCGCAGCGTGAATCGGTCAATCAGATCTTGCTTGCCGTCATTGAGGGCACCAAATGGCAAATAGTGCAACACCCCATGTGGCACGATGGAAAGATGCTTGACCCTGATGTTTGGCAGCAAGGGTTCAATCAGCAGCTTGTGCAGGGCCTGCAACTGGCCCAAGGCCTGGGGCGAGCCCTCCTGCATGTTTTGCCGCAAACTGCGAACGACGCTCTCGACCTGGCTGGCATTGATGCGCACGCCATGAACGCTGTTGCTTTGCACCAGTGTGGCGAATAACTCGTCTCCAGCGGCAAAGTACTCGATCAAGGCTTCATCGGGCTTGACCAGACTTTGCGCCTCTTTGAGGTCGAGCCGCGACACGCTGACCAGCGATGCGAGCGAACTTGGCAGGGCGCTGGCGAGTGTCTGCAGCTCATTTGAACCCCCAGCTTGCGACACCGACCGAATCCGGCTTTCGTCCTGGCGGCGGCTGTCGAGATCGGCATTGCGGATACGGTCAAGCACCTGGGTCACCTTGGCCGCGTTGGCCGATTTTGGTGAGATCAGTCGCTGGCTTTGATTGGATGCCAACAGGTCCACCAGCGCGCGTGATTTGCCGCGCTCCATGCTCTCAAAGCTCTGACCAAACCGGCCTTGGCGAAATTGATTGGCAACCATGCTGGCATAGACCGCCTGCTTGTCCCCGACAAAGCCAATTTTGTTGGCCTCGCTGTTGATCGAACGGCGCTGGCGTTCAATCACCTCGGCCGCCTCCTGAAAAAAACGCTCTGCCTCCTCAAGCTGGCCTTGGCGCTCGGCGATTCGGCCCCGGTCATACAGCGCCATCCAGTAAATCTCGCCGTTGGCCTTGACCTGCGGCACCGCCAGCAGTTTGTCATAGCCCGAACGGGCAGCATCAAGCTGGCCAAGTTCCAGCAAGGCCTTGGTTTGCATAAAGGCGCGCGGCAGCTCAATCCAGACCCAATTGTTGATACCCAGCAAAAAAGCGCCGCTGGCCAGGTTGTCCAGAAAACTGCGCAAGCCAAATATCTTGTCTTGCGCCAGGGCATCAAGAACCTTCTGCCAGTTGCCCAGGGCCATGTTGACCCGCGCCATCGCCAGCGATTTGGCACCAACATAATCCCCGCCCGTCATGCCCAGCGAAAAGCCCTCGAGTTCGGCAGATAGACGTTCGGCTTCAGCGCGCCGCCCCAAGGCCAGGGTGGCCAGCGATTTGGCCGCCAGGGCATTGATGAAAATGTCCTTGTCATCGCTTTTTTCACGCTGATACCAATCCAGCGCCTTTTGAACCTGCACCAGCGCGGGGTCGTACTCGGCCAATTCGATCAGCGCTTCGGCGCGCATCAGATGGGATGCTGCGGTCGCATCATCCAGACCAAACAGCCGGGTGCGGGTGTCCCCCTTGGCCAGCGACTTGTCAAGCGAATCCAGGCAGTCCAATATCTTGCCGTAGTGCTTGACCCGCGAGTAGCCGTAACACAGCGAGTACCAGTCCGAAGACTTCATCGGCTGCTTGTCGAGCATCAACTCCATGCCGCTGACCAGCGCTTCAAACTTGCCAGTGCCAGCGAGGGAAACCTGCTCGTTACCAGTCAGTGCGCTGGCCGGTGCCGCCAACCCGAACCAACAGCATATCGCCAGCCCGAAGACGCGGCACAGGTTGCGAATCAGACCACCCTGAGTGACCACAGTGAACTCACTTCAAGGCAAACACGTCAGAACCAATAACCAACATTGAGCCGATAACCCCGAATATCGTTTTGGCCCTGCAGATAGGTAAACCCGGCACGCAAATAACTGCGGGAACTATTGGCACTTCGATTGGTGCCCAGTGTGACGCCAATTTCGTTGTAATTTTCGGAATACAAATCGCTGCCATAAAAGCGGGTATTGATGAACGAGAATTCATAGGCCATTTTCTTGCCATAGACCATGGCCGGAAATGACAACAGGACACCATTGCGAAAAACCGTGTTGCTGATACCGGGGTCAGAGGAATAATCACCTGCTGAAAACTTTTGGGACCGGTAAGTGCCCAGTGCATTGCCGATACCGATGTCATAGCCGTCGCGATGAATCACATACTGACTTGTCACCGACAGTGCCAGCATCGCGGCCCCCGCCCCCAGATCTGAGCTGCCGGTAATACCGTAACCAATGCCAGGTGTCAGTGCCCAATCATCAGTGATTGGATACCGGTAGGAAGCACCAAAATTGACCGCGTAGCTCTTGGCACCTTCGACTGAGCTCACAGTCACCGGGGCATAAAGGGTCAATTGGCGGGCCGGATCAATATCCGAGCGAAACACATAGGACAGGGGTATTGTCATCGCATTATTGGTAACACCGTGCTGGGTGAAACTGCCAAAAGACAGGCCAATACCAAAGAGATTATTGGATTCGCCAGTGGCCTCCTTGATATTCGAGGCAAACTGGGTAAAACTACGATCAAAATCAGCCATCATCATTTGTGACTGAAGCGAATTGGGGTTTCCGGCTACCGGGTCTACTGGAGATACCTTGACAAGCAGCTTTTGCATCTGGTCAAGCAATGAATTGCCACTGGTTTTCAGATACTCGTTCAGATCATCCAGGTTGCCATCACGAGTTGGTTTGGTATCAAATACCTGGACAAGGTTGATCGCGGGTATTTCAAACTTGATGGTCGGAGTCGTCCCGGTACTGATCAATGCGGGCAAGCCCCGGTAGCCCATGCGAATCACAGAGGGTGATGAATCGGTATAACTGCTGTTAAGTTTCATCAAACTGCTGAGCTTGGCACCGTCAAACATGTCCGATACCGATGTGAAACCAACCGGATTGGTCACGATGCCACCGGTGATGGCATCTATTGCGGGCTGATAGACCGAGTTGACCCCTACGGTGAGGTCAAATACATTGCCGGTCGGAAAGGTATCTGCTGTAGCAGCCATTGCAACTGACATCGAAAAACCAAAAAGAACCACTGCCTTGGGTGCAAACATTGCCACTCCTGAAAATGAGTTTTGTGCTGAAAAATCGACCATACCACTTTGAATTTTTTCTGTACAGCACATTGTTATTTCAGCAGATGATGAATTGTTGTTTGTTGTCGATTGCACATAAACCCCTTGCGATCACCAAAACTGCCAAGCGCACGCCGATGATTGCCATGGCCTGGAGCCGTTCGCCGTGCCATGCCCGCAACTGGCTGATCACATCAGTCGGGCGGCAGCATGACCGGCCGTGCACAAAGCATGACGGCTGAGTTGTGCCAACTGGGGCAGCACGTGCGGTTCAGCAAGCCGCGCCGACCAAACGCCATGCGATCGTCATATCTGCTACAACAAAAATAGCTAGCACCGCAAGCAGGACAAGCGTCAGAGGGGTATTTCAAGGGTAAATATGCGCAGACAGCGATGCCAGGATTCAAAAAGCAATCAGCGGCCCGATACCCAATGGTGATGACTTTTGGTCAAAACCAAAAAACACGCTGCGCCCGTAAAAGAATGGCAAGCCCCAGTCAAACACCGTGCGCGATCCCATCTGCCCGGCCAGAGAAGGCAAGGCGGTCAAATCGGTACCGATGACCAGAGTCTGTGCATTGGAAACTGAAAATGACACGTTGGCACTGACTGCGTTCTTGCCCGACAAGGTCGCCGACAACTCGGTGGTGCTGCTGGGGCAATAAAACCCGTACATCTGACTGCTGAGGGTGCAAGCTGTCAGCGTGCTGGTATCAAAGTACAGGCCGTTGGAGCCGGTGTCAATGAAAC
>ERZ795030.3424-NODE-3424-length-16916-cov-10.303244_pt1 | contig 16916 bp, 10 predicted proteins | sample MGYA00375122_ERZ795030 | MGnify/ENA primary metagenome ERZ795030 (study PRJEB30165, sample SAMN05720146) | activated sludge metagenome | isolation source: anaerobic digester from wastewater treatment plant | place: Japan | collected 2015-04-20 ... | reverse complement strand
CTTAAATTAAAAGATTCAGACCTTCTTCTGTTTTTCAACAGAATACTATGTTCTCTGCTGACTTCTTGTATGGGCTAAAATACATCGTTGCATTTCTTACACTGCTGGTGCACCCTATAAGACCTCTCGGGATATAAGATATTAAACTTCCGCTGCGTCTTGCCTGATTTACTCTTCTTGAATTACGGTTGAATTTCGGGCGTTCCCAATCCATGGCTCGGTTGCCCTCTCATTAGAGCCTCCTATCAGATTTCTGTTCGTCAAAACGTCAGCTTTGCTGATGGCTTCTTTCAGATTTGCAGCCACCCGCAACACCCTTGCCATTCGCTTATGTTTCCTATATCATCTCAACACATACCGGAACTCGCATCCTGCAAGCTTAATAACATGCCAGACATACCAAAAAAGCTACAGGATAGTTATCGCTGTAGCTTTTCAAAAATAAAAAACAATTAACCGCTTATATTAACTGTATTAATAAATCACCAGATTTTTAATTTCCCAAGTTCCGGCTTTCGCACTGGTAGAAGTATATTTGAACGCTATCCGAATATTTTTGTTGGCAAAAGCCGATAAATCTATCGGATTGGTTGTTACAAATGTCCAGCTCGACATATTGGTAAATGGATAAGGAATTTGTGTCCACGTTGTGCTTCTTGGATCGCCTCCCTGATAATTTTCAGAAACTTGAATGGTTGCATCTGTTGCGGGATTTGCAAAATATCTGGTTACATAATCAAAAACCATTACCGGATTAGTTACTCCCGAAAGATTTATGGTCGGAGAAATGAGCCAGCTTTCAGATTCATAATTGGTATTGGTAGAGTTGACATAAGCAGTAGCTTTCATACATTTGTATGAAGCATCGTGAGCCCAAATATTAGGCAGAACAGAAACTTTAGTAACATCTACTATTGTGAAATCTCCTTTTGAATTTGCAAATGTTTCGCTGAAAATGGCTTTAACGGGTTTAGTACCACCGCTGGTGCCATCTTCAAGCTTGTAGTAGGAAACAGATTTCAGTCCGCCAATTCCAAAATATTTAGTTAGCGAACCATACAAGGTTACGTTTTTCCCAAATTTGTCCTTGTGATCTTTCAGGTTCAGACTATCGCGCACAACACCGGCAGGCAATTGAACAGCTAAAATTTTTGATACGTACAAAGCTGACAAATCGTTGGTATCGGCCAATATGATATTGGTGGCCTGAGTACAAGTATCAGCGCTGAAAACATAATTATTTTGAGTCCCCGACCAAATATATCCCACAATATACCCTTTAACCCATGCGGAAGCTCCAGCCTGATTTTGAATGGCTTCTTTCACGGTAAAAGGTTTTTCTTCGCTGCCATCATTGCTTTCAACTACTTTAGCAGTACCTTTTTTTACCGTGAAATTTTTAATTTCCCAAGTGCCGGCTTTTGTTGCGGAAGAAATATACCTGAATGCTATTCTGATTTTCTTTCCCACAAAATCATTCAGACTGATATCGTTGGAATTGCTGAAAGTCCAACTTCCGGGATCGACAAACGGTTTTAAGTCGAGCTTTACCCATTGCGAAACATTTGGCAAGGTATCGGGGCTGTATGCTTGATCGGCCAATATCCACACAGTAGCATCGTTTGCCGGATCATTTGAATAGCGCATCACATAATCAAATGAAAAATAAGCTGAAGCGATGTTGGTCAAATCTATTTCCGGAGAAATAAGCCAGTCTTCGTTGGCATAATTGGTGGAATTGGCATATCCCGTCATAATGGCATACCCACTGCTGTTGTAGGTCCAAACCTGATCGCCGAATACATTTACCGCTTTAAAATCTCCAAGACCATTCTGAAAAGTTTCGGAATAGATTACATCTGAAGTTGGTTTTTCAATGTAAACATCTTCAACATTGGTACAGCTTGCCGTAAATAACACAGCCAAAGCCGTAAAAACTATTTTTGAATTGAATTTCTTCATTTTGATTTCGTAATTTAATGTCGGATTTATTTCTGAATTTTTGCCTTATAACTTTCAAAGCCTTTTCCAAGGTCATTGATGGTTCTCAGAGTTAACTGCCATGCGCCTGCTGCATTAGTGTAATTACGATACCAACCTACGATAACGGTAATATCACCCCGATAAGTGGAAGCAGGTAATGGATAATTTGCAAACTTGGCATACTCGCTGGTGGCGATACTGATTTCTCCGGTACCATCATTTATGTCGCGCAATTGCGGATAACCCGCTCCGTTGGTGGATGGAGCAAAAATCAGTTCGCTATCGGTAAGATTATCGCCTTCACTTTTGCCCGTGAAGAAGGCATTTTTGATGCATACCAGTTTGTTGACAAGTTTAGTATGATTTGATGCTTTTATTTGAGCAATGGTCATGGTATCGGGTTTAATAACCGTAGGATCAGGCATTCCGTAAGCGTGAATGTGTTCGTTGGCAATCAAAAATGGCATTCGGCCTGGTTCTATTCGGTAAATGGTATCTCCAGTTGATTTTTTAACTTTAAATCTTTCCTTGTTTACATAGCGCGAACCAATTTGTTCGGCTTCTCCATAACGTCCTATGTACAAACCGTTGCATCGAATCCATACTTTCTGTCCGAGTGGATAAATTGCAGATAATCCTGAAGCATCGATCGAAACTTTAATGGCTTGACCGTTAGCTCCGGGTTCCTGAACAACAAAATACTTGTAAACATTTCCATCCACATCAGTAGAAGTGATGTAACCACTGATTACAATGTCCGATTCGGCCTGAATGGGATCAGCTGTATATAAGCCACCTTTATAATTGACTGTATCGGAATAAGCATCGTTTAAAGTCAAAAAATTATTCTTCAATTGTTCAATGGTATAAGTAGTAGTCAATGAATCTCCCATCAACTTGTTGACGGGAATTGCATCAAAATCTGTTTCGGCACAAGATGTAAAAATTGCTGCCAGAAGGATGGAAATTCCACCTATTTTAAAATTCTTCATTTTCGTCATATTTTAAATATCTATAAATATATGATTTTTATTCATTAAAACTTGTATCCTATATTGAAGAACACGTTAAAGCCCCAAGCATAATAGTATTTATTGGGAAATCTGTTCAGACCGGTGGGGTCAATGGCTCCATTGGAGAGCGGCAAGCGGGCTTGCTGATAACCACCGGTAATCATTTTGGTATTGTTCAGTATGTTGCTGGCGCTTAAGTTAAAGTTCAAAGAACGACGATGCTTCAAATAAATAAGCTTTCCTACAGAAGCATCCAGCAGAAAACCACCTTTCAGTTTTTCCTGGGTGCCCAAAGCAGCCATCATTTCGGGTGTGGTATATTTTGCCATGTTGTTTTCGGTGAAACGGTTGGGCGCAAAATCCAAATAATTGTTGTCGAAATAATTTAAGGTAACATCGGCAAACCACATTTTAGGATGGAAATAATCGATGGTAATATTTCCGGCTGCTTGAGGACCTGCAGCAATTTTTAAACCTTTTGTAAGAACGGTTTCGGCAACATCGGCAAAAGCACCGTTTTCAGGACTTTTTACGCCGATGGCATTGTTGGCATAATGATAATCGGCGTACGTTCCTGCCAAAGAAACGGAGAAATTACTGTTGATTTTTACCGTTGTTCCCAATTCGACTCCCTTATAAACCTTGTCCGATTTTGCCAACACATGGTTGATAAAAGTTCTGTATTCGTCATCATAATATCCCAACATATCGGAGGTGTTGTATAAATTTGTCTGAAACACGCCAATTCTTCCTCTAATGGTCGAGTAGGTAAAATTGTAGTTAATATCGGCCGACCGAATATCCTGACTTTGCAAATAAGGAATCAACATATCCTTTATTCTTTCGGAAAGATAAGCTTGGCTGGCGAGCGGCGCTCTGCTTTCTATCAGTCCATTGAATGACAAACGATTGCGTCCGTCAATTTTATAAGTAAAACCGGCTTTAAATGAAGGATCGACAAAATACCAAGTTTTGCTTTTTCCGTACGAATTTTCGGGAGCACGTCCGTTTTGCATGTGTCCGTAGCGATAGAATTGCGTATAGGTCAGTTTAGCGGCATAATAGATATCAAACTGTGGAAGTATCCATTCATTTTGAATAAAACCATTGGCATAAGCCATATTGATATCGTAGTTATAACCAAAAGTGTCGCCTTCCTTTATAACAGCGTTTCGGTTTCTAAGATCATTCTGAATAATATCGGGATTTGAAGGGAAATCGCGTTCGGAAAACTGATCGATGTCAATCCATTGATTACCGCCCAATAAATCGTCAAGTGTTTTGTAATGCATTCCTTTCGACATTTTACCTTCTATTCCGGCAATAAGTTTCAACTGTTTATTCACTTGCTGGGTATAGGTTGAGTTCAAAGCTCCTTCCATCAGGTTGTTGTGTCGGCGTTCTACGATATATCGTGCAGTTCCGTTGGGATTGATTACATTGTTTTTGTAATTGGCTTGATAGAGAGCACTCCAATTGACTTGAGAAACATTGGTGTCAGATTTCCATTGATTGGCAATCACATTTTTTAACGAATCATCACTCACAAAGCTCGGAAGATTGCGATAATAATCGGGACGTGGATCAGGAGCATTGTAGAAATTCAAAGCCGAGTTGCTGTAAAGGCTGTAATGAAATGCCAATCCGGTTCGCAACAACTGATGATTGCTGATTTTATATTCATGAGAAAGGATAGCGGTTGGGTCGAAACTTTTTACGATACGTGAATTTCGAATTTTTCCTTCCTGATAACCCCAATACGGATTGTAATAAATTGAACCGGCCAAATCAAAGACTTCCTGGGTAACGGCGCCCTGTTGGGCACGTTGAGTTGGAGAACCAAAAGTTACGAAAGACAGGCTGTGTTGTTTGTTAAGAATTTTTTCGGCAGAAAAGAAATATCCCCACGAATTGTAAAAAGTGCCGTCAACAATTCCTTTGTCTGCCCATCGAACAACAGCTGAACCAGCAAATGCCCAACCATTTTGCATTAAACCGGTAGCATAAGTAGCCTGACCTCTCAATTTATAGGAACGATTGGTGTAGGCAACACTGGCTTTTGTTCCGGCTGCGTAGTTGCTGGCTTTTGTATTGATATTGGTAGTTCCTCCCAGATTGCCATAACTGAAGGAATTTGGAGCAAAACCGTAGGTGTAATCCTGATTTCGCATGGCATCATTCAGCCCACCCAGCGAAGAATAGTTGAATCCCCCTCTTTCCAAGCTGTTAAAATATACACCGTTGATATAGGTGGATTCAAAATTATCATCATATCCTCTTGTTCTGAAGCGCATCGGACTAAAAGAAAAGCTGGATTGAGAAACATATACATCACCTTTGGATGACAAAGCGGCCGATATATTTTGAGTAGCACGACCTTCATCTTCATCTATCTGATTTTCACTTAATTGCAAAACAACTTCCTGTTTTGTTTGTTGCTGAACATCTTCACGCAGATAAAAAGTTCCCAAATCATTTTCCTTGTCGGGTTCAATATGAATTAACTTGATTTGAGTAAAATAGCCGATTTTGGAAATACGAATTTCCTGATCGCCGGCTTCGATAAACCTCAGAGAGAATTGACCTTCCGCATTGGTTTGTGTCGAAATGTTCTGCCCTATTAAGGAAACAATTACTCCGGGAATCGGATTTTGTGTGTCGGCCGACTTTACGGTTCCTTTGATGGAAGTTTCTGCCATCAAAAGTGGAATGCACAAAAAGAATACAAAAAGTATCAGAAATAGTTTTTTCATACAGTTGTGATTTAATTTGTTTTTTGTGGATTGCATAAAAGTTGTTCGTTATTAACGACTTCGAATAACATGAAATTTTTAATCAAAAAAAAAGTGTTAATTTGTTTTTTTCTGTTTTTAATGTTTTTTGGAAAAGGGCGTGCAAGTTAGCATCTTTTTTTGAATTAAAACAGCGAAGTAGAATTTTTTTTGGTTAAAATACTGTTTATTCTTTATTTATATGATTAATTAGTTGTAAATGAAATTTTTAATTTTAATTAAAACAGTAATTTGTGAGATTTGTTGACAAAATTCTAAATTTATTTTTCAATTTTTTTCTTTGTATTTCTTTTTTACTACATTTGTCCCTCTTTAATAAAACGATAAATTCTCAATAATTTTTTTGCCATGAAGATGAACAATTTCTTTAAGTATTTTTCTTTTTACGCTTTAATTTTTGGCTTTTTTCTGTTTTCATCACTCAATCTTTGGGCGTCGAACGAGAAAAAAATCAACGTAAAAATTGCCTGTGTAGCTTTCTACAACCAGGAAAACTTATTTGATACCATTGACAATGAAAATGTTAACGATTATGAATTTACACCCAATGGCCCAAATCGTTGGAATTCGATGAAATACAAATCGAAGCTCGAGAAAATGTCGTATGCCATTTCTCAAATCGGGTTGGATGTAACACCTGACGGAGCTGCCATCATTGGTGTTTCTGAAATTGAAAATCGAGGAGTGTTAGAAGATTTGGTGAGCCAACCGTCATTAAAAAAACGTTCTTACGAAATTGTCCATTATGATGGTCCTGACCGTCGGGGCGTAGATGTTGCACTTTTGTATAATCCGAGATATTTTATTGTTTCCAATAGCAAATCTTATCGATTGCATACTGCTGACACAACTTTCCGTACCCGTGATCAGCTAATGGTAAGCGGTTATCTTTTTGGAGAAAAAATTCATGTCATTGTGAATCACTGGCCATCGCGTTCGGGAGGCGAAATGCGTTCGCGCCCCAAACGTAATGCCGCTGCTGCTTTGACGCGCTCCATTGTCGATTCTCTTTATCGGGTGGATAAAAATGCCAAAATAATTGTTATGGGCGACTTGAATGATGACCCCTTTAACGAAAGTGTGGCTAAGGTTTTGGGAGCCAAAAAAAATGCTTCGGAAGTGAAAGAAACCGAACTGTACAATCCTTTCTGGAAAATTTTGGATAGGGGAATTGGTTCCTTGGCCTATAACGACCAGTGGAATTTGTTTGATCAAATCATTATTTCAGCTCCATTGCTGAATGCTCCACCTTCCGAATTGAAATTTTGGAAAGCGGAAGTTTTCAATCGTGATTTTCTGATTCAGCAGGAAGGCCGCTACAAGGGAAATCCGTGGCGTACATTTGCCGGAGGAGTGTGGCTGAATGGTTTTAGCGACCATTTTCCAACCTTGATTTATTTGATTAAAGAAGTAGACAGTCAGGCTAACGAGAACTAACTTTTTCTGCTTTTTTCGGAACAAAAACCTTACTTGAGTATTGCTTGGGTAAGGTTTTTTGCAATAAGACTTTGCCAAAAAATATATTTACGGGATATTTTTCTTAATTTTGTCCTTTCTAAAAATGAGTTAGGAACAAATTGACTTTTCAATTTTTTATCAGTACGGGTGAGAAGGTATTTTTTGTTTATTTTATTTATAGTTACTGCATTATCGGTTTGGGCAATCAATCCGCCATCGATCCGTTATGTTAAAACTTGGAAAGTTTCCGATCCATTGGGGATGGCAGATTCTGTACAGGTAGATACGCTGCATTTGAACTTTCAGGATGAAAATCCGATCGATCGGTTCAGTATTGCCAATTCGTATAATGGAAATTTGGGGTCGCCCATTCAGTCGAAACTGTATTTCAGTCGTCCGGAAAGTAACGATTTTATTTTTTCGGATGCTTTTTATCCTTATATTACCGACATGCAAAGTGCCGTATTTTACAATACAAAAACTCCTTTCACAAAAATTGTTTACAATACCGGTGGAAGCAATTATCGTCAGGAAGATCAAATTAAATTTTTGTTTACCTTTAATGCCAACAAGCGATTGAATTTCGGCACGACGCTGGATTACATCTATTCGGTGGGAGAATACGCCAATCAGGCTGCCAAACGTTTTACGGGTTCTCTGTTTGGTAGTTACGATGGCAAGCATTACAGCGCGGTTGGTTTGGCTGCGGTCAATAATATGTTCAATCATGAAAATGGAGGTATTAGCGACTCTTCCTATATTTATGAACCGATTGGCGTAAAAACGCAGGATATCCCCGTCAATATACATGGATATTCCACTTATCGAAAAAATGTTTTCTTTTATCATCAGAAATATACTATAGGTTTTGACCAGATAATAAGAATCTCACCCGATTCCGTGAGGAAAGAATACGTGCCGGTTACCCATTTCGGGCATACCATAAAATATGAAGACCCGCGAAAACGCTATTATGAAGCGAATGTCGAAAAAGATTTTTATAAAAATACTTATTTGCCTTTTACACAAACCAATGATACGGCAGCTTTGCAAACTTTGACCAATACTGTGTCGGTAGGAATTGCCGAAGAGTTCAATAAATGGATGCGTTTTGGACTGACAGGTTTTGTAGAAAATGAATTGCAACGATTTACCTACAATGTCGATTCGCTGATCCAAAAGAAAAACGAATCGAACACAAAAGTGGGAGGTATTTTGTCCAAACAACGAGGCGAAAGATTTAGATACAACATATTGGGCGATATTTATTTGCTCGGGTATAAACAGGGCGATTTTTCGATAAAGGGACAGGTAAACGGATTTTTCAAAGCATGGAAAGACAGTATTGTGCTTTCGGCTAACGGTTTTGTTCGCAGCGATGAACCTTCTTATTTTTTAAATTATTATCAATCGAACCATTTCCGGTGGGAAAACAATTTTGACAAAATATATCGAACCAATGCCGGTGGCACTTTTTCCATCCCCACTCGAAAATTTTCAGTGAATGTTTCGGTAGAAAATCTGACCAATTATGTATATTTCAATTCCGAAGCATTGCCGGAGCAATATGATGGAAATATTCAGGTAATTGCAGCCAATTTGAAAAAGGATTTTCATGTTGGAAATTTTGTTTTGGAAAACAATGTGGTGTATCAATTGAGTTCGCAAGAACGTGTTTTACCTTTGCCGACTTTGACCCTGTTTCATAATCTTTACTTTAAAAACATGTTGTTTAATGTTTTGAGTATTCAATTAGGTGCAAATGTTCGTTACCATACTGCCTATTATGCTCCCTGCTACATGCCTGCCATAGCTCAATTCTATACGCAATCGGAAACCAAAGTCGGGAATTTTCCAGTGGTAAATGTGTATGCAAACTTTCATTTGAAACAGGCTCGTTTCTTTGTAGAATATTTCCATGTGAATCAATTGTTTATGAATCATGCCTATTTCTCTATGCCGAATTATCCCATTAACCCTGCCATATTTAAAATTGGCGTGGCTACCAATTTTTACAATTGATTTTGCTGTAAACAAAATGATAGATTTGTAGTTCAACATTTTTTAAATCATGAGAAAGGGTTTTAGAATAACAATTTATTTTGTGGCAGTGCTGCTCTTGATGGCTGGCGCATGGGCTGTTTTTCATGAGAAGCCCGTGCACGATTTGCCTGCCATGCTGAAATCGGGGAAACTTTATGTTGTTACCGACAGTAGCCGGATGGGTTTTCGTCTGGAAGGCGACAGCGTTTACGGATTTCAGTACGAAATAGTTAAAACTTTTGCCGATCAGTTGGGTTTGACACTGGTTATTACCCCTGAAAATAATTTTGAAACTTGTCTGAAAGGATTGACAAATGGCGATTACGATATTTACGCCGGTTTTATTCCCGTAACCACCGAATGGATGAACGATATTGCTTTTTCCGATCCGCTCAATACTTCCCGTTTGGTTTTGGTACAAAAAAATTTTCCGGATTCTTTGAAACGATTGATGAAAAATTCTCAGCAAGATTTGGCCGGCGATACGATATTTGTTCCGAAAATGTCGCCGCACAAGTTGCGATTGAAACATCTTTCGGACGAAATAGCCGATACCATTCATATTGTCGAAGTTCCTAATGTTAATTTGGAGCAGTTGGTCGAATGGGTTGCGCAGGGAAAAATAAGGCAAACAGTTTGCGATGAAAGAGAAGCCCGGTTTCTGAAATTAACCTATCCGCAGATTGATATTTCCTTGCCGCTTGGGTTCGATCAGCATTATGCATGGATGGTGGATAAGGAATCGAAACTGCTGCTTCAGCAATTGAACGATTTTCTTAAAGATTTTATTGGAAGTTCGGCCTATTGGAATATCTACCGAAAGTATTACTGAATAAAATTTTAATGGACAGAGCTTGCTTTTCAGCTATTTATTTGATTCAAATTAAAACAGAATATAAAAACTTTTCACGACTATGCCGTTAAATATACCAAAATCGATGCCGGCTGTTGAAATATTAAGGCAGGAAAATATTTTTGTGATGGATTCCGAAAGGGCATCGAGCCAAGAAATCAGGCCACTGAAAATTGTAATTCTGAACCTGATGCCGCTCAAAATTACAACCGAAACCGATTTGATTCGCTTGCTTTCCAATTCTCCCCTGCAGATTGAAATAGATTTTCTTCAATTGAAATCACACACTCCGAAGAATACGCCTATTGAACACATGATGGCTTTTTACAAAACTTTTGATGCCATTGAAGCAAGTAATTACGATGGGATGATTATTACGGGGGCTCCGGTAGAACAGCTCGAATACGAAGAAGTTACTTATTGGCCTGAAGTTCAAGAGATATTTGACTGGTCGCGCAAGCATGTAACTTCAACCATGTTTATTTGCTGGGCAGCCCAAGCCGGATTGTATCATTTTTATGGTATTCCAAAATATCCGTTGGAAAAGAAAATGTTTGGCGTTTTCGAGCATTATATTCATAATCCGCAAAATCCCATTTTTCGCGGGTTCGACGACATTTTTTATGTGCCCCACAGCCGTTATACCGAAGTCAGGGCGGAGGATATCAAAAAAAATCCTGAACTGATATTGCTTTCCGAATCGGACGAATCGGGTGTTTATATGGTAATGGGACGCAACGGAAGAGAGTTTTTCATTACGGGACATTCGGAATACTCAGCTACCACACTGGATAATGAATACAAAAGAGATTTGGCAAAAGGTTTGCCTATTGATATGCCAAAAAACTACTATCGCGACAATAATCCTGCCAATGAACCGCTGGTTCGATGGAGAAGTCATGCCAATCTTTTATTTACTAACTGGTTGAATTATTTCGTTTATCAGGAAACACCCTACGACCTTTCAAAAATCCATTAAAGAAATATTTGGTGTTTAATTCAGTATAAGACAAGATTTTTTAAAAAAATAATTGATAATTAACTAATTGTATTTTTTATTTGTTTCAATTTTGAATCCCCTCTTAAAACCTGATTTTTTCAAAAGGGAGAAAAAATCAGGTTTTTTTGAAAAGAGGCATTAAATTTTTTGTTGTTTTAATATTTTACATAACATTTTTTGTCTCAGAATAGAAAAAATGCAATTGAAGATTTTGTTTCAGTTTTTTTAAATGTCAACTCTATTGTCCAACGATAATGGTATTTCAAAGTTTCTTCTTCAGCTCTTATTTCTCAATTATTGGTTATAACTTGTATTTTTGCCCTTTCTCATCTTTATTATAACCAAACGCAAACAAAGTGTTTTTTTCTTTCTTTGTTTTCCTTATAATCCAAGTGTATATGCCCTACCCTGTAAACACCAAATGCTTCTTTTGAACACTTTTTCTTAAACAAAACCTCTTGTACTTGTTTCTTGACATGGTCTTTCAGACGACAAACAAAATTTACTTCTTTCTCTCTCCAGGCAGCAAATTGGAGATAGTAATTATAGGCTTTATCGTAAACTAATGTACTTCCCATCAAGGATGCAAAAATGTCAAAAACTTCTTGTCGTGCCTCTTTGCGTTACTAATTTTCACTAAAAAAGGCGTCTGACTATGTCATCGGTCAGCATGTGTACTTTCAACCCTCCTTTCCTTTTCCCTTCACCTTTGGGATTTCCGCCTATCCGTTTCATTATTTCGGGAAAAGTGTGATAGTAGTAGAATCGAATGCTTAAAATTTCTCAAAAACTGACTTTTTCTTTTCGGCTGACCTACAAAATTTGTCGTTGTATCTTTAACCAGGACTGTTAATTTGAGTTTGAAATACAAATTTTCTACCCCAGACGAGGCTTCCAACTTGTCCCTTCCATTTTACTTAATTTTTTTTGTAGGTCAACAGTGATTCAGAACAATTACAGAAAAATTTCTCTGATAAACTGTTTACCATACAGCAATCTCATCTATGAAAATAGAATTATTTTTTTCATTTTCAAGATTTTCAATACAAAAACGAGGATTTTTCAACACTATTTTTAAATAACGAACCTCAACTGGAGGAAAATTAAATACTGGTCGTATAATTTCATATTTTCCAGTAAAAGAAGATGAGAATTTTTGCTCTTCAAGAGGTTGATAATTAATTCCATCTTTTGACCCATAAAGAATAATTTCAGAAGGAATTTGTCCGCAAAAAGCAGGTGCTTTCAATATCCCCATCGTAAAACGTTGAATAATTTGGTTCTTTTGTAAATCGATATTTAATAAATAATCTTCATTTGATATCAATCTCGCCCATTCAGAAGTGGTCTTTATATTTCCTAATTTTCCATTGGTTAATTTAAAAATACTTTGTTGATGATAAGAAACATTGGAGTCAGGTTGACAAATTAAATTTGTTAATTTGCTAACTATGAAAGTTTTTTGTAAAGTTCTGCTTGCTTTCTTACCATCAACAAAAGTAGCAACTGATACAATAGTAGTTGAATCAATTATTAACGGTTTTGAGTAATGCTGATCGGGGTTTTTTTCATTTAATGAAAAATAAATTTTTGCTTTTGGATGATCACAACTTAAAGTAATTTTTAATTTATTATTTTCCGTTACTTGAGCATTAAATTGAGGTTCATAAAATGCATGAGAGGCATTCACTCCTAGTTTTTCAAATCGTTGAAAATGAGTTGACAAACGTTCTTTGAAATTTTCCCAATTTTTTGATTCCTTGTTGCTCCATACTACTTCTGATAATGCAGTTGCACGTGGATAAGCCATATATTCCACCTGTTTTTCATCAAGGATGTATTCTGTCCACAAATTGGCTTGAGCTCCCAATATAAATTTTGCTTCTGCGGGAGTCAACTCATCTGGAATAGGTTCAAAATTATATACTTTTGATAAAGGAACAAAACCACCAATAGCGAGTGGTTCAAATTCAGGATCAGCCTGATAATAATCTAAATAACAGTATTCGGTTGGTGTCATAATTACATCGTGCGAAAGGCGAGCAGCTTCAATACCACCAATTTTTCCTCGCCATGACATAACTGTAGCATTAGGAGCTAAACCACCTTCTAAAATTTCATCCCAACCAATGATTTGTCGACCATGTTCATTAATAAATTTTTCAATCCGTTGAGTAAAATAACTTTGTAATTGATGCTCATCTTTCAAATTCAACTTTTTTATCAACGATTGACAATAGGAACATTCCTTCCATCTATCTTTCGGACATTCATCTCCTCCAATGTGAATATATTTTGAAGGAAAAATCTCCATAATTTCAGATAATACATCTTCTAAAAAATTAAAAACAGTATCACGTGTACAAAATACATCTTTAAATATACCCCATTTAGTGGCAACTTTAATAGTTGTGTCTTGGGTACACGACAAAAAAGGATAAGCAGCAATAGCAGCTTGAGCATGCCCGGGCATTTCTATTTCAGGAATTACAGTAATGCCTCGTTTTTTAGCATAAGCAACAATTTCTTTAGCTTCTGCTTGGGTATAATAACCGCCATAAGGTTTTCCATCAAATTGTTGTGGAAACGACTCATAATAATGCCCAACCAATGTTTCATTTCTTTTAGAACCAATTTCTGTAAGTCGAGGATATTTTTTTATTTCTATTCGCCAACCCTGATCATCAGTAAGATGCCAATGAAAATAGTTGAACTTATAAATAGCCATTAAGTCGATATATTTTTTTATAAAATCTACAGGAAAGAAATGACGAGAAACATCGAGATGAAGTCCTCTGTAACTGAAACGCGGAAAATCTGTAATTTCAACACAGGGAACTGACCATTTTTTTATTTTTTCGCTTTCTTTTGAAGCATAAACTTCGCACGGGAAAAGCTGATATAATGTTTGTAAGCCGTAAAAAACGCCAGCCGATGTGTTCCCTGTAATTTGAACCGAAGAAGTAGAAATTTTTAAGGTGTAAGCTTCAGGATTTTCATTTGTTAATGAACCTGTATTAAATAAAATGAAATTTTTATTTGTAGAAGACGTTTGATAATCCCGTAAAGGTAATTTTATGCCAGCAACCAGAGCAAAATGATCAGAAAACTGTTGAGCAATTTCAACGATTTGGGGCTGATCAAAAGGACAAAGAATGACGGTTTTCTTATTTAAAATAAATTCACCAGATTGAGGTTTTAGTTCTTGTGGATAAGGAATCAAATCATAACGAGAAGCTGAGTATGAACTAAATACAGAAAAAATACTTATTAAAAATACTCCTGAAAAACGGAGATTTTTCAAAATTGAAAGTTGCATATTCATGGTTATTAAAATTTAAAAAAAAGATTTTTCAAATTTACATTTTTATTCTTTCAAAAGAAAATTATTTGATGCAATTCGAAAAGCGGATTTGAAAAAATTTAATATATACCAAATGTTTTTTATTGTTAAATATTTAATTATCAATTATATATATGTTTTTATTTATGTTATAACTCCTATTTCAACTCAAGAATTTACAATAGGAATCATTGCGAATAATCATATTAGTTTATTTCATTGGTTATTAAAAAAACCAACTTGCAAAGGTAACATTTGTGCTCGAAAGCACGCTACGGTAAGCCTTTAAAGTTTTGCGACCTTGATTTTTATTTTCATGCGTTTGGAAATAAAGCCATTTTCATATAATTTTGCACATTCTTTTAAAGCTCTTCAAGACAAATTTTTAATTGATTTAAATGAAAAAATTTAAACGTACGCTGGTTACTTCGGCTTTGCCTTATGCCAATGGCCCGGTACATATCGGCCATTTGGCAGGTGTATATGTTCCGGCTGATATTTATGTAAGGTATCTCCGTTTGAAAGGAGAAGAAGTGATTTTTATTGGCGGTTCCGATGAACATGGTGTTCCCATTACCATACAGGCAAAAAAAGAAGGCATTTCTCCGCAGGAAATTGTGGATCGTTACCATTTTCTGATTAAAAAATCATTTGAAGATTTTGGAATTTCTTTCGATATTTATTCTCGTACCACTTCAAAAATTCATCATGAATTGGCTTCGGATATTTTTAAAACCATTGCCAATAAAGGTGGTTTCATAGAAAAAACGAGTGAACAGTATTACGATGAAGAAGCCGGTCAATTTCTTGCCGACCGATATATTGTGGGAAAATGTCCGCATTGCGGAAACGAAAATGCTTACGGTGATCAGTGTGAAGCTTGCGGTTCCTCGCTCAATCCTACTGATTTAATTAATCCGCGCTCAGCAATTACGGGAAATATTCCTGTGCTGCGTGAAACAAAACATTGGTATTTGCCTCTCGATCAGCATGAAGAATGGCTTCGGCATTGGATTCTGGAAGAGCACAAAGAATGGAAACCAAATGTTTACGGACAATGCAAAAGTTGGCTGGATATGGGCTTACAACCGCGTGCCGTAAGTCGCGATTTGGATTGGGGTATTCCCGTTCCACTCGAAAGGGCCGAAGGAAAAGTACTATATGTATGGTTTGATGCTCCCATTGGTTATATTTCCAACACCAAAGAACTATTGCCCGAAAGCTGGGAAAAATGGTGGAAAAGTGAAGATACCCGATTAATTCATTTTATTGGAAAAGACAATATCGTTTTTCATTGTATTATTTTCCCAACAATTTTAAAACTCGAAGGAACTTATATTTTACCGGATAATGTACCGGCCAACGAATTTTTAAACCTTGAAGGCGACAAAATTTCAACTTCCCGCAATTGGGCAGTTTGGCTGAACGAATATCTGGAAGATTTTCCCGATAAACAGGATACTTTGCGTTATGTGCTGACTGCCAACGCTCCCGAAACGAAAGACAACGACTTCACATGGAAAGACTTTCAGGCTCGAAACAACAATGAATTGGTAGCTATTTACGGTAATTTTGTGAATCGAACTCTTGTGTTGACACAAAATTATTTTGATGGAAAAGTTCCAGTTCGAAATGAATTGCATGAAATTGATTTACAGACAATTAACGAACTCTCTGATATAAAGGGAAATGTCGAAAAATTGCTCGATAATTTCAAATTTCGCGATGCACAAAAAGAAGCCATGAATCTTGCCCGGCTTGGTAACAAATATCTGGCCGACACCGAACCCTGGAAAATTGTAAAAACAGATAAGGATAGAGTTGCTACTATTTTGAATTTGAGTTTGCAGATTGCAGCCAATCTTTCCATCGTCTTTGAACCGTTTTTGCCATTCAGTTCGGAAAAATTAAGGGATTTGTTGAATTTGGAAACTTTCGACTGGAATAATTTGGGCAGCATTGAGTTACTGAAACCTCAGCTTCAATTGAAAAAGCCGGTGCTTCTTTTTGACAAAATTGAAGACAGTGCTATCGAATATCAGGTTCAGAAACTGCTAAATACGAAGAAAAAGAACGAACTTTCGGCGTTTAAACCTAAAGACGTAAAATCCAACATTTCGTACGAAAACTTTGAAAAACTCGATATTCGCGTCGGCACAGTGTTGGCTTGTCAAAAAGTTCCGAAAGCCGACAAACTGCTACAGTTCAAGATTGATGATGGTTTGGGCGGTCGTACTATCGTTTCCGGAATCGCTCAGTATTATCCTGAACCTGAAAAGTTAATTGGACAGCAAGTTTGCTTTATTGCCAACCTTGAACCACGAAAATTAAAAGGAATTGTCAGCGAAGGAATGCTTCTCTCGGCCGAAGATGCTGATGGCAGAATAACTTTGATCCAACCTCAAACAACAGTAGTGAATGGGGCAGAAGT
>ERZ795030.3420-NODE-3420-length-16922-cov-4.080334_pt1 | contig 16922 bp, 12 predicted proteins | sample MGYA00375122_ERZ795030 | MGnify/ENA primary metagenome ERZ795030 (study PRJEB30165, sample SAMN05720146) | activated sludge metagenome | isolation source: anaerobic digester from wastewater treatment plant | place: Japan | collected 2015-04-20 ... | reverse complement strand
ATTCGCTAATTTTGGGTATATTGAATTGTTTAGCGCGTGACAATTCACTAATTTGGGGCATATCAAATTGTCACGCGCGTGACACTATTTTAAAAACAGCTAAAAAAGATAGTATTTATCAATATAAAAAGCATATGCTATATTTTGCGACGTATCAGACACTCAAAAAATATAGATAATATCTACATTTTATATTTTCATAAAATAATATTATGCGACATATCAATAAAACATAGTTATTACTAGCTATTTTGGCATACAAGTTTTTGCACATAAAAAAATAAAAAAATTGAAGTCGGCATTTCAATTTCTAAATTTATTAAGTATAATTACAAGCCTCTGTAATACCAGTATTGGTATATGTATATAATTAAATCCATATAATCCCCTAAATGTTCGGGAATTATATATTTTTGGCTTTTTATTTTAATTAATATAGGTCATATAGCAAAAATATAAAAAATATGATATAATAAATATAATAAATTATAGTAAATATAATAAACGAGAGATAATGAGTATTGAACAATATCACAATAAAATAACTGACAATTCTGATAAATTTATTGAGCAAAATATAATAACACCATATATAAAAATTCTTAAAAATATATTTTGAGAAAATTTTAGCGATATACAAAAAGGAAATTTTGATTCACAAAATAACATTCTACGCAATCTATCTCAGTTATTACAAATAGATACAATAGAATCTTATATAAATGATCAGCTGATAAAAGATTTTGTACAATTACACCAAGAAGTGCAAACAAAATTAAACAATCCCGCAAATAATCAAACAAAAAAAATGCTGAACGAGCGAATCATTGATTCAGTAGTTTATAATTCTTCTCTTTATAGAATTTTTCATAAACTATTCACAGATAAATTAAAAAGACAAATTGTATCTGATAATAATTTTGTGTCATCCAAAAAAGACACAACAAAAAAACATCAGCAAATAAATTTACAAAAACAATTAGAGGAAAAACAAAATTGAGAACAATTTTTTAGTAATGTAGAAGAACAATTTAGAAAAATGATAAAAACAAAACTCCAAGATATTATACGTTCCAAAGAAATTACTTATAAATATTATCCAGGAGGATGAGAAAGGAAACAAAATACCAAATAAAAAACACTCGGTATTCGAGTGTTTTTTATTACAATATATTTAAATATACATCTTGATTTTATGTAATCAAGCTGCCCTCAGGTAAATCTTTTTCAGGTATTAATAAACTAATTTCTGTGTTATCTATATTATGAGAGGCTATAATCATAGCTTGGCTTTGATATTGTAAAATTGTTCTTGGTTCTAAATTAGTGACAAAAATAAATTTTTTATTTATAAGATTTTCAGGTGAATAATATTTAGCAATTCCCGAGACAACACTTCTTATATCATTATTACCAAAATCAACTTTTAATAATAAAAGCTTGCTGCTCTCTATAATATTAGAGGCTTCTAAAACTTTTCCTATTTTCATTTCTATTTTAGAAAAATCATCAATTGATATAGTATTCATAGTATATTTTTAGTATGTTTTTTATTTAATTACATAAATAATTATTATTGTTTATAAAAAAATATAGCAAATAATAAACTAACTAATTCGTCAATTTGGATTTATGTCCATTTCTTTTGGATCATCTGTGCCTTTTGTTAGATATTGTATATACCCAGCCGTAGCAACCATAGCGGCATTATCAGTAGAAAGAACAAATTCCGGACAATAAAAATCAACTTTGGGGTTTTGTTTGATAATTGCTTCCTGTAATTGTCTTCTTAGTTCTTGATTAGCTGATACACCCCCTGATATCATAATGGTTTTTGCTTTTGTTTCTTTGGCTAATTTAATTATTTTGGAAATTAAACATTCACAGATAACATTTTGAGATTCAAAACAGATTTGCTGTTTAATCTTATTATTATATTGCTTATTTTTTTTAAGTTTAGCAACCAAATATAAAACTGCTGTTTTTAAACCTGCAAAACTAAAATCATAATCATCCGAATTTATTAATGGACGTGGAAGTTTTATTTTGTTGGTGAATTTGCTTAATATTTTGTTTTCGGTTTTTTGATCTTTAATTTTTGTTGCCATTTTGGCAATTATTGGACCTCCAGGATAACCAAGGTTCAAAAGTTTAGCTATTTTATCAAAACATTCACCAGCCGCATCATCTCTTGTTTCTCCAACTAATTTTATTTTAGTCAAATTCTGTAATAGATAAAGTTGTGTATGACCACCAGACACCAGTAGTACCACTGCAGGAAATTTTATATCAAGATGAAAATAAGGATGCGATAAATTTAAAAGATTTGAATAAATATGACCTTGTAAATGATTAACACCAACTATTGGTTTATTTAATGCTCATGATAAATCTTGGGCAAAATTTGAACCTATTAATAATGAAGGAGCAAGACCTGGCCCAATAGTAACAGCTATAAGATCAATAGTTTGTAAAAAATTTTTATAATTAACTTTTGCTTGTTTTAACGCCAATTCAAAAACTGGCAACATATTTTTAGTATGTTCTCTGGCTGCTAAATTTGGCACAACTCCACCATATCTTTTATGAATTTTTGTCTGACTCGATACAATATTAGACAAAATTGTAAATTGTAAATGTTTTATATCTCCTAAACAATCTACAATTGCCACTGATGTATCATCACAAGACGTTTCTATTGCTAAAACTTTCATAACATTACAATTAAAACAAATCAAGACTTTTATTATTACACAAATTAAATTGCTATAAAAAAGAAAACTGGCCTAAGGTATATTCTTAAATAATTTTATAGTAGCGCCTGCGGGAATCGAACCCGCATTGTCAGATTGAAAATCTGATGTCCTAACCGCTAGACGAAGGCGCCAATAATATATTAAAAATTAAAGACCAAAAATCAAAAAAATATTTTTAATATCAATATTTAAATATTATCATAAAACAGCAAGAAAATCAAGAATCGAAACAAATACAGAAAAACAAATACTCATTTCCAAATTATTTTAACTGACAACCCAAAGCTAATAACACAAAACATATAATAATATAAAATAAGGTATCAATCTAAAATCTGATTGTTTATTTTTATTAAAATGTCACTTATAATTCTTAATTATCGAATAATCCTGTTGTACTTAGATTTTATTATACTTGACTCGCTTAGATTTTATCATACTTGACTCGGCGCGTTTACTTTTCTATAAAATTATGATATAATATATAATATCTTTAATTAATTCAGATAGTATCTATGAAGTATTAAAAAAAGTATTAAATTCAAAATCAAATAATTCGCTATAAAGGATTAACTATTTTGATTTTATTTAATAATATTAAAACTATTAATATGGTTTTACCCAAAGCCTATCAACACAAAGAAGTAGAAGATAAAATATATCAAAAATGAGAAAAATCGGGGTATTTTAATCCAGACAATTTACCCAAAACTCATAAAAAGCCATTTTGTATAATTATGCCACCAACTAATGCAAATGGAAATCTGCATTTAGGACATGCATTAGTTATGAGTATAGAAGACGCAATTGTTCGATACCAAAGAATGCTAGGGAAAAAGGTTTTATGATTACCGGGTGCTGATCATGCTGGTTTTGAAACTCAAATAGTTTATGAAAAAAAATTAGAAAAAGAAGGTAGATCTCGTTTTAATATGACGCGCGAAGAATTTTATCAAGAAGTTTGAAATTTTACTCAAAACAATAAACAACATATGATTAATCAGGTCAAAAGATTAGGTGGATCATGTGACTGATCGAGAGAAAAATTTACTTTGAATACGGATATTATTAATATTGTTTATGATACATTTGAACAAATGTATAAAGACGGACTTATTTATAGAGGTAATCGTATTGTAAATTATTGTCCCAAACATAAAACTGCTTTTTCAGATTTAGAAACACAATATATTGAAGAAGATAGTTACCTATATTATATCAAATACTGAAATGCAAATTTATCGAGTCAAGATATAGATAATCTGAATAATAAACAAACGCAAAGTAACACAGATGATAATAATAAATATATAGTAGTGGCTAGTACACGACCAGAAACAATCCCGGGAGATTTGGCTGTGGCTGTTAATCCATTAGATAAAAGATATAAAAATTGAATAGGAAAAAAAGTCATCGAACCAATTACCAAACGAGCAATACCAATAATTGTAAGTAAAGATGTTGATATAGAATTTGGTACTGGAGCCTTAAAAGTAACGCCCAATCATGACGCTACTGATTTTGAAATTGGAAAGAAAAATAATTTGGGATTTCGTTCCATTTTAAATTTAGACGGAAAATTAAATGAAAATGCAGGACCTTTGCAAGGACTCAAACCGCAAGAAGCAAGAATCAAAGCTATACAAATTTTAAAAGAAAACAATACTTTTATAAAACAAGAGCCATATAAACATAATGTCTCAGTCTGTTATAAATGTGGTACACCTATTGAACCTATAGTAATGCCCCAATGATTTGTAGCAATGACCAAACCAATAAAGAATAACAAACAATCTTTACGTGATATCGCTATTACAGCTGTAAGAAAAGGAAATATTCAATTTATCCCAAAAAAATTTGAAAAAATATTTTTTCATTGAATGAAAGAAATCAAAGATTGAAATATTTCAAGACAAATCTGATGAGGTATTCCGATACCAGCATGATATAACAAAAAATCAAATAACAAAAAACAACAAACAGAAATAGCAGAAGAACAAATAATCTATATTGGAAAAAATCCACCAAAAGGAGATGGTTGGGTTCAAGATACTGATGTATTTGATACTTGGTTTTCTTCTTCTCAATGACCATTCGCTACATTAATGAGTTCCGAAGATACTGATTTTGACACTTTTTATCCCACTGATATTATGGAAACTGGCTATGATATTTTATTTTTCTGAGTATCAAGAATGATTATGATGGGATTATATAAAACAGGCAAAGTGCCATTCAAAAAAGTTTTATTACATGGTATTATTCGTGATAAAAGCCATCAAAAAATGTCAAAATCTAAAGGTAATATAATAAACCCAATGGATTTATGTGATCAATATGGTGCTGACGCTTTAAGATGATCATTATTATATGGTACAAAAATAGGTGATGACACTGCATATGCAGAAGATAAAATTATTGGAGCTAGAAATTTTATAAATAAAGTTTGAAATGCTTCAAAATTTGTCATAATGAACCTCGATGGATTTAATGGAGAACAACCTGCAAAATTAAATCTCAAATATTCTAAATTAATAAAAGAAAATGAAGAGATTATAAAAAAATATCAAAAATATTTTGATAAATTAGATCTGACCAAGGCTACGACTTTAATTTATAAATATTTTTGATTTAATTTTTGTGATAAAACTATAGAAAATTTGAAGCAAGACTTAAACAACCAAAAAACAAAACAACAGGCTCAGTGGACTTTATACACAATTTTAAAACATAATCTAAAAATGTTACATCCATTTATCCCATTTATAACAGAATATATTTGGGGACTATTACCCATACCACAAGATAGTGACTTGATTATTAATAGATTTTAAGGTAAAATAGATATTAAAATATCTAAATATCCAAAATACAACCACAAATTATTATAATACAATAATATGAGTATATTTAATATATTATTACATCAGTATTTTATACCAATAATGATTGCCACTGCGCCATTAACAATCTGACTTTTATTTTTTTTGGCACGTGATAAAAAAGAACCTGAACCAATACATTGAATAATAATAACTTTGACATTCGGAGCCATAGCGGCTTTTTTAACTATTATCGTAGAATTTATTTTTACCAAAGATTTGGTCTCTATTACACCACTAATAGCTCAGTCTCTAGAAAAAAGAAACTTAATGGGTTTTATTATTGTCTCTACGATAGAAGAAATAATGAAATTTCTTGTCGTGTATATATTACTACATATAAACAAATTTTTTAATGAAGCAATAGATGCTATGATGTATATGATTATTGCTGCTATTGGATTTTCTATGGTGGAAAATGCTTTGGCAATATTTGGACAATTAAAAATATCTCTATCTCTAACATTTCCTATTCAAATCATTATTGCTAGATTTTTAGGGGCTAATTTGTTACATATTATATGTAGTGGGATTATTGGTTTTTTCTGAGCCAAAACTTTTACTTCAAAAAAACATTGGTATCTGGGTATAGGTTTTATATTAGCAATTATTATTCATACTATTTTTAATTACTCTTTGTATGCTGGCGGGTTTATTTTATTTCCTTTTATCTTGTTTTTTATTTTTATTTGTGCTACAATATTATTATGAATGTTTGATGTTGTCGAAGAATTACATACACATATATCTTAATTTTTTATATATACATATAATTCAAAAAAAATAAATTTAATAAAGATTTTAAACATACATTATGGCTACAACCAAAAAAGACAAAAAATTACCTGCATATGTAGAAGAAGGGAAATTACCAGTTGATATTTATCACACTGACGACGAATATATTATTCGTACAGTTATCGCAGGTGTTAAACAAGAAGATTTAGATATCTCTATAGTAAATGATCTGGTAACAATTAAGGGCGAAAGATTAGAACCAGAATCAGTAGAAGATAAAAATTATATCAAACAAGAATGTTACTGGGGTGCATTTTCAAGAACTTGTGTATTACCAGATAATATAGATACAGATAATTCCAAAGCAATTTTAAGCTCTAAAGGAATTTTAACAATTAGATTTCCTATTATTAAAGAGTAAAAATTCAATTTGTTTAATACAATTATCCAAATTTCTTAAAAAATATTTCTAAGATGTCAAATTAACATTAAAACTACAAAAAATAGATATGAAAAATTTTTGAATTATTATTTTAACTATTATTATCACTTTATCAGTTTATAACATTGTCTTAATAAATTTTAAAAATGTGTCTTGTTCAAAATTACAATGTTTACCTCAAAATATTATAACAACTACAATTTCGACAATTCAAAACACAACTTCCAATACATCTAAGAACAACCAAGACAGCAATATAATAACAATACAAGACAGTGCCAATGAATATTATGTTACACCCAATAATAATAAAGAATTACGTAATCTTTTGTTTTCAATTAACAAAATTCATAAAGTAGCTCCATATACTATTTTAGAATCATCAGGGGGAGATCCCGCAATAAATGGGGATTGAATTCATATTAAATATGAAAAATGCGATCAGTCTTATAATCAGTGCGAAATATATTTTTATGATAATGTAATCGATATATTGAACATCAAAAATATAAAAACTGAGCCTGGCAATGACGGTATAATTCTTATTATAAACGCAGAACAAGATAACATAGATGAACAAACTTCCAATATCCAATTAGATACTATTGAGCTACGAATGAGATTTGATTCTTTGACAGAAAATCTTTATATACAAAAGAAAATTATTAATAGTCGATAATTAAAAATTTAAAAATAATTTAAAAAATATGAAAAAAATATATTATATATGTTTTATCATTTTTAGCTTAATTATTTTATTATTAGGTGGCCTAAATAAAATGTTTACTGCACAAGCAGCAGCACCACGTGGTAAATTTGGATGTAACATTCTATTAGGCGACAATTGTAACAATTGAGAAAGCCGATATATAGATATTAATGTTGGAGCAATCTCGTCTTTTGCATATAGACTAGAAATAACTAATGGCTATCCAAATGATATAAAGGCTAACACAGATGTTATTATTAAAATCCCTAATTCAGTTAATGCTATTTTTGATACAAAATACCAAGAACCAAGTCCTTATTCTACCGCTTACGCATTATATGGAGGTTACGCATTATATGGAGGTAAGGTTGATAAAAATGTGAGTTTTCCTGATAATAAAACCATGCGGATTGATGTTACTAAAGATTTTAACCCAGAAGACAACACTCCTTTATTTACATTAAATAATAATATAAATTTAAAAATAAAATCACAAAGTTCAATCAGAGATAGTAATAAACCACTGGAAAACGAAGTTTGGAGACTTAATAGATTATATCTTGATAATGATAACAGCAATACTATAAGTAACGGCGATATTTGTATTAATACTGAACCACCTGCGTGCATAGCATTAGAGGGCGCAATATGCCCTGGCCCAGTACCATATGGATTAGTTAATTGTAATACTAATTATGAATGTGGGAGACCTTTATATTCTTTCACAAAACCAGAAAGAATCAAAACAACAAACCCGAATGGTAATTATATTTATGAACAAGATGGACTTTATCTTGATAATGATAACAATAATAAAGTCTCTGATAAAGATCTCCGTATGTCAGTTGGCGATTCACCAGCTGAAGGATCAGATTATTGCGGTAAAGAACCTTATTCTTGTATTCGAGAAGTAACTCGTGATGTTCTAACTGTTTATTTTAAAATTATAGGGCATACGGGACCAAGTAGAGGTGTTTTCGAATGATCAGTAGATGGAGGTATAACTTATCTACCAGTTACTAACCCGGCATTTGGTATTAATGTAATAAATAATAATAAAATTAAAACTTTAACTAATATTGCTATTAATTCGAATAACTCATCAATAAATAACCAATCTAATTATACTATTAGTTTTGCATTACCAACTGATTCAAACGCATATAACAGCGGAGAGTTTGGTATTATACCCTATGATGGCTCTATAGTTATTACCTTTCCTAAAAACTTTGATTTAACCAAAGTTAGTTTAGCTAATATTTCTAAGGGCGAAGGTCGTTGTAATAACAATATTGATGGTGGTTTTGATATATCTATTAATAACCAAACTATAGTTTTAACTCGCAAGGGAGATGGTACAAATTTTATATGTCCCTACTCGAATATCATAATAGCTCTCAATAATATTAAAAACCCTCCTAATCCAGGAATCTATACAGTTTCTATAGAAACAAAAGCTAAGGGCAATTTGTTGTTAGCAAAAGGGAATGGCAATGCTACTATTACCAAAACTAATACATCAACTTCTACTAGTTCTACAACTACTACTAGTTCTACAACTACTACTAGTTCTACAACTACTACTTCATCCACTACAACTACTACATCCAAACCACCTATAAATAATCAGTGTGAAGCTATTTATTTTAATGAGTTATCGGCAGCTCCTTGAGAACAAGGAGAAAAATGCGATAAATGTTTTTCTGTAAAATGCGGGGATAACATTTGTGCTTGTCGGGAAAAATACCGATGAGAAAAATTTATCTGCGAATCGGGGGAAAATTGTATTGCTCTATATGCTTCAGGAAATCGTGATTATTGTCCGTCTGATTGCTCCTCCAAAACTTCTACTAGTTCTACAACTACTACTTCATCCACTACAACTACTACATTTCCTACCATAAAACCTCTAAAACCAATAGACACAAACAAAATGAGCAAAATAGAATTACAAAATTACATTATGGAACTGCAAACCCAATTAATAAATCTTCTTCAGCAATTATTATTTCTGCTAAAGATGAGAATACAATAATGAAGAAAATATTTTGCTGTGATAACTAAATATAATATAACTGGGTACAATATAATGTGAATTTAATTCGCTTCACTCATTAAACTCAAATTATATAACTAATACAATATAATTTGAATTTAATTCGCTTCACTCATTAAACTCAAATTATGGAAAATAAAAAAATACTAATTATATCAATAATCTTTATCGCGTTAATTAGCTGTTTTATACTTCTAAATAAAATAACAAAACCTAATTCAGAGTTATTAAATACTTCTTCTACTACTACTACAATACTAAAAGACACTGCCAACAATAAAGAATTTACAGATTTCTGAGATGATTATGATTGACCAAAAAGTAAATTTAATATACTCAATACTCCAAAAACCATTACAACAGAATCCTTAGACATTAAGGGACAACCTCCTGGGGAACCACCAATTTATTATGAAAAAGAAACCCTTAATGGTATAGAATATGAAACATTAACTGGCTGGGTTAAAAAAGACACTATTAAAATAAATAATGGACAATTGCTATTCAGTGTTTATAACGGAAGATTTGAATCGAAGTCTGAATTAAAATTTAGTAATATTAATACTAATATTATAAAAATACTAAAAAATAATAAAGAATATAATTTTGAAGGTCTTTCATCTCTACCTCAAACCAAAATCGTCAATGTCAAAATATATTTAGAAATACCAAAAGCAACAGCAAAATCGTCATATTTTACCTTGCTATTACCAATAGCTTTAGCAAAAATATCCCCTGATGCTAACGAGTATCAATACAATCCAGAATATCCAATATCCTTAGGTGATACTATCTTGCCTGAATCACCCATTCTAAAACATAGAATTTATAAAATTATCTTTCAAGAACCAATATTCGAACAAAGAATACTCAAAGGAGCTCGAGGGGATATAGCAGCTGATTTTGATGGGGAATATTTATTTGATAGAGATAAAGACGCAAAACTTTTCATAAAATTTGCTAATTCACAAGATTGGATTAATATAGCATGGGGAGATGAATCTCCTTATTGAGCTTTAGAAAATTTATTAGATTATGCAAGTAAAAACGAAACCTACATTGAATTCTATTGTTCAAAATTTAATAATTCAAGTTTAATTATTCATACAAAAACTGTCTGAGAATTTAATTTTAATTTTCAAGAAAATGAAGATATTAAAATTCCTATTCAATATACAAGCTCAGAGCCACAACAATATAAATGAGTATCTGATAAAACAATTATGTTTAATGACGAACATTATAATGACCAATTAATAGATATCTCAAAATTTATTGCGGATAATCCCAAATTACAACGCAACAATAATGAAGAATGAACAGAAAAGGGTATTCTATCTTTTACAGGAGCAATCAATTGCGGAAAACTGAAAAATTTAGATTTTGATAGCCAATGTTTTATAGAAGCCACAACATTGTCTTTTAAATAGCTCGGGGTAAATTTAAAAAATTTATAAATTTGTATGTTGTTCAATAATTTATTTTAAAGAAATCAAAAAATATTTTTAAAAAGACTTGTTTTTAAACAAGTCTTTTTTATTTATTCCATATGAAACTTTTCTAAAAATTCTTGGTAGCGTTGTCATAAATTCGGTCAAGATTGTAAAGTATTATCTTTATTTATAAGTCTTGTAGCTTCCTCATGAATTTGTGCTAATTGTTTAGTATCAGATAGAGCTTGCATAGCTAAATCAGGAAAACCTGATTGGTTTACCCCAAAAAATTCTCCTGGGCCTCTTAAATGCAAATCAATTTCTGCTAATTTAAAACCATCACTATACTGCAACATAGCTTTTAATCTTTCCCGAGTTGTTTTACTATATGATTCTGTAAAAAGAAAACAATACGACTGATATTCACCCCTACCTACTCTACCACGAAATTGATGAAGCTGCGATAAACCAAAATGTTCAGCTCCTTCTATTACCATAATTGTAGCATTGGGTACATCTATACCAACTTCTATTACTGAAGTGGCAATTAGTATTTGAATTTTATTATCATAAAATTTTCTCATAATATCATCTTTTTCTTTTGGTTTCATTTTGCCATGAATCATTTCTATTTGAAATTCGGGGAAAATTTTTTTTATTCTTTCATATTCTTTTTTTACAGCTTTAACTTCGTAATCTAATATTTGGGATGGTGAAAAAATATTTGGTTTATGAATTAGCAACTGAGATTGTGTTTTGTCCTTAGAGTTTGACTTGTCATCATAATACACATTATTAATGCTCGTCTGGGTAGAAATCTGTGTTGGTGCTTGTTTGGTAGAAGTATCTTCTATTCGAGGACAAATAATAAAAGCTTGTCTGCCTTCAATAATCTGTTTTTTTATAAAATCATACATCTTATCTTCTGACCTTTTAGACACTAATTTAGTAATAATGCTTTGTCTGCCTTTGGGCATTTCATCAAGAATGCTTAATTCAAGATCACCATACATTGCCAATGCCAAAGTACGAGGAATGGGGGTGGCTGTCATAGATAATAAATGTGGATAAAACGCTAATTCAGGTGAATATATACGCTGATTAGTATCAATATTTTTTAAATCACAAGCTAAATCATATACAACATACTTTATTTCTATATTGTCATTATTAAAATTTACTAATACTGCTAATTTAAAACCGCTTTCTTTTAAATAGCTCCAAACCTGTTTTTCTTCAGTTTTGTCTGAAAACGAACGAGATGTTATAACTAAAATAATTTTATTCTCTATTATAAAATCTGGTTTATATAGACCAATTTTTTTATTATCATACACAACATTAAGAGATTTGGTGTTGTCAAAAGATATGTTTTGTTTAGATAATGCTTTTGTCAGTGCTTCTTGATAAACAAGTTTTTGTAATCCTGATCCTAATTTATTAAATACATCAAAAATCACCCCTTTGATTTTATCAGTTAATTCCTTGTATGGAAGATCAGTCTTTTGTTTAGTGTTGATAATGGTAGTTTTGGCATTTATTTGTTCAGTAATCTGTGTTGATCCGCGCAATAAAAGCGAGCGCTGAGCAACACCAAATCTATGCTGCTCATCAATAATAACAAAACCCAAATTACCAAATTGGACATCTTTTTGTATCAGCGAATGGGTACCAACTACCAATCATGGAGTATTAATAGCAATGCTTTTTAATAAATATTCTTTAGACACTTTGCCTTCTAAAAAACCATCTTTAATTTCTACGCCATCACTTGTCAAACAAGCAATCTTGATATCAAAAGGCTTTAATAATTGTTTAATAGTTTGAAAGTGTTGTTTTACCAATACTTCTGTTGGTGCCATAAAGGCTACCTGAAAGCCATTTTTTAAACACAGATAAGCAATGGATATTGCTACTACGGTTTTACCTGACCCAACATCGCCCTCTAATAACCTGTTCATAGGAATACCTGTTTCAATATCTTGTATCATTTCTCATATTGCTTTTCTTTGAGCATTAGTAAGTTTAAATGGAAGATAAGAGATAAATTCTTTTATAGCATTAATATCTTTTGGTATCTTGGGTGCTCGAAATTGTGATAATCTATTTTTTAAATTTAATAAATGAATCTGCACCAATAACATTTCTTCGAATACAAATCGACGCTTAGCTTCATTAGCCAATTCTTGACTATCAGGAAAATGAATTTGTGATAAAGCATTTTTAATATCCATCAAATTATAATTCTGACGAGTTTCTAATGGCAAAGATTCTGGTATCTTATCTAAAAACATTTTCAAAGCGCGCTTAATATAACTACGAATCATTTTTGAACTAATACCAGCAGTTTCGGAATAAATAGGTACTAATCTTCCAGTATGTCTTAAATCCTGTATATTAAAATCATCATCTTGCGAAACTAATTCATAAGCTGGACTTTCTAATAATAATTTTTTACCCTGCTGTTTTACTTTGCCTGATAAAGAAACTGTTGTACCTTGTTTCAAAGTTTTGATAATAAATGGTTGATTGAACCAAAGAACTTCTATTGATCCTGATTCATCTTCTACTGTAGCAGTAATAAGCAGCATATGTTTTTTAAAAGTACGATAACTTTTTATTTTAGTAATATGAGCTATTATTGTTGCTTGCTCATTAGCTACCAAATCAGCTATGTTTTTGATATTAGTAAAATCTTGATAACGAAACGGAAAATAAAAAAGTAAATCTCTAATAGTAATAATACCGAGATCTTTTAATTTTGTCTCATAATAAGGACCTATACCTCTTAAATTGTTTATTTTGTCATTTATTTGTAACATATTATAAAAATATAGTAAGATTATTGTATCATATTTTTGTATCTGTTGCAATTTTTTAAAAAAATTGATAGTATAAATATATAGAAACATTTTAAACCAATAGTATGACAAAATATATAGTGGTAATTGGAGGAGTTATTAGTGGCGTAGGAAAAGGAGTAGCTACGGCATCAATAGGAAAAATTTTAAAAGAATATGGATATTCTGTAACAGCAATAAAAATTGATCCGTATATCAATGTTGATGCTGGTACTTTAAGACCCACTGAGCACGGAGAAGTATGGGTTACTGATGATGGGGGAGAAATAGATCAAGATCTAGGAAATTATGAAAGATTTTTAGATATAGATATACCTAAAAAGAATAGTATCACAACTGGACAAATTTATAAAAATATAATTGCAAAAGAAAGAAGGGGAGATTATTTGGGACAAACTGTTCAATTTATTCCACATGTAGCCAATGAAATAAAAAATCGTATTATACAAGCAAGCAAAGGATATGATTTTGCTTTAATAGAAATTGGGGGAGTAGTGGGTGATTATGAAAACGTGCCCTTTTTATTTGCTATGAAAAATTGAGAAAAAGAAATAAAACCAAACAACATAATATATATATTAGTAACGTACCTATTCGCACCCCGTCATATAAAAGAAATGAAAACAAAGCCTACTCAGCAAGCTATAAAAATGCTCACAGAATCTTCAGGTATTGCCCCAGATTTTGTATTATGTAGATCAGAAGAACCTTTGGATAAAGTAAGAAAAGAAAAAATAGAAACATATGCTAATATTTCATCTGATTATATTATTTCTGCACCAGATGTAACTACTATATATCAAGTGCCAATAAATCTAACAAAAGAAAATATAGGAAGCAAAATTTTGGATAAATTAAATGTAAAACCAAAAACTAAAATAAATTTTGCTCAATGAAATAAATGAATAAATAATATCTTACAACCAAAACATACAATCAAAATAGCAATTATTGGGAAATATATAAATAGTGGAGACTTTACTTTGACTGATTCTTATTTATCAATTAAAGAAGCGCTAACACATTGTGGAGCGCATCTAAACACTAAGATCGAAATAGAATGATTGGATGCAAAAAGTTTAGAAAAAAATCCTAAAAATGTAGATATAATCAAACAATTTGATGGTATTATTGTGCCTGGTGGTTTTGGTACAGAAGGAACAGAAGGCAAAATATTAGCTATTAACTATGCGAGAACACATAATATTCCATATTTAGGCTTGTGTTATGGTATGCAATTGGCATTAATAGAATTTGCCAGAAATGTCTGCAAAATGAAAAACGCCAATACTACAGAAATAAATCCCAATACTCCCTATCCTATAATTGATTTTATACCAATGCAAAAAGAATTTATACAAAATCACGCTTATGGTGGAACAATGAGATTGGGAGCATATGGAGCTATTATAAACAAAAAGTCATTAATTTATAATTTATATAAAAAAACCAAAAGAATAGAAATAGACAAAAAACAAATAAAAATCTTACAAAAAGATAAACAGAACAAATTTAGATTAGGAAAGTTCAACAAAAATACAGATACTATAATTTTAGAAAGACATAGACATAGATACGAAGTTAACCCAAAATATGTTGAAACATTAGAAAAAGCAGGAATTAAATTTACTGGCTATCATGTACGCAATGACGGAACTAAACTTATGGAATTTATCGAATTACCACAGCATAAATTTTTTGTAGCAACACAAGCACATCCTGAGTTTAAATCACGATTAAACAATCCTGCGCCTTTATTTTGGGGTTTTGTAAAAGCATGTTTATCCAAAACAAACAAAATATCAAATAGCAAATAGCAAATATTCTATTTTGCTATTTGATATGTTCGTTGCCTCCGTAGCTCAGCTGGTAGAGCAGTTGCCTCTTAAGCAAATGGTCGCAGGTTCGAATCCTGTCGGAGGCACATAAATAAATCAAATAAATTATAACGAACCATCTAATTGCATAATATGACCAGAACCGAAGCATATGAATTATTGTGTAAACATATTCAAGAACAAAATTTAATTAAACATTGTTTGGCCACAGAAGCAGGTATGCTTGGATTAGCTGATGTATTAAACGAAAATGAAAATAAAATAAACTGAGGACTTGCTGGTTTGTTACATGATATTGATTATGAATATACAAAAAATAATCCAGAATTACATAGTTTAAAAAGTTTAGAAATATTAAAACCTTTGGGCATAAATCAAGAAATTTTAGACGCAATCGAAACACATAATGAAATCCATAAAAAAGAACCTATAAGCAAAATGGCGAAAAGTTTATTTTGTTTAGATCCCTTAACTGGTCTAATTGTAGCAAGTACTTTAGTTCTGCCTTCTAAACAAATTAAAGATCTAACAGTAGAAAATATTATAAATAGATTTAAAGAAAAATCTTTTGCCAAGGGTGCGAATAGAGAACATATTTTAAGATCTGAACAATATCTAAATATATCTTTAAGAGATTTTATCAGTATAGTTTTACAAAGTATGCAGAATATTAACACAGATTTGGGATTATAATTCAAATGCTGTTTTAATATATTTGGATAGACATAGTTTTATACCGAGTATATCTAGATATATGAGTAGGCAGGGCAGTGTGTATATTGAGTATAATATTGATTTTTGTAGTAATGTATGATACAATATACATACGTCGCACAATATAAACCAACAATTCTGGTAATATATTATGACTAATTTAAAAATCCTTTTAAATGACTATCTAAATTTTTTAGAAATTGAAAAAAATAGAAGCATAAAAACTCGCGAAAGTTATAGTCGCTATCTTAATCATTTTTTGAATTGATTAGCACAATATAATAATAATGTGGCTGTGAATAAACTGGTACCTTCAGATATAAATCAAGATACAGTACGAGAATACAGATTATTTTTGAATCGCGAGATTACATCTAAAGGAGGTACAAGAAAGAAAAATACGCAGGGATATTATATTATAGCCTTACGCAATTTTCTAAAATATATTTCGAGACGTGATATTAATGTTTTATCAGCTGACAAAATTGATTTA
>ERZ795030.3415-NODE-3415-length-16952-cov-5.281766_pt1 | contig 16952 bp, 13 predicted proteins | sample MGYA00375122_ERZ795030 | MGnify/ENA primary metagenome ERZ795030 (study PRJEB30165, sample SAMN05720146) | activated sludge metagenome | isolation source: anaerobic digester from wastewater treatment plant | place: Japan | collected 2015-04-20 ... | reverse complement strand
GTTTGATATACGGCACATCGACCGCCTCGGCATAGATTACGGCTTTGTCCACTTCGCTGGCGGCGAGGTTTGCGAGCAAATTTTCGAGGCGGGCGTCGTATCGATCGCCCAATCCGTCGGCGTCGGGATGGACATGCGTATGTGCGTCGATAATCATGTTCGGGCTCCTATCAAGAACTATAGTGAAACCGTTCGCGGTCGTGCACGCGGTCATTCCCCGGGGTTGCGGCGCAGCGAATCGAACATGCGTTCTTCGCCGCCGCGGTATAGCAGGGCATCGTCGACCGCCAGGGTTTCCTCGGCGGACAACGGCATGAATTTGCCTTCGCAGCGCACGTATTCGGAGCCGTCGTCGTCGACCAGGCGGCCTTCGACAAACGCGATCCGTTTGGAGTGCCGCTTTGTGCGCGCGATGGCCACGGTGTCGCGATCGACGGGGACGGGTTTCACGTACCGGACCGACAGTTCGGCGGTGTAGCACATTCGTCCGATTGATCGCGCCGCCGCCCATCCCATGCATTCATCCACAATCGCCGCGACCACTCCGCCGTGCACGACGTTCGCGTAGCCGCAGTGCCAATCGCGGGGGGTCAGCTTGGCTTTCACGGCGTCGTCCTCGATGTAGAACCGCGTTTGCAGTCCTGCGTGGTTTTTTTCGCCGCAAACAAAGCAGGTCGTCGAATTGGGAAGTTCCTTGCGCTTGTTCGGCATCGTCTTATCTCCGTCGTCCGCAATTCGCGCGGCGTGATGCGTCTTGCTGTGTGGGTTGGGGCTTCAGCAGCGCCGACAGCGCATGGCGATGGCGCGCCATCCATGCGTAGGCCAACGGCGCGAGTAGGCTCGCGCCGGGAAGCCGGAATGCGGCCGCCAGGCACCGCCAGCGTCGCAGCCGCAATCGTTGGAGGATGTGTGGCAAGGCCGCTGCGCCTTCGAGGATGCGTCCGTCGGGCAGGATCAGGAGCGCCGCTCGCTGGCATGCCTGCGTGGATATTTCGGGGAAGCGTTGCAGGCGTTCCTCGGAGAGGCAGGGCAAGGATTCCACGGTTCCTGGCGTGGCGCGTGCGTCGATCCACGCCGCGGCGCGGCGGCACAGCGGGCATTCGTCGTCGAACAGCAAGGTCACGGCATCGGTTTTCGTGTTTGTTTGCATTGTGGCCGCGGCGTCCTTTTGCGCGGCGCATTACGCGTCGTCCATCCGCAAGACGCCGGAGAAGTAGACGTATTGTCCGGGGACGAAGCGAATTTCGCCGGCGTCGGAGGCGCACAGCGCCTGCAGCACTCTTGCGTTTTCGCGGTGGCTGGTGTTGATGGCGGTCATGCGATAGGGGAGGCTGTCCTGGGTTGGGGTCGTGTCGAGCGCGATCCGGGGCAAGTTGGGGCCTGTCGCTGCGATGTGGCGGCCGGGGATGAACGAGCGGTTCATGTGTTTCCATATGTCGGCCTGGGGCGTGATTTCGGCGAAGACGCCGGATTCGTGATCGGTGCTCCAGTTCGTGTATGCGGCGGTCAGGCCGATTGATGCGTGGTATTCCTCCACGCGAAGCGGTTCCGTGACTTCGAGGTGGATCAGCACTGAAGCCGCGTTGTGTTTCGGGGTGATGCGCCAGTGTTGACGCAAGGGGAAGCGTCGCGATTCGCCTGTCATGCGCAGGCTGCCGTCGGCTTCGATCGCGCCGGTCCATTGCAGGCTGTGGCTGTTGTGCCACAGGCCTTCGATGAGCATCGACGTGTAGAAGTGGGGCGGGGCGGTCAGCGCTATGCCGTCCGCCGCGACGTTTATGTATCCGTGTTCGAAGAAAAGCTCCATGCGGCCGCAGCGCAGGGTGCGTTCGGCTTTCATTTGGGTCCGGATGGTCTCGGCGGATTGCGCGGTGTCGAGACGCCACGAAAACAGGCGGTGTGCGCCGGGCGGAAACAGTCCGCCGTTTTCGGGGAAATTGCCGGCCACCACGAAGAGGCGGCTGTATTGGTTGTAATCGGAATTGGCCCACAGGGTGAACAGGCGCGTGTCGTGCAGATCGACCGATATATCCACCGGCGGCAGCGGGCTGGCGGGCGTGGGCAGCGCCGCCACGTGCTGGACGCTTTTTTCGGGCGCGGCCAGCACGTCCCATTGGAGGTCTTGGGGCATGATCGCGGGGAAGGGAGCATCGTGGTCCCCGTATATCCAGTGTGCGTATTCGCTGGAGAGCGCCAGGCAGACTTCGATCCGCTGGATGCTTAGTTCCCGCTCGCAAACCAGCGAGACGGTCATTTGCCATGCCCCATCGACGATCGATTGTTCCCAAACCCATTTTGCGGGCATGCGGGCCATTTGGCCTTCCGCTGTGCAGCCGTTTTCGCGGCGGTGCAAGGCGGTCCAGTCGGCCGAGGTGGGCGAGGCGTGCCAGGAACCGAGCGACTGGACGTTGGCATGCACGCCGATGGGACTGGTGAATTCTTCGCCTTGGCGGTATAGGGAGATGCGTCCGTCGCAAAAAATCGCTTCGACGTCCCCGTCGCGGTAGGTGTGCACGCCCGCTTCGCGTCCGACTTGGCGCAGGTAGTACATGATGGTTTTTTGAGGGGTTTCGCGTAGCAGCACTTTGCCTTTGTTCAATAAGACGACGCGTTCGCACAGGGCGTTGATCACGCCTAGGTCGTGCGAGACGAACAGGATGGTCTTGCCTTGTTCGCGCAGTTCTCCGATTTTGCGGCGGCATTTTCGTTGAAATTCCTCGTCGCCCACGGCCAGAACCTCGTCCGCCAGGAAGATGTCGGGGCTTGTGTGGATCGCCACCGAAAACGCAAGGCGGACGAACATGCCGCTGCTGTACGTGTCCACAGGTTGATCGACGAAGTCGCGAATGCCGGAAAATTCGATGATGTCTTCGATGACGGCGTCCACTTGCCGGTGGCGCATGCCCAGCAAGCCGGCGTTGAGGTAGATGTTTTCGCGTCCTGTGAGTACGGGGGCGAAGCCGGCGCCGAGTTCGAGCAGGGATGCCACGCGCCCGCGCACGATGACGTTTCCGGTCGTGGGGAGCGTTACGCCGGCCAGGATTTTGAGCAAGGTGCTTTTGCCCGATCCGTTGCGGCCAATGATGCCGATCGATTCGCCGGGCTGCACGTTCAGGGTTACGTGGTTCAGGGCATTGAATGTTGTCGTGTTGCGTCGGCGCAGCCAATCGCCCAGACCGCCGCGTCCGACCAGCGTCCGAATGCCCCGGCGGGACGGGTATATTTTGCAGACGTCGTTGACTTCGATGATCGGCGTCATAGATGGTCCGAGAGCAGCGCCGCGTTGCGGCGGAAGACGGTCACGCCCAGTGCGAGGGCCAACGCGGCCATGACCGCAGGCCACCCAAGCAGCCAGAGGTCCGGGAAACGCGATTCAAACAGCATCTGGCGGTATGCGGTCATCAGTTCCGCCATGGGGTTCAGCAGGTAGAGGCGCTGCAACCACGGGTAGAGCGGCTCGAGCCAAGGGTGATTCTGTTGCACGGCTTCGGGCAGACTGGATTTGGCCATCACCCATTCCAGGCGGTAGAAGATCGGCGTTGCGTAGAAGCCGAACAACAGGGCTACGTTCACCATGTAGCCGACGTCGCGGAATAGGACGTGGCTGCACGAGAACAGCAGGGCCAAGCCCGCCGTCATGACGAATTGGATGATGAATACAAGCGGAAACAGGGCCAGGCTCCAGCCGATGCCGCCGCCGAACGACAGGTGCATCGCAATCAAGATGACGAAGCCCAGGCCCAGATTGATGAGTGGGTAGCAGGCCATCGAAAGAGGAATGATTTCGCGCGCAAAACAGTTTTTCTTGACCAAATCTTGGTAGGTCACCAGCGACACGGTCGCGGCGCTTAGGGCGGAGGCGGAGAATTGCCAGAAGATCAGCGCGCACAGCAGGCTGACGGGAAAGGGGGCTTCCGCGCCCGGCGTTCCGGAAACGCGGCTGGGAAACACGAACACGAAGACGAAGCTCAGCACGAAGGTCAGCGCCAGCGGTTCGATCACCGCCCACGCCACCCCCATCGCGGCGTAGCGATATTTGACGCGAAAGTCTTTCGTGATCAGATCGCGCAGCAGTTCTCGCGCGCGGATAAGGTCGGGAACGACGCGCCATATTTGTCGCTGCTCGTCGCTATGGTAGATGCGGGTTTGCATAGGCGCGATTGTACCATCGCCCCCAGGGAAGAGTACAGGGAGCGAATCGGAGCCGAGGCGAGAGGCGCGGCGTGCGCGAAAGCAGCGGAGGATTTTCGGAAGTGGACGGACGCGTCTTCGTTTTTTTGAACCGCCTGCCTGGATCGGCGTACCGTATCCGCTCCGAGGAAAGGAGAAAGCGATGCCTACGAAGCAAGATGTCCTTAACGCCATGCGCCATATCGTCGACCCGGATTTGGGGCGCGACATTGTGTCGCTGGGATTCATCAAGAATTTGGAAATCGACGGCGGGCGCGTGTCGTTCACGCTGCAACTGACGACGCCCGCATGCCCGGTGAAGGAGCGTTTTCGCGCGCAATGCGAGGAGGCCGTGCGGGCGTTGTCGGGCGTCGAGAGGGTGGACGTGCAGTTTTCGGCGATGGAGCCGCGGTCGCGTCAGAGAGAGGATTATAACGCGTTGGAGGGCGTCGGCAGCGTCATCGCGGTGGCGTCGTGCAAAGGCGGCGTGGGCAAGTCGACGGTGGCGGCGCATTTGGCGCGCGCGATGCAGCGCGAAGGGCTTGCGGTGGGCCTTTTGGATGCGGATGTGTATGGGCCTTCCGTGCCGACCCTATTCAACCTCCATCATCCGCAGGTATACGTGAGCGACAACAAGATCGTGCCGGTGGAGACGGGCGGGCTCAAGGTCATGTCGCTGGGTTTTTTGCTGGGCGAAGCGCCGGCGGTGTTGCGCGGGCCGATTGTGTCGGGCTACATCCAGCAGATTCTCAATCAGACCGACTGGGGCGCGCTGGATTATCTTATCATCGACATGCCCCCCGGCACGGGCGACGTGCAGTTGACGATTGTGCAGCAGGCGGCGCTCGATGGGGCGATTATTGTGACCACGCCGCAGGCGCTTGCGCTCGCGGATGTTGCGCGCGGCATTTTGATGTTCGAGAAAGTCGATGTGCCCGTGTTGGGGATCGTCGAGAACATGAGTTGTTTTGTGTGCGACGGGTGTCATAAGCGGCACTATCCCTTTGGTCGCGGTTCGCAGAGCCTGAAGGATCGGTTTGGGTTGCAAACGTTGGCGGAGCTTCCCATCGTGCCGGGGTTTTCGGACCTCGATAAGGCCGGTTCAGGCGGCGAAATGGAGGCGATGCGTCAACTGGCCGAGAACGTGCATCGGCACGTGGGCATGCGTCGCGTCGCGGCGGATAACCGCCCTCGGATCACGGCTAGGCCTGGCGCCGTCGACGTGACGTGGCCGGATGGGTCTACAACGTCGTTGGTAAATCGGGTTGTGCGCGCGTCGTGCCGGTGTGCGCAGTGCGTTGACGAGTACACCGGCGCCAAATTGCTTGACGATGCGTCGATTCCCCCGAATCTGGAGGTCGAGTCCTTGCAGCCGTTGGGCAATTACGCGGTGTCCATCGTTTGGAGCGACGGACACGGTTCCGGCATTTATTCGTGGGACGGGTTGCGTGCGCTTTCGCATGCGGATGGTCTGCCGCGAGAATAGGGAGACCGCGTTGTGTTGCGCGGTCATGTCGTTCGGAAAACGTCCGCGTCCGAGGCCAGGGCGCGTGCGCCGTTTGTTGCGATGACGTCTTGGTACCAGCGGGCTGAGTCCTTCCAGATGCGCTGTTGCGTGTCGAAATCCACGTACACCAGGCCCAAACGCTCTTTGTAGCCCTCGCTCCATTCGAAGTTGTCGAGAAGCGACCAGTGGAAATAGCCTATCAGGGGCGTGCCTTCCTGTCCGGCGCGCCACAAATGGCGCAGGCAGCGGGCGTTGTAGTCGATGCGTTCGGGGTCGCGCACGTTGCCGTCGAGGCAGACGCTGTCCACGTTCGACATGCCGCTTTCGGTGATGCAGATGGGCTTGCCGTAGCGTTCGTAGTAGAACCGGGGGCTCCAATACAGGGTTTCCGGCGTCATCACGAATTTGAATGCGGAGAGGCTCAGGTTGGTGCGCCACGGCATTTCGATCGGTTTGCCGTCGGGGCCGGCTTTCACGTAGGAGCCGGCGTAGATGTTGGCGCCGAAAAAATCGACCGGTTGCGAGATGATTTCCATGTCGTTCGCGCCGATGCGCGGCATTTCCTCCGCACACGACGCGAGCATATCGTCTGGATAGCGGCCCAGAAAGATGGGATCCAGCCACCAGCAGTTGCTCCAACACGTCTTGTCCTTGAACGCGAACATGGCATCGCGCGCGGCGGCGATGTCTTGCGGGCTTTCCGTGGCGGGTATTTTGTTGATGGCGTGCGGGGCGAGTCCGATCTGGGCGGGTTGTGGGGCGTTTGCGCGGATCGTCTGGACCGCTCGGCCATGGGACAGCAATACGTGGTGGCCGATGCGCAGCAGTTCGCGGAACGGCAGTTTGTATCCCGGGGCGTGCTCGCCGCGCTCGTAGCCGAGACCCACGAAACACTGCGGCTCGTTGATGGTCATCCAGTGATGGATGCGATCGGACAGGCGTTTGGTGATGACGTCCGTATAGGCGGCGAACCAGTGCGGCATGTCGGGGTTGAGCCATCCCCCGCGGCAGTGCAGTTCGTACGGCAAGTCCCAATGGTATAGCGTCAGCCACGGCGTGATTCCATTCGCCAGAAGTTCGTCGGTCAAGCGGTCGTAGAAATCGAGGCCTGGCGCGTTGATCTTTCCGGCGCCTTCGGGCAAGACGCGCGACCATGAGGTGGAGAATCGGTAGGCTTGGACGCCCATGGCTTTCATGATGGCGACGTCGTCTTTGTAGCGGCGGTAGTGGTCGCAGGCGATGTCGGTGGTCTGGTTGAGCCATACCTTGCCCGGCGTGTGGCTGAAAACGTCCCAAATGGACAAGCCGCGCCCGTCTAGATTTGTCGCGCCCTCGATCTGGGCCGAAGCGGTCGCCACGCCCCATGCAAAGGTATCTGGAAAGGTCATGCTTGGTCTCCCTGTTTCGGTTGCGGCGTGGTTGCGGCGGGAATTGCGGTTCAGTCGTGTTGCGTCTCTTTTGCGCGCAGTTGGTCTTCGAGGATTTCGACGACCTTGCGGAATTTGTCTTGGTTCGTTTCGGCTATTTCCATCAACGTTTTGTGGGCGTCGAGGATGAGACGGGCGAGTTCTTTGGCGCGGTCCGCTCGATCCGGGACGGTTTCGAAAGCGGATTTTGGGTCGTGCGGGTCGCGCAGGATCAGGAAAACGCGATCGAAGGCCACGCTCTCGAGGACTGCGTTGATGTCGTCGTTTGTCGAGATGATGGTGGCCTGGCGGCCTAGGTTTTCCTGCGAGAATTTCGCGACGCGGGCGAGCAGGCCGAGGTTGGTGCTGTCGATGCTTTCGGTTTGGGTGAGATCGATCAGTATGTTGTCGAAATTTTTCTTTGCGAAAAGCTCGTCGAGGAACGCGTCCAACGAAGCGCTGACGCGGTAGGACGAACCCATCGTGTACCGGATTTGGCCCACGAATTTCAGCACGACAAGCCTCTCGTGCTGGGTGTAATACACTTCCCCATTATCCATTTTCAGGCGCCTTTCTAACCAGCATCAGGGTTACGTCGTCCCCGGGCGATTCCAGCGTGTCCAGTCCCATGGCGTCCACGATGGAGCGCAAGGTCGTTTCGGGTCCGCCCGCCAGCGAAAGCAAAAAATCTTTTTTCTCTTGTAGACGCTCGTGGGGCAGTATTTCAAGCACTCCGTCCGAGCACAAGAGCATGAAAAATGCGTCGGGCACATCGAAGGTCTTGGTGTTGTACGATGCGTTCGCGAACAGACCCACCGGCAGGTTTTTGTCTTCCAGGAACTGCGGGCGCGTTCCGTCAAACGCCACGGGCGGGGGAAACTGGCCTCCGTTGCTGAAGGTCATGGTGTGGCGATCGAGATCGAAAACGGCATACAGCATCGTTAAATACTTGCCGAAATCCCGCTGGATGATGTCGTCGTTGATGGTTTTCAGCACAAGGTTGGGATGCAAGACCGTGTCGTTTTCCGCGCGGCGGTATTGGTCGATCAGGTGGTTCATCGTGCTTTTGAGCAGCACCGTCACGAAGGCCGAGGAAGCGCCGTGACCGGAGACGTCGGCGATGTAGAAGCCGATGTTGTGCGCATCGATGGGGAAATAGTCCACAAAATCGCCGCTGAGATACGCCGACGTTTTCAGGTAGTGAGCGAACTGGAATCCGCCCAGAACGGCGTCCTGGGGGGGCAGCAATTGAAATTGAATGCGGCGCGCGGCGTTTTCGTCTTCCTGGAGTTGCCGCAGGCTTTCCGCGAGGCGTTTGTTGGTGGCTTCGAGGTGCTCGCGGTACTTGCGGTTTTCGCGCACCAGGCGCGCGCGTTCGAGCGCTTTCCGGATGGAGTGTTCGAGCACCGCCATGTCTTGGATTGGCTTCATGACATAGTCCCATGCGCCGAGTTGGAGCGACGCCACGGCGTCGTTCATGTCGCCCGTGCCCGAGACGATGATCACCGGCGTCTCGGGGGCTTCGCGCGCGATGGTTTCGAGCACGCGCAGTCCGTCCACGCCCGGCATGCGCAGGTCTGAGAGCACGAGGTCGGGGCGTTTTTCGCGGAAGGCGTCCAAGCCTGCTTGGCCATTGCTTGCTTCGAGCACGGCAAACCCGCTGTCTTCCAGGTAGCCGACGATGCTGCGCCGCACGGTGGCTTCGTCCTCGATGCTGAGTATCAGGGGGGTGTTGTCCAAACTCATCCTGGCGTCACCCGTGTTCTTTCATCAGTTCGCGGACTGCGGCCGCCAAGGGCTCCATGTCCGCCAGCGGTTTTCGGAAGACTCGGGCCGGCGTGACGCCGAGTGCGGCGAATTCATCGGGCGGCCGGTATCCTGCGGTGCCGGTATGCACGACGAAGCGCAGGCCGGAGCAGGCCGCATGCAGGGCGCGGATTGCCTCGTTGCCGTTCATGCCGGGCAGGCGCATGTCCATCACGCAGACGTCGAATTTCAATCCGCTGCGGACCAACTCCAGCGCGTGTTCCGCGGAGGAAAGGGCGTGCACGCACATGTCCTCGTCTTCGAGATAGGCGGCAAGGTTCGTGCGAACCGATGGTTCGTCGTCCACTATCAACACGTGAACGGCCACTCAGGGGGTCTCCATGTCCCACGGAATGCGGAGGATGAACCGGGCTCCGGCGCCCGGCGAGGATTCGGCCGTCATGGTTCCGCGGTGCTGTTTGGTGATGATGAAGTACGACACGGACAGGCCCAGTCCCGTGCCGACGCCCACTTCTTTGGTCGTGAAAAAGGGTTCGAAAATGCGGCGGCGGATGGCGTCGTCCATGCCGGGGCCGTTGTCGATGATTTCGATCCGTGCGTGGTGCGGCTCGCGTTCGAGGCGGATGGTCAGCACCGGCTCTTTTCCGCTGGCGTTTTGAGCCATGGAATGGGCGGCGTTTTTGATGAGATTCAGCAGAACTTGCTCGATTTTGGTTTTTTCGCAGCGCACCGGCGGCAGGTTTTCTTCGAATTCTCGCACGATGATCGTTTGCCGGAAATCGTAATGTTTTTTCAGATCATAGTCGTTCGCAGCCAGGCGCAAGGCCGTATCCACCATGTCCGGAAGCTTCACCGGCGCAAAGTGCGACTCGCTTCGGCGGCTGAAGGCCAACATGTCCGCGACGATCTTGGCAGCGCGGGCGCCGTCGGCGCGAATGCCTTCGATGAATTCGAAGACGCCCCGTTCGGTCATGTATTGATGCAGCGTTTCGAGGCGGACCCCCAATTGCTCGGCGGTCTGTTGGTTCTTGGGCAGATCGGGCGAGAGACGGCGCACGATGTTTTGGCATGCCTGAAGGATGCCGCCCAGTGGGTTGTTGATCTCGTGGGCCATGCCCGCGGCCAGACCGCCCACGGACATCATTTTCTCGGTTTGCACCATGGTTTCTTCGATTTTCACGCGCGCGGTGATGTCGTCCAGGCGGATGACCGCTCCTTGCTCGCCTGTCGCGTCGAGGGGGTAGACGATAAGGTCGTAGTACAGCGTGTCTCCGTCGGATCCTCGCCAGGCAATGCGTTCCGAGATGATGGGCGCGGCGTTGGCCAACGCCTGCCACACGCGCCCGGCGTCCTCGCCCAAATAGGGGAAGGCCACGTCAAAGGGCAGGCCTGTCGCCTCCTCCGAAGTCAGACAGCCGACTTGCGCCGCTTTTTGGTTCCAGTGGGTCACCTGCCCCTGCTTGTCGACGCCGATCAGAACCGACGGCATCGAATCGATGATGTTTTGCAGGCGGATTTGCATGCGGCGGGTTTGTTCTTCGGCGCGCATGCGGTCGCGCGCTTCGATGGCGAGGGCGACGTTCGAGGCAATGGCGCGCGCGAAATGTTGTTCGTCGCGTTCCCATGGCCGCGTCATGCCCACGCGCTCGTGAAACACCACGCCGGCGATATCGCCGCCCGTGCGGACCGAGGCGTGCAGCAACGATGCGACGCCGCCCGGTTGCAGGTATTCGTCCGTGAGTTCCCAGGTGCGGCTGTCGGACATCGCGTTTTCCACCGCCATGACCGGTTCCGCTTCAATCGCCCGGAAGTAGTTCGGCCAGTCTGTGACGGGAAACTCTTGTCCTGCGGCATGCAACCCTGTTGCGGCGTCGTAGCAGTCGGCGCAGCGCAACGTGTCGCACGTTTCGTTGAACAGCCAGATGCTGGCGCGATCGACCCCCAAGGTTTCGGCGGCGGCCTTGGCGATTTCGCGTAGCGCCGCGTCGATGTCGCCGTGTTCCATCGTCTTGCTTTTGGCGAGTTTGATGAGCGCTTCGTTTTGTCGGCTGGCGCGTTCGTGGAGTTCGAGTTGTTCCTCCATCTCGCCGATGCGCGCTTCGTATTGGGCCTGAATCTGCTCCCACGAGTCCGCCACGATGTCGATGACGAGGGTCGCGGGTTTTTCGGAGAGGATGAGGTCTCGGTTGATGGCGTATACTTCGAATACGTACTTGCCGGGGGTCAGGTCCACGTAGCGCACCTGATCGTCCCAGGTGTCGTACCACACATCGTCGAATCCCGCCAACCGGTACGAGTAGCGCATGCGCTCGGTGCCCATGCTGAGGCCGCGGTATGAAATCGTGAGGAATTGCGCTTTCAGCGTCGACAGCGTGACGGCCGACGGCTCGGGGTAGACGGCGTCCGCCGTCATTTCGCGAATGGCGATGCGCGGCGGCAGGGTCGCCGTGGGGCGGTATCGCACCACGCCCCGGTAGGTGCCGATCAGCATGCCGCCGTCCGGCTGCGGCACCAGCGCCGTGATGCTATTCGACGGAAGTCCGTCGCGCGCCGTTAGAAATTGGAAGTGCTTGCCGTCGGTCCGGCAAATGCCGCCGTTGACTGTGCCGAACCACAGTTTTCCCGAGGCGTCCATCGCGGATTGTTGGTGATGGAAGTGGCGAAATCCTTCTTCCGTGCTGAAGGTTTCGAAGCGTTCTCCGTCGAACTTGGCGAGTCCGTATTGCGTGCCGATCCAGAGGTTCTGGCGTTCGTCTTCGATGATGGACTGAACATTGGGGTTGGGCAGCCCATGGGTTTCCGTGTAGGTGATCATTTGCTTGCCGTCATAGCAGGACAATCCCGGGCCTTCGTAGCCGCCCAGCCAGATGCGCCCGCGGCTGTCTTCGTACAGGCGGAAGACCACGGCGTGCAGGGTTGGAATGGGCTCGAAGGTTTCGCCGTTGAAACGGCACAGGCAACCCGGCCTTGCCGTGCCCGCCCAGATGGTTCCGTCGCGGGTTTTCAGCAGGCTCATGATGTGCATGCTGCCCAGGCCTTGGCGCGGCGTGAACTGCGTTCCTTGGCCGTTCCAGAGGTCGTCCGCCGAGTCGAAACGATACAATCCATCGCCAAACGTGGCGAGCCAAATTCGTCCTTCGTTGTCTTCGGTGAGCGCGAACACTTGAGCCGGAAACGCGCGCGATCGCCACACGACGGCGTCCAGGCAATACAGGTCGTATTCGTCGCCGAACCAAATGCGGCTTGCTGTATCCTGAACCATCACTTCCGATACGGGTTTTTCCGAGACCTCTTCCAAGGTCCAGGGATCGAAGCATGACAGGCCTGCCAGGCTGTGCGACGCCCAGATGTGGCCTTCCCGGTCCTCGATGACGCCGCTGACGTGGCTTGCCAACAGGCCGTCCTGGGCTCCGTATGTCGTGAAAACTTTGCCGTCGAAACAGGTGATGCCGCCGCCGACCGTGGCGAACCACATGTGGCCGTCATGGTCTTGGCAGATGCCGCGCACCGAGTCCTGGGGAAGTCCGTCCCGTCGCGTGTAGGTGACGAACGAGGATCCGTCGAAGCAGGCGACGCCGTTTCCGCGCGTGCCGATCCAAAGGTTTCCAGAACGGTCCATGTGCAGAAAGAAGATATCGGTTCCCGGAAGCCCTTGTTCGGGGCCGTACCGCGTGAATGCGCGTCCATCGAAACGGCACAGGCCTTTGCCGAACGTGCCGATCCAGATGGCGCCGTCTTGGTCGCACACGATGGATCGCGTCATGTTCGAGGCGAGTCCCTGCTCGATAGTGTGCCTTGTGACGGCGCCGTTGTCGATACAGCCGATGCCGCCGCCCAGCGCCGCGAACCATATCCGGCCTTTCGTGTCCTCGCACAGCGACCAGATGTCGTACCGGGGCAAGCCTTCATCGGGGCCGAGGGCGTGGAATTGGCCGTTTTCGAGGTAGGAGATGCCACCCGTGCCGGCGCCCGCCCACAGGCGTCCGTGGCGGTCTTCGCACAGGCAATGAATGGTGTCGTTGGCAAGGCCATGGCGGACGGTGAAGGTCGTGAACGACTCCCCATCGAAACGGCACAGGCCCACCCCCGTGCCCAGCCAGAGGTAGCCTTCCCGGTCTTGGAGCAGGCAACTGCATCCTGCGGCCAGACCGTCCGTGACATCGTACGTGCGCCACGTTCCCACGCGACGTCTGGAAGCCCCCCCTGTTTCGCGGAGGCCTCGATCGTGTTCTTGCATCGTCACTCCCGTTTCACGATCCCAACGCCCTTGTCGAACCCGCACGTCGCGAGGACCATTGCCGCGTTTTTCGGGTTGCATGAACACAGGCGCGCCCCCACGATATCTAGGACAGAGCCGGGTAATCAAGTTCCAGGCGGGGCATGGCGTCCGTGGATGCGGGGAGAGTGGAGGCGTCGAGCGATATTTCGAGGAAGAGGCCGTCAGGGAGTTTGCTGGGATGCTGCGCTTCGGTATACTTACAGACGTTGTGTGCCCGAAAAACGAGAAGCATTTGCCGCTACCATAAGGGGTCCCATGGACGTTGACGCGCCTCACGTTTCTCCGACCGGCGATCCGTGTGATCGGCAAGCGCTGGAATGGGTCCGGACATGGCCGCATTGGCCCGAATTGCATGACATCGTGTGGCGTCATGGCGTGAACCTCGCCGAAGCGGATGAGTACCTTCTGTTTGCCGCTGTGCTGGAGTCTCTCGTGGCGCATCGGGAGGAGGCTGCTCCGTGACGGCGGCGCTGTTGGCGGACATCGGCGCGGATACGGAGGTTCTGGCCGAGGCGTTGTTGGAATGCGAAGATATCTGCCTCGTGGTGGTCGATCGCGGCGTCCACGACCGCTTGTCGGCGCGGGGCGTTCCCCACGAGATGGCCGGGGGGGGCGGCGGCATCCACGATCGCATTGTCCGGCTTGCCCAGCGATATGACATTCGGGCTGCGGCGATATCCGAGGAAGGCGACCCCGCCCGATTGACGGCGACGCTCTTACGGATGCTGGGCGTGTCGGCATTTTATCCGTCTGATTTTCGCGGCGCTGGTTCCTCGTGGGCGCGCGCGATGGTCCGCCGACTGCGGGAGAGTATGTCGCCCGGCTCGGCAGTTCCATGCTTTTCATGGGGGACGTTCGCGCTGCCGCGTCTTTTGCCGCTCCTTTCTCCGTCGGTCAAGCGGTTATTGCTGGTAGGCGGCGCTGATCCGGATGCGTCGTCCGCCGACGAAGCGTTGCTTGCCGCCGGGCGCGAAGTCTTCCGCTGCTCTGCTGTGGAGGAAGCTCCTGGAAATGGATACGACGCCGTTGTGTTTCTCGCGCCGTTCTCTCATGACGCTCAGGCCGAAAAGCGGCTTGGCGCCGCGCGCAGCATGATATCGCCGGAAGGATCGATCGTCGCGGCGTGTCGCAACGGTGAAGCGATGGAAGTCGCCGAAGCGTTCTACACGGGGCTTTGGATGCCCCCCCGGCCTGGCGGCATGATGGCGACGCCGTTGGACGGCTACTCGCGTCTGGGAGTGGATATTTTGCTTTCTCGGGCAGGTTTGGAAAGGGATCGCATCGAAACGATTTCTTTTCCCGGCATGCCGCATTGGGGATGGGCCGTTTCCGCGAAACGTCGGCCCGAACGCCTCGGGAACTACGGGCGGACGCAGCAACGCAAGCGAGAAATCGCCGAGGAAGCCAACCGGATGGGCGAGGCCCTTTTTGCGGCCGGCGACGCGATGGGGGCCGTCAAGACGTTTGTTTTTGCCGTTCGCACGTGGGACCGGAATGCCGTGTACCTCAACAATCTCGCGACGGCGCTTCATGCGCTGGGGCGTTTTGAGGATGCATGGGATCGTCTGTTGGAAGGCCTGCATTTGGATCCGGAGAACGCCGCGCTCCGGGCGAATTTGGCGGACCTTGCCGTCTTGTTGCGCCGGGAGAAGGAAGCCCGCCGTCTGTTGGCGTTATTTCCGATCGCGTAGATTCAGGGCGTTTGCAAGCATTTTGGGGCAGTTCCCTGCGCGCTGGATATGGCGTTTTCGTTCTTTTGCGCGCTATCGTTTGGGCAAGGCCGTCTTTCGGCGCTGCATCGTGGACGCGGCGAACCCGACGCATCCCAGCGCCGCGGCGATAGGCCACGCCGGCAACGGCAGGGAGATCGATTCGTCAATGACGATGGGCGCGCTGGGGGAGCCGCCCCCGTTGTCAACCCCATACCCGCCGAGTGGAACGCCATAGATGTCGACAATGGAGTCGTCGTCGGCGACGCTGAGAGAAATGGTTCCGTTTCCGCTTCCGCGGTGGATCGATACCACGTAATGGGCGCCGGACCCTTCGACCCGGACAATCGAACAGCCGGTCACGGCTCCGGAAACGGCCACGTTGAAATCGTCGATGTCCACGCCGGTGACGGGGCGGGAGAATGCCACGGCAAATGATACGACGTCCCCCGACGTGGCAGGCAGGCCCATGGGAGCCGTTTCTACGACCTCGGGGCAGTCCGTCAACCATGCTGCATAACATTGCTGGACGCAATTTTCGGCGAGGCGCTCGTATCCTTCTATGGACAAGTGGATGGGGTCCGACAGGGCTTCGGGCGGCGACGTGTAGGCTATGTCGCCTCCGGGAAATGGCGCGTAGGCGGGCGCGCCGCCCGGAAAAGGCGTTTGTCCCGCTTGGTAAACGCCCGGATATCCGAAGCGGTGCTGCATGAGTCCCAGATTGTGAATATACGAGCAGTCGTCGATGGACTGTGTCATGGCCAGGACTCGTTGGCTGAAGTCGACGATTTTCTGGTTGGTTTCCTGCGCCGTGAGGTTGGGAAGCGGACGATCGATATAGTCGTAGCCGCACACCGCGACCCGGGCGTTGGGGCGTATCGACTTGATATGCAAGATCACGGTGCGAAGGTAGCCGGTGACTTCGTCGAACAGCGCCGCCTGTTCGGCGGGCGTCATGGTTCCGGTCAGTCTTCCTAGGATATCGTTGCCGCCAAGGCTGATATGCACGATGTCCACGGTTGGGTATGTGTTGAGCGCCAAGGTGATGCGATCGCAGCCGCCCGTGCCGAAGATCGGCCAGTTCAGGGCGAATTGACGCGCTGTTGTGCCGCCGATGGCGGTCTCGGCTCCTACTACGCCGCACTGGCTCAGGCCCGCATCGGCCAAGGGATGGGCGAACGATCCGACGCCCAGCATGATGGCGGCCCAGCTGTCTCCGACCAGGAGAATGCGGTTGACTGCCGCAGAAGCGTTGCATGTCAGTCCGATAGCCACGATGGCGCATGCCACGCTCCACTTTCTCCGAGACATGATGATCTTCTCCTTGGTTATGCGTGCGGTTTTGGGTTCGATCTTGAAGTCTATTGTAGCAGAACCGCGAAGGTTTGCGAAGGACGCGATGCAGGGGCGCAGGGGGGCTGTCGCGAAGTTGTCCGCCCGGTCCGCTTCCTGGGGATCGTTTACGGATCGACGATGGGCGGAAGGTAGCGTCCTGGAGCGATGATGCCGTGCGGATCGAGGGCGCGCTTGATGTCCGCCGCAATTTCCCAAAAGACATCGCCGCGGGCATGAAGCTTGGGCATGCCGCGCAGGCCGGTCCGGTAGGGGACGTAGCCTTCGCGGAGGAGGGCCGCCATGGCCTGATCGTAACACGTCACGGCGCGTTGGGTTTCCTTCGGGTCGGTTTTGTCGAAGGCGATGTTGAAGATGCCGATCATGGCGCGCTCATTGAGCAGTGTAAACGTGGCGAGCGCATCGAAGCCGTGTTCCGTCAGGATGGGCGCGAGTAGATCGGTGACGGCGCGTGCGTCACGGCCGGTCATCGGCACGACCGGAGACATCCAGAACAAACCGCAAGCGGGATCGATCGCGCCGGGATCGCGCGTTTCGTCTGGCTGGCGCAGGCGCCATTCGGCTCCGAGCAGCGGGACGTCGGTGGGGACGCCGCGCAGCAAATCGTAATTGGGTTTGACGGCGGCAAGCTGTTCGGAAAGGCGCTTGCCGAAGGGGGTCCATGATAGGCATGACGCGGCGATGGAGCCCAGCGCGAGCAGGGCGTCGTTGACGAAGACGATGCGTCCCAAGCCGCGTACGGCCCGACGCAGGGCCCGTTT
>ERZ795030.3409-NODE-3409-length-16974-cov-8.266328_pt1 | contig 16974 bp, 17 predicted proteins | sample MGYA00375122_ERZ795030 | MGnify/ENA primary metagenome ERZ795030 (study PRJEB30165, sample SAMN05720146) | activated sludge metagenome | isolation source: anaerobic digester from wastewater treatment plant | place: Japan | collected 2015-04-20 ... | reverse complement strand
CCTGGGCTTTATCGAGCTTGGAGCCCGCTTCGCTTCCATAGATGACGATGTCGGTTAACTTCGAAACCGCGCCGGCGACTTTCGCCCCGAGGTTTTCCAAGATTGCCGTCGCTTCCTTGCGGCCATATCTGGTCATCGTACCTGTCAAGACAATAGTCATACCATAAAAGGGCGAGGCTTTATCAATGACATCCTGGCCAAGATACTGGAAGTTTAATCCGCTTGCCCGCAAATCAGCGATTAACGCCAAGTAGTGTTCATTATGGAAATAATCATAGATTGATTGGGCGACGACCGGTCCGACATCGTCCACCAGTAACAAATCATCAATCGCCAAAGATGCAAAGTTATCTAAGGAGTTAAATCGCCTGGCGAGGACTTTAGCCATCTTCGCGCCGACTTCTTTGATACCGAGGCCAAACAATAATTTTTCTAAAGAGTTCTGCTTGGACTTTTCAATCGCCGCGAGCAGGTTGTCAATCGACTTATCACTCCAGCCGTCAATTTCGACAATTTCCGCGCGGTGAGAGGCGAGGCGGTATATATCGGGGATGGACAGGATAAACTTCTGATTAAAGAACTGCTCCACCACTTTCTCGCCCATGCCGTCGATATCCATCGCATCGCGGGAGGCGAAATGAATAATACCTTCGATTTGTTTCGCCGGGCAATGGGGGTTGCGGCAGAAGTGCATGGCTTCGACTTTTTCAAGTTTAGAAGCGCATACCGGACAGTTTTCAATCATGACAAAATCACGTACTTTGTCATCGCGTCTTTCGATGATGGGTCTTACGACTTCGGGAATGACATCGCCGGCTTTTCTAAGAGTTACGAAATCACCGATTTTAAGCTTCTTATCATAAATAAAATCTTCGTTGTGGAGCGTCGCTCTCTGGACGAGGGAACCGGCGACGCGGACCGGCTCTAAGACGGCGTTAGGCGTAATCTTTCCGGTTCTTCCGACGGTAAAGATAATGTCCACTAATCGCGTCGTCACTTCTTCGGGCGGAAATTTATAGGCCATGGCCCAACGGGGCGTCTTTGCGGTATAGCCAAGCTCGCCGTAATAATCCAAATTATCGACTTTAATAACTATCCCGTCGATATCATACGTCAGCGAATTGCGCTTGCTGTGATACTCGTTAATATAAGCTATTACTTCATCGATATTTTGGCAAAGCCGGCGTTCTTTGTTGGTTTTAAAGCCGAGCTTTTCTAAATACAAAAGGGCATCGCTATGCTTTTTAATCTTGAAGTCACCGGCGTTAACAAAGTAATACCAGTAGGCATCTAACTTACGCGAGGCGGCAATTTTCGAATCGAGCTGGCGAATCGAACCAGCCGCGGCATTGCGGGCATTCGCAAGCAGTGGCTCGCCCTTTTCTTCGCGTATTTTGTTCAGCTCATTCAGCGAGGCTTTTGGCATGAACACTTCGCCGCGAATTTCGAGGTTGCCCGGTTCCGGAATTTGCACGGGAATCGATTTGATCGTGATGATGTTATGGGTGACGTTTTCACCAACTGTGCCATCACCCCTAGTTACAGCGTAATTAAGCCGGCCGTTTTGGTAATCAAGCGAGATAGCTAAGCCATCAATCTTCATCTCGCACATGTAAGTGACAGAAGCAAGTCCTAAAGCTTCTTTAACCTTGCGGTCAAAGTCGCGGACATCTTGCTCATTAAAAGCATTTGCTAAGGAAAGCATACTCCGCTTATGAGTAATCTTTTCAAATTCCGACAAAACCTTGCCCCCAACTCTTTGAGTTGGCGAAAAGGGCGATTTGAGTTCGGGATATTTTTCTTCCAGCAGTATCAGCTCGTTTATTAAACGATCATACTCGGCATCGCTCACGCTCGGATTATCTAGAACATAATATTCGTGATTATATTGCTCCAATAGTTTAGTGAGCTCATTGACTCTATCTTTATCACTCATGCGCGGGCCGCTCCTTTTTTCGACAGCATAAAATGCTTGGCGAGAATCGATTTCTTGCCGTGTTCATAGAAGTTGATTTCGATGATGGTGTCATCGATGACCTTCGTCACGACGCCTTCGCCAAACTTCTGATGGATGGCGACATCGCCGACGACCCAGTGGTCGACAAAATTATCCTCGGGGGGGTTGTTAGCGAAGGAGGTGTTATTAACGACTTCAATGACGTCATCATAAACATCATCAATATCAAAGACATCGCGTCTCTGATAACGGTTGTAGCCTTTATCGCGGGGCAGTTCAAGGCCGGCTTCTTTATAAAAGCGCGACGGAATCGGATCGGAACTCAATACAAACGAGTAAGAGCGGTTACATGATGCGAATAGTTTCTTCTTGGCTCTCGTAAAGGCCACATAGCAGAGTCTTCGTTCCTCTTCGAGGCCTTTATAGCCCTCTTCTTCAAGTGAACGGTTGCTGGGAAAGACGCCTTCGTTAAGGCCGATGACAAAGACGTAGTCAAATTCGAGGCCTTTGGCGACGTGAATGGTCATCATCGAAACATAGTTTCCTTCGTTGATATCATCTTGCGAAGTCGCAAGCGTCGCGTATTCAAGATATTCTTCAAAGGGGGCATCGGGGTTTTTCTTGGCGAAGTTAAAGATGTCGTCAAATAACATCTTGACGTTATCGAGGCGGTCATCGCCATCGTCATCTTTGGAAAGATAATCATAATATCCCAACTCGACGACAAGCTGATTTAATAGACTTGGATAAGCTTCGAGTTTTTCATCGAGTTTCTTGCGCGTGGCCTCCAGCGAGTTAACCATCGATGATAAGGAGACGATGGCTTTTGTCTTTAACTCGGAGTCGTATTTTTCGATGTCGCGAATATAGTTATAAAGCGATAAGTCATTTCTTCTTGCCTCTACCTTTAGAGTCGCAAGCGAGGTATCGCCGATGCCTCTTCGCGGGACGTTGATGACGCGCTCAAAACTGATATCGTCGCGGGGATTATAAAGGAGGCGGAAATAGGCGATGACATCCTTAACTTCCATGCGCTGAAAGAACTTTGTGCCACCGAAAATTTGAAATGGTATTTTATTTCTTTCGAGCTCCTTTTCAAAAGGCAGGGTGATATAGCTCGAACGGTATAAAATGGCAACTTGGCCGTAATTAAAATCAATCTTCGTCTTCTTGAGCTTTTCGATTTCTCTGACGACCCAGGAAGCTTCGGTGTCTTTGGAAAAAGACATCTCCGTCTCGACTTTTTCGCCGAGGTTATTTTTCGTATATAAGTCTTTAGGAACTCTTTTTTTGTTGTGGCTGATCAAACGGTTCGCGGTGTCGAGGATGACCTGGGTCGAACGATAGTTGCGATCGAGGATAATCGTCTCGGCGAGGGGGAAGTCTTTATTAAAGTTTAAAATAATATTTTGATTCGCTCCCCGCCACGTATAGATCGTCTGATCGGGATCGCCGACGACATAGAGGGAGGTTTCCGGTCGCATAAATAATTTAACGAGTTTATATTGGACGTCATTTGTGTCCTGGAACTCATCGATTAAGATGTGGAGAAAGCGATTCGCCCACTTCGAGCGAATATTAGGAAAGCGTTCCATGATTTCGATGGTGCGAAGTAAGAGGTCATCAAAATCAAGAGCCATCTGCTGCGTCTTTCTCTGCTCATAGAGATGAAACATCTTCAAGCATTCTTTTTGTTCGGGATAGGCGTTGTCGGGCAAGATGATATCTTCCGGATAACGGCCTTCGGTCTTGTGTCCGCCGATAAAAGAAAAGGCTTTTTTAACGATGGGGTCGCGCTTTTGATATTCGAGTTCCACCGCGACATTCTTCAATAGTTTTTCCTGATCATCCTCATCAAAGATGGTAAAGCTGCTCGGAAAGCCGAGAATGCCGATTTCGCTTCTTAAAAAGCGCGCGCAGAAACTATGGAAAGTCGATAGGCGGAGGTGAGCCTGGGCGTGCGGAACGAGTTTAATAGCGCGGTCTTTCATCTCGCCCGCGGCTTTATTAGTAAAGGCAAAAGCCAGGATGTTTTCGGGATAGACGCCCATCTCGCCGATTAGATAGGCAATACGATAAGTTAAAACGCGCGTCTTACCGCTGCCCGCTCCGGCGACGATGCGGACAAATTGCGCTTTAGTCGCGACGGCAACATATTGTCTTTCATTGAGAAGATTTTGATATTCGTTCATACTAAAAGGGATATTTACCTATGGTAATATCTTATCACGTTTAGCGGCTTGCTCTCAATGTAAAGTAAGAGTTTATCTATAGAAAGATAATTAGATATTTGTCTAAAGACAAAAATCAAGTTTGTACTTATTTTTACTGCATTATATTGACCTGATTTGATGCCGTATTTTTTCTAGATGAGCAGTATTTCTTGAATGGCGTTCGCACCGGCGATGTTTGCGATTACGACTCCGCTTTCAATTTCAACTAAACTCGGATAGCCAAGAATCCATAGTTGCTCAATTGAAGTCGCGCCTATCGTTAAATGTGTGTCTTTTGAGGTTACTACTTCATTGTTAGCTTCGACAAAAAACATAGGTATCTCACCGCATACAGAATAGTTAATGACCAAATCTTTAATGCTTTGGCAATGCCCGCAGTAAGGAGAATAAAAATACACATAATAGTGATGTACTTCAATAGCAAAAACATCTTGCCAAGCTATTTTTTTATTATCGATGTCCGCATAGTCATAGGTGCCTAATTTGTTATATGTCTTATCAGCAGAACAAAAACGACAATCTGAAGTCAATGCTAAAGAAGCAATGACGAAAAAAATGGTGGCGATAGATTGATTCATTAATAATGTATAAGCCTTATCTTCGAAAAGAAAACGAATTAATTGAAGCAGAAAGATATTTTTATGCTTACACAAATTCAAAATTTTTTTGAGTTGGTGGATATCAGGACAAAGAAAGATCAACTTTGCCAAGCAGAAAATCAACAATGTTTAGATGAGTGATTCCTTTTTGAGAAAGATCTATTTGGTCGAGAGAGAGGACAAATTTTGGCGATGCGTCTTTAATTGGCGAAAAGGCTCCAAATTCTCTTTCGATAGTTGCTCGATCAAGCAAGTAATAAGCGACCTGAATAAAACACTTTTTGCCATTCTTGATCGCCACAAAATCAACTTCGCCTTTATATGTTTTTCCGGTAAAAACATCATATCCTCTAACGATCAACTCATTATAGACAATATTTTCCAGAAAGAAGGCGTCTCCGAAGTTAATCAAATTGGTGTTTATGGTCCTCAGTCCTAAATCGACTGCGTATTGTTTCTCAATTGTTTTTAGCACCTCTTTGCCATTGATATTAAAGCGTTTGACTCGGGAGATAAAATAGGCTTTTTCCATCTTATCCAAGTAGGCGTAAATTGTCTTTTTTTCAATGCCGATCATATTGCGGTCATCAACTGTATTCATATAATCGGCAATCTTTGCTGCCGAAAATTCTTTGCCGGCATTAGCGAGAACATATGAACACACGGACTTGAACTTATGCTCGATAATTTCTGTATTTCGAATGAGGATGTCTTTCGAAATAATGCCGTTATAAATGCTATCTAAATACTGTTTAACGGCGCTTTCGTTAACCAAGTTAAACCTTTGAGGAAAACCACCCCATTTTAAATAGTCAAAAAAGAAATCAGCTTTGACCTCTTTACCAAGCAATTTCCAATAATCGAGAGCTTCTTTATATGTGAAAGGGAAGATTTTAAATTCGACCGTCCGCCCGACAAGTAAAGTTGCGAGTTCGCCAGATAAGAGTTTTGAATTACTCCCAGTGACAAAAATTGAGCAATTTTTCGTTGCTTTAAAGGATGCGATGGCCTTTTCAAAATTCTTAACATGCTGAATTTCGTCAAAAAAGAGATAATATCTCCGGTTGTCTATTATTTTAGATTTAACATATTCATTGAGCTTATTTGCGGTATTTAGGTACTGAAAATCCAAATCCTCAAAATTAATGAAAACGATATGGGTTTCATGTATGCCTCGTTCTTTTAACTCATCGATAATCTGCTCGAGAATCTTGGATTTTCCGGCTCGGCGAATTCCGGTTAAAACCTTAATTAAGTCGGCATCGTAGTATTCTCTAATATGTGAAAGATACAATTCTCTTTTGATAAACATCGGTTTCTCCCACCATCAATTTAACACAATATTTCATTTTTGTGTATTGTTAGTTACACGAATTCGAATTTTTTTTAAGTTTGTGTAACCAAAAACGAATTTTATGCCTTTTACTCGCGCCTAACAAAATGAAGAATTCACCGAAACAGCAGTGCGAAACGACCGCAATTATTTATTTCGCGTGTGTTAAAATGAAAACATGAGTTTATTAACTAAGCGTGAGACGCTCGTGCAAAACATCACCTACATGGCCATCATGGCGGCGATCAATGCCGTCTTTTCCTTGCTCGCCGCCCTCGTCTCGGCCTTATCCATCTTCTTAATGATTGTTCTGCCCCTTAGTTCGGCGATCGTCTTTTTATTTTGCAAACACAAATACTTTCCGATCTACGCCGTCGCAACAATTCTCATCTGCTTGCTGGTCACCATCTTCGATATGTCGTTTACCATCTTCTATGTCATCCCTTCGATTCTGACCGGTTATCTCTTTGGACTATTTATCAAATATAAATTGCACGCGGTTTGGATTATCCTGATTACGAGCATCGCCCAGGGATTATTTACGGCCTTGAGCATCCCCTTAATCCAATGGATTTTTGATGTCAATATCATCGACACCTTTAAAGGTTTGCTCCAAGTCACCGCTTCCGTCAATATCGATATCATCGTGCCGAGTTTCTTATTTTATCTGGCGTTGACGCAGATGGTTTTTTCCTACATCGTCATTCAGTCGGAAATCAATAAATTCGGCTACGAAATAAGTGACCAACCAATAAATACAACGACGTATTCGCTGATTCTTTTCGGCGTGATCATAGCCATCATACCGTTTATTTTTCTTCTTCCGAGCGGCGCTTATCTCCTGTTATCAATCAGCCTCTACTTCATGTTTTTTATCGTCTTCACGCATATCCTGCAAAAACAATATAAAGTTCTCATCGCCTTTGGCATTTCTCTCCTCGCTTTTATGTTCCTTTTTGCCTTTCTTTATCCGATCGTTCCCACACCGTTTGGCCTTCTCTTGGTTGGCATTCTTCCGGCTCTTATCGCCCTTATTTCTTTGCTGAACAATGTATTGTTTATGCGCCGATCAAAAGATAAAATGATAAGCACAGGAAAGGAGACAAAAGAATGATTAAATTCCTTCAGATCTTTGGTCAGGGCATTCTCTACGTCGTCCTTTCTCCGTTTTTTCTCGTCATCCTCGCCTTCTATGTCGTCTATACGGCATTAGTGATGATTTTCATGTTCTTAAAGATGATTATCTTGTTCTTCGCCGGCAAGAGCGTCTTCGCCGATTTACCCGAAGACATCGAAGCCGAACAGATGAAAAATAAATTACGAGACGAGAAGCTGGCCAAAGAAAATCCTCAGACCCCTCCCCTTCCTTATCCGTATCCGCCTTATGGCTATCCCGGTTATCCTTATCCCCCGATGCCGGGCCAGGTCATCAATCAACCCGATGTCAAAGAAATCGACGCCAAACCGATCGACGTCGAAGAAGAAAAGAAGGACGAGCAATGATTCCGTTTTTAATCACTATCAGCGAAAACGAAAAACGGATGCTCCTTGTTTTACTAGCGGCCGTCATCCTCGTTTTTGTTTTAATCGGTCTCCTTGGCCTACTCGTCAAGCGCATCATGTCTTCGCAAGCCAAGCGCGCGGATACATTTATGTATGATTTGGTCTATACCAAGGCGATTAAAAATCCCCGGCACTTTCGCCGCGTGGGCTTTAAAAAGAACCACCGCCTCCTCTTTCAGCAAAGCTGGATTCCTTTCTTAATCCTTTTAGTCGCGGCGGCTTTTCTTTTAATTTACATGGCCATCGCCAATCACTGGAATCTCAATGTCTTTGATTATTACGGCACGGACGGAACGGATGGCGAAGGTTTTACGACTCTATTCTTTATCTTTGATTTTGCGAACGCTCCGAAATCGACTTTCTTCGGCATGCAAATCGTCTCCGACTGGCCGCCGCTTCTCTCCTCGCCCTATCTTTCAGCAAATGCCTGGCCCTCATATGTTTTTGTTCCTATCTTTCTAACGGGCGCCATTTGGTATCTCATCTGCGTTCAGGCCTTTATCGCCCGCACCTGGAGGATACTCGTCATGTCGAAAAAGTCATTTGAAAAGAGCCTCGATAATTACGATGCAACCAAAAATCCCGTCGATAATCCCTTACCGCCTCTTCAATAAGTTATATAAATATAAAGGAGTTACGAATTAAAGGCTTGCATCGCAATCGATATCATCTCGTAAAGGACGACGCCGACGAGCAGGATATCAATGATGATAAATAAGACAAAAAAGCGGCGGCTGGAAAGAGCTTTTTGCCGCTTTTTAATCTCCGCTAGTTCTTCTTGGGTCTTCTCTTGAATATCAACCATATTATATTAATATTTTATAGCATTTGCCGAACGGGGGTAAGGCTGAACATCGCGAATATTATTGATACCGGTAATATACATCAACAGGCGATCAAAGCCGATGCCGAAGCCGGCGTGGGGGCAACCGCCGTACTTGCGGAGGTCAAGGTACCACTGCAAATCGGGAAGCAGATGCAGCGCTTCCATCTTATCCTTGAGGATGTCGTAGCGGTCTTCGCGTTGCGAACCGCCGACGAGCTCGCCGACATAAGGCACGAGCAAGTCGCAGGCCGCGACCGTTTTGCCGTCATCGTTTTGATACATGTAGAAAGCTTTGAGATCTTTAGGATAATCAATTAGAAAGACCGGACCATTGACAACCTTCTCGGTAATGTAGCGTTCGTGTTCGCTCTGGAGGTCCATGCCCCAGACGATATCGGCATTGTCAAACTTAACGCCGTCTTTGACGGCTTTCAGCAAAACATCAATCGCCTCCGTGTAGGTCATCTTCTTAAAATCGGATTCCAACAAAGCATTTAAGCGATCGAGTAAGGTATGCGATTGATCGAGGATGTTATTAAAAAATTCCATCTCTAATGGGCAACGATCTAAAACATATTCAATGCAGTATTTAATGCAAGCTTCGATTAGTTCCATATCATCGCCTAGATCAGCGAAGGCGATTTCAGGTTCAATCATCCAGAACTCGCTGGCGTGTCGCGGCGTGTTCGAATTTTCGGCCCTAAAAGTCGGCCCAAAAGTATAGACATCGCGGAAGGCCATCGCGAAAGCTTCGACGTGGAGCTGGCCGCTGACGGTTAAGGCGACATCTTTTCCGAAGAATTCATTGCTCTTTTTCGGACCGGTCACGACCGAGAAAGTCGCTCCCGCGCCTTCGGCGTCACTGCCGGTGATAATCGGGGTATGAACATACATGAAGTTCTGTTCCTGGAAGAAGGTGTGAATCGCCATCGTTAAGACATTGCGAACGCGAAAGACGGCGCTGAAAGTATTGGTGCGCGCCCTTAGGTGAGCGATGTCACGTAAAAACTCGACGGAATGATATTTCTTTTGCAAGGGAAAATCATCCGCGCATTCGCCGACCAAATCGAGTTCTTTGACGTGAATTTCAAAGGGCTGTTTGGCTTCGGGCGTCAAAACAAAATCGCCCATCACGCGAATTGAGGAACCTGTTTTAATTTTTGAGATGGAATCGTAATTATTTAACTTATCTCGGGAGTAGACCAACTGAATGCCTTTAAAATTCGTGCCGTCGTTAAAATCGATAAAGCCGACCGCCTTGTTATCACGGTTAGATTTAACCCAGCCCTCAAGGTAAACGCCCTGTTTGAGCTTATCTTTAAATTCTTCATCATCGCCATAGGTGATGACATAAAGGTCATAGACGGTAATGCTTAAAGGTTCCATATTTTTACTCCGCTGCTCGTTTTTTAATTATAACAATTAACACCGTATATATCACACACAAATCAGAATTTGTCGTAATCGGAAATCCGCCAGTTGGGATCGACGCCGATATCCATATTAGCGAATATCTTACGCTCATAGAGATGGTCGGCTAATTTGGCGATCATCGCCGCATTATCGGTCGTCGCCCATAAGGGCGGGATGATGACATTGATATCCGTGCCGGCAAAATAGTTGCCGATTTGTTCGCGCAGATACGAGTTCGCAGACACCCCTCCGGCCAAGACGACTTGCTTTACCTGATAGTGCTTAGCGGCGGCAATCGTCTTATCGACGACCATGCCGATGGCGATATCCTGAAACGACTTGCACATATCAAAAACGTTGATTGCTTCGCCTTTTTGATTGAGCGAATTGACGAGATTGACGACCGCGGTCTTAAGACCGGAATAGGAGAAGTCAAAGCCTCCGTTGCGCAAAGGCGTCGGGAGTTTATAAGTCGGTTTCCCTAATTTGGCGTTCCGATCAATCGGCAGGCCACCAGGATAAGGAAGACCGAGGACGCGGGCGACTTTATCAAAGCATTCTCCGATGGCATCGTCTTTGGTTTCTCCGACAACCTCGAATTCGAGGTGCCGGGGCATATAGACTAATTCCGTGTTGCCGCCCGATACGACCGTGCAAAGCATCGGAAACTGAAAGGGCTTGATGTATTCATTCGCGTAGATATGGGCCGCTAAGTGATGGACGGGAATCAGGGGCTTTTGATATATCAAAGCCAAGGTCTTGGCCATCTGCATGCCGACGTGTAAAGCGCCGATCAGACCGGGGCCGCGGGTAAAAGCGAAAGCATCGACTTCTTCAAGTTTAACATTTGCTTTTTCGAGCGCTTCATTTAAGACGATCGTGATGTTTTCAGCGTGAAGGCGCGCCGCCATCTCGGGCATGACGCCACCGTATTTTTTATGCATCTCGATCTGGGTGGCGACGACATTGCTTAATAAGGCCCCATCACGAGTGATGGCGACTGCCGTTTCGTCGCAACTTGATTCGATGGCGAGAATTAAAGCCATACTAGATTAATCTCCTGACCATATACAAAGCATCCTCGCCGTTTGAATAATAGGCGGGCTTGATTAAGACGCCTTCAAAGCCGTGCTTTTCATAAAAGGCGATGGCGGCTTGATTATGGGTTCTTACTTCTAAGGTAATCGTCTCGACGATTTCGTTATATTCATTTTTTAAATGCTCAATCATCTTGTTAAGAAGCTCTGTTCCCAGATGCTGCTTGCGATATTTTTTAGCGATGGCGATCTGCGAGATGGTGCTCGAAGAAAAGGTGACCATAAAATCGATGAAGCCGGCGATTTCTTTGATGCCGTCCTCAATGACTTCCAAGACAAAGATGACGTTGATCGGGTTTTCAGTCAATTCGTAAAGCCAGTCGCGCCGGGTCCAGGGCGTGACAAAAGATTCTTCTTCGATTTCAAGAACGCGGTCTAAATCCGCGTTTTCCATGCGGCGAATAGCAGTTACAAGGCTCATAGCAAATCCTTTAGATAGACCGGCTTCAAAGTTAAGATATTTTCTACCGGAATACTCTTCTTTTTCGCTTCCAGCATTCCGTCAAGAACGCTGGGCTGATAAGCATCGATACCAAGATATTTGGCGTCTCCCGAAACGATGAAATCGGCATTGCCCTTAATCCAGGCAATCAGTTCATCATTAGGCCATACTTTTTCTTCGACCAAGATTTGACCATCGGCATCATAGATGGCGACATAGCTGCGATTGCTGCGGGCATTAATAACCGAAATTGTCGGCTGATTAGGCACTTTTTGCGAAATTAACGAAGAGACGGCAAAGATTTTGATATCGAGGGCGAACGCAAGAGTTTTAGCGATGGTTAAGGCGATCCGAATGCCGGTATAGGAGCCGGGGCCGATCGTCACCACCACTTCGCCGATGTCTTTAGCGGATATATTATTGCGCTTTAAAATGGCATCGACTTCGACGGCCATCAACTCGCTTTGCCGCTGCCAGGCCTGATAGGAGATGCGGTCGATGATCTGATTATCTTTCGCCAATTCGACGTTTAAATCGCGGTTCGCGCTGTCGAGGAGGAGGCTATACATTTTCCGTCTCCTTTAAGCTTTTGATGACTTGTTCATAGGAGGAGCCAATATTTTCAAAAGTGATGCGACGCGAGTTTTCGCCAAGCGCTTCAATGACGATGCGAAGATGGCTTGCCGGAATTAGAGGTTTAATGTAATCAGGCCATTCAATTAAGGTGACGCCTTCGCCTTCGATAAATTCTTCAAGCCCGAGTTCGCTGTCGCGATTTTCTAAGCGGTAGGCATCGATGTGGAACATCGGAAGCCGTGCTTCGAAATAACATTTCATTATATTAAAAGTCGGCGAGATGACGCGTTCGAGGATATCAAGTCCTTTGGCGACGCCGCCGACAAAAGTCGTCTTGCCGCTTCCGAGCGGTCCATCTAAGGTAATGACCGCCCCGGGAAATAAAAAGCCCGCCAGCCGCTCAGCGACGCGCTTGGTCTCTTCACTTGATTTTGAAATAAATATGTATTTCAAGTCTTGGTCCAACTTTCGCCTGCCATTATAGCAAATAACCGAATGTGTAGTATAATACTTCGTAGATTTATGTTAAAAGTCATCGTCATCGGAGCGGGCCCGATCGGCCTCTACCTCGCCGCAAGCCTTAAAAAGGCGAATATTTCACATCTCGTCCTGGAAGCCGGAGAAAAGGCGGGTGGTCAGCTTACCGCTCTTTATCCAGAAAAGGAAATCGTTGATCTGCCCGGCATTCCAAGTATTATCGCCAAAGATTATATTGCTCTCCTAGCCAAAGATGTCGATTTGAATAATTTCCGTTTTCGTCAGGAAGTCATCGACATCAAAAGCTTTGAAGACCACGTCGAAGTCATCGCTAAAGAAGACCATTATCAAGCTGAATATATCATCATCGCGACCGGACTTGGTTTTTATAAACCAAAGCCAATGGGTTTAGCTCGCGAAAACGAGTTTGCCAATATTTTATATTCCTTATCGAGTTTTGATTTCCTAAAGGGAAAGAGAGTCGCCATCTTCGGAGGCGGGGATTCCGCCCTCGACTGGGCCAAGGAAATATCGCGGGTTACCAATAGCATCCATCTAATCCACCGCCGCCGCGAATTCCGCGGTAATTTTGAAACAATCAAAGATATCAAAGAAATAAAAATTCACACTCCTTATGTGCCAAGCCAGTTAATCATTGAAGATAACCACCTCCTTGGCGTCAGAATCAAACATGCCGAAGAAGAATCGTATGTCGACTTATTTGTCGACTATATCCTCGTCAATTTTGGCAATGTCCCCAGCCCTGTCGCCTTCAGCATTCCCAAACAAAATACCGGTATTATCTGCGATGAACATCGCTGCGTTTTGAACCGCGTCTATGTCGCGGGTGATGCCATCGGAGTGCCCGGCAAAATAAAAAGAATCGGTGATGGTCTTAAAGATGCCGATTCCGTATTAAAAACGATTCTTAAATTTTGACTTTGGTAAAGTGCTCGACAAACTCGTTATATAAAGCGTAGATCTCCTCGTCGATAAACGGGAAATCGCGCTTTTTTATCATCTCGTAGACTTTGTTGACCGAGAGGGCCAAAGTCTTTTTAATATCTTCGCTGTAATCAAGCGAATAGGCATGGCGTTCGTACTCGTTTTGATCTAAAAGTTTTGTGGAGCCGCCCGGAAAGAGTTTGATGTCTAAGTCATAGTCGATATATTTGATGCAATTGGCGTGAATCACCGCCGGCGAGGCGATGTTTACATAGTAAGAGATGTCCTGGCCTTCGTCTTTGAGCATGGCGATAACGTTCATCCATTCCTGTTTGAAAAAGATGAAGACGGCCGGCTCGCGGGTGTGCCATTTCCTGCCGTCGTGCTCGACGACGCTGGAGCGCACCGAAATTAAAATGATGTGCCGTTCGTTATCTTCCAAGACAAAGCCGTGGCTCCAGGCGCGATGCAGTTCCCCGTTATGTTTATAAGCTTGGATTCTAAGCCAGCGTCCTTCGTAATTCATTGTTATTTCCTATTAAGGAATCAAAACCCCCGGTTCCGATATCGGTTTTATTATAACATCAAAGTTTTAGGAGTGTTAAAAAAGCCTCCGCGAAGAGGCTTTGTTATGCTGTGTTGATTCTTTTTATTTGATGGTGTAAATAAATTCGGAGAGATTGACCAAATCATCGCGGTAACTGCGCGTCGCTTTGGGATTAAACGGCTTTTCTAATGGTAATACCATTAAGACATCGTCATAGCCGGCGCAGACAAAGGTTTTTCCTTTGTGGATGGCGATGGCGACATCAATTAAGATGTCATCCGTCGCAATCTTTTTTAAGGCCGCCATAACTTTTTTATTGACGAACTTCAAAGCCTCCGCGTTATTGGAATAGACGGCGATTTGTTTGTCGTCGCTGATGACATTAAGGTGCTCGACATTGGTCGGCGGGAGCGACTTTTCGTTGCCTTTGAGATAGACGATGATCGGCTCATCTTGGTCATAGCTGTTCTCGGCCATAAAATACTTGCCGACAAAAACGGGCGTCAGCTGCTTCGCGCCTTTGGTCTGACCGGCGGCGTCGCACACCGTAATCGGCATGCCTTTGTATTTATAAGTCGTCAGGTTGCGGCTTCCGACCTGAATGACATCTTTGTAAATTTGATTCTCGGTAAACTGGACGGGTTCAATCTTGCTTTCAACTTTGAAGTCGACATCCGAATAATCCCTTCCCTCGAAGATGAATTCCGTCGTATTCTTATAGAACTCATCGAAATAGATTTTCATCTTGCCATTTAAATAACGCTTGATAAAGAAGTTATAAAGAAGGATGAGGAGGAGCGAGGCTCCGACGGTCGCGATGGTCAGATAAACGCTGATATCCAAAAAGACGAGCCAGCCGACGATGATGAGGGCTAAAGCCGCGACCGAAACGATCCATTTGACGATGTTCTGAACTTTATATTGCTTTAAAAAGACTTCGCGGGCAGCTTCGATATTTTTCAGGTTATCAGTCTCGTATTCAATCGCTTCCGGCTCGGGAATAGGAATGTCTTCAATCTTCAGTTCCTTTTCTTCAACCAGGGTGTTTTCTTCTGCGACTTCGACTGGATTTTTGTTTTCTTCGTTCATAAACTTCTCCACATTATGTCAAACATAAAGTTTGCAGCGACTACAATATATCATAAGCGCCGCCAGTTACGAAAAGAAAGTGTTTATCATTATTAAGATAAACGGCTTTTAACCATCCGGTCCATGCGAATAATCGGATCATAAAGACCGATCAGGACGGCGAGGACGATGCCGGCGCTGGGCAGGATATAAGTAGCGTTATACGCTAATGAGCCCCAAAAATCGACTTCGTAATAGATGACGCCCGAAAGCGTCGAGGCCAAGAGGCGCCCAGCGATGGCGATGAGCACGCCTAGGCATAAAAAGAGCATACCCTTAATATTGAACTTCGTGACTTTTTCGTTGACGATATAGGGCTGGAAAATGCCTAATAACGCCAATGAGCCATAGCCCAGTAGGTAGTCAAAAGGATAGGTGACAAGACCCCAGCCATCGAGAATGCATGTCGCAAAGCCGTACACCATGCCGGTGCCGACGAAACCTTTGATCGGCCCTTGTCTTAAAACCAGGATAAAAAGCGGGACCATCGTAAAGCCGATCGAACCGCCTGAAGCGCCGATGCGAATCTTGAGTCCCGGCAAGTCTAAGACGATGGCGATTCCCACCAACATCGCCATCTCGACGATCTGATATGTCGAAAAGGAATTTTTGCTGATCGCCGTCGTCAGACCGAGCAAGGCGGCCATAAACGACAGGACGATCGGAATGACATATGTCGTCAGAATCATGCTTAAGCCTAAGTGGTCATTAAAGAAAACAAGAAAATCGGGAAGGAGGATGAGGACGAGGCCAGAGAGCAAAAAAAGGGCCGTCGCCAGCGATTCGGAATGCTTTGTTTTAATCAGCAAAACGATCGAAGCGGCAGATGGAAGCAGAAACGAAAGAAAACTAAACATATCCAGGTTGGCCCCTTGAAAGCCAAAAATTATTTGCGCGCCGATATAAACGCTTCCGTTTCCAGCATAGAGCGGAAGGATGAAAAATAGCGTCGCCAGAAAGCCGAGCCCAGCGGCGATATAACGGATGATATTAGTTGATTTGTTCATAAAAAATTCCTCGGCCGGCGAGGAAGACAAAGATAAATCTTTATTTCCTCCGCTAGCATTATCTAGATCAGGTCAGGTCTTCTCCGGTCGCAAGAACTCTCAGCCCACGCGTGAGCTCCCTTTAGATAGTATAGCCTTTTTAGTTAGCCCAGACAATCGGCGAAAGATTGTGGCTCATTAAGAAGGTATTGGTTTTGGAAAAATGGCGGTTGCCGAACCATCCGCCGCGATTCGCGCTTAAGGGCGACGGGTGGACGGAAGTCAAAATGAGGTGGTTGGGATTTGTAATCTTTTTAATGTACTTTTTGGCAAAGCCGCCCCACAGCAAGAAGACGATTGGTTGAGGAAGTTTGTTTATATAGTCAAGGACATCATCCATAAAATGGTCGTACTCGCCAAGACGATGCGAAAGAGCCTCGCTTTGGCGAACGGTCAAGTAAGCATTGAGAAGGAGGACACCTTGCTTGGCGAGATAAGTTAAGTCGCCGTCATTTTTCATCTTGACGCCTAAGTCACTTTCGATTTCTTTAAAAATATTGACAAGGCTCGGCGGAAGCCTTGTCGAAGACGGAACGGAAAAGGAAAGACCCATCGCCTGATTGGGCTCGTGATAGGGGTCCTGGCCGATGATGACAACCTTGATATCTTCTGGCTTCGTCAGATTAAAGGCGTTGAAGACGAGGGGGCGGGGGGGATAGACGATATGTTTTGAATATTCCTCGTCGAGAAAAGTTTTTAGACTTTTCGCATAGTTCTTTGAAGCGATTTCTTTAAAAAATAAGTCCCAGCTCATGGAGTGTTTGTTTCCTGATATTTTATTATATAAGCAT
>ERZ795030.3407-NODE-3407-length-16977-cov-11.389316_pt1 | contig 16977 bp, 16 predicted proteins | sample MGYA00375122_ERZ795030 | MGnify/ENA primary metagenome ERZ795030 (study PRJEB30165, sample SAMN05720146) | activated sludge metagenome | isolation source: anaerobic digester from wastewater treatment plant | place: Japan | collected 2015-04-20 ... | reverse complement strand
AGGCTGCACTGCATCTGTTGGGGGATTAGGCAATATTAGATCGCGTTTTTTATTGCTCCTGAATCCATTTTATGGCTTCCTCAAAATCTAAACGAATAAAGTTGGCATCCAACACATTGCCGTCGGGGTCGATGAACACATAATGGGGTATGCCCGTAAACCGGAACAGTTGCATCATGGATTTGAAATCGTCGTCTGAAATGAAATAGGAATGTTTAAGGTTCTGCTCCTTTACATAGTCATCGTACACCTTCTTGTTGGGCGACCAGTCTTTGCAGGTAACGAAAACAAAGTCAAAATCAGGGCTATCGGCACATTGTTCACGCATTTCCTTACTACTATTAATATCGCCTCGACAGGGTCCACAACTCGTTCCCCAAAAATCGACAAACACGTATTTACCCTTGTGGCCAGCCATTAGCTTGCTGAATATATCTGCATCAAGACCTTCCGGCAAAGAACGGGGCAACCATCTCGACTCTTCATCGGCATTTTCGGGTAAGGAAAACCCTCCGTCTGTATTTTTATCGCCCAGGTTGTCGTTCCCAAAAAGACTTGCCAGAATTCTAAATCCTTCTTGCTTAAGGAAAGGGTGTTTGATACCGGCTTGCAAGGCGTAAAAATAATCGTACGCTTCGCGTTTTTGCATAAATTCAAGCTCCGACGACAGCTTCCTGATCTTTGTCACTTCGTAGCAAAAGTTGTTCGATAAATTGAAATCGGATTTCAACAGAGAATCTTTGCGTATCCACTCCTCTAAATATTTTTTACTTCGAGGGCTTTCACCATACTCAACACGATGTGCTTTTAAAACGACAGGATTAAGCTCAAAACGATTGATAAACATTTTGAAACTACTTGAGACTATGCAGGAAGGATCATTCAATGGTAATTGCTCTAAACTATGATAAAAACCTCTTGGCAAGGTAATGCCTTTGGTATCTCTTTGGGAAGCGTAATCCAACAAATAATGTCCATTAGCCATCAGTGCCTCGTTATTCCGTATCTCTATGGTCTTCTCCAGATACTTACCTGAGGCCAATGCTTCTTTAACACGGGCATTATTTTCGTCAAAAATGCTATCCATGGCGCTCAGGTATTCTTCGGGTGAATACCTGTCTTTTATCCAATAATGTCTATACCCCATTGTCTTTAACTGAAATTCTTTCAGTTCGTAATTCAATCGCGCCAATGGACCTTGAAGCAGCAAAACCCGATCGACTTCTTTCACGTCACGAAAACAATTCGTTCGAACACAATCTTTCCAACCGAAACTCATCGCCAATGTTTGCCCCGGCTCCAAATAAATGGGCATAAACTTTTCGCCAAACGAGATGGTTACCATACTTGGATGATTCATTGGAATAGAACACGTGAACCGACCTATGGAATCAATGCTCGAGACAAGAGGTCGAGCTTCATTGGTCAGATCGTTTGTTGCATTCAACAAAACGTTTGCAAAACCAAGGTCCGTACCATACCCGGCAATGTAGCCCACCAGCCTGGCAGTATCTTTTGTGAAAAAATCATCTTTGCTCAGCAAGGTCTTTCGCGACGCCTTGTTTAATTCATCATCCATCCAGCTTGCAACGGCCACGGGAACTTTAACCGGTGCACCCGTGACGGAAACGTCTTTACTTGGAGTATTAGTTGGTCCTTCCCCTTTTGCCACTAAAAAGGGGAATAAAAGAATAAACGGCAAAGCAATTGAGGTGATTCTAAAAAAAACTTGCTGAAGAATTAAACAGTTTGTTTTCATTGGTCGGATTGGTTGAATATGTCTCTTAAATGTCTCAAAGTGTGCTCCCAACGGTTAGCATTCTGAAATAGAGCTCAAGGCAGGCCCAGCAGCTTGAAAGCATTTATTAATTCCGACTTTCTGTTTAACAAGTCAATTTCTATTTTAGGATAAAGTGTCGTTAATTTTCTGGGGACAATCACTCTTATCAAAGAATCCGTATTAGATATCGTTCTGGCTTTTAAATGATCAAAGTAGATTAGATTTTCCCTATTGCTAAAACCCTTACCTATAAGCGTGACAGTGTCATCTCTATAAGCTTCCGAAGGGTCTACTGAAAATAATTGAGGCGCAACGCCTCCCAAACTGGTAAAGGGAACATTTTGTCCGAATACGGTAAAGTCGTGGGTTCGTACATACGATCTGACAAAATACGAAGTTGAATCTTTGATCGTTGTCCCAACCATTGCCGAGAAATGATCGGATTGAATATTACCGGAACACACAACCCATTCGCTTCTTGAAAAGGCAGGATTTTCATATACGTTCCAAACAAATCCATAATTTATAATCTCAAAATTTCCCCGAAATATGATCTCTGCATTGAATCTTACTCCTTCTTCTGTTATTTCGGAAACGGGAAGTGTTCTTAATCTTGGATAATTTCGGCTGGTAATCGCATCATTATCACATCTGATCAGCAAACTTAACAACGAGATTAATAGAATGTATCTTACTATTGCTTTCATTTTTTATATAGGATTAAATTCATAAAAAAACGGCTGCTAGTCGCTGTAAAATCTTCTGATTTATGTAGTGGAGATATTTGGAAATAGCGAAGCGCTACGCTAGCTTTAAATTTTGGGAAGGATCTAAACATACCTATTCCTCCCCAGCACCCTATCTGCTCCTTATTAATTTTAAAAGCAGAACGCTCGGGTGATGTGTTAACAACATTACATATAATCCTCTCTGTCAGCAATTTTGTCCTTGAGGTCAAGTGATAATCCAAATTGATTCCCCCTTGTAAATAGAATCCGTTTTTTCTTTCAGGAAAAGAGTATTTGAAAGAAAGAGGAATAGACAAAGAACTCAAGTCGATATAAGTATCGTGATATTCTCTTAGTGAATATTTCTTTACTAAAACTAATGAAGAGTAACTATGTTTAATGAAATGAAGTTCACCTTGAAATGCAACTCTTTCCGTCATTCGAGGTGACGAAATATCAAAAACTACCCCTATTGAAGGATCAATGGAATTATATGAATCACCCAGATAGCTGGCAGACTCAAGTTTTTTTCTAATTAGTATCCCGGACCTTGCTATTCCTACAGTTGCTCCAAAATCAAATTTTGTCCAAGGCTTGTTCGCTTTAAATTCTTTGGTATCCAGACCTTTACATTTATTGTATGTAACTACCAATTCAATCAAACTCCTTTCTTTCTTCTTAAGATTTGAAGCTATGCTCCTGTGATCGCTCATACAATCGGATATCAAGTAAGACAAAATCCCCCTCCATCTGGTATTTTCTATCAAATGAACTGTCCCGTCTTTCTTCACTTCTTCAAAAAATAACTCTAAATTATAGACGTTGCCATCTTTTTTTAAATGATACTTATCAAGGGATTTAAAAAGACTCATTTCGCCTGACACAAGGACTTCCACGAAAGAACCTTCAACTATTTGGGATAAAAAGAACTTGTCGTCGTAATATCCGAATCCTAAGATTTCGTTCGGATAATACTCCCTCTCTTCATGCTCAGCTTTGAAAATACAAGAATTATAATTCTTTTTGTCTGACCGATAATCCACTTGACCGACAATAGTGTCTTTCTCAAAAGTTATTATGAAACCACTTCTGAAATTGTTCTTGCAAAATGAACTATTAACAATCAAAACAAAAAAAATAGTCGCGAATAGTATTTTATCCTTCATAGGTATGTCTTTCTTAAATTCTAATTTTATCCTAAGATTTGTTCTCAAATCCAAGTGCCAAAATTAAAAATAATTTGTCGGAAAATTTATCACTATTACATTAGGCTTTGTTTTTATTTGTATTTATATGGCGTTGTATTTTTTATCTCCCATTTTTTCCGAAATTGAAGCAACCCACTTTAAAATCCTTCCGGTTATTTTGTATGGCGGTTTCATACGTTTAAATTATAGTTTTCGGTTGTCGTATGGAACTCACGATGAACTAATCTAATCATCCACGTAGGTGGAATAATTGATTTAATTAGTTCATGTTCGTTTCCTATATTTAATTTTGATAGTATCAAATGATACTATCAAAGAAAATGGATTTATTGCAAAATACTTAATACATAGCTTGGTAAGCCCGTCTGAGTTTTGAAGTGGCTCACAAACATAATTATTCCGGCTCAAATGGTCGCAATATTGAGCTGCATTTCTTTTTAAAATGAGCTACAAATTAGTTATCGATCTCTTTCAAAATAAACTCCAACCATTTATGTACGGGTATGGAATCGTTTATTTCAACATCGGGTTTAATTCCGATGTCGTCTATCCGGTCTTTTTCGGGGCGTAGAGTTCTGGTTGTGCAATAGCCTAATCGAAAGCAACCATCGGGAGACAATACACTCGTTACATTGGAAACATCCAAAGCTCCAAATGTTTGCTTTCCATAAATCCTGACTTTTTCACTTTGTTTTGCCGCCAATAGAAATTGTTCAACAGAACTTCCGCAAACATCGTCAACAACGACAACAATGTTTTGAGGATTGGGCAAAACTTCATCTAATTCCGTTGTGTAAACACTGTCTCTTACTACAAATTGTCCGTCGTTGGATTTTAATTTTTTAATAAAACCCCTTAATACTATTCTTTGAATAAATGAGAGGTTTTGCAGTAAATATTCTCTGTTCAACCCGGTTGATAAATATTCCACCCCTACCGTTTTTATCGGATTGGTATAGATAATTGGAATCAACTCTTTCCAGGAATTATCGCCGCCGCCACCGTTATTACGCAAATCGATGATCAGATTTTTGTGCGACAATATTTTCTCTTTGTTTTGTTCAATTTCTTTGTCTATCAGCGGTTTTTGATCCAAATTGAATGAAGGAATTTTCAATATCGTTGTGTAATCCGACAATTCGTAAAAAAGCGGTTCCGAAATATCCGATAATTTCCTTTCTATCTCATTTTCAATTTTTGAATGATTGACAAATCTCACGGAACCCAGCATTAATTCCGTTTCATTTCTCAACGTTACATCTCTCTTTTCCACCGAATGGTCTCGCATATAATAATTGGAAGACAGTTTGTTATCCTGTTCGAAGATTTCAAGTTTAACGTCTCCTTTGGTCCACCCGGGAGCTCCCGATTCTATTATAAAACCCACGTATTTCCGCTTTGGATTTATGGTGTCGAGCACAATGCCGATTTTATAAGGCGACGATTCCCAAACACCTACTATGTCGTCGTCTGTTTGCTCGACCTGTGCTTCGACGGTTTCTATTGAATAACTGACTTTTTCTACTTCAACAGAACCTCCATCTTCAGATGAAGACGAATTTAAAGCCACATAAAAGTGTCCTTTGCGGAAAAACTTTCCCCAATCGTTTAAAATCTCTTCGCATCTGTGAATGTCGTCGGCGTTTTTTATTTCCGCTTCAATGGAATCGCAGAACTTTTGATAAGCCTCCATCCCTTTCTTCTGAATTACCCATTCAAATCCCGCATCGTTGTTTTCGAATGTTTCTTTTATCCAATAATAATTCTCCAGGCAATTACAATCTTCAACGTCCATTTGTGCTTGCTCTGTTTCTACTTTAGTGTTGACACACGAAAATAGAACGATCAATAATAAACTTAGGGGGAGTGTTTTTTTCATTGTTGTTTTACTGGTTTATCCTGAGTATTGGCTCCGGTTCTTTTATTAAAACATATACCCTATTCTGAAATTCAGTGGTAAATTAAGTATATACATCTTCTTAGGAATATTATCATTTAGAAAACTCGTATCGTATGGTTCATCGTTCATGTTTTCTCTATCACTGTGTATATTATTCCGATAGGCTATCCCTATACCATTACAAGCTTCAAAAAACAAAGGATCGATTACGAGTTTGATACCAAATTTTACGTTAAATCCGTACTTTGTTTTAGAATTTGTAAAATAATCGGTGTATCCATATTGCTCCCCATCGTTTGGTAAATCAAATGAATAATTATAATCAGGGTCTGAAACTAAAAATTGATTCTGTACTTTTGAAACATTTTGCAAATAGAATAATTCACCGGACAGATAATACCTGAAAAAACCTTCATTTCTAAAAAACCTCTTGGTCTCAAATCTTACTTTAAATCCTTTGTTTGAATACTCCTCTTTACCTTCGTCAGGATTAATAATATAGTAAAACAAAGCCTTGTTTATGATATGTCCGTACTCCATTTGCAGCTCAATTTTGTCGTATAATAACCTTTGATAACCCACCTGAAAAGAGGGATTTATTGGGTCAATCAGATTAAAAGGAGAGAAAATAATCGAATTTTTCTTCACTTTATCCGACAACTTGAGGGCATCTTGCCCAAAAGAATTTAATGTGAAAAAGCAGACTGAAAAACAGACTAATATTCGTGTGAACACCATATCATTATGGGCCGGTTATTTATTTTTCTTGAGCAAAAACCAAGTTAAATCGTCCATTGGGAAATTATTGTCTCTGTGATATTGAAAACCGTAATCGACCAATTTTAAATCGGGATATAGGTCTAAAATCTCACCGGCAAAATCTCTTTTGAAAAGTCTTTCGGAATTTCCCCGGTAATTCACTTCAACAGGTTTGGGGTTATAATATTCTATTACGAGAATGTATTTATTTGAACATTCATATAGTTTTGAATACACCTCCCGCAATTTACCGGGATTAACATGGATCAGTACACCGGATGTAAACGTCAAATCGTGTTTGCCTAATTCATTTGAAGAAAAATTTAAAAATGAACCTTCAAATATTTTCGTATCCGGAATATTTTTTAATACCTCTATGGCTTTTGAATTAATTTCGATCGCGCTCAGCGAACACGATGGAATTAAGTTTCTTAACGCTATCAAATTCAGCCCAATATTGGAGCCAAACTCAAGAAAGGAGTTCACATCCTTTGTTCTTGATAAAATTTTTGAAAATACGGCGGTCCTTTGGGCTATGCTATTCGGATCGCTATTTCTAACAACATATTCATTGCCAAAGTCACCTGCCCAAAATTTTTCTTGTTCTGTTTTAAAATTCATATTGCTCTTTATTTTCCCTTACTCGTTATTTTCCCTTACTCGTTTGGCTTTTCAATTTCGCCCTGTTTTTGTTACGGTCTATATCTATCGTATTGAACACGTTCTATCTAATTAAATAAATCACCACAAATTTAATCATTTCCCGACAAAATATCTTTCTTGCAGCGGTTTTCTCAAAAGACATACAAGGTTTTATGGTATCGTGTCGTGCACCATATTTTATCCTCCCACACTCGGTCTCGTTCCTTCAATTAATTCTATCAAAGTCGTATCTGTTAAACTTGTTTGATAAATTTTTCCCGGTTCATTTATATTTTCAAATCCGGAAAAATAAATCCTATCCTGGTTGTCTATCCACAAGTCCATTGCATACAGTCCTTTTTTAGAAATCCGTTTCGTAGATTTTGTGTTAAAATCATAGCAAAAAATGGCACATGACGGTTCATTCAATCCTTCGATAAACTCGTCAATTCCCCCGTCAAAAACCATATTTTTATTATCGGTCGTGAAGCAGAATCGTGTTGAGATGATTTTCAATTCGGTACCATTGGGTTTTATCAGTCCAATTTGCCAATCATTGGTCATTATACTAAATGCCAGATGTTCTCCGGTTGGAGACCATATTGCTCCGTAATGGTTGTTGTTGATGATTTCTAAATCCTTTATTGTTGAGTTTTCTGTATTGATTAGTTTAATAGTCCTTGAAAAATTATCCCCTACGTTTGATGATTGTGTGAAAACTATCCATTCCCCGTCGGGCGAAATACATGGGTCAAATCCCTCTGTTAAATTTTTAGTCTCTCCTGTTGAAAAATCGTAACAGCTTATAAATTCATTGTTTTGAAAAGCAAGTTTCCTGTTGTCCGTTTTCACATTCTCTTGTGAATTATATTTCCGTATGTTCGATTTCTTACCCGTTCCGGTACTGCACGAAATAATAAAAATCTAAAGCGCGATTAAAATTTCGGTCCTGATTTTCATGGTTTTTAAATTTTAAAACTTGATACTCGCTTGTTCTATAGTGTTTTAAGTTCTTATCATTGTTCAGATTTAGCTGTAAGAAAGCCATTAACATCTAACCAGTATATAAAGGCATCAAACCAACGATTACTTGTTCGATTAGGCTTTCCCAACCCAAAACCGTGACCCCCATTTTGGTAAAGATGGAATTCAACGGGTTTTCCGGCTTTGTACCAAGAATCGATAACACCAAAATTACCCCTAAAAAGAAAATCATCGGCAGCTATAACACAGAACATAGGAGGAGCATCCTTTGGTACTTCTACCGAACCCATACCACCGTAGATCGGACCGATGAAAGCCAGGTGCATGATTTTGGAGTTCAATGTGGAGTGCATTGTGAGGGCCGCCCCGGCTGAAAAGCCAATCATACCTATTCTGGTTGTATCAACACCCCAATCTTCAGCTCGTCTGACGATCATAGTATAAGCGGCGTCGGCATCCTTGAGCTGATTGGAAAGGTCAAAGCGCATAGGTCGTGCCGGCACCACTTCTTTAGTAGAATCTGAGGATTTTGTTGGATTTGTGAATGCACGGCTCGTCACGGCTTTATATTCCTCGAGCGATGCCGGAGTTGGATTGAGTCTGTACTTAAGTACGAAAGCGGCTATTCCCTGTTTTGCCAGAGCTTCTGCTACCTCCCATCCTTCCCTGATCATCGAAAGACATGTAAAACCTCCTCCGGGAGCTACAATCACCGCAGCACCATTTGCTTTACCGGGTTCCGGTAGAAATGGTGTAAGGGTCGCAGTAGAGACGTTACGAACCATCGGGTCGCCCCCCTGGCTGTACCAGGATTCTGAGGCGGATTGATTGTCGACTCCACCTGTGCCTAGTGGAATAGCGTTTGGTTCAGCCGGGGCTACAAGTGTTAGGTTTTGGGCCTCTGCATACTTAGCAAAGAAAAGTATGAAACCACAAATGGCTATTTTAGCCAAATTTTTAAGTCTATAAAACATAGTTACATGAATTAATCGGTTAATATCCAAATATAGAGTCTTTATAATTGTTCTGAAATATGACTTTCAATCACATGCAAGTTGCAACAATACCACATAATGCCTGATAAATCTATTGAGCTTATTTCCGCTTTGCCCAAAACCCTCAACAGCCGAAAAAGGCGACCGTAATGGTCCTTCAAAAGCTGGATATAAACCGGGCATAATTGGGCGATTTATGTTTTTATGGTATTCATTATCCGTTGGTTAATCCCGACACAGATAAAACGTGTTGAGAGAAGGCTTTATTTTGCCCCCATCACTTCGGCAATCTTGGCTTTCATGGCTTCACCCCGAAGGTTGCGAGCAACAATGGTGCCGTCGGGGCCAAACAAAATGATGTGCGGAATGCCTTGAATGCCGTAAATATCGGTGGGAATACGCTGTGCATCAATAATCTGAGGCCAGGGAAGACCCAATTCTTCTATCTTCTTTTGAGTATCTTCGGGTTTATCCCAAACAGCAACACCCAAAATATCGAGGCCTTTTTTGTGGTACTTTTCGTACAGCTCCACGATATTAGGCGTTTCCTGCAAACAAGGCCCGCACCAACTGGCCCAGAAATCGACCAACACATACTTACCTTTGCCTACGTAATCCGAAAGCGACTGCGTGCCCTGGGCATTGGTAACGGTGAAATCTACAAAGGGCATGCCTTCGGCCGTGGTCAACATCGATTTACTCTTTTGGTAAATGCGCAGAGTCTGAGGATTATCTTTTAGATTGTCGCCCATAGCCTCGTAGGCATCGATCAATTCCTGAGGATCGGCGAAGGAAGAATACAACATATAGGCAAATTCACCCACAGTATTGTCTAAGTTCTTATCTAAGTGTTCTTTGGCCAAGACCTTAGAAGCCGGAATGACCTCGTTTTCGTAATAAGCCTGTTGCTCTTCGGGAGCAAGTTCTCCTAACTTTTGGTTGGTAGACTCGTTGAGCTGATTCATAGCCGTATAAAGCGCCTCAAAAGACTTACCCAGGGGAGTGGCCGAAGCATTGAAAGACTTCTCCATATCCAGAGCAATACGAGCATTTTCGAGCACGAAATAAGAAAATTTATTGCCGATAAGAGCGGCACATACCGCCGGTTCTTCTACAGTTCCTTTGATCAGGAAGCTGTTGTTTTCAACCAACCCGCTGTCCACCGCTTCGTCGGTGGCGAGATTGATAATCATCACTTGCTGTCCGTCCAGCTCGTTGCCGGCCAGTTTGCCCTTGATGGTATAGCCGGAGCTACAGGATGTGAGCAGCATCAGGCCCAGGCCAAATAAAATACTCAGTTTGTTGTTCATGCTTGATTGTTTTTAATTGGTTGTTTTAAAATAATTAGTAATGAATTGCTATTCCTGAATAATCACTACTCTTGTTGAATGATAGCGGATAAAAGCTGTTCCACCTGTTTCACTTTGCCGTCTCTGATCAGGACCTTTTTTTGTCCGTCCAGTAAGTAGAGCATGGGAATGGCCTTGAGATCGTATAATTCGTCGAGCATGATCCGTTGATCTTTGTCGTAAGCGTTTATCCAGGCAGAGGGAATCTGCTCCCGGTGTTTATCCCAGGAGGCCAGATCGCTGTCGGGGTATAGAGCCAATACTTTGATGCTGCCCTTTTGGATAAGCTTTGACAAGAGCGGCGAAGCCGAAATTTGTTCCTGCACCTCTTTGCAGGCCGGGCAATCGGGGTTATTGAAAAACAGCAGGATATACTCAGCCTTTAGTTGGTGTAAAGTTTGAGTTTTACCCGAATGCAAAGTGTAGTCGAAATTTTCGGCCGATTGTCCCGGCAAATTGCGTTTGAGGCGTTTTAAATCGAGCTCAACAGCCTTTTTTGAAGCGGGAGCCAAATGAGGACTTTGCAACATATGCTCCAATACGGGAATGTAGTATTCATCGTTCATCATGGGCGAATTGCCCCGGTAAAAATATTTTTTGCAGAGCCCCGTAAAATAACGGTACATGGCGCTGTCCATCTGAGCCTTGTTCAACATGGTCAGCATGCCTTCGACTGCCTTGTCGTAAGGAACAACATCGCGCTGACTGAGCATTTGGGCATAATGGATAAAAGCCCGTTCGGTGATCTCTTTTAAACCGATGTAAGAAGTGTCGCTAAAATCAAAATTGTCCCAATAGTGATTCAGCAAATACAAGGTCCGGCTGCCGGATTCCACCAGCATGGGCGGTATTTCGGGCATTATAAAAGTTTTTGGGGCTTCTGTCTGTGCAGCAGGCCGGTTTTTATCGTTTTGGCTTGCCTTGCGGGAATGCGCCGGCGAAGTTTGCCGATCGTCTTGCAATGAATCATTGCCTTTTTTGCCGCTGCACGACAGCAACAAAAAGAGGAAAACGAGCAATGCAAGCTTTTTCATTGTTCCAGACATTAATTGTTACGGGCATTATAGTACCTCCACCGGCTTTTCATCCGGCCCCCGCCATCGAAATGGGCACAAAACGCTCCACTTTAGAGGCGGTGTATCAGTTCCATGACTTCTGTCGCCAGAGCATTGGCTGCTTCCTGAGAGGGAGCTTCGGCGTAAATGCGCAGAATCGGTTCGGTGTTGGAACCTCTCACATGCACCCAGCGGTCGCTGAAATCTATTTTGACCCCGTCGATGTCGGTAATCTTCTCGCCGGCATAGCGTTTTTTAAGTGTATCAAAAATCAGAGGCAAACTTAGGCCGGGACTCAAATCTATTCGTTGTTTGTCCATGAAATAAGCCGGCAATTCCGCCCGCAGTTCGGATACTTTTTGCTGTTTGTGAGCTAAATGCGAAAGGAACAAGGCAATGCCCACCAGAGCATCTCTACCGTAATGCGATTCGGAATAAATCACTCCCCCGTTGCCCTCGCCACCTATGACGGCATTAACGGCTTTCATTTGGGCGACCACGTTCAATTCCCCCACAGCAGCGGAAAAATACTTGCCGCCGTACTTTTCGGTCACATCGCGTAAGGCGCGGGTCGAACTCAGATTGGAAACGGTATTGCCCGGCGTACGGCCCAGAATGTAATCAGCTACGGCAACCAGAGTGTATTCTTCGCCGAACATGGAACCGTCTTCGCAAACAATGGCCAGGCGATCTACGTCTGGATCGACCACGAAGCCCACATCGATACCGCCCCGACTGAGCAGGGAGGAAATCTCGCCCAGATGTTGGGGCAAGGGTTCGGGATTATGCGGGAAATGCCCGTCGGGAGTACAATTCAGTTCAATGATTTCCTGTACGCCTAGGGCCCTGAGCAAAGGAGGCAACACCAAGCCGCCCACCGAATTGACGCAATCGATGGCAACACGGAACCCGGCTTTATAAATAGCTTCAACATCCACTAAAGGCAAGGCCAGCACGGCTTCGATATGTTTTTGAGTAAAGTCTTCGCGATAAATTTTGCCCAATTGGTCTACTCCGGCAAATTCCACCCGGTCGCTGTCGGCCTGGTCACAAACAAAACGACCGGCAGCCGCGTCGAGAAATTCACCCTCCTGATTAAGCAGTTTCAGGGCATTCCACTGTTTTGGGTTGTGACTGGCTGTGAGAATAATACCTCCGTCGGCTCCCGACATCCGTACCGCCAGCTCGGTGGTAGGCGTGGTAGCCAGGCCGATATCGAGCACATCGAAACCCAGACTCATCAAAGTACCCGAAACCAGTTGAAAAAGCATTTCGCCCGAGATGCGGGCATCGCGTCCCACAACTATTTTTCCGGATTGTCTGTCGGAATTCTGACGAATCCAGCGCGCATAAGCAGCCGTAAACCGAACGATATTAAAAGGATTCAGGCTATTCTCCGGCGTTCCGCCTATCACACCCCTGATACCCGAAATAGATTTAATTAATTGATTCATAAAATTATTTACTTCCAAAAAGTATATCTTAGATCGTAATACCTCGCCAACATTCTATTGCCGGCCGAATAATAAGGCATACCTACACTGGCCGGCGCTATTATCATTACATGCCCCAGGTCGCCGACATAGTTCAGAGGTTCGTGCCAGGCTTTGCAATCGCCCCAGTAGTAGGTACTGGAACCGGTACCGGTGGATACGGTGTTGAAATAAATTTCGATGGGATCGGTGGCGTAGTCCATGTTGGAGTAGGTAGTGTCTCCCTCCATGGAACATTCTGTATAACGTACGCAAACCAACGTATTATTGACTGTTTTACCTGCCTGCCTGCCGGTATCCACCACGTGGAGATAGAGTCCGCTTTTGCTCAGATAAAACATTTTACGACCTTCGCTGTCTTCCCAGGGCACAGTGGAGGGAATAGAGTCGATCACTAAAAATCCATTGTTGTCTATAAATTTGCTTATGCTCTTCTGTTGGGCTTCCAATTGTTCAGCATAGGTAATGACGTCCTTGTTGCAGGAGGCCGACAATAGGGCAACAGCCAGCAAAAAACAGGGTAAAATGGAGTATTTCATACTAAATCCGTTGAATAAGAGCGCAAAGGTAGGTTTTTTTTAATTATCTTCCTCATCTTCCGGAGTTCCCAGGTAGTTGGGCAAAGCTTCTTTGATTATTCGCAGGGCTTCCTGCATACTGCCCCGGTAAGTGGCGCCGGAAGCATTGAAATGACCGCCCCCCTGAAAGAGATCCGCAGCTATTTTTGAGACTGACAGATCGCCCTCGGAACGCAAGGAAATTTTGATTTCGTTCTGTTCTTCTTCGCGTAAAAACACCGAAAAGCGCACATCGCTTATATTAAGCGGCTGATTTACAAGACCTTCGGTATCGCCGGCCTGATGACCAAAACGATCCAACTCTTCGCGGCTCAGCGTTATAATGGCTGTTTGATATACAGGCAGGACTTCCATTTTTTCGTAGAGCGCGTAGCCCATCAGGCGCATGCGATTTTCGGTGTAATTGCCGTAGACTTTTTTATAAATTTCGTCCTTGTCGATACCTTTTACAATTAATTGATTTATAATCAGATACATCTCATTGGATTGAGAATTGTAGGTAAAAGCTCCCGTATCTGTCATCATTCCTGTATAAATACAGACTGCGCAATCTTTGCTCAGTTTTTCGAAAGCCCCCACCCTGCAGATGTAGCGAAACACCAACTCACAGGTTGAAGCTATTTGGGGCAACTGTATTTCCACATGCGCAATTGGCTTTTCGCGGAGGTTGTGGTGATCGATCAACACCGTGTGTACCGTCAGTTGACTAATAAAGGAGGCCATGGCTCCAACTCTTTCCATGCTGTTGAGATCCAGGAATATTATCACTTCTGCTTGTCCGAGCAGACTGCGCGCAGTTTCGGGATCCTGTTCATACACTATTACGGAATCGGCACCGGGCATCCATTGCAAAAAAGAGGGAATTTCGTTGGGCAGCAGCACACTGACTTGTTTTCCCTCCAAACTTAAATAATCGTACATAGCCAAAGCTGAACCCAGGCCGTCGCCATCAGGGTATTCGTGCGTAATCAGCACTATATTGTCGCATTTTTGCAATAAGCTATTTGTCTTTTGAATCAGGTCCTCGTCAATAATCTTCGATATCATAGTTTTAATCGGAAATTTGCTTATACAACTTAGATATAAGCTTGTTGAGGGCGCAAATATACCGCTTATTTTTGAACAGATAAAAAAGCAGGGCCAAAAGCAGATAACAAATCAGCACATCCTGTTTCGAAGGCCAAAGATTGGTAACCACTGATCCACGCATATTTTCTATATAAGCGCTGCTGCGACAAAAAAAGCTTGCAAGTGCATTTACAGGCCGGACCAGAACCTCGCTCAACCAAGGTAAAGGACTTAAAACAATGAAAGCGAAACAGAGATAAAACAGGAGGGTAGCCAGGGGAACCAACAAAACATTGCCCAACAAAAAATACTGAGGAAATTGGTTAAAATAATAAATAGAAAGCGGAGCGGTTCCAAGCTGGGCGACCAAAGACAGCAGCAGGGTTTCGCGATAAATCCCAACGATTTTGGCCTTTATGCTTTTTTTGGCAACCGAGGCAGACCGCTCCGTAATCATGCCCAAATAATACTCGGCACCCGGCATTAATAACAGAATGGAAGCAACAGCCATAAAACTCAGCTGAAAACCGACGTCCGTTAAATAGCAGGGATTGACTGTCAAGAGTGCAAAAGCCGAGAAAGCCAGCGTATTCCAGCTGTTTGAACGTCGTCCCAAACAAAGCCCCAAAGCAGAAACACTACACATCAGCACTGCCCTGAGTACCGACGCAGACATGCCCGTAACAAAGGCATAAAACCAAAGCAGAACAATGAGCAGGCTTTGTTTGAAAAAGAGGCCGGCACGCCACGGCTTAATAAAAAAAAGCAACTTGTCGAGCAGCAGAAACAAAATAGACACATGCATTCCGCTTACGGCCAGAATATGGGCTACGCCTGCCGAAGAAAAAGCCTGCCTTTGCTCTGCCTCCATCAGATCTTTGCAACCCAACACCAGTGCCGAAACCAAAGCCAGGGGCTCTTCTTCCATTCCTGCCTGTCGAAAACGGCCGATGAGGCGATCGCGGAAAGCATCCGATTTTGCCCGCGGGCTAGAGTATCTACTCTGCAACATCCAGGCCCGGGCAGGCACAAAAGCTCCCGCACAAAAGCCTTTATTCAACAAATATCGCTCATAATTAAATTCCATAGGCCTGCCGCACCGACTGTAGGGCCTCAAGGTAGTCTGAGCCAAAATACGGTTGCCGGCTCTCAACGACAAAGCCAAGCTGTCTTTGGCCAGGTAAAGCACACAACGTTTATTTTTCCAGCAAGAAGGCTCGGAGCAAATTATCCTGACAGGGCATTGCAGACTGTTGGGTTTAATTTGAGGATTGGACAAAATTTCGAATTCAGCCCTCAGGTAATAATTTTCGAGCTTCGGACAGGCCCTTTCCTGTTGTCTGCCCCGAAAAAGAGCAGAACCTAAACAAAAGCAGCACAACAAAATCAAGAAGCCGGGCAGTTTGCGCAAACGCCAAGCCGCTCCGGCTTTAGCGGTAAACAGCCGGAGAAACACAGTCGCCAGCAGCAAGATAAAGGAAAACAACAAGCCCGGAAAAAACTCAAAAGGCGCAAGGATCATTCCCGATATCAGGGAAATCGTAATGCGCAGAAAGGGTGCTTGTTGAAAAACAAAAGATACCATGCCGTAAGAGAATACTTGCGGCAAAGATATTTATTTATTAACGTTTCGGAAACCTTTAAGAGGTTTTATTTCAAACTCTCTTACTCAGCTTTTTTTATTTGCTCGATGATCTCCTTGGGCCGGGGCGACTTGAAAATAAAACTGCCCGAAACCAACACATCGGCACCTGCACGATATAAAGCCCCGGCGTTATCTAGGCTGACACCTCCGTCGATCTGAATGAGAGCCGGACTCTTGCAGTCATCGATCATTTGCCTGAGCTTAACGATTTTTGCATAAGTCTGCTCTATAAAGACTTGGCCTCCAAATCCGGGATTGACCGACATCAGCAGTACCAGGTCCAGATCGGGCAAAATATCCTCCAATACCGAAACCGGCGTATGGGGATTGAGAGTAACACCGGCTTTCATGCCTGCCTGATGAATTTCGCTGACGACACGGTGCAAATGCGTACAGGCTTCGTAGTGTACATTCATTAAATACGCATCCAGGGCCTTAACCTGAGGAATGAACTTTTGAGGTTCCACTATCATCAGGTGCACGTCCAAAGGCTTGGTACAAACGCGGGCAACAGCTTCCAGCACAGGGAAGCCGAAGGAAATGTTGGGCACAAACACGCCGTCCATTACATCGAGATGCAGCCAGTCGGCCTGACTTTCGTTAATCATCGTAAGATCTGCCTCCAGACGGGCAAAATTGGCAGACAGCAAAGAAGGAGCAACCAAACGCATGGTGGAAAATTAGTTACGAAATACAAGCCCTGATTAAAAGGACTTGGTTTAATTTAAACTTAACACAGATTTACCCGGTACTGCTAATTCGTTGTTGGGGTAAACTCTGGCAAATATACGTA
>ERZ795030.3405-NODE-3405-length-16985-cov-5.525753_pt1 | contig 16985 bp, 14 predicted proteins | sample MGYA00375122_ERZ795030 | MGnify/ENA primary metagenome ERZ795030 (study PRJEB30165, sample SAMN05720146) | activated sludge metagenome | isolation source: anaerobic digester from wastewater treatment plant | place: Japan | collected 2015-04-20 ... | reverse complement strand
GATCGTCCCCACGTTCACGTGCGGCTTGGTGCGCTTGAATGCTTCCTTGGCCATGGCGGCAGAACCTTTCTTGAGAGAATCCCGGCCGGTCGCATCGTCGGCGTGGCCGCGGCCGGGCGTCTGTCATCCGTTCAGAGAACAGACGCCGCATGGTGACAAACGGCCGATCTAAAATCAAGCGAGGGTTGCGCGCCCGCGCGGTGGTCGCGGGCGCGCAACATCGGGGACGCGGGGGCCGGTTCGCGGCGCCGCGCTATCGCTTCTCGAGCCAGTCGCCGGGGCGGGCATCGGGGTATTTGCGGCCCAGGGGCGAATCCCGGAAGACATCGAAGCCCTTGGCGTCGCGGGGCGCGCGGAAGAGCTGGCCCTTCTTCAGCTTGTTGCGGATTTCGTCGGCGAAGATGATCTCGACCGCCTCGAGCAGTTCCTTGCCGTTGCCCTTGCGTTCGGCGATTTCCTGATAAATCGTCTTGCGGTCGCGGTTCTCGGCCTTGACCAGCGCATCGACGCGCGCGCGCAACTCCTTATCCTCATCCTTGCCCAGCCGCACGGCCAGATAGCCGTGGTCGTCTTCGCCGACCCAGTGTTTGGTGAGGGCTTCGTCGACCTGCTTGCTGCGCTCCTTGCGGGCCTTCTTCGCGGCGTCGGCCTCCTGGGGCGTGACGGCCAGCGCGACGGGGCTGAAGCGGAAGACGCGGGCGAAGAGCGAGTCGGAATCGGGGAGCGGCTCGGTCCACACGCGCGAGACCGGCTGGTCGCCGCCGGCCTGGGGGGCCGGATCGTCGCTGCGGACGTAGGTCTCGACCTGTTCGGCCTCGTCGCGGATCTGGCGCACATCGAGGACGATATGGGCGTCGATCTTGTGATAGGTTTCCACCTTATGCGTCGTGCGCAGGCAGCCCATCAGCGGGAGCACCCCGATCGTCAGCGCCAGCAGGGCGACCGCCCGCGCGATGCGTGAAAATGGTGCCATGAGAGTCCGGCCTCCTGATCTGTCCGGGTGTGCCCGGGGGATGGGTTCATCCTAACCGGCTGCCGCGGCGGGTTCACCCTCAAAAGCGCGGCGTGCGATGATAGACACCGGCGAGCCGGCGCCGGTTCCCGCGCGTGCCAGGCAGACGAACGTGGCGGGTCGGTCGGTTTTCAGGTTCAATCGCAGCAGTCACGCCGCACTCTGGCGACAGGCTCCGTTTCATGAACGCAACCTCCAGCGCGCCCCCCGTCCCCGAACCCCGCCGTGCCTGGCGCGCGCTGACCGACGGGCAGGAAGCGCGCGCTTCGGCCGATCAGCTCCTCTGCGGGCTTGGACTCCTGTTCTGGCTTGCGATGTTCGGCTGGCTCTGGCTGGGGGCGCCGACGCTGGGGCGCGTCCTCGGGCTGCTCTGGTTTGTGCTCGGGGCGTTGTGGCCGATGGGCTACTTCTATTCGCTGGCGCTGGCGCTGCCGTGGTTCGGCAACAACCCGGGCGGGCCGCATCACCTCTACCTGGTCGAGATGGGGCTGATGGGCCTGGTCTCGGGGCATCTGACGACCCGGCTGCTGCTGTGGGTCAGTCCCAAGCGCAGCCGGCTGGACGCGGCGGTCTGGTTCTTCGTGCTCTACTCGTGCGTCTGCGTCTTTCCCCAGTGGCGTTATCTGTGGGCCGAACTGCTGACGTATCCGCGGCAATTCCTGTTCGTGATTCATAACCATTACGGGACGAGCTACACGTTCGGGCTGCAACTGGCGCTGAAGCTGGCGTTGAGCGCCGGGCTCTACGTCGCGCTGCGCGACCGGCGCCTGCCCGCGCTGCGCCTGCTGCGGCTGTGGTGGCTGCTGGTGGTGAGCCTGGCGGCGTCGGCGCTGCTGGGCGTGGGGGAATACTTCGACTGGCTGTCGCTGGCCTGGTGGCGCGCGGAAAACCCCGACATCTCGCGGTTCGGATACGCCCGGCTGCAATCGCTCTACTGGCATTCGGGCTGGTATGCGCAGTATCTGGCGGCGCTGGCGCCGGGGGCGCTCGCGCTGGCGGTGATCGGGCGCGTGGCGAGGCACCCCGAGCGCGCCGCGCTGCTCAGCCGGCGGCCGTTCCGGCTGGCGGCCATTCGCGTCCGCTGGTTCTACTGGTCGCTGGTGCTGTTGCTCTGCCTGACCCAACTGATGACGCAGCAGCGCGGGGGCTGGATCGCCCTGACGGCCGGTCTGGCGGTGGTGATCGCCGCCGTGATGATCACCAACGGGCCGGAGCGGCTGCGCTGGGGCCGAACGGCGCTGGCGGTGGGGCTGACGGTCACGACGATCGTCCTGCTGGCGGGGTCGGTGGCGCTGTTCAGTCCGGTGTTTCGCCATCGTGTGACCGAACTATTCGCCTACGAGGACCGGATGGACATCTGGCTGTCGGCGATCGGGCTGTTCCGGATCCACCCGCTGGTGGGGGTCGGCCTGGGCAACTATCACCGCGTCCACCTGGGCGTCTACCCCGAAGGGCATCCGTACTTCCACATCGACAAGGTCGCGCCGCACAGCCTCTACCTGCATGTCTTAAGCGAACGTGGTCTGATCGGGCTGATCGCGCTGCTGCTGATCATCGCGGGCGTCGTGTGGGGCGCCTGGCGCATCGTGAAGGAGTCGCGCGACGATCTGGCGCGCTGGGGAACCGGCCTGGCGCTCCTGGGCGGCGTCGTGGCGATCCTGTTCTACGGCATTTTCCAGGAAACGTTCTATATCCGGACGGTCGACCTGATCTTCTGGATGTTCGTCGCGCTGGCAAGCTGGTCGCCGGCGCTGGCGCTGGAACCGGCGGCCGGCGCGCCGCCGCGGTGGAAGCGCGCGGTGTGGATCGGGCTGCTCATTCTGGCCGCGGGGGGCGTCGTCTGGGGGCATCGCTTCCAGTTGCAGCCGGTCGTGTTCTATCTCGACGGCGAGACCTTTCTTACAGCGGGGCAGTATGCCAAAATCGACGTTCCGCGCGACGCCCGGCGGGTGGCGATTCGCATCGTGGGTTACGATCCGGCGATTCCGCAGTCGCCGGTCACGATCACGTTCCGCGCGGCGGGCGAGGAGCTGGCGCGGGAAGTCCTGGACACGCGGCGCGCGCGCGAGATCGAGCTGACGTTGCCGCCCGACCGCCGCCCCGGCGAGCCGATCGTGGCCGAGGTCTCGCGCACCTGGAATCCACTGCTCTACGACATGCGGTGGTTTCCACTGCCGCGCGTCGGCGTGCTGTATCAGCCCCCGCGCGTCCTCGAGACGGAATAGACCTCGCCGGGGCCGCGCGCCATCCGTTGCTATCTCCCATGGAGCCCGCATTCATGTCGCAAGCCTCCGCCGCCGGCTATCTGGAACTCAGGGATGGAGCCGCGACGTCGCCGCTGGCCGGCGACCTGCGGCGGCTGGGGCTGCTGCTGGCCGGGTTGACGCTCGTCCGGGTCATCCTGGCGCCGCTGTTCCCGATGCTGTCGGGCGAAGCCTATTACTGGCTGTGGAGCAAGCACCTGGCGCCGGGCTATTTCGATCATCCGCCGATGGTCGGCGTGATGAGCGCGATTTTCTTCGGCTGGGTCGAGGCCAGCGAGCTGGCGGCGCGGTCCGGCCCGATCATCCTGGCGGTACTCAGCTCGCTGATCGTCTACCGGCTGGCGCGCGATCTGTTCCCGTCCGGCCCGACGGCATGGCGCGGCGCGGCGCTGTTCTCGGTGACGCCGATCTTCTTCGCCAACGGCCTGCTGACGCAGCCCGACAACAGCCTGGTGCTGTTCATGACGTTGACCTGGTTCGCGTTCTGGCGCGGTTGCGGGGGCGCGGCGCCCGACCCGGCCGATGCCCGGCGGCCGGAGCGACTCGGCTGGTGGGCGCTGGCGGGCGTCGCCGCCGGCTGCGCGCTGCTGAGCAAATTCATGGCGTGGGTGCTGCTGCCGCCGCTGTGGGCGTTCCTCGCCGTCTCGCGTCCGCACCGCCACCTGCTCCGCTCGCCCGGGCCGTGGATCGCGGCGGGCCTCGCGCTGCTGGTTCTCTCGCCCAATCTGATCTGGAACGCCCAGCACGAGTGGATCAACTACGCGTTCCAGTGGCGGCGCTCCGACCTGCCGGAGGCCGAGTTCGAAGCCAAGAACATCCCGCTGTACCTGTTCGGTCCGCTGCTGACGCTCTCGCCGCTGCTCTATTTCGCCCTGCTGCGGGGGGTTGTCCGCGGATGGAGCCTGTGGCGGCGCGAACACGACGCGCGCTGGCTGTTCCTGCTGGCGGCCGGTGTGCCGCTGCCGCTGTTTCTGGGGCTGCTGTCGGTGATGGTCACGATCAGCCTGCACTGGCCGGCGGCCGGCTACATTCCGCTGATCCTGCTGGCTGTCGGGCTGATTCACGAACAGGGGATGTTCGGCGCCCGCTATGTCCGCTGGTTGACGCGGCTGTGCGTCGGCACGACGCTGTTCGCGGTCGCGCTGGCCTTGACGGTGCTGGCGTTGCCCACCAGCGTCCCCTGGGAGGACCTCAACGAGGACCTGGCGGAAATCAAGGCGGAGTTGCTGGGCTGGGAGGCGATCGGCGGGCGAGTCCGCGCCGAACGGCAGGCGATGGAGGACGACAGCGGCAACCGGACGGTCATCATGGCCGACAACTGGCATCTGGCGGGTCCGCTGGCGTTCTATTCCGCCGCCTACGGCGACGTCTTCGCCGTCGTCGACGAGGACGCGCACAATTTCGAGATCTGGCGGCAGGAACAGGGCGGCCTGAAGGGCGCCGACGCGGTGTTCGTGATCAAGAAAAGCAAGCCCAACTACAAGCACAGCAAGCTGGAGAAGAAGTACGACAAGTATCACCGCTTTCTGGACCCGTTGTTCGAGGACGTCGACGCGGTGTCGTCCGTTCTGGTCTATGCCGACGACGGGAGCAGCGCGGAGTATTACGGCGTCGACGTGTCGCGGCCGCGGCTGCGCGAGTTCCTGATTTTCCGCTGTTACGGGTTCAAGGGGCGGCTGGCGCGGGCGGATGACCGCGACGACGATTGAGTGAAGGGAACTACGGTCGTGGCGGGTCCGCGTCGCGCTTTTCGGGGCCGACCGGGCGGAACTGAATCGGCGCCGGCCCGCCGGCGCGGTCGCGCTTGCGCTCTTCGCGGTCGCGCAGTTGCTTGAACGCCTTGGCCTTGATGTCGACCAGCGCCACGCGTTTCTTCTTGATCCGGCATTCGGCCAGCAGCGGGCGGACCGTTTCCAGCAACTCGTCGATCTGGAACGGCTTGGCCAGGAACCCGGTGGCGCCCAGCCGGGCCGCATACTCCCGGTCGCGCGGGCTGGACTTGGCCGAGACGATGATCACCGGCAGGTTGCGGAAATAGGCGTTGCGGCGGACCGACTGAAGCAATTGATAGCCGTTCATCTTGGGCATCATGATGTCGATCAGCATCAGGTCGGGGTCATATTCGACCAGGTGTTCGATCGCCTCCAGCCCGTTGAGCGCCGTCGTGATTTCAAATTCCTCGCGCAGGGCGATGTCGAGCATCTGCAGCATTTCGACATCGTCGTCGACGATCAGCAGGCGCGCCATCAGCGCGGCGGCGCCGGCCGGCTGGCCGCCGGCCAGGGGGAGGTCCTCGCTGAAGACGTCGAAGCCGTGATCGCGCCGGTCGGAGGTCTCGGCCGTTCGGGAGACGGCCTGGCCGTCGCGCGCCTGGCGCTCCTCCAACTCGCGGAGCTGCTCCAGCGTGTAGCGTTTGGTGCGCAGGGGGGGCGGCTCGTGCCGCAGCGTGAAGTCGATGTTTTTCAGCACGCGCTCGGGTTCGACCGGTTTGGTCAGGAACAGGTTGGCGCCGGAGGCATAGCCTTTCCTGATGTTCTCCTTCGTCCCGTAGGCCGAGAGGAACATGACCTGCATATTGTTGAACCGGGCATGCTTGCGGATGGCTTCGCAGACCTGATAGCCGTCCATCAGCGGCATCATGACATCGATGATGGCGAGGTCCGGTTCGTGGGTTTCGAGCTTGCTGAGGGCTTCGAGACCATCGGCGGCCTCGACGACTTCGAACCGGTCGCGCAGGATGAACGAGAGCATCCGACGCGTGTCGTCGTCGTCATCGATGACCATGATGCGATACTTGCTCATCCCGCCACCTTTCGGTGATCGGAGATCCGATGGATCCAGCGGGAGGGAACCCGCGCTTGACACGACCAGGTAGGTAAATCGTACTGCCTTCGTCTTCTGAACGCAAGACCGTTCGATGATGTCCTCCTGGAGTGAGGCAGCGGGAAGCACCCAGCGCCTGGCGGCGCCGTTGTGGATCGGTCAGCATCAGCCGACGTTATAAGCTTCAAAGCGGTGCCGACGCGCGGCTCGCGCCGCGCTTTGCCGCTGCCCTCCACAGGAGATGCCTCGGCCCCGCGCTCTGCTCAGGTAAGCGCCACCCAATGCCGGGCGGCGCGAACGGTGTTGAGATGCGCGCGGGGTAGGCCCGTTTTTTCCCAAGCCGCCGGCGCGCGGGCGGACTATACTCTAAGCATTGGGGTTCCGGCCGCGCGCCCCCGCCGCGGCCAGCCAGTTCAATCATCGCATGAGGCGTGTCATGGCGCGTTTGAACCTGCTGCGGGCCCGGGCGGACAAACCCAGCTCGACCGAGGCCGACGGGCGTCGGCGCGTATTGCTGATCGACGACGAACGGGATCTCTGCACGCTGCTGCAGATGGCGCTCGAGCCGCGCGGCTACGTCGTCGAGGCGGCGCACGACGGCATCGAGGGCTGGAACCGGATCGAACAGAGCCCTCCCGCGCTGGTCGTCCTCGACATCAAGATGCCGAAGATGAACGGATATCAACTGCTGGCGCGGCTGCAGCGCGACGAACGCACGCGCGACATCCCGGTCGTCGTCTTCACGAGCGTGACCGAAGGGGCGCCCGAGCTGACCGAGGCGGAATGGGCCGAACGGCTGGAGGTGGGGGCATTCATCGCCAAACCGAGCGATCCTGAGCGCGTCGTCGACGCCGTCGACCGCCTGTTGCAGCCCGATCCCGCCGCCCAGGGCTGACCGGCCCGCGCGATTGCGCTGTCCGATTGAACGGCATCCGCCGTAAACTGCCCGCATGACTCGATTGCGCCGCTGCCTGCTCTGCGCGCTGCTCGCGGCGGCCGGGTGCGCCGACGGACCGCCCGACGGCAGCCTGCGCCGGCTCGCGACGCCCGCGGCGCCCTACGCGAGCGGCGTCACGGTGCTCGCCGAGCAGGTGGCGGTGCTCCAGTTGCCGGCGCCGCCGCGGCATCTGGTGCTGTCCGACGCGGCGCTCTACGTCTTTCTCAATCGCCATGGGCTGGCGACGCTCGACCTGAGCGACCCCGCCCGGCCGCGTCTGGCCCACTGGCTGCAAGGGGCAATGGCGAACGACGACCAGCGCGGCCATCATTTCCTCAACGGTATTCTGGAGCCCGAACGGGCGCGCCTGGTGGTGGCCGACCGGTCCCAGGGGATCACGTTCATCGACGTCTCGCAGCCTCTCGCGCCGCGGGTCGAGCGGACGATTGAGTTCCCTGGCGACCTCCCGACGGCGATCCTGCCCGACGGCAACGGCTACTACGTGGCCGGGGGCGGGCGGGGACTGTTTCACCTCGCCGAGGGCTGGAGCGAGGGGGGGCCGATCAAGCCGGTCCTGACCGACTTCGACCACGTCAAGGATCTGCGCTGGCTGGCGCCCAATCTGCTCGTCTTCTCGGATCACGTCCAGAACGGGTTGCAAGTGCTGGACGTGAGCCGGCGCGACGCCCCGCGCGCACTGGCGTTGTTTTCGTTGAGGCAGTATTGCGACAGCCTGCAGGTGATCGGCCAGATGGTGGCCTTGCAGGTGCGCGAGCTCGGCGTGGTGCTGGTGAATCTAGAGAAACCCGAGCGTCCCTGGATTCAGAGTGTTCTGCCGACGGGCGGGATTTCGTCGCTGACCTGCATGGCGCGGTGGGGGGAGCACCGGCTGCTGGTCGGCGACACGGCCGGGACGATACAGATCCTCGATCTGGAAGACCAGGCGCGGCCGTGCTGGGTCGGGCGGATTCTCGCGCGCTCGTCGATCGCCTGCCTGGAGACGCGGGGCGACCTGCTCTACGTCGGCTTGAATCATGAGCCGGCGGCCGAGGCGATCCGGCCCGGTCATCAGTTCGCCGTCTATCGGTTGACCGCCCGGCGGGTCAGCGATCCGGAAGGGTAAGCGGTTTATCACGCCGCGGTGTTCGGCGGCTTGGAGGGCGGGGCGCGTCCGATCGGCGCCAGGTGTTTCCGGCTTCAGTCGATGGTTTTGGTGATCCAGCCCAGCCGTTCGGCTTCGCGGCGCAGTTCGCGGGCGCGCGCGGCCTGTTGGACGCAGGACGGGATGGCCCGTTGCTCCAGGCGGAGCAGTTCCTCGCGGGCTTCTTCGGCGCTCTGCACCAGGTCGTAGGCGGTCAGGTCGGCGGTGACGGCTTCGAGGAGGTCGAGGTCATTGCGTTCGGGTTTGCCGTTCAGGTCGTTGCCGCCGCGCGATCGAGCGTGCGACAGCAACGCCGCGCGGTCGGGAAAGACGCGCGCGCGGGCGTTGGCCGAGGGCGGCACTTCCACGAGGATGAGCGGAAAACTCAGCCTGTAATTTTCTAAGTTCACGGTCAGATTTTTCCGGATTTTCAAAATCCAACAAATAACATGTTCAGGGATTGGTCGGAAGAGTGTCAAGATTTATCATTTGACGAGAAAAGGAATGTCGGGGGGAAAGCCGAGCGATCGGAATCGGCTGCGGTCACGTGAATTAAAGCGGCGTCGACGCGCGGCCGGCGCCACGCTCTGCCACCGCACTCCACATAGCCGGCTCGAATTCCCATTGCCAAACCCCGGGCATGATGGTGGGCTGATTCGATGCGGTCCGATCCCGCCGGTCGCGGCGAACGAGCCGCCCGGCCCCCGTCGCGGGGGCCAGTCCACTCGAGGTCAAGCCATGCAACGCATTCAACGAATCCCGGCCAGTTCGCGGACGGCCCTGCTCCTGCTGGCCCTCCCCGTCGTGATCCTGTCGCTGGCGGCCGCGCGCACCGAGCCGACGGCGGTCGGCGTCGTCGACGTGGACCTGGTCCGCGAACGCTCGGCGCATGTGCAGGCGCAGTTGCGCGCGCTGGCGAGCCCCGTCCAGCAGATCCAGGACAGCCTGAAAGCGAAGCAGGCGGAGCTGCAGCAACTGCTGAGCGAGTATGCGGCGCAGCAGTCGGCCGCCACCGAGGAAGTGAACCAGCGGCGGGTGGAGCGGATCCGCGAGGTGTCGCGGGAAGCCGAGGAGCTGTCGCGGCAGTTTGAAGACGCCTGGAACCAGGCCGAGCAGGCGGGTCTGGCGCCGCTGCGCGACACGATCTTCGCTGCGGTGGAGCAGGAGGCGGCGGCGCGCGGCATGCGCGTGATTCTGCGCAGCGACAGCGTCGTTTACATGGACGACGCGCAGGACATCACGCAGGCGGTCGTCAGCCGGCTCGATGCGAATCGGTAAGCTGCGCCCGGGGGGATTTACGTGACGCGCCGGGCCCGCGCGCCCTATAATGCCCGTGAGGGCTTGTAGCACGGTCCGGGCGAGGGACCGCGCGGGAACCACGGCCGGGAATCGCACACGCGCCCCCGCCGCCTACGACGCACACCTGGAAAGGAGTAACCGGCAAGGCTCATGACGGCACATCGGGTCGAGGTCAACTGCACCCTGTGCGATTGCCTCTATCATCATCGTGACGAACAACGGCCCGACCTGGTTTATTGTTCGCATCCCCACAAGGAGCAATACCTGAAGGCCAAACCGTGTCCACTCTACCGATTGGACTGGCAGCGTCAGGTGCGCTCACGAACGCGAGACAAAGGCATCCATACCTAACTCCATCCCCTGACGCAGCCCTCTCGCCCGCAACCCAAGCACCTCTCCCGGGGACGGGTCCCGCGCGGTCCACTCCCCGGGAGTTCTCATTTTCAGCCAATCCCATTTATGACTGAATGCCGGCGGCGCCGGTCGTTCCGCGCCCGCGGGCGGCGGGGGCGAAAGCCAAGGCCCCGCCGCCGGGCGCCGGGCCAGCCGCCGCTGGACAGCGCGCGGCGGATTCTGTTCTATAGGGGAGAAGAAGTTGCCGTGATGAAAGGTCGAAGCATGAAAGGTCCTTCCACCTCCATCCGAAGCGCGATGCTTGCGTTGTGCGGGCTCGCGCTGCTCGTGGGCGGGTGCAGCCGGGAGCCGCGTCACCTGGATGAGGCGCTGGCGGGCCAGCCGGCGGGCGTCTACGCGTATTTTCAGACGGATCTGGGCGATTTTCTGGCGCGGCTGTTCATCGAGCGCGCGCCCAGGACGACGGCCAACTTCATCGGCCTGGCCGAGGGGACGAAAGAATGGGTTGAGCCGAAGTCCGAGAAGTGGGTCACCGGCCCGTTCTATGACGGGCTGCTGTTCTTCAAGGTCATCGACAATGAGTTCATCCTGACGGGCGATCCGCTGCACCTGGGCATCGGCGGGCCGGGCTACCAGCTCGACCCGGAATTCCACCCCGAGCTGCGCCACGACCGCGCGGGCCTGTTGACGGTCCCCCCGCAGGGGGAGGAAGAGAAGGCCTCGGGGAGCCAGTTCATGATCACGCTGGGGCCGCGGCCGACGGCCGACGACCGCAGCTCCATTTTCGGCGAGGTCGTCTGGGGGATGGAAACGGTCCGGGCGATCGGCCGCATCCCGACCCACATGGACAACCGCCCGGTCAAGGATATCAAACTGAGGCGGGTGACGATCCACCGCGTCGGCGGGGCGCGCGAGGCAACCGGGGCGGACGACGCGCCCACGACCGCGCCGGCGACGGCGGCGCCGGAGACGACCGCCGCCGCCGAATCGACCGAGGTTGCGCCGCCGGACTGAGGCTTACTGCGAATAGGTGAACCGGGGCCGCCAGATCGGCGCCGCGGGCCAGGCGGCATCGAGCGTGAACCGGTAGGCGTAGGCCCAGCGCAGGTCCTCCGCGTCGCCGCCGAGGGGATGGACGCGCACGAGCTGGCCGGCGGGGTCATATTCCAGGCGGACGCGCCGGCCCGCGATGGCGACGTCGACCCGATGCTCGAGCGTTTGCGCCAGATCGCTCAGCGCGAAGGCCGCGGGCGTCGCGCGGCCGCCGACCCAGAGCAGGAACATCAGTTCCTTGGGACCCAGGTCGGGCCGCGCGGGGGATGGTTCGGGCATCGGCCAGTAGACCTGATCGTTGAATTCGTAGATGCGGAAGAACGGGGCGCGATACGGGCGTTCCAGACCCTGATTGCCGCCGACGACGGTGGTGTCGGGGTGGCGCGCGCGCCAGGCGCGCCAGGAACAGCGTTCGAACGGGAGGCGCGCCAACTGCGCCCCCTCCGCCGCGCGCGCGCCGCTGACCGCCTGGCCGGTCATGCCGTCCCAGAGGGACTGGCCGCGGCCCTCGGCCCGGCGTTCATAGAGCAGAATCCGGCTGTTGAAGATCAGGCTGCCGATGCCGAATTCGGGAACCGTCGGGCCGATCCGCCGGGTGTAGACGGCGGTCGCGCCGCTGAAGGGTTGATGGACGACAAGCAGCGGGTGGCCCGCCAGCGTGTCGTTCACCAGCTCATGCCATTCGATAATCAGCAGGGGATAGGCGCGGGCCGCGCCGTCCAGCGCCACGCCAAGCACCAGATCGTCGTCGTCAAGGAAGGCGGCGTCGGCGGCGCTGAGCAGTTCGGGGTCAACCAGGGCCGGAATGGTATCGGCCCGCAGAGGGCTGTGGAAGAGCTGATCCGCGTCGATTCGCAGGGGGTTCAGGTCGTAGAGCCAGGCCTCGCCCGAGGCGCGCAGCATCGCCGCGCGCCGCACCGGGTGGTAGCCGGCGGTCCACTCATAGCCGACCAGGTAGGCGGCCAGGGCGGTCAGGAAAATCAGGAGGACGACGAGCAGCCGCCGGAGGCGGGGGGTGAGTCGGGCATTGAGGCGGTTCCAGAAGCCGGGTGGGGGAGCATGCGGGCGCTCCCGCCGCGAGCCGCCGGGAGCCAATGCCTGCGGTGGGTCCGGATGAAGTGCCATGGGGGACCATGCTAGCGTGAGGTGCGGGCCGAGGGAAGCGGCATGAAGGCGGGCAGGGCGAGCCAGGGAGCCATCGGGAAGCGATTGGAGATCCAGGCCGTGGGATCATGCGGAATCGGCCGCGGGTGGTCGATCCTAAAGCGGCGTCGGCGCGCGGCTGGCGCCGCGCTCTGCCGCCGCGCTCCACAAAGCGGGCGCGACCTCGCTCCTTTTGGCGCGCGGCGTCAGTGGTAGCACGGCCAGTCGGTCAGCCCCGTTCGCTGCGGCGCCGGGATCAATTCGCTGCGGCCGGGGGTGACCGGCAGCACGGCGAATGCGGCGTCGGAGGCGGTGTTCATCCCGGGGCGGATGCGCGTCAGGCCCATGCCGGCGGCGGGCTCGCGCTCGCCGGCCTTCGTTGCGGGCGAGTCCAATGCCCCCAGGCGGTTGATCGGACAGGCGGGGCTCGGGTTGCCGCGCGGGTAGTTAACGCCGTCGATCGTGTTGTCGCGGGGGGTCGGGCCCACGCCGGGCTCAAAGCGCGTTCCCGGCGCGAGGAGCGCGACGCCGTCGGCGGCGGCCAGCGCCAGCCTGCCGGACGTGCCTCCGGCGGCGCGGGGGAAATCCTCGAGCGCTTGCGGCTGGGCCCATGCGGCCCACGCGGCGACGTCGCGGCCCGGTTCGTGGAATACGCGCGGCGGCGGCGCGGGCAGGGCGGGCAGCCAGCCCGGCGGATCGGCGGCGGCGCCCGCGGCGATCAGCGCGATCTCTCCCGGCGCGAGCACCACGCCGGCGGGAAAGCGCAGGGCGCCTTCGGTGATCCCGTCGTCCTCATCCGAAACGATGACGCCGGCCAGATCGAGCGGGCGGTCGGCGAGGTTGACGATTTCGATGAACTCGTCGGCCGTCGGGCGGGTGGCGATTTCCGCGATGAGCAAGCCCTCGTAAGCCCCCGGGCCGAGGGCGGCCGACCCGCGCAGCGTGATGGCGGGGACGTCGCCGCCGCCGTCGTTGCTGGCGATGCGCAACGTCGCCGTGGTGGGCGCGAGGGAACCGCGGGGCTGATACGTCAGCGTGAGCGGGGCCGAGGAGGCGGACGCGATCGCGGGCGGCAACTCGCCGTGCACGGCGAACCGCGCGGCCCCCGGCCCATCGATCACGGCGCCGGTGACGGTCAGCGATTCGGCGGCGCCCGTGTTGCGGATCCAGACCGTGCCGGTGGCGGTCGTGTGTTCCGCGGCGGCGGACAGCAGAAGCTCGGCGGGCACGACTTCGATGTTGGGGTCGTCGCCGCCGATCCGGATGACGATCGGGCGAATGTGTCCGCCGGCGGGGTTCTTCGTGTCGGTTGCCGCCGGGGGCCAGGTTCCGTCCGCGGAATGCAGAGACTGGAGGAGGCGGCCGTCGTCGAACGCGTGGGCCTCGATGCGCCGGACGCCCGCCGGCAGCGCATTGGGGATGATCGTGCCCCACGCGCCAAGCGCTCCGTCCACCAACTCGTCGTGGAAGTTCACGTAGGAGCTGTCGGGGCAATCCAGCCCGTCGTCCTCGACCATCGCGCTGGCGAGGGGCCGCGCATCGGGGGCATCGTCGCCATAGAGCAGGACGACGCTGCGCGGCGCGAAGGACGAATGGCCGACGAGCCCGGTGCCGCCGGGGCCGGTCCGGGTCGTGGCCCAGTCCAGCACCGTGAGCGCGCCGGCGGAAGTCAGGCGGTGAGCCGTCGCGGCGCCGCCCGCGCCATCGTTCAGGTGCAGGCGGAGGCGGATCTGGCGGCCGGCCGCGAAGCCGCGATGCGCGGTGGGTTCGATGCCGAACCAGCCGCTGTAGGCGCCGGCGGCGTCGGCGGTGAAGACGCCATGGCGGCCGGGCGTGAAGCCGGGGGTCGCAATGCGGGCGATCGGTCCCGACGGGTCCAGCAGCAGCATGTTGCCGAAGAGCGTTGTGGTGGTCGGATCGGCCGCATCGACGCAGCGGTGGTAGTAGGCGTAGGTGGCGCCGGGGGTCAGGCCGGTCAGGCTCAGCCGGCAGTAGAACGGGATCCGGTTGTTGTTGACGCCGCTCGCGCCCTGGACGAACTGGGGGAGCTGTTCATCGCGGATCGACTGGGCCCAGGTCCGCGTGATCAGCCCCGGCAGGCCGAAAAGCAAGACGACGAGCAGCAGCCGGCACAAAGCGGGCGCCTTCCATCAGGAGAAATGGTGAATGTAGAGATATTAAGATTCCATTAGTCGAATCTCAAGGCGAATCCGGGCGGGGGTGACGGACAACGGGCGAGGCGTCGCGCTATGCGTCCTCGGGCGGGATGGCTTCCAGTTTGCGGCCGCGGCGGATCAGGTGCCAGCGTTCGATCGTGCGGAGGCGGGCGTCGCGGCGGCCGCGCTCGGCGAAGGTCAGCGCCTCTTCGACGGCGGCCAGACCGGGCGGGTGGGGGCCGCGGCGCAGATCCCAGAGCCATGCGCGCAGGAGCTGGCGGCGCAACAGGCGGCCCGATTTGCGCCACGCCGGCCGGCCCAGGTCGAGCGCCGCGACCGCCGGCGGCTCGGCCTGGCAGCGCAGCAGCTCCAGCAGGCGGGCGACCGCGTCATCGAGGGCGCGCGCTTCCTCCTCGATCAGTTCGGCCGCGCGGACGATCCGTTCGGTCGGATCGATGCCCAGCCTGTCGCGCAGCAGTGGGATCACCGCATGGCGCAGCCAGCCGCGGCGCGTCTCTTCGCTGGCGTTGGTGGGGTCGTCGCGCCAGGTCAGGCCGCGCGCCGTCAGGAACCGGCGCAGGTCGGCCCGGCGCAGCGCCAGCAGCGGGCGCACGACGGTGAGGCCCTCGACCGCATCGATCGGCCGGATGCCGGCGAGGCCGGTGGGGCCGCTGCCGGCCAGCAGGCGCATGAGGAAAGTCTCGGCGCGGTCGTCGGCCTGGTGCGCCAGCACGAGCGCGTCGGCGCGCCAGGCCTCGGCGGCGCGGACGTAGCAGCGCAGGCGGGCAGCGCGCAGGACGTCCTCGCTGAGCGGCCCGGCCGCGACCAGGGACTCGGGCAAGCGTTCGATGAAGCAGGTCAGGCCGAGCGCGGCGGCGCGGTCGTGGACAAATCGAGCCTCGTCGGCGCTTTCGGGGCGCTGCGCGTGGTCGACGTGAACGACGGCGAGCCGCCAGTCGCGGCGGGGGGCCTCGGCGGCAGCCAGCTCGAGCAGCGACATCGAATCGCCCCCCGCCGAGCAGCCGAGCAGCAAGCCGGCGCCGGCGGCCAGCGGGGCGAGCCGGTCGCAGGCCGAACGGAAACCGTCGGTCACGCGCGCGGCGGTTTCCTCTTCGGGCGAAGAGCTCACGGGCGGAGCGGGGGTCGTGCGTTTGCGGGCCACGGAGGCAACTCAAGGGGGCCGGCCGGGCGAGTTGGAGCGGTCCAACTATCTCGCGGCGGAAAGGGGATGGAAACCGGAAAAGGGCGGGGCGGCGGCGCGTCGCGGGGCCGGTGCAAACGCCGTTGCGGCGGAAGATGAGTTCATGGTAGATAATCCCGCCCCCGCGCTCCGGCGTGGGGGCTTGCGCCTGCCGCCGCATGGCGCGTCATTCCGAACGCCCCGCGCCCGGAGGGAAGGGCGCCCCCCGCCGTGCCCGCCAACCCGTGCCTGCAATGCGGCGCCTGTTGCGCGTTTTACCGCGCCTCGTTCTATTGGGCCGAGGCCGACGACGCCACGCCCGGCGGGGTGCCGGCCGAGCTCACCACGGCGCATCCGCCGCATTTCCGCGTGATGCGCGGCACGGAGGGGCCCAACCCGCGCTGCGTCGCCCTGGCCGGTACGATCGGCGAGGCGGTCCACTGCACGATTCATCCGCGCCGCGCGTCGGTCTGCCGCGACTTCGTGCCTTCCTGGGCCGAGGGGGAGCGCAATGAGCGGTGCGACCGGGCGCGCGCCGCGCACGGCCTGCCGCCGCTCCGGCCCGAGGACTGGATTTCCCCGGACGACGACCTGGAGCCGGCGGCGTAGAAACGGCGCCGGACGTGGACGCGGCGTCACGGCTTAACCCGCGATCTCGACCAGTTCGATGTCGAACGTCAGGTCCTGGCCGGCCAGCGGGTGATTGGCGTCGACGGTGACCAGGGTCTCCTCGATCTCCACGACCGTCAGGACGAGGGGGTCCTGGCCATCGCGCGACGCCTTGAGCTGCATCCCCAGTTCCAGCGGGATGCTCTCGGGGATCGCGCTGCGGTCGATCTGCTGCACCATCTCCTCGTGGTAGGGGCCGTAGGCCTCCTCGTGAGGGATCCGGACGATCTGATGGTCGCCCGGCGTCATCCCGACGACGGCCTGCTCGAAGCCGGGGATGATCTGGCCGTCGCCGAGGCGGAACTCCAGCGGTTCGCGCCCGCGCGAGGTATCGAAGACCTGGCCGTCATCGAGCTTGCCCGTATAATGGACTCGGACGAGATCGCCCAGCTTGGCTTGCGACATGGGATCAATTCCTTCTTGGGAGTTACAGGAGGGTTGCAGCCGACCATTCAGGTCCAGGGAGGGGTTTGAAGCGGGCGGCTGTCGCGGAATGGACGTCTGTATTGAACCACACAGCGGCGCGGGGCCGCAAGCCGTTAGGGACCCATCGGCGGCGTCCTGCATCTCGCGAAGATGCCCGAGGGGAAGAGGCTGGCCTCGGCGGGCCTGGGTGAGAGGGGAAACTATTGAAAAGGTTTAGAAAAATCTGTCGCGTCGGGTCCCCGGACCCCCGAGGGGGCCCGGAAAAAGCCCGCAGACGCGGGCTTTCAAGGCGCCCGCTATCCGGGGATTAAGAAGGACTTTTCAGAGTCCTCCGGTTCGCGGGCTATTGAGTTGCTCATCAACCTGGGGTTCACAAGGCGGACAAAATGTCGAGGTCTTGAGAGCCGAGGACGAGGGACGAGAGCCGAGAGCCGAGAGCCGAATTTTGGGCGGGCCTTTGGAAGCGAGGACGAGGACGAGGGACGAGTTTGGTGAGTTTGGCGGACGTTCCGCGCGCGGAGGCGGCGG
>ERZ795030.3397-NODE-3397-length-17013-cov-4.524472_pt1 | contig 17013 bp, 12 predicted proteins | sample MGYA00375122_ERZ795030 | MGnify/ENA primary metagenome ERZ795030 (study PRJEB30165, sample SAMN05720146) | activated sludge metagenome | isolation source: anaerobic digester from wastewater treatment plant | place: Japan | collected 2015-04-20 ... | reverse complement strand
GTCACTTACGCGCAGCCCGCCGATCTGGCGACGGTGCGCAGCACTGTGGACAAACTTGGCTTTGCTGACGTGCAAGTGCAAAACTTTGGTACCGCGCGTGACGTGCTGATTCGCCTGCCAGTACAAAAAGGCGTTAGTTCAGCCCAGCAAAGCACCCAGGTCGTGGCGGCCCTGAAAGCGGTGGATGCCAGCGCCAGCATGCGCCGCACCGAGTTCGTCGGCCCGCAGGTGGGCGATGAACTGGCTGCCGATGGGCTCAAGGCGCTGGCCTTTGTGGTGATTGGCATCATGGTCTATCTCGCGGTGCGTTTTGAATGGAAGTTTGCTGTCGCCGCCATCATTGCCAACCTGCATGACGTGATCATCATTCTGGGCTTTTTTGCCTACTTTCAATGGGAGTTTTCCCTGCCGGTGCTCGCTGCGGTGCTGGCGGTGCTGGGCTATTCGGTCAACGAGTCAGTGGTTATATTTGACCGTATTCGCGAGAACTTTCGCCGCTACCGCAAGATGACGACCATCGAGATCATCAACAACGCGATCACCTCAACCATCAGCCGCACCATCATCACCCACGGTTCGACCCAGATGATGGTGCTCTCGATGTTGCTGTTTGGTGGCGCCACGTTGCATTACTTTGCCCTGGCGTTGACCATTGGCATCCTTTTCGGCATCTACTCTTCGGTGTTTGTCGCCGCCGCGATCGCCATGTGGTTGGGCATTCAGCGTGAAGACCTGGTCAAGGGACAATTGGCCAAAAAAGACCTTGATCCGAACGACCCGAACGCCGGGGCAACGGTTTAGTCGGCGACTCGACCATGGCAACCACTCTTGAGCCCAGACAAGCGGCCAACTTGGCAGCTCAAGCACGCCAGCGACTGGTGGCGCTCGCCACTGAGGCCATGGCCTCAGTGCTGGGGCTGGTACAAGAGCGCCTGAGCAGCCTGATGAACGAGGCCGCCCCGTCGCGTGAAATGCAACTTCGCCGAGATGCCTGGATGGCTTTCCAGCGCTTCAAGCAAGCCTGGTGTGATGGCACAGTGCAGACTTGGAAGGCGGCATTGTTGCCAGAAACTCGTCTGGCACCGGTACGGGCTGGCATCACGATGGAGTTGCTCGGCACCGAGGTGGTCGAAAACAAGATCATTGCCTCGCGACTGGCACTTGACCTGATGGAGAAGTCGGCGCTGGAAGTCAACAGTTTGCGCAAGCGGCTGAAGTTCCTGGCTGGCGAACAAGAGCTGAGTGCCCGCGACATCGTCCATCCCGAGGTGTTGTTTCTGGCGCTGGTTGAACGCTGGGAGACCAGCGGCTTGCCGCGTGAATCGTGGCAACTGACAAACGCCGTGGTACAGCGTCACTTCAATGAGCAATTGCAAAAGGCCTATGCCCGGTGCAACGCTGACCTGATCGCTCAAGGGGTGCTGCCGGTGATCGATTTCAGCCCCAAACTTAACCCGGTGGCAGCGGGCCCGGGTGCCTCTTCAACTGCTCCGGCAGCGGACTCGGGCGACGCTTCACCGACTCCGGCACCGGCCGAGCCAGCGCCGTCATTGCATGGGCGGCGCGCCGAAGACCGAGCCATGGCTGGCGGCATCTTCAACAACTTGGCGGGCATGCAAGGAATGCCTGGAATGCCAGGCATGCAGGGTTATGCTGGCGGCAGCTACGCCGATGCCGCCAGAGCCGGGGCTGTCGGCGAGCGTCGCTTCGGACGTGCCCAAGTTTTGCTGGAGCAGGTCGGACGCTTGCTAGGCGGGTTTTTTAATCCTGATTCACCGCAGGGTTCCCACATAGCACCTTCTGTGCCGTTGATGACGGCACTGGCACGGCAGCCCAGATTGAGTGCGCCAAACTTTGAAATGGTAGCCGGTGAGCCGCCGACCGGGCAAATGGTGGTGATAAACCGGGTGGTCAGGGAACTGCGCGAGCAGTCTGCCGAGCTCAAGGGCAAGGCCCAGACTGACAACGAAAAGGCCATCATTGAACTGGTCGCGCTGATGTTTCAGGCCATATTGCAGGAGGACCGCATTCCCACCGGGGTGCGGGTCTGGTTTGCCCGCCTGCAAATGCCGGTACTGCGAGTGGCACTGGCCGAGCCGGACTTTTTCAACAAGCTCAACCACCCGGCCAGGCAGCTCATTGATCACATGGGCTCGTGTGTCATGGGTTTTGATGCCAGCGGTATCAGCAGCACAGCACTTGAGCTCGAGATCAAACGGGTGGTTCAGGTGATCGAGCAGTACCCGGATACCGGTGATCGGGTGTATAAAAAGGTTTACGAGGAATTTCAGGCGTTTTTGAAACAGCACCTGACCGAAAAACCATCGACCCAAAAAGTGGTGGGTGTAGCGCAGCAACTCGAACAAAAAGAAACCCTCACCATTCAATACACCATCGATCTGCGTGACCAACTCAAGGACATGCCGGTGCGCGACGAGATCCGTGAGTTTTTGTACAAGGTCTGGGCCGAAGTGCTGGCGGTTTCCGCAGTTCGACAGGGTGGTCAGCACAAACAAACCCTGCTGCTGAAAAAAACAGCGACCGACCTGATCTGGGCTGCCAGTGCCAAGCCGAACCGCGCTGATCGCGCCCGCGTGATTGCCAACTTGCCGGAACTGCTGCAATCGCTGCGCACCGGCATGACCCTGATGGGAGTCAACCGGTCGGCCCAGGATGCCCACATCAAGATCATCAGCGACACGCTTGCCGATGCCTTCATGTCGAAGACGCAGGCGATTGCCGAAGATCAGATTGCAGCACTGGCCGAGCGTCTCGCCAACCTGGAAGACTACATCAGCGACGATGGCAACGAGAATCTGCCACTGGACTCCAACAACATTGAAGAATTGCTGGGCATCGAGGCCTCTGAACTCGATGTCCTTTCCAGTGGCACCAGCACGGCCAGCCCAGCCATGCTGCAGTGGGCCCGTGAACTGGATCTGGGTGCCTGGTTCACGCTGGACCACAACCACCAGATTGCCCAGGTGCAATACGTCTGGCGCAGTCCGCTTGGTCATTTGCACCTGTTTGCCAACACCCTGGGGCACAGTTACCTGATCCAGTCAGCCCGGCTGGCCGCTTACCTGCAGGAAGGCTTGCTGTCACCGCAGGAAGACGAGTCGCTGACGATGCGTGCCACCCGCGATGCACTGGGCAAAATCCAGGCCAATCCGGAGCGGCTGCTGCGCTGAGCGCCGTCTCAATTTGCCAACCGGTCAATCCGGTTGTCACACAGTTCGTCAAAAACCAGGGCATCGGGTTCCTCGCCCAGGCTCCAAAAGACCATCAGCACAATCAGTTTCAGGTCTTCCACGCTGATCGGGTCACCCGACGCTGCCATGGTGCGCTCCATCACAAGTTCCAGCCGGTCTTGCGGCAAGGCACCAATGGAGGCCAGAAAGGCGACAAAGCGCCAGCCTGTGGCACCCAGCCGGGCTTGCTCTGCGTCAGTAAAAAGCCGCATGGCAGGCTGTCGGTTTTGCCAGGGATTGCGCGCATCGGCAAGTTGGTGCGGGCTAGCGGTCACGGTGCCGGGCTGAACAGCCTGTGGCCGATGCAAGCCGCGCGCGGCGTGCTTCAGATCTTCCAGCCAAACCAGGGCATCGACCACCTCGTGACTGTCAAAGCCGACGGCACCGAGTTTGCGCTGCAATGCTGGCAGTTCAGGGCAGGCATCGCCGTCCCAGTAGTTTTGATAAACAAAGGCAAGGACTTCAAACATGGCCGTTAATATACCGCCCGGCGAATGCCTCAAACCTCCAAACAAGCCCGGAAAACGGGACTCAATCCAGGACGCCGGTCGGACTTGGGATGTGGTCGGGAACAATTCAGGTTCTTGCCCCAAGGCGTTGGGATGCAAGGCCAGGCGCAAGGCGTTCAACTGGCTAAACAAACGTCTTGCAACGCTGCTGTGCGCCCAAATCCGCAGGTGCAGATTGGGAAAGTCATTTCTCACCACATCCTTTTGGCGCATCGGCTGAGAACTGGCCGCAGCGGCCGATTTTGCGTTGGTTCACTGGCCCACAACCGGACTATCGGCCGACCAATCCGGCACCCCTCGCTGGGGTCGATTCTCGCTGCGTGATCGGCAAGTCCGACCGGCTCTTGGCGGTTCAGGTCGGTTGTCGCTGAAACAAGCCACCGGGCAGGCGCGCCACCAAGCCATCGAGTTCCAGACTCATCAACTGCGCCTGCAAGCTGGCTGCGTCGAGGCCGGTGCGCGCCTGCAGGGCATCGAGCCCAACCGGATCGAAACCGAGTCCGGTCAACAGTCCAATATCATGCTCAAATAAGCCTCCAGACCTTTCTGTGTCTGCGTCACCAGCTATCAACTTTGTATCATGCGAAGGGCCGTCAAGCCACTTCAGTTCATCAAAGATGTCCTGTGCCGATTCGACCAGCTTGGCCCCTTGCTTGATCAGCGCATGGCAGCCACGCGACTGGGCTGCATGGATCGAGCCGGGGATGGCAAACACTTCCTTGCCCTGCTCGTTGGTCAGTCGCGCGGTGATCAGCGAGCCCGATTTCAGTGCTGCCTCCACCACCAGCGTGCCTTGCGCCAAGCCGGCGATCAGGCGGTTGCGCCGGGGGAAATTGGCCGTCAATGGCGGTGTGCCCAGCGGGTACTCACTGACCAGCATGCCGCGCTCGGCAATACGGTGGGCCAAATCGCGGTGCGCCTTGGGATAGACCCGGTCCAGCCCGGTGCCCACCACCGCCAGCGTTGCGCCAACCTGGGTGGACCCGGTCGCCTTGAGTGCACCCTCATGCGCCGCACCATCAATGCCCAGCGCCAGACCACTGACCACCGTCACCCCCGCTTCGACCAACGATTGGGCAAACCGCTGGGCATTGGCCACGCCCTGCGGAGTGGGGTTGCGGCTACCCACCACAGCCAGACTTCTGGCAGCATCAACAGAGATCGAATTCGCTATTACATCAGTAGCTGCTTGTGCTTGTAGCGCAAGGGCTGGCGGGCTATTTTGCTTGAAATGTGCAGCACCCAGCAGGTACAGCATCAGTGGTGGGTCATCCAGGTTCAACAAGGCCTGCGGGTAGCCCGGATCGCCAAGCGTGGTCAGTTGCCGACGGATGCCATCGGGCACATCCTGCTGCAGCCAGGCAAGTGTGGTATCGAGCAGCGCCGCCAGGCCCTCGGGCACGCTGCGCAGCGCCTGCACCTGTGCACTGCTGACGGTTTGCTCAAGTGCCAGCGCAGACTGCTCAAAAATGGCCTGCGGCAAACCGAAAGCTGCCAGCAGCTTGCGGGCGCTGCTGTTGCCGACCCCGCTGCTAAGCGACAAACGCAGCCAGGCAGTGAGTTCGTCAACCTCCACGGCGCAGCAGGGTCGTTAAAGCGGATTGACCACCCGGTCGCCCACCAAAACGCCGGTGGTGACCTCCAATACCAGCGCATAGGACAGCTTCTCAAAGGTACGAAACACCATCAGCAAGCCGTTGCGTTCGTCAGGCAGTTTGAGCTCGGGGCGGCTCGGATCGGTCTTGTCAACCAGACGCGTACCGTCTTTCAGGATGGCCAGCACATGGCCAGGTTCGATGCCATCGCGTTCACCCTGGTTGATCACAATCACCTGATTTTGCGCCGCATTGGCCACGGCGTTGCCATAGATCGAGACGACGCGGGCATCCACCGGGTTTTGCGGTGCATGCGGCACATAGCTGACAAACTGCAGCGGTGGCTCGGGCAGCAGCCGGTCACCCACCCGCATTTCTTCTTTGGCGTCGACGATATCGATGGTGGCTGGCACCAAGTCGGAGCGCACCTTGCCATTGCGGTCGGTGCTTTCCTGGGTGGCCTCGCTTTGCACCAGCAAGGCCTTGCCGACGTACTGGGCCTCGTAACCCAGCACCTCACCGGTAATCGGGTCTTTCAGTGCGGTGGCATCTCGAAAAACGCGGTAGGCCTTCTGTTTCAGGCTGGGGTCATCGGTGAGCTCTTCGCCGCCGCTGCTGCGGGCGTAAGCCCGGTCACCACGGGTCAGCAGCACCCGGTCCTCCTGCGCTGCCACGATGCGGGGCGCAGCCGCCAAACCCTGTTCATCGACAATCACCGGCTCTGACAAATAGGGCTCGATCAGGTGACTCTTGAGTGTTGGCAAAGCGCTGAGTGCCAGCTTTTCAGGCCTGATGCGTGGCGACAGTCGCACTGTCGGCAAATCGCTGTCGCTCATGCTGAGGCGGGCCAGACCATCCTTGCGAACCAGGAAGAGCGTTTGCCCAGGGTAGATCAGGTGCGGGTTTTTGATGTCATCAAGGTTCATGCCCCACAGTTCAGGCCAGCGCCAGGGCGATTTAAGGTACATGCCGGCAATCGCCCACAGCGTGTCACCTGACTTCACGGTATAGCTCGGTGGCGCATCAGCCTTGATCTGACTCAACGGCACACCACTGTTGGCCACCTGGCTGGCGGTGGCACGCTGCTGCGCCGTGACGGAGAAGTTTTGTGCGATGGCCGGGGTGGCCAGTTGCAGGCCAATGATGATCGCGGCCAGACCCACCTGGAGTGGGATTGCATTGAATGAAGGTTTTGCCATGGTGGTTGGTACCCTGTTAAATCGCATGAAATTTTGCGCCCAAGCCCTTGATTGAACAACGATTGTCGCCTGACGATCCGTCAAAAGGACGGAAAAATAGCGAAAATACCGACACCTTCGATGAGACACCATGGCTTTACTCCCGATTCTCTGCTATCCCGATCCCAAATTGCGCACCATCGCCAAGCCAGTGACGACGGTTGACGCACGTATCAAAACCCTGATTGCCAACATGCTAGAGACCATGCATGAGGCCAAAGGCATCGGTCTGGCCGCCACCCAGGTCGATGTGCATGAATGCCTGATCGTCATTGATGTGGCCGAGGGGCGTGACGATCCGCTGGTGCTGATCAACCCAAAAATCATCTGGCGCAGCCCTGAGACCCATCTGAACGAAGAAGGCTGCCTATCGGTTCCCGGTATTTACGACGGCGTGCAACGCCATGATGCGGTCAAGGTCGAGGCGCAGGATGGTGACGGAAAACTGCGCCTGATCGAGGCCGATGGCATGTTGTCGGTGTGCATCCAGCATGAAATGGACCACTTGCTGGGCAAGGTGTTTGTCGAATACCTGTCCCCGCTCAAGCGCAACCGCATCAAGACCAAGCTGCTAAAGGCCCAGCGCGAGGCGCGCGCTTGATGTCGGCCTTGAAGCTGGTGTTTGCCGGTACACCCGAGTTTGCCCGGGTTGCGCTGGCCGGTTTGCAGTCGGCGGGCCATGACATTGCGCTGGTGCTGACCAAGCCGGACCAGCCAGCCCGGCGCGGCCTGAAGCTGCAGCCCTCGCCGGTGAAACAATTTGCCCTGGCGCACGGCATGCCGGTGGCGCAACCGCGCAGCCTGCGGCTGGACGGCAAATACCCGGACGACGCGCGGGCGGTGCAGGCGCTGCTGCAGACTGGTGGCTTCGATGCCATGGTGGTGGCCGCTTATGGACTGATCCTGCCGCAATGGGTGCTGGACCTGCCGACCAAAGGCTGTTTCAACATCCACGCCTCTTGCCTGCCACGCTGGCGCGGTGCGGCACCGATCCACCGCGCCATTGAAGCTGGCGACGCCAGCACCGGTGTCACCATCATGCAAATGGATGCCGGGCTCGATACCGGTGACATGCTGCTGGCGCAGTCCCTGCCGATTCTTGACACCGACACAGCCGCCACCCTGCATGACAAACTGGCCGAACTCGGTGCCGCTCTGATGCTGCAAACCCTGCAACAGGTGCAGCAAGGCAACACCCAGCCAGTCGCGCAGCCGCCGCAGGGCATCACATACGCCCACAAGATCGACAAGCTTGAGGCGGTGATTGACTGGGCCCAGGCGGCACAGACCATTGTCCGGCGTGTGCGGGCCTTTAACCCGGCACCGGTTGCCAACACCCGTGTCGCCGGTGAGACGCTGAAAATCTGGGCCGCCCAGGCCAGCCCCGAAATCCCGCCTGCTGAATTGAAATATGGAACAATTGTGGCTGTAGACCATACTGGTATTGCGGTGGAAGCTATTAATTCTATAGTAATCCTGACTGAACTGCAGCGCCCCGGCGGCAAACGGCTGCAGGCCGCTGACTTTCTGCGTGGTTTTGACCTGCGGGTTGGTCAGCGTTTTGACTGAGCCTGGTGTTTTTCCGACCTGAACTCTACCGTCACCCCGAGTTTCGCAGCGGCGCGCTAGAGTCATTGAGTGCTGCGCCTGGGCTAGCGGCCTGGGGGCTGATGACTGGCGTGGCGATGGTGAATTCGGGCCTGAGCACCTTTGAGGCGCTGCTGATGGGTGTCATTGTCTTTGCTGGCAGCTCGCAATTGGCGGCGATTCCCCTGATTGCCGCAGCGGCGCCGATGTGGGTGGTGCTGGCTACCGGCTTTTGCGTGAACTTGCGTTTTGTCGTGTTCAGCGCCCACATGCGTCCTTACATGATGCACCTGCCCTTGTGGCAGCGCCTGCTCAGCGGCTACCTGACCACCGATTTGAGCTATGTACTGTTCACCCGGCGCTACCCGCAGCATGGAGGCACGCCTGAACAATTGCTGGCTCAGCAGGCCTATCTGGCGGGCAACAGCGGGGTCAACTGGCTGGCCTGGGTCGGCTGCAGCGTGCTTGGGGTGCTGCTGGCGCGCCTGATTCCAATGGCCTGGGGCTTGGGTTTTGCCGGCATCCTGGCCTTGCTGGGCATTTTGTTTTCGCTTGCCTCAAGCCATCTGCGTTGGGTCAGCGCCGGCGTGTCCGGCGCTGCAGCGGTGGCGGCTTTTGCGCTGCCTTTCAAACTCAACATTCTGCTGGCGATTGCGGCAGCGGTGGCCATGTGTCTGATGCTTGAAGCGTCGCGCGAAGCCGCAGGGCCAGGCCCGCCATGAGTGCTGATACCGACCTCTGGACGGTGGCAGTGATCATTGGCCTGACGCTGATCACGGTGCTGACGCGCACCCTCTTTTTCATCTCCAGCAAGCCCTGGCATCTACCGCACTGGGCTCAGCGCGGCCTGCAATACGCGCCGATTGCGGCCCTGTCGGCGGTGATCGTGCCCGAACTGGTCATGACACAGGGTCAGTTCATTCAGAACTGGCAAGATGCCCGCTTGTTCGCCGCGCTGGCCGGGGCTGTATGGTTTTTTTGGCACAAGGGACAAGGCCAGGCGGTGTTGGGGACCATCGTCACCGGCATGCTGGTCTATCTGCCATTGCACCTGGGACTGGGCTGGTAAGGTGCAACCCGGATTGCTCAGTTGGACGCGACCGATTGACTGCACGCGGCGTGCCTGAGCGCAACGACACAGCGGGTTTGGCCCGCATGTCGTCCTGGCGGATGAGCCAGCAGCAACGCCCCCAGTGCCGCTGCCAATGGCGCAGCCGGGCGAGTAGTGCAGTCGCCCAACTGGTGAGCCCCATCGAAAGCAATGATCTGAGTCATTCACGTGTTGAAGTGATCAAGCTGTCAACTGGCATTGGGGCCGAATTGATCGATTGCTACCCCAGTTCCCGCACCAATTCCATCGCCTGCTCAACCCGTTCCACGGCGTGAATCGTCAGGCCTTCAAAGTCCCGCGCCCTGGGGTTTTTCGGCAGGTTGGCTTTGGGCACCACGGCCATGCTAAAACCCAGCTTGGCGGCTTCCTTCAGGCGCTCCTGGCCGCGCGGGGCCGGTCGCACCTCACCGGCCAGCCCAACCTCACCAAAGGCAAAAAAGCCCCTGGGCAGCGGCTTGCCGCGCAAGGACGAGGTAATTGCCAGCAGCACCGCCAGGTCGGCCGCCGGTTCTGAAATGCGCACACCGCCGACCGCATTGACAAACACGTCCTGATCCAGACACGCCACCCCGGCGTGGCGGTGCAGCACCGCCAGCAGCATCGCCAGGCGGTCCCGGTCCAGGCCGACACTCAAGCGCCGGGGCGACGGCCCGCCGCTATCGACCAGTGCCTGAATCTCGACCAGCATCGGGCGCGTGCCCTCCAGGGTGACCATGACACAACTGCCCGGCACCGGCTCGGCGTGCTGGCTCAGGAAGATGGCGCTCGGGTTGCTGACCCCCTTAAGGCCTTTTTCGGTCATGGCAAACACGCCGATTTCGTTGACGGCACCAAAGCGGTTCTTGATGGCGCGCACCAGCCGAAAACTCGAATGCGTGTCGCCTTCAAAATACAGCACGGTATCAACCATGTGCTCCAGCACGCGCGGGCCAGCCAAAGCGCCTTCTTTGGTGACATGGCCGACCAGCACGATGCAGGTTGCCCGCCCAGGGGCACCACTCTCAGCGCCAGCGCTGGCTTTTGCGTAGCGGGTCAGGTGCGCAGCACACTCGCGCACCTGCGCAACCGACCCTGGGGCCGAGGTGAGCTGGTCTGAATAGACCGTCTGGATCGAGTCGATCACGGCGATGTCGGGCCGCGTGGCAGTCAGCGCGGCGAGGATTTTTTCAAGCTGGATTTCGGCCAGCACCCGCACCTGCGAGCCATTGAGCCCCAGACGACGGGCGCGCAGTGCCACTTGCGCGCCACTTTCTTCGCCCGTCACGTACAAGGTGCTTTGGCCACTGCGCTGCAGCGAATCGAGCGCTTGTAACAGCAAAGTCGATTTGCCAATGCCGGGGTCGCCGCCGATCAGCACCACACCACCTTCGACCATGCCGCCGCCCAACACCCGGTCAAGCTCGTCGTGGCCGGTGGGGGTGCGCGCCATATCAACCGCGTCAATGTCGCCCAGGATGGCAATACCGGCGGTTTTGGCCAGTGACGCAAAGCGGTTTTTGGCAGGCACGCTGCTTTCTGGCACCGATTCAATCAGCGTGTTCCAGGCATTGCAATGCGGGCACTTGCCCAGCCACTTGGGGCTGGTGCCGCCACAGTCGGAGCAGACGTAAACAGTTTTTTCTTTGACCATGGCAGCATGATACTGGCTAAAAACACAGATGTGAGCTTGACTGTCGGTGCGCTGTCAGACGGTCCCTGACGCGATCCATGCCAAATAATCGGTCGCATCCCGGTCAACCTGCGCGATGTCGTCCGTTTGCGGCAGAAAATCCAGCGATCCACGGCTTTGGGGAAATGTCGATTGCTATTGTAATAATAGCTGTTAGCGCAATATTCACAAGGGCTAGAGGCCAATATGACACCTAACGATTCGCTGAACAACGAGCCTTCAAGCACCAATCTGGCCAACGCCGGACTCAGCGCCGTGCAGGCAGGCCAACGCCTGGCCGCCGACGGCCCCAATGCCTTGCCGACCGATCAGCAGCGCGGCTGGCTGGCGATCATGCTTGAGACGCTGTCTGACCCGATGTTTGCGCTGCTGCTGGGTGCCGGGGTGCTTTATCTGGTGCTCGGCGACCTGCAGGAAGGCCTGATTCTGTTTGGCCTGGTGCTGGTGGTGCTGGCCCTGACCCTGTACCAGGAAGGCAAGACCGAACACGCGCTGGCCTCCTTGCGTGACCTGACCAGCCCGCGTGCGCTGGTCCTGCGTGACGGCGCACCGTTGCGCATTGCCGGGCGCGACGTGGTGCAAGGCGATGTGCTGGTGCTGGCCGAAGGTGACCGCATTGCCGCCGATGCGCTGCTGTTCGAGGGCACTGAGGTGCAGGTTGACGAATCGTTGCTGACCGGTGAGCCAGTGCCGGTTGACAAACTGGCTGGCAGCAGCTTGGGTCAGCAAGCCGGGGCCGGGTCAACAAAGTCAGCAGCGAGTCCGGGCGCGCCTGGGCAAGCTGTCAGCCCGACAACTCAGGACGCGTCTTCGACCCTGTTTTCCGGCACCCTGCTGGTGCGTGGTCACGGCCTGGCGCGCGTCACCGCGACCGGCCCGCGCAGTGAAATCGGCCGCATCGGCACGGCGCTGGAGTCGCTGACCTCGGAAGCCTCGCCGCTTCGCAAACAAACTGCACAACTGGTGCGCTCACTGGCTATCCTGGCAGTCGTCGTCAGCCTGTTGCTGGTGCTGGTGGTTGGTTTGCTCAAAGGCGACTGGCTGGCTGCGCTGCTGGCCGGCATTGCGCTGGCGATGGCCCTGTTGCCGCAGGAGTTCAGCGTGGTGCTGACGGTCATTCCGGCGTTGGGGGCCTGGCGACTGTCAAAACACAAGGTGCTGACACGGCGCATTGCGGCGATTGAGACGCTGGGTGCAACCAGCGTGCTGTGTGTGGACAAAACCGGCACGTTGACCGAAAACCGCATGACGGTGACACAGTTGTATGCCGAACAGTCGGCAGGCATCAATCACCCGCAAGGCTCGGTTGCAGGCATTGCAGGCGACAGTCTGGCAATTGACTACGCCAGCAGCACCGGGTTGCCCGAGACCTTCCACACCCTGGTGGAGTTTTCGATTCTGGCCAGCGTCAGCGACCCGTTTGACCCGATGGAGAAGGCCTTTCACCGCCTCGGGCAACATTTTTTGAGTGACACAGAACATCTGCACCGCGACTGGACGCTGATGCAACAGTACGGTCTGACGCCAGAACTGCGCGCCATGTCGCATGTCTGGAAAGCGGTCGATGGCCAGGACCATGTGGTGGCTGCCAAAGGCGCGCCCGAGGCGATCATCGATTTGTGCCACATGGACTCAGTTGCCCAGAGCCGTGTCGCCGGCATCGTTGAAGCCATGGCCGCCAAGGGGCTGCGGGTGCTGGGCGTGGCGCGCGCGCGCTATCAGGGCATGGACTGGCCCGCCATCGAGCATGACTTCGAGTTCGAGTTTGTCGGCCTGCTGGGCCTGGCTGACCCGCTGCGCCCCGAGATTGCCGAGGCGGTCGCGCAGGCCCACACGGCAGGCATCCGGGTGGTGATGATCACTGGCGACTACCCCGCCACCGCACAGGCGATTGCGTTTGAAGCCGGTTTGCAGACCCGAGCCGGGCCAGCGCCGACTGGCCTGCCTGATGCAAGCCAGACCAGCCAGCCAGGCCGCTCTCCAGCCCAAGCGGTTCCAGCCCAAGCGGTTCCAGCCCAAGCAGCACCGGCCCCGGCGGGTTCTGCCAGCGCCGTGCCCGGCAGCAACGACTGGCTGCTGACTGGCGATGCGATGGACCGCCTGGACGATGCACGATTGCAGCAGCGCATGACCAGCGTCTGCGTCTGCGCCCGCATTGCCCCGACACAAAAGTTGCGCATCGTGCAAGCCCTCAAGGCCAATGGCGACGTGGTGGCCATGACCGGTGACGGTGTCAACGACGCACCAGCGCTCAAAGCTGCGCATGTCGGGGTGGCGATGGGTGAGCGCGGCACCGATGTGGCGCGCGAGGCGGCATCGATCGTGCTGCTGGACGACAACTTTGCCGGACTGGTGCACGCAGTGCGCCTGGGGCGACGCATTTTTGACAACCTGCGCAAGTCCATGTCCTACATTCTGGCGGTGCATGTGCCGATTGCCGGCATGGCGCTGCTGCCGGTGTTGCTGGGCTGGCCGGTGGTGCTGTTCCCGCTGCACATTGCTTTTCTGGAACTGGTGATTGACCCGGCGTGCTCAATGGTGTTCGAGAACGAGCCACCCGAGCCTGACCTGATGCAGCGCCCGCCCCGCGATGTGACGACACCGCTGTTTGGTGGCAAGACCCTGGTCTGGGCGCTGTTGCAAGGGCTTGGGGCGCTGGCGTTGGTGTTGGCCGCCACCTGGTGGGGCCTGGGGCATTTGAGCGAAGGTGCGGCGCGCGCCTTTTCCTTTGCCACGCTGGTGGCAGGCAACCTGGCCCTGCTTCTGGTCAACCGGGCGCGGGTTGGCTCGCTCTGGCAAAGTCTGCGGGTGCCCAACCTCACCTTGTGGCTGGTGTGCGCGGCGGCATTGATGCTGATGGGCCTGGCGCTGTATGTGCCATGGCTCGCCGGTTTGTTCAAGTTCGAACTGTTGCCGCTGCCCTGGCTCGGCGCGGCTTTGGCGCTTGGACTGCTGCTGGTGCTGGGTTTTGAGCTGGTCAAACCCCGTTCTGATGGCGCAAGCGGCGCACTTTTTCCAGGCTGACGCTGACCTTCACGGTGGCACTGGCCACCGGGGCCAGCACCGCATACCGGGGTGCCAGACTGTCACTGGTGTCGTGGTACACATATTTGGCAATCGGCATGCCACTGGCGTTCATGATGGTCGCCACATGCGGCGCGTTGGCACGCCTACCGCGCTTGACCACCACCGCCGTCTCCCCGTTGACCAGTTGCACATAGCTGCCGGGCGGGTAAAAACCCAGCACTGCAGCCATCGCCGGGCGCAAGTCAGCCGTGTCGGGGGACGTGGTTTGCATCAACGACTTGGCGGCGGCCAGCGGCAACATGGCGGCGCGGCTGCTGCGCGGTGCCATTTTGGCGATCAGGCTGTCGGCCAGGTTCAGCATGCGCAGGTAGCCGTGCTGCGGCGGCTGCAGCGCTGCAGCCTGCGGCTGATGATGCCACTGCACCAGGCTCAACAGCTCATCTTCGTGCAGGCCAAAACTGCGCAGGATGTCGGTGCTGGCCGGCCCATGCGCGGCAATGATCTGGCGCTGGGCCGGATTGGGCGGCCTGAGCTGGCGCGCCAGGCTGTCCTGCGGCCGCGCCATGCCGATATTCATCACCAGAGCCGAGCGCAGCAGCAGCGCCGGGCTGTCTTCGGGCTGCTCAAGCTTGTCGGCGGTCAGCGCAGCCACCACGCCGGCCAGCAGGGCATGGGTGGCGCAATAGCCCAGGCGCAGGTCGGGCAGCGCCTGAAACAGCACAAACAGCGCCTCGTCCGGGTCGCGCCGCAGCAGTGCCTGGGCCTTTTGCTCAATGCCTTGCAAGCGCGGCAGCGGGTTGCTGGCATCAGCACCCTGGTACAGCAGGCCACGCAAAACCTCCTGCAGGTCCAGCCAGCCGCCTTCGACCACCCGGCCCTCCTGATAATCGGTGTCAGCGATCTCGGCTGGCATCGGTGCGCGTGCAATGGTAGCCATGTCAACGCCGTCGGCACGCATCTGGCGCATGCTGCGCTCCAGGCTCATTTGCCAGGCCAGGGCATCGGTTTCGGTCATGCAGGCCCCGTGTGCGGCAAGCAATTCGCGGTGCGCTTCAGACTGCAGGGGTTGCCCGTGGCGCATCAGCAAGCGCCCGTCCGGGGTCCAGACATCGACCGGCAATACCCGGCCAAGCTGCACCCGGCTTAATGGCACTGGAACAAACACCTGCATCAGTCCACCACCACCGGCACCCGCGCGGCCAGCGCACACATCAGCTCATAGCCCAGTGTGCCCGCCGCCTGGGCAACTTCGTCAATCGGCAGCACAGCGCCATTGTCGGCGCGGCCCCACAGCGTGACCGCACTGCCCACCCCCACCGGCACACCGGCATCTGCCAGGGGTGTCAGGTCGACTGCGATCATGTCCATGCTGACGCGTCCGAGCGTGCGGGTGCGACGGCCCGCCACCAGCACCGGCGTGCCGGTCGGGCAAAGGCGCGGGTAGCCGTCAGCGTAGCCGCCAGCGACAACCCCCACCAGGGTCGGCCGATCAGCCACAAAAGCAGAGCCATATCCAACGCTAGCGCCCGTGTCTATTGCCTGAGTAGCTATTATTTTTGTGGCAAGCGTCATGCTTGGCAACAAATCCCATTGGGCGCTGCTGTGCTCCGGGTGGTCGGGTGCACTGCCGTACAGCAAGATGCCAGGGCGAATCCAGTCGCTGATCACCAGCTCTGGCGCGGCGATGTTGCCAGTATCGCTGTGGCGCAAGGTGGCAGCGCTGTTGCTCAAGGACCGCTCGCCCGGCAAATCACGCGTGACACACTCAAACACCTGCAGTTGCTGCTGCACGCCACGCGCACCATCTGCATCGCTGAAATGTGTGATCAGCGAAATCTCATCGACCTGGGGCAGCGCGTTCAGGCGCGCCCAAGCCGCACGGTAACGCTCGGGGGTGAAGCCAAGCCGGTTCATGCCCGAGTTCATTTTCAGGAACACCCGATGCCCCAGATTGGTTTTGTGTGCCGCCAGCATGTTGATCTGCTCTTCGCAATGCACCGTGTGCCACAGGTCCAGACGCGAACACAGTTCCAGGTCACGCGGCTCAAAAACGCCTTCCAGCAACAGTATGGGTCCGCGCCAGCCCAGGTTTCTGACGCGCTGTGCTTCGGACAGGTCCAGCAGCGCAAATCCGTCGGCGCTGCGCAGGCCCTCGAATACCTGCTCGATGCCGTGGCCATAGGCGTTGGCCTTGACCACCGCCCAGGCTTTGGCATCTGGCGCGGCCAGGCGCGCTCGCGCCAGATTGTGTTGCAGTGCAGCAGTGTGAATGGTGGCAAGAATCGGGCGTGGCATAGGTTTCAGGTCAAAGCGATGGGGGTAATTTTGACACCGCCCGACCGTGCTATAACCCCCACCACATTTGAAGACACATCACTTATCTCGGCAGCTCACTGGGTGAGGCCTTTCGGGCACACATGAAACGCGGTTTTTTCACCATCATGGCAGCGCAGTTTTTCAGCTCGTTGGCCGACAACGCCTTGTTTGTAGCCGCCGTGCAATTGCTTCGCAGCAGCCACGCGCCGCAGTGGCAGCAGGCGGCTCTGGTGCCAATGTTTGCGTTGTTTTATGTTGTGCTGGCTCCGTTTGTAGGGGCGCTGGCAGACTCCATGCCCAAGGGCCGGGTCATGCTGATCAGCAATTTCATCAAAGTCGGCGGCTGCCTGTTCATGCTGTTTGGCACCCATCCGTTGATGGCCTATGCAGTGGTCGGCCTGGGCGCTGCGGCCTATTCGCCCGCCAAATATGGCATTCTGACCGAGCTGCTGCCACCCTCGCAACTAGTCAAGGCCAATGGCTGGATCGAGGGGCTGACAATTGGCTCGATCATCCTGGGCGTGCTGCTGGGCGGGCAACTCGTCGGGCCGCATGTGGCTCCCAAACTGCTGGCCATTGATTTTCCGCTGATCAACACCGGCATCAACAACGCGCCTGAAGCCGCCATTTCGGTGCTGATTTTTGTCTATTTGTTGGCCGCCTGGTTCAATACCCACATTCCGCTGACTGGCGTGCTGATGCGGCCCATG
>ERZ795030.3391-NODE-3391-length-17034-cov-34.428647_pt1 | contig 17034 bp, 27 predicted proteins | sample MGYA00375122_ERZ795030 | MGnify/ENA primary metagenome ERZ795030 (study PRJEB30165, sample SAMN05720146) | activated sludge metagenome | isolation source: anaerobic digester from wastewater treatment plant | place: Japan | collected 2015-04-20 ... | reverse complement strand
CCTATTTATTCTGAGACTGACCCTGTCTTTTCCGCTTCAGAAGCGCACAGCATCAATTCGACAGATACGGCGGCATGGGATACAGCCTATTCCGACAGAATGAAATGGGACGGTGGGTCTGGAAGTTTGAACGCCACGACAGGAAGATCAAGCCTTGGGCTTGGGAGCGCGGCAACGGCTTCGGTGAACGATTTTGCCACAGCGACGCAAGGATCTCATGGGGAAACTGCTTACGGATGGGGCGACCACGCTCAAGCTGGATATGTCACAGGCACCCCGTGGACTTCGGAAGGGTATCTCACCGATGCTCCTTCCGATGGAAGCCAGTACCTGCGCCTCAACGGAGCATGGTCCACGGTCACGATCCCCGCAGGGACTACAAGACGCGCAATATCCGTAACTTTTGACGGCGTAGGAACGCCTCCCGCAGTAAACTCCAAAGCGCGTATCCGTATCCCTTATTCTGGCACGATCACGGGGTGGACGATTACATCAGACGTTTCGGGGTCGTGCGTGGTCGGGGTGTGGAAAGACACCTATACGAACTATCCTCCATTGGTGGCCGATGCCATAGCCGGGACGGAGAAGCCGACACTTTCCTCCGCGACGAAGAATCAAGACCTCTCGCTCACGACATGGACAACGCTTGCGGTGACGGAAGGCGATATTCTAATCTTTAACGTCGAATCAGCGTCCATTTTAACGCAAATCTTTATCTCACTTGATATAACGGCTTCGACATGAAGAAACATATATTCATAACGGCATTATTCTGTTTCGTTTTCGTAACGCCATGCTTTGCGGCAAACAAATATCTCTCAGCCGCAACTGGAACAGGGAACTGGTCGGACGCAACGGGGACATGGGTCACGGCCTCTGGCGGGACAACCCCTATCGCCGCACCGACAACGGCAGACGTATGCTACATGGATGCGGGGAGTTCGGGACGGACTATCAACGTCGACGCCACAACGAATGTATGCGGTCAGCTAATCACCACGGGCTTCACAGGTACGATTAACTCCACAAACGCCGCGAACATCCTCACGATCACCACAAACATCACCATATCCGCTACGACGAACTTCGGGGCAACAGCGTTTCGCTTGAAGGCTGGAGCGGGAACTGCGACATGGAACTTCGGGGTTACGTTCCCTTGGGATTTTGAGATGGCGGGGACTGGAGCAAAGACGCTATCGGCAAATGTAACTATCGGCGGGATTACCTACGTTTCGACAAACCCGACATCAGTAAATGGTTATAACTGGTATGCCGTAGGTGGATGTGAAAGTACGGTGGCAGGAGCCCAAAGAGGGATGGTTGGAACAACAGTTTTATACGTTCAGGGCGGGAACTACAAATATTTCCTGAAGGGAACTGGTGGAAAACTAATATTTGACGGAAACGTAAATATACAAGGGGGAACAGTCAGCACAAGCGGCCCTGGGATAAGAGACACAACTTTTGAATATTTATCTGGAACGATAACATCAGATCCCGATGTGATTTTTATTTTTGCTGGAACTAACACCGTTTCAGTAGGTAGCAATGTTGTGTTTGAACAACTTGACGCCGCTGGGAAAACAACGCTTACCGCCGATTTATACGTTGCCCATTCATTGCAGGTTGCTGGAACGCAAACTATGACTTGGGCTGGGGCTTATACCATTCACGTTGGGTACGGCGGTGGGGCGGCTCATTTAATCATGTACAACAAGGGGACAAACATATCGACCACGACCAAGATTTCGTTTGAGGGGACTGGCTCTATTTTCAGAAAAACCTCTCTGAACGGAATGGCTTATGAGGCGGTAAATCCTTGGCAATGCGACCTTGAGATTAACACCCCAGGGACAGCAACCTTCGACCCAATCACAACAGGCAACAAATGGGCGAATAGCGGAACCCTGACATACATATCGGGAACAGTTGTAACCACTGGATGCAACTGGATTGTGACGGGGGCTTATAACTTCGATGGGCCTTTCACAGTTCCGACCCTTACTATCGGAGTTAATGGCGGGTCGGGAGGCGTTGCGGGTGCGATACTTAAAGATTTTACCTGCACGACTTATCGTCAGTATTCAAACACAGGGTTTAGCATTTATCCTGGCGCAACGCTTTTTGTCACCACATATCTTTATATCAACGGCACAGACAATCTAAACACGATAAATCAATGCTCGGGTGCTGGTGTGGCGAAATGGACATACCAAGGAACTGCGGCAAATGTCCAAATGTACGATGTAACCTTCCAGAACATCGATGCCTCGGATTCTACTGTCCCGCTTTATTTATGGTATGGGTCGGCTACTGGATGCACAAACATATTCGCCAAGACAGGCGACAACATCAAAACCCTAGCCTACGCCTCGGCATAAAGGAGAGATATGGAAATTATTTCAAAGTTTGAAGCGGGGGACAGCATCCTATTCGTTGTGTCGGTGCCGAAAGACGCATTTAAAATCCCGAAAGCGGTTCCAGAAGACCAAGAAGTGAACATCGATTCAATTACGGACGAAGATTTCTTCAGTCTGATTAAGGGGTGATTTGTGGACTGGCAAGCGTGGGGAGTGATTATTGGCTTTCTCGGGCTGTTCGTAACAAAGCGAAGCCGCCAGCATCACATCCACAGGCGTTCGTTGCTCTTATGGAGGCTGTGACAGAACTATGAGCTACGACGGCCCTGAGAGAAGGACAAAATGATGGACGGCGTAACGATCAGCCTCATAGGATTGACGGTAACGCTCCTCGCGTACTTGTGCGCCGGGTTTTATTGGGGAGGTAGAGTCTCGGCCAAGCTCGATAACGTGGCAATGCTTTTGGCACAACTCGGGAGCGACACAAAAGAGCGTCTGGATCGCATTGACGCGGAAAATGAGAAAGCGCACAAGCTCCTATGGCAGAAGCATGACGATCTAAAAAACAGAGTGACCGTGATCGAAACGAAATGCGTGGAGCATCACAGGTGAGGTGACCCGTGGAAGGTTGTAAGCACGCTCTAGGCTGTCATGCTTGCGTTGAGAACATCGATAGCCTTGTGCGCTTCCTCAATCAGTTTTTGGCGGTCAAAGATAAAAAGAACCTCGAAGAACTTTGTGGAGAAGCAAAAAGCCTCAGGGACTGGATACTGGTACAGTGGGGAATCGAAAAACAGGAGGCGTTATGCTCGCATGGGCTGGGAAGCAAGCCGTAGAAGGAGCCATCAAGAAGATCGGGGACTCAGGGCCGCAGATCGGGCTCGCTGTTAAGAAAGCCTTTGACGATGCTTTAAAGGTCCCTGGGCTCAATATCCCGCCGCTTCTTTGGAAGATCATGTCCGAGGTCCCGGAGTATTGGGACAAGCTCCCGGAGGACCAGAAACAGGCCCTTTTTAATGCCTTGGTGGCCGCCGGGACGAAAGCGGCCAACGAATATGCTAAAAAGCCTTCTTAAATGGCTAAAAAGCCATCTTTCGATCGGGTTTGTCAAAACGCCATACGGAGAAGTCGTTCCGGGATTCAAAGTTACGATTGAGGAAAAAGATGAAAAACACGAAGATTCCTGAACTGAAACCGGGGGACATTATTTTAAGCCGGTCCGGGACGTGGCTCTCGAAAGCGATCCGATGGGTGACAGCTTTGCAGTCGGGGTCGGCGGAATACACGCACGCGGCCGCCATGCTTTCAAAAGGGCTCTGCATCGAAGCCTTGTGGGAGATCACCGTCACGGACGTGAAGAAGTACGCATCCCAGGCGATCCAGGTGTGGCGTCTTCCGCTTTCCGAGAAGGACCGCCGATCCTTTGAGCGCGGAATGCTTCAACTCGCCGGCGGAAATTACGGCCTCTTCAAACTCCCGCTTTTTGCCCTCGATGCTTTCTCCACGCAGATCGGGAAACTTTTCGGCGCAAAACAGCCCTGCTACTGGTTCACGAAAACATTCAACCTGACGAACCTCCCGGTATGCTCCCAGCTTGTCGTTTATGGGATCCATAAGTTTACGGATTATGATTTCTTGGACGAACAGGGGATTGTGGTGGACTGGAGAACCGTTTCCCCGGACCGCCTGCAAGATCTCCTGAAGCTCCCGATCAACAAGGCCGTGATGGTTTTGGAGCAAGCGACGAACTGATGGAATGGCTGAAACGGTTCCAAGAGATCCTGTCGGGGAAGATCCCGAAAGGCGTCAAGCGATCTAATGACTGGCCGGGGAGCTCATCGACAAAGGGTGCGACATCTCGATCGCCGCCGCCGTCCTCGGGCACAAGGACATCCGCACCACGCAGATTTACACGCATTTCCGCAAGCCTCAAATCCTCCAGAAGTGCGACGACGCCCTCAAAGATTTATAGCGTTTTTCTCGATTTGTAGAGAGGGAAATATATCTAAAGGAATAGTTGACATTGTCCGACAATCATGCTAGAGTAAAGCCATGACACGCACAGAGCGAATTTACAGCAGGGTAAGCCCCAAAGAATTAAAGGCCATCGAGAACGCGGCCAAAAAAGAGCGCAGGACGGTCAGCGACTTTGTCAGAAAATTAACGCTGGATCATCTTGACAAAGAAAAGCACCAGCCTTAGTATCCGAGGCATGGAGGATGAAGTGAAAACATTGCAGATTCAAACTGAAGCCCCGAAAGAAAAAACCCTGCCTCTGAATGACTCCGAACCGAAAGGTTCCGCCTACTGCAATGGGCGCACTTCGTCCGCTTCGGGGGCGGGGCCCTTCCTCATAATTTTTTTACTGCTTGCTTCCACAGCGAGCGCGTCCATCCCAGAGCTTAACTCCGCAAACGCCGTAAACGCGATCATTGGAGAAGCGGAAGCGGAACCGATGGTCGGCAAGATTGCCATAGCAGAAGTGATCCGGCGCCGCGGCAGTCTCCGCGGCATTTACGGGATCCACTCCCCAAGAGTACGGATGGCGTCTCCGGCGGTTCGCAAGGATTGTGAACTGGCCTGGGCGACGAAAGGCACGAACCTCACCAGGGGCGCCACCGTTTGGGGATCCGCATCAGACGTAGCCAAGTGGAAGGCCAGAGCCAAGAAGTACCCCCGGCACTGGTTCAACCGCATGGAGCAAACCGCACAGATAGCAGGTCATTTCTTTTTTGCAGAAAGGAAATCCAAATGATTAAGACGAACCCCTTCAACCCTTTGATCCCGGACGCGACGCGCATGCGCCTTTTTAAGCTGGAGACCCCGCGCCGGGAGATCGCTTATTCAAAAACACCGATGCAAGAACAGCAAGAGTTCTGCCGCAAGAACGACTTTCCGTGCTTTGCGTTCGACCCATGCCCCTCATGTCAGAAAAGCCCTTGGGATCATCCAGAATACATACGGACCGCAGGATCAAGACTTGTAACAGGGTGCCCCTGGTGTTGCAGGAGCTGGTGTGATTAACATGAAAACATACATCGGCCCAGCCACAGCACAACTTCAAGACGGAACGACGGTGAACCTTAAGGCGCCGCACCAAGTCACGCGAAGCGAGATCGCCAGCGCCTACGCCGCTCTGCGCGTCGAACGACGGATGGGTACCAAGCACCCGTCCTACTTTGGCAGAAGGAAGGGGGACCGGAAGCAATGATAAAGACGTGCCCAGTTTGTGGAAAGCAAAAGTCAAGGCCCTGATATTTTTGAAAAAACTTACCAATGCATCGAGAATGATAACGGGGTGAAAAATGAAGAATAAACCGCTTAAAATTGAAATTAAATTTGAAGTATTTGACGATGACCCGTTAAAAAAAGAAATACTTAAAGCGTTCGCTAATTTAATGAAATTACTTGAGGCATCCAATGATCCTAAAAGTACCGGAACTCGATGGAAGAACTGCTCCCAGGAATGCAGGGACAAATTCCCGATAGATTCAAACGAGAACCGATCAGACAACCGTCCGGAAAACCTTCAGCACTTCCCAAATAAATCCGCGCACAACTCCCACCACAAGGAGCTCGATCATGCGACCAAGTAGCCTGCCCCTTGCCACCCACTGCCGCGGATCCTATCTGCTCGGAAAAGGCGATAGCAACCAGGGAGGCGGCCGGAACGTCACAAACCAATTCGCCAGGCTTGGGAATGCTTTTCATGAACTGGCGAAGTCGAAGGTCATGAACCAGAGCGCGGACGAGGACGCCATTCGCCACAGCTACGGATTATCCGAAGAAGAAATGGGCGACCTAAAACGAATGCTGAACAAGATCGACATCACGCTCCCGGCGGACGCACAAGCCTACGCGGAGCATCACCTGGCGTCAAAGATTCTAGACCTCAACGGAACCCCCGATCTTTTTACCGTGAACACCGAAACAAAGCATTCATGCCTGATCGACTTCAAGTCTGGCTTTCTTGATATCGAACCACCAGAAGGCAACTATCAAATGATTTCTTACGCCTTGATGATCTATGAAAACTTCGGCATGGAAACCATCGAATGCCACATCGTCCAGCCCCGCCACGGAGAAATAAAGTCCTTCACTTTTACAAAAGCATTCCTTGAGGCCCTGATCCCGGAAATGAAAAAGATTATCGCGGAGGCCGAACAGCCCAACGCACCCCTTACAACCGGACCGTGGTGCTATGCCTGCTTTGCGTGCATGAAATGCCCGGCGTTTGCCGGCGCGGTCGTGAAGGTCTGCGAGATCATGTTCCCCGAGAACGTCGGCATCCGGCCGGACGAGGCGGTCGAGGCGGCCATTAAGAAGGCCCTGCCGTTCGTGAAGGCGTTCGCCCGGACCGCGAAGAAGGTCGAGGAACTGGCGAAGGTTTGGGTGGACCTACACGGGCCCCTGGACCTTGGCGGCGGGTGGGTTTACCAAAAAGCGCTCGACACCCGGCAGGAGATCAGCGTCGAAAAAGCGCTTCCGATCTTGCAGGAAAAGTTCCCGAAAGCGGTCAACGATCTTTTGAAGATCACCAAGACCGCGATCGAGAGCGTAGCAAGGAAAACGGGGATCCGTGGAGTTTACGGCCTCGTCATGAAGGACCTCGAGGGCGCAGGTGCGCTTATCGAAAAACCGACGACGAAGTATTCCTTCGTCAACAAAGGAGAAAACACCGATGGACGACAAATCACTGACAGCACCAGTAGATAAAAAAGCGAGCCTGCTCGCGGCGATGGCGGCGAGGTTCGGCATGGAACCGAACGTTTTATTTGACACGCTCAAAGGAACGATCATGAAGGCCGACAAGGACGGCCGGGCTCCGAGCAACGAGGAAATGGTCGCGTTCTTGATCGTGGCGAACAAGTACCAGCTGAACCCGTTCACGAAAGAGATCTACGCGTTTCCGGACAAACGGGCCGGAGTGGTTCCGATCGTTAGCACCGACGGCTGGACCAAGCTCATGGTGAGCCATGAGAAATACAAGACGCACAGCTTCAGGTACGCCGACAAGAACGTGGAGCTGGCCGGAGCCAAGTCATGCCCGGAATGGTGCGAATGCGACATCGAGAAGAAGGACGGATCGCACGTTGTAATCCGGGAATACCTGGACGAGGTCTACCGCCCGGCGTTTGAAGGCAAGGGCGGCTACAAGGTCGACGGGGCCTGGCAATCCCACACGAAGCGCATGCTTCGCCACAAGGTGAAGATCCAGGCCGCCCGCGAGGCTTTCGGATTTTCAGGGATCTACGACGAGGACGAGGCCGAACGGATCATCGAGATCCAGGGGAACGACCCGAGCGCCCCGAAGCCGATCGTTTCGATCAAGGGAAAAGAACTTCCTCAAGCCCCCGCCAGCACCCCCGCGTCAACGCAGGAGCCCACGCAGGACGCGACATCAGCACCCCAGGAGGGTAAGGACAGCACCCCCCCGGCAGATAACGCGCCAGGCGCAAACGTCGCGCAAACTTCGGCCTTCCAAAAGAACCTAGACAAGGTCCGGGCGTCTCTTGTGAAGTCGGTCGGTGAGAAGAAGGCGAAAGAGCTCATCTTAAACACCCTCGGAACCTTCGGGTACGAGAGCGTCGAGATGATCCCCAACGCCAAGATCCAGAACGAGTTCATCGAAACCCTGATCGCGAAGTACCAGGCCATCGCGGAGAGCAAGTAAATGAATCACGGCGGCTCTGTGGAGCTTAAATCTGGAAACATGGACCTCACGCCATGCCAGAGCCGCCGTGTCACAAGGGTGAAATCATGACCTACAGGGCAGACACCGACACGGAAATGGACATACCGACAGGGAAGCAAACCACGTCCCATGAATCCGCTGAGATCCTAAAGCGGAACAGGATGGGGAACATGCACCGCCAGCACATCTACACAGCGATCTGCCACAACGGCGGGATGACATGCGATGAGATTGAAGTCGCTCTCAACCTCCGACACCAGACAGCCTCATGCTTCATTCGCTTTTTAACCCAGGATAATTTTTTAAGGCCCCGGATCAAACCGAACGGGGAGCCGGACCGCCGAAAGACCAGGTCCGGACGCAACGCAATCGTGTGGGAACCGGTTCCAGCCGCGGACCGGGCAAGACAGAAGGACTCTCAGTTATCGCTTTTTTAATTTTCCTTGAGCCCCTGAATGTAGGGGGAAGGCTTAACCAGGTGTAAGGGAAAGGAACCTATGGCTAAACGTTTTACAGACACAGGGAAGTGGGACGACCCGTGGTTTAGAAAACTCCCGTCGAAGTTTAAGGTCGTGTGGGAGTTTTTGAGGGACAAGGTGGACAACGCTGGGTTTTGGAAAAAAGACTTCGAGCTTATGGCGTTTTTTACGCAAGAGACATCCACGCCGGACGACATTCTTAGAGCTATAAACGACGGCAAAACAAGGATCAAGGACCACGGCGATCATTGGGAGCTGGTCGACTTTGTAGCCTTCCAGTTTGGGGATTTAAGCCGAGACTGCAAGGCGCATACGCACATCTTCGCTTTAAAAGAAAAGTACGCTTCCAAAGGGTATCCAATGGGTATCCATACCCACAAGGACAAGGAAACGGACAAGGACAAGGATAAGGATAAGGACATAAAGGGGGGTGCAGGGGGGAAACCAACCCTGGACATGGTAAAGGATTATTTCGCCGCTTTGGGGCACCCAGGAGAGGCCGAGCCGTTCTTCGATCACTACGAAGCGAACGGCTGGAAGATCGGCGGCATCGCGGACGTTCATTCCTGGCCGGCGCTTTGCCGGAAGTGGCTACGAAATCCAAAACGAGAGAAAAACAAAACATCAACGCAACGGTTCAAAGACGGCGTGGAGCGCGACGCTAAGGACCTCAAAGAATGGGAGGAAATGAAGCATGGAAAAAAAGACTCTGGTTATAGCAACAAACTTCTTGCGGCAGGCGTTCCCGCGATTGGAGCTTAACGCCCCGATCCTTTGGGAAATGTTGCAGGACCTGGACGACCGCCCATTTTTAATGGCGGTAAAAGACCTGTGCCGGCACAGGACGGAGATCTACCCAGGGACAAACATGATCGCTCTTTTACGGGATGGAGCTCGCGAGATCGTGATCCGCGAGTGGAGGGAAAAACAAAATGAGCGGCCCAAGAACGCTCTCGAAGAATGCTCCCCGCCACCACCAGAGTGGGGAGAACTTAAATCAAAAATAGGGGGTGTGAGATGAACGACGCCGAGGCGTACCAAGTAGAGAGACTACAAGAGATCAGCGAAGAGGATGCAAAGGCTGAAGGCGTTGAGCAACAGATGGCTCACGGACAACCTTTGGGCTGGAGAAATTATCTTTGGCATGGTGATTTTGGAAATTGCGGAACTGGAAATAAACAAAGTGATGAATGGGACTATCAATACAGCACCTATCAAAAAGCTAAAGATTGTTTTTCTTCGCTTTGGGAATTGATAAACGGCAAAGGATCATGGGGAAAGAATCCACTTGTCTGGGTAATTGAGTTCAGGAGGATAAAACCGTGAAATCAGAAGTAATAAAATGTTTTGAATTGAGTGATGGAAATAGCGAAGCAGTAATAATCAAGGCTGATGATACTTGGGGGCCAGCCTTAGAGTGGGTTGAAGATATTCTTGAAAGTCAGTTTTTAAAAGATAAGCCTTGGGAAGATATATCGGTAACAGTTAAATGTGTCTATAAAACACAACAGGAACTTGATGATTTGGAGGATTACTAAATTGGAATATTTTAGGAGAAAACAAGAATGAAAGTAGTCATCAACGCTGGTTATGGTTGTCCATTCAACTTATCAGCGAAAGGCGTTAGACGATTTGCCGAACTGAAAGGAAGAAAATGCTTCTTCTTCGAAACCACGGCGACCGATGACTTTGTTCCCGTAACTGAAGAACATAAAACTATACGGCGACCTTGTGAAGGTGGTCCCGTTTTACCAGGAAAGATACCAAGAGGTGCCGCAATGAGCTCCAGGAGCCGGATGGTGATCCGAGGCGGGAAGCAACTGAAGTGGGTGAAGCGCGACGGCCCGGCGAAGCGCAAAGCGTACAGGAAACAACAACGCGCCAGCAGGCGCATAAACCGAAGGAGAAAAAAATGAAGCGGATTTACCTCGCAGGATCCTACAGCGCCGACAACATCATCGGGGTTCTAGACAACATCAGGAAAGGACAGCGAGCCGGGGCAGTGGCCATGATGAAAGGATATGCGGTTTTTTGTCCGTGGCTTGATTACCAGCTCCACTTCCACCTCCGGGAAGGGGAAACAATCCCGAAAAAAATCTATCAAGACAACTCAATGGCCTGGCTTGAGGTTTCAAACGAAGTGTGGGTTCTCCCAGGATACGAGAACTCGAACGGGACCAAGCGCGAGATTGCGCGGGCTCATGAGTTAAAGATCCCGGTGAAGTACCTGACCGAACAAACGAGCCCCAAAAAGTAGATTCAAACACCGACAACCGACGAAGGAGGGTAAGACAATGAAAGTGGCGAAGATAAACATCAGCAATATCCTGGGGATTGAGGAACTCGAACTCACTCCTGGGCAAATCACCAAGATCACCGGACGGAATGGCGCCGGCAAGACGAGCGTCCTGGAAGCGATCAAGGCGGCGCTTAAGGGCGGGCACCAGGCCGAGCTTTTGAGGAAGGGCGCAGACGTTGGCGAGGTCGTTCTGGTGCTCGAGAACGGCATGCGCGTGGTCAAGACCGTCACCGCGACCGAAAGCAACACGAAGGTCACTCATCCGGAGAACGGCAAGGTCTCGAAACCGATGCAGTTCATCGGCCAGCTTTCGGATGAGATCAGCCTGAACCCGATCAAGTTCCTCGAATGCAAGCCGGAGGACCGTGCTGATTTTCTCCTGGCGGCCATGCCCCTGGAAGCAAACACCGCAGAGATCGGGGAGATCATCGCCCCGGCGCTTGATGGCCAGAAGGTGACGATCCCCGCCGGACACGCCTTGAAGGCGGTCGACTCGGTCTACGACCAGCTGTTCCAACACCGCCAGGACATCAACCGGACGGCCAGGGAGAAGAAGGCGACCATCGAGCAATTGAGCGCGAGCCTGCCGGAGAAGGCACAACCTGCCGAAGCGATTCGAGCCGCGATCGCGGAGATGGAGAAGATCCTCGAATGCAAGAAGGGGGCGCTGGTTGAAGCGCAACGCGGAGTGGACCAGAAGCGCTACGCGCTTGAAAACGAGGCGAAGTCATTCTACGCCGAGAAAACGGCCGCCGCGGATCAGGAGTACGCCGAAGCGCTCGCCAAGATTACCGAGAGGCGGGACACCGCCAAGCGCGAGGCGAAGGACGCCGCCCAGGCCATGACCACAAAAGCCCTCCAGGATTGGGCGGCCAGCAAGCCGGAGGATCCGACGATCGCGGACACCGAGCAAAAGATCAGCTCGGCCCGGCAATCGCTCGAAGAAGCCGTCCGGATCCAGAACACTGCGGACGTCGTGGCGAAGATGCAAAAGGAGGCGGACGGTCTCACAGCGAAATCCGACGCGCACACCGCGGCATTGGACGCGCTCATCGCGTACAAAAACGGCCTGCTGAAGAACCTCCCGATCGACGTGGAGATCAAGGACGGGAAGGTTTACCGAGGCGGGATCCCGTATGAAACGCTGAACCTCGCCCAGCAGACGCAGATCGCCGTTGACCTCGCCAAGATCCGGGCGAAGGACCTCGGGCTGATCGTCCTTGACGGAGCGGAAAGCCTGGACAGCGCGACGCTTGCGGCGCTTGAGGACGCGATCGCAAAAACGGACCTCCAGGCTGTGATGACCTTTGTCCGCGACACCGACCTAACGATTTCAACCAAGTAACACAACCGACAACCAAAAAGGAGTGAATATGGTACCAGTATCAACCTTCGCACCAGAGAAAACAAAAACAAGGACTGTTAAGTCGAACAAGCCGCCAAAAAGCGAGCTCCCCGGCATGCCCGAGAAAGACGAGCTCGGAAAGGCCGCGGACCGTTTCAGAGAAGCCAGCGACGCCGTGGCAAAGGCAAAGAAAGCGCTCGGGGACGCCGCCGCGGACCTGATGATCGAGATGCGCCGCGCCAAGCGTTTCCTGATCCCCGTGGACGGTGGGACGATCGAGCTCAAGCACGAAGCCGCGAAAGAAGTGGTGAAGTTCATCCGAGCGAAGGCGGCATAACATGACACATTCCCTCGCGCTCAGGAAAGAGAAAGACGTCCTCCGGGAGATCCTTCTCTATCTTCGGGCGCGTGGGGTGTTTCATTTTCGCGTCAACTCCACCGGTACCTGGCATCCCGGCCGGAAGATCTTTCTGAAGCCGCCCAATTTGACGCCGGGAGTGGCGGACATCATCGTGCTGAAGGCTGGCCGAATGATCTGCTTGGAAGCCAAGAGCCCTACCGGGAAGCAGAGCCCGGACCAGATTATTTTTGAACGAAACATCAAGGCCAACGGCGGGGAATATTACCTCGTCCGATGCGTCCAGGATGTTCTGAGCGCGGGGATATAGAAGTGAATAACGAAGTAGCGCGTTTCATGATGCAACAGATCGACGAGCGCGTGGCCAAGCGCAAGCGACCGCTTGACATCGTTCTGGCGTGGAGGCTGGACCGCATCCGGGAAGTGGTGGCCGCGGGATATGTCCTGACCGGAGAGCAAGAGCAAACGCTGACCCGAAACTATGAACGCTTCAGCGATCCCGATCGCCTCAAATGGGGTTCGCATGTGAGGATCCGATGACAAAAAAGCAAATCAAGAAAATCAGAAAAGCGATCAGGCACGAACATCAATTCTCGTGCTGGAAAAAAAGGAAAAAATGAAAGTCTGCTCCAGGGACCAAAAAGCGCTCGCGGCCCGCGCAAAGGGCAGGGACTACCGATCCGACGCCGAAGTGAAGCACGGCCTGTGGCTTCTAGCCGAGCTCCGGGCCGGGCGCGTGAAGGAATTCGAGTTTGAAAAAGCGTGGCCGCTTTACGCGGCGAGACCCGAGCTCACCGCGACGTCGGAATTTCGGACTCTTATCGGCCACCACAAGCCGGACTTCACTGTGTGGCTACCCGACGGCCGGACCGAGGTCCATGAGATCAAGGCCGGCAAGGCCACGCAAACGGAAGCCTGGCAACTGCGCCGGAAGATTTTTCAGGCAAACTATCCGTGGTGCCGGTACCGCGTTTTTGAGTTTGGAATGGAAAAAAGAAAATGGTTCATACAACTGGAGGACCAGTGAATCACATCGACTTGTTCAGCGGCATCGGAGGCTTCGCTCAAGCGATAAAGGAGATAGAACAATGCTGACACTCGACGATCAAATCAAAAACATTTTGCCTCAAAAATACTCTGCCACGGACGAGGTCCTCAACGAGGGAGAGAAACGCTTCCGCGAGGGATTCAACTACGGAGTGAACAAGAGCCACAAGGCCGTCAAGAAAGCGGTCCGGGAAAAAGTTCTGTTCTTGGGATGCCCGAAGGAATACGAGAAATGAAGAAGATTAAGATGCTTAAAACGGATGAACTACTGGGTTTTAAGGAAATCAAGCAAGCACTTGAGGAATACCAAACCATGAAGAAAGGAGCGGGGAAATGATGATTTTAAAGAGTAAGAATTATCCTCACGGAAAGTATCAGATTTTGTATCTCACGGCAAACAGTTGGAAAAGTTATTTCAATTTGAAAAAGAGTGTTGGCTTTTGGAAGCATCCGAGAATACCGATTGGGGTATACGCCGATTGGACGCTTAGGCTCATGTTCGTAGAAATTAAGAAATGGCTGTCCGAAGAACAATTGGTAAACCCCTGAACGCCAAGAAGGAGTACGAAGACGGAAGGTTTTCAGTGAATGCAGTGAATGCGACGGAGCCGGCAATGGCGACAGGACAAGCACTATGACGCAAGAGCTCGAAAAGAGAGTGGCTGACCTCGAGGCCAGGATCCAGACGCATGAGAACAGGCTAAACGCCCTGCTTGACTGTTTAAAAACTTTCGCGGCAAGACGGTATATCGAGCTCCCTCCGGAAGGCGGCAAGGTCCGGATCTACCGGATCCCGGTCGCATACAAAAACGAGGATGGCGATATAGTTCCAATGGATTTTTTAACGCCGGACGGAGTAAAAACGCTAACGCACCTGAACGTGTTCTGCATCGAAGAACCCGTGCCGGTCAAAAAAAACGGAGACCACGTAGAACCATGAAAATAACCTGTTGCATTTGCGCCCACAACCCGATGCGAAGCAAAGAGCGAGCCGCGTGGTTCATGCAGGCGCTTCTTTCCTCAAGGCCGTTCGACCAAGTGATCGTCTGCATCCAGGGCGACTACGACAAGAAAATGGTGAAGATGATGGCTCCGGAGGCCCGCGTCGTTGTTCCCAAGAAACACCTCTGCGCGGAGGAAGCGTTCCTGTTCGCTTCCCAGCACGCCACGAACGACTGGATCACAGTCGGATGCGACGACGACTATTATGCCCCGGACAACGTCCGCGTTCTTCAGCAGAGCAACGTCCAGGAAGGGAACCCCGGCGTGATTTATTTCCCGTACTACGTGATCAAGCCGGAAGAAAAGCCGGTGGGGTTCGGTGTCCACTGGCCGCCCCCGGCGCCTTTTACGATGGAGCAACTCGTCCAGTACAACTTTATTTCGACGGCCGCCGTCGTGCACAAGGACGTGCTCAAGAAAACAGGCGGGTGGCGCTACCGGGACGACGAGGCCGGGGACTGGTCCCTGTGGATCCGCGCCAAGCGCGAGGGCTTTCCGTTCGCGTACTTCCCGCTCCCGCTTTATTATCAGCGCTTTTTTTCAACCTCCGGATTTCAACAGCAGGTAGCCCGCGTCGGCATTGACGTAATCACAAACAGAGTAAAGGATCTCGCAAATGGAACCAAGTAACGGACAAGAACCGAAAGTATTCATCGCGTTACCGTCGTACAATGGACAAAGCGCCAGCAAACAGCTATACAGCCTTTCCGCGATCGTGAAGAAAGGCTGGCTCGTCGCGTCGACCGAATTCTCAAGCCTCGCGCACAGCTTCAACCGTATGTGGGCTGATTGTTTGAACCGAAAGAGAACCGAAGGATTTACTCACTTCGTGATGTGCCACGCCGACATCGTCCCGCATGGGAACTGGATCCAGATCCTTCTGGACGAGATGAAAACGCACGGCGCTGACATTATCTCCGCGATCAGCCCGATCAAGGACCACCTCGGGATCACGTCCACCGGCCGGATGCGCCCGGACGTCAAATGCATCGAGCGCTTCACGATGCACCAGGTTTACCAGCTCCCCGAGACCTTCACGTTCCCGGACATCGTCCTGAACACCGGATGCATGTGCGTGAACCTCGCCTTCCCGTTCGTGGAGCAACTGTTCTTCCGGTTCCAGGACTGGATCGAGAAGAACGAAAAGGGCGAGTTTGTCGCCCGCACCGTATCCGAGGACTGGCTCTTCAGCGCGGACGCCGCGTCGATGGGGGCCAAGCTCTACGCCACGCGCAAGGTCAAGCTCGAGCACATCGGAACGATGCACTTCGGAACCCACGGACCGTGGGGGCAATGCCAGAGAGACCCGAACTTCCCGGACAGCGTGATTGACCAGGCGATCCAGCTTCAAGGCCCGCAGAAGTAAATCATTGTCCCGTAGAGGGTAATCTAAAGACGGAGGGAAAACGAAATGGCTCGCTCCATTCACAACTGTCCGTTCTGCGGGAAGAAGTTCAAAACAAAAGAGATCCTGAAAAAGCACATCGCCACGAAAGAGCGAGCGCAGATCGTCGCCCTAGGACGTGGAAAATGACGAGCCCCGACGAAGCCTGGAAGATGGTCGAAAAAAACAAAGGTCTCGTCGTTACGGTTCTGAAGGATCAATTCGGATGGGTGACGGAACGCGCCAAGACAGGGGCGATGGATTGGGAGGATTACTTCTCCGCCGGCGTGTACGGGCTCTACCGCGCCGCTTTGAAGTTTGACCCGGCCCGAGGGTGCACCTTCAGCACCTACGCGTTCCACTGGATCCGGCAAGCGATCTCCCGCGCCTTCAGGACACGCGGCTTTAGAGCCGTGAAGGTCCCGTGCTGGGCATTTGACCGTCTGTCCAAGCTCCAGCGGAAGCACAAGGACCGGTTCGGTTCATGGATCACGAAAAACGGGAGCTGGGAGATCAAGGCGGCGCAGAACGCGCTCTCTGATTGCGTCTACCTGGACGAGGACTTCACGACGAAGGAGGGGCATGAGCACAGCTACGACGAAGCGATCCTGCTGTGCCCGGACGGGAAAGCGAAAGCGAAGATTCAGGACGAGGACAAGATGCGCATTCTTCTCGCGGCGCTCCGGGAGCTCGCCCCGCGGGAGCGCGAAGCGCTGATGCGTTTTTTCTCGTTCAACCGGGATAACGGAGCCGTGAGCACGTTCTCGATCGCGAAATCCATGAAGATCAAGAAAGAGAGCGTGTTCCGGGAGAAGCGCCGTGCCATAAAAAAACTACGTGCCATTTTTGAAAAGCAAGGAATCACTTCAACCGACATGCTGGGGGAATTATGAGTGAGTGGGACTTCAGGAAAATGTGCATCAACGTCGAGGAATACGAATTCAGTCTGCGCCAGTTCATGAAGCTGGCAGAGCCGGCGCACCTAAACTTTGGGCTCGAGGTCGGGACCGGATGGGGCGTTTCCGCCGATCTTTTCCTCACCGAGAACCCGGAAGCGCACCTGAT
>ERZ795030.3383-NODE-3383-length-17044-cov-5.956737_pt1 | contig 17044 bp, 12 predicted proteins | sample MGYA00375122_ERZ795030 | MGnify/ENA primary metagenome ERZ795030 (study PRJEB30165, sample SAMN05720146) | activated sludge metagenome | isolation source: anaerobic digester from wastewater treatment plant | place: Japan | collected 2015-04-20 ... | reverse complement strand
CCGCGCGCGGACGATACCGCACCAACAACAACACGCATCCCGTCACGATCGCCGCATACGCCGCCATGAACACAGAGGCGTGAAGACCGCTCGCGATCGGCAGCGCCGCCTCCATCAACGAGGCCCAAACGCCCCACCCCGAAAAGGCGGAAAACACCAGCAAAGACGTTACGAGACCCGCGCGATGAATATTGCGCAAGAGCAGGGAAAGCAGCACCCAAAGCAACAAAGCCCCCAGCGCCATGAAGGCGGCGGGCCTTGCCAGAAACGACATGGGCAATTTGCCCGCGTTGTGGGCGTACAGGCCCAAGACCGGATACAGCGCCAACAGCTCCGGATGCAACACCGGAACATAACCGAGCGATTGCAGGGCCCGTTGTCCTGCCCCTGTTGCCCCTGCTCCTGTTGACATAGCCTGCCCTGGCGGCGCTCCTCCTTGGATTGCGTGCTGGACGAGGCGCGATGCCCCGCTTCCTGTCGCGGCGTTGCCCCCGCTTCAACGCCACAAGACCTTGGGGGGCGGTCGGCCGATTACGGGCGAGAAACCGTCACCTGCTGTCCCACTCGAAGAACGGTGGACTTGTCCCACTTATTCCACGCGTAGAGGTCGCGCAGCGGGACGCCGAACTTCTGAGCGATTAACGAAGGGCTGTCCCCCTTGACCACCACGTATGTCGTTTTTGCGTCATTGCCCTTGCCCGTAACGGTCCGATACGATGACGCCCCCTTGGCGTTCTTGCCCGCTTTGCTCGCAGCACCGGCGGTTTCCTTTGCGCTCGCGTCCGGAATCGCCGCAACAGGCTTCTCCGTCAACGTGCCGCTGGCGGCCGCAAGGCTAATGACGCATTCATCCCCTACCCGGAGCACGGATCCCTCGTTGAGATTGTTCCATTCCAAAAACGCTTTTAATGGAACCCCGTATTTGCTGGCAATCGCCAACGCGGTGTCGCCTTTGGCGACCGTATGCATGTGCGGCGTTTCCCGCGTGGCGGATTCCGATTTCTCTTTCCCCTGGGATGCGCGCGCCGCTTCACCGGAACGCCCCCCGGAGGTTTGGGCGGCGGAGACGCTTGTCGCGCCTGCAGGAGGTTGGAGCACGAGCTTCTGGCCCGTTTTCAGAACCGATTTCGGCCCGAGATCGTTCCACGCATACAAATCCGCTATGGCGACGTTGTACGTCTGAGCGATCCGGGACGCTGTGTCGCCCGCCTTCACCTCATGCTCGACGCACGAACCTTTGGCTGAAACCGCCGCCTTGGACGTTCCCTTTTGAACGATTAGCTGCTGCCCGACCCGAAGAAGATCGTTTTCCTTGATTCCATTCCACGCCACAATCTCGCGAACGCTCACGTTTTCCGCTTTGGCGATGTTCACGAGCGTCTCGCCGCGCTCCACGCGATGCAGCCGATCCTTGGCGATCGCAACATCCGATCCGCTATCGGCGGTATCCCCTTGAGCCTCCGCGTCGGCTGCTTTTTTTTGGGCTATCTGCACCTTTCCGTCCGGACCCGACTTCACGAACCCCTTGTCTTTTCCAGGCCCTTCGGGAATCACAAGACGCTGTCCGGAAAGCAGCCGTCCGGACGAACGCATCTTGTTGGCGGAGGCCAATTCGCTCACCGACACATGATGTTTCGCCGCAATCGCCGCCAGCGTGTCCCCCTTCCGGACAACGTACGAGGCGTTGCTCGTCGAACCGCGCCGTTCGCTTTCCGGCAACGAAGCCACCGCCACCCGAGGAACGCGTTTGGTTTGGGGCACTTCGTTCAAGGCGACCAAGAATTGTTCTCGAACGGCGCTAGGGACAACCACGGGATGTCCGTCCGGCGGGGTCACCCCTCGAAGCAGATCCGGGTTCAGTTCCTGGAGCGCGCCCTCGCCAACGCCGCACGCGCGCTCCAAATCGGACAACGCATACGTCCCCGTCACGGGGATTTCCACGGTATCGTCCGGATTGCGCGGATCAACCGTCATGCCATACCGGTCGGGATTTCGGGCCACGATAATCGTAGCGAGCAGCTTGGCGTAAAAATCCTTTGTCTCGTTTTGCATCATGTTGGAAGCGGGGGGGGTCTCGATCAGCTTCCACAAATCGCGTTCGCCGCCATTGGCTGCGATGGCTCTCTCGACGCCGCCCTCGCCCATATTGTAGGCCGTGATCGCCAAGGGCCAATTCTGATCAAAACGGTTGTACAGTTCGGTCAAATAGCTGACTGCGGCGCGCGTCGATTTCTTCCAATTGAACCGCTCGTCCACGTACGTATCCATCCGAATGTCATAGCGTTTGGCAGTGCCCCGCATGAACTGCCACATGCCGCCCGCGCCGGCGCGCGACACCACCTTCGGCGAAAATTGACTTTCCACCTGCGCCAGCCACATCAGGTCTGCCGGCAAACCCGCCTTGGCGAATTCCTGCCGGATATGCGGCGCGTACTTGTAACTGCGATTCAATCCCGCCTGGAAATTCTTGGGATAAGCCCGCTGGATTTGATCCAATTGCTGCAATACGCGTTCCGGCAAAGGGCCCGGCAACCGCAAATCGCCCAATTCCTTTGCGTAATCCCCGGAACGCGACCGGTCTTTATCGGACAGATCGGCCTCCTGAGGCCCTTTATCGACCAAAATGCGCTCGAATTCTCCCCGCAACGTATAAAACACGCCCGGATCGAGATCGGCCTTGATGAGGAGTTCCAGCATCTGCGTGTAGTGACGCAACGCGGCTTCGCGATCGCCCGATTCCTGGGCTTCGTTGGCCTTGCGAAACGCCTCGTTCGCCGCGCGCAACAACTCCGTGGCCGATCGCGGCTGCGCCGCTTCGGCGGCGGAAAGCGAGGCTTCTTTGGAAGGCGTATGGGCGGTCGCTGGGCGAGCGGCGCTGTTTTTCGTGGTCGTCGTGCAGCCGACCGCACTCAACATACCGGCCGCCACAACGCCACACAGCACTCGGCATAGTCGGATTTTCACACACAATCTCCCTGATGCGAGGGCTTGTTCACAAACGTCGAGGGTTCCCCCTGTCGTCCTTAGTGTAGACAAGAATCGTGTCTGTGTCAAGCAATAATCCCAATATCCTGTATTCCCCCAATCCTAAAAACAACAGGTTGTGGATTTTCCGTCTGTTCATGCCCGTCCCAACTACTGGGTCAGGATGGAATGCATGCCGGTTGAACCTCCCCGCGCAGGCCAGTAGAATCGCTCCTCGTGAATCTGCGGCAAATGGCGTTGAAACGGGGGGCTATGACGAACGTTTCGGAACTAATAGAAGGGTATTCGTGCGCTTTTCCGGGCGCGGCGCCGCCGCGAGTCTGTCGGGCGCCAGGCCGGGTGAACCTGATCGGGGAACATCTCGATTATAACGGCTTGCCGGTGTTGCCGATGACGGTGGACCGCGACGTGTGCGTCGCTTTTGCGCCGCGCGCGGATCATGTCGTGCGGATGCGGTCGTGGCATGACGCGTTTCCGGGTGTCGCCTTCGAGAACCGCGCGGATATTCCTGCGTCGTTGCCGGGATCGTGGGAAAATTACTGCAAGGCGGCCATCGCGGGGATCAATGATCATTTCGGTTTTCACGAGCATGCGGGCATGGACCTGTTCGTTGCGGGCGATGTGCCGGTTGCGGCGGGGTTGAGTTCCTCGTCGGCGCTGGTCGTCGCGTGCGCGCTCGCGTATCTTGATGTTTCGGGGCGCGCGTTGGGCAACTCGGTTTCGCGCATCGATCTCGCGGGGGTGCTCGCCGAGGCCGAACAGTACGTCGGCACGCGCGGCGGCGGCATGGACCAGGCCATCATCCTTCTCGGCAGCGATCAGGACGCCTGCAAGATCGATTTTGCGCCGTTGCGCACCGAGCATGTCCCCTTGCCGCGCGATTTCGTTTTTGTTGTGTGCAACACGCTTGTGACGGCGCCAAAAACCGGCGCCGCGCTGCATCGGTACAACGCCGGACCGACAACATGCCGCCTCATTCGCGCGTTGGCCGAGCGCCAGGTCCAGAAGGATTTCGGCGAGGAGGTGACCATCGATTCGCTGGCCGACCTATGGTACGGCCCGCTTTGCCTCACGCACGGCGAGGTGCGCGAAATCTTCGAGAAGGCTTTTCCCGCCGATCGCACCACGTTGGAGGACGCCGCAAAAGCGCTCGGCATCGGCGCAGGAGAGGTCCGCCGCCGTTACATCGGCGACCTGCCCGAACCCGAGGGCGGCTTCCGATTGCAGGCGCGCGCGCGCCACCAGTTGACCGAATACCAGCGCGTCGAGGCGGCGCGCGACGCGCTGGTTGCGGGCGACGCGGAGACCTTCGGCGAGCTCATGAACGCCTCGCACGAAAGTTGCGCCGGCGATTACGGCGTGAGTTGCCCGGAACTCGACGCCCTTGTGGCGATCGCGCGCGAGGCCGGGGCCATCGGCGCGCGCCTTACCGGAGCAGGCTTCGGCGGCTGCACCGTCAATTTGGTTCATCGCGATGCAGTCCAGAATTTTCAGGAGCGCGTCCGTCGCGAGTACCACGAACGTTATCTCGCCTCCCGCAACCTCCCCATCCCGCCCGAGGCCATCCTCCTCGCGCATGCATCGCCGGGAGCGGGATACGTGCACGGATGATGCGCGTTGCGCCGGGGCCATCGCGTGTTGATTGTGGATTCCGCCGTGCCGGCGAGAACGGCGGCGGGGCATAGGCGATCGATCGCGCCGCCCCCTTCCGCGTCCAACGCGGCTACGAATGTTCAACTTTTCTACACCCGGTTTCTTTTCGGTATCCCGTATCTGTGGGCTCTGCCATTGTCGCGGCAGGCGAGAAAGGGCAGGGCCATTGCATTAAAATTCTGAGTCATTAGGACTTTTTGGCTCCATATACGTCCCGATTTCAACGTTTGGCGCACGATTTTCGTCTTTGTCGCGCCCGGTCTCCGTGCCGGGCGGGTCTGGGCGCAATGATCCGGGGGTGTGGATTCGTCTCATCGCTTTCCGTAAAACCGCCCGGCACGGAGACCGGGCGCGACAAAAACACTGACGATGGCCATTCCCACGCACCATTTCCCTCGGCCATGTAATGCGATTGCCCTGCGAGAAAGGGCGATTGATTTAATCGGGCGGGTTGAGTACACTCAGGGATCGGAGGAGGACTGGAATTTGATGACAGAATCATACGGCAATCGGCGCGTTTTGATAGCGGACGATGAGCCTGCGGCGGTCGATGCTCTGGCGCAACTGGTGGAGGAGAGGCTCGGGTGCGAGGTGACCCGGGCGAACGATGGCGCTTCTGCGCTGGCGGCGCTTTCCTCGGGCTCGTTTGATGTTTTCGTTTCCGACATGGTCATGCCGGGGCGTTGCGGGTTGGAACTCATTTCCGAGGTGAACTCGCGATGGCCGGATGTGTCGATCATTGTCATGACGGCGTATGCCGAGGCCTTTGCCTACGTGGAGATCATCCAGGCGGGCGCGTCCGACTTTATTTCGAAGCCTTGTCAGCTGGGCGAAATGCACGCCAAGTTGGTGCGCGTTTTCAAGGAGCGGGCGCTGACCGAGGAACTTCGCCGCGAGCGGCTTCAGATTCAACGGGATCGGGAAGAGATCGAGGCGACGCGGGCGGCCCAGAATCAGGCGGAGAAGAAATACCGCAGCCTGTTCGAACTCAGCATGAGCGGCATGCTGTTGGTGGCGCCCCAGGGGCATGTGATCCGCGACGTGAACCAGGCGTTTTGCGAGTGTTTCAACGTGTCGTCTTCCCAGGTGGTGGGGGCTTGTCTTTTTGACGTTTTCGGCTCTTCCGAGCGGACGCGTCTCGAGGAAGGACTGGGCATGATCGCCCAGACAGGCCGAGGAACGTTGGCCGATATCCGCGTCGTTTCGGAAACGGCAGGGGATGCATGGTTCGACATCAGCGTCACGTATATTCACGTGGAACCCGAGCCGGTGCTGCTGCTGACGTTCAAGGATGTCACGGTTCAGCGGGAAATGCAGCAGCGTCTGGCGGATATCGCCCAAAAAGACGGCAAGACGGGCTTGTTCAATCACCGGGCGTTCTGTACGCGTCTGGAAGGCGCGATGGCGCGGGCGCGCAAGACCCATCAACCGGTCACGTTGGTTTTTATCGACATCGACAATTTCAAGCATTGCAACGACACGTACGGGCATCCGGCCGGCGACGAGGTGTTGCATCTGGTGGGCGAACTCATCTTGAATAACATCCGGAGCGAGAAAGATGACGGATTCCGGTATGGAGGCGATGAGTTTGCCATTCTGTTGACGGGCGCGGACGCGGAGGCGGGGCGGCACGTGGCCGAGCGCATCCGCGCACAGTTCAGCAGCGCGGCTCGTTACGAAACCAGCATGAGCATGGGCGTGGCGCAAATGACGGAGAGCATGAGCGGCGACGCCTTCGTCCGGGCGGCCGACGCCGCGTTGTATCAAGCCAAATCCGGCGGCAAAAACATGGTCTGCGTCGGGTAGACGCGGCCGTCGGCATTCCTTGACTTTTTTCCCGATGCGATCATATAGTCGCCTTGCACGATAGTTGAGGGAAGAACGCTGGACCTGCGCTCCCCAAACGCAGCGCCGGCGGGAGGTTTCGAGCGTGACGAGTGTGCGTGTCACGAACGTGTATGAGCGAATGCACGCGATCAAAGAGGTGGGCACGCTGCCCTCGGTGTTGGCGCATATTCTGTCGTTGGTGCAGGACGAAACCTCGACGGCCGTCGAACTCGCCGCGGAAATATCGGCCGATCAAGCGCTCACCTTGCGCGTATTGCGGGCGGTGAATTCAGGCTATTACGGGTTTCGGCGCCGAATCGCCGCCATTCCCGAGGCCGTCGTCATTCTTGGTTTTGCCGAGGTCGAGCGCCTTGCCCTTGCCATTTCCGTCATCAACCTCTTCGGCCACGACGCCAAAAGCAATCGGTGCCTGCGCCTGCTTTGGCAGCATAGTCTGTCGTGTTCGGTGGCGGCGAGCGTGCTGGAGACTTCGAGCCAAGCGCCGCGCGCCGAACTGTCCAATGCCCATGTCGCCGGTTTGCTGCATGACATTGGCAAGGTCGTGATCGCGCAGTATTTTCCGGAAGCGTTGCCGGCGATTGCGCGGGTGCGGCAGGAAGAGGGCGTAGACAACCTGGATGCCGAGCGGGAAGTGTTGGATGGGGCGACCCACCCTGCGATTGGAAGCTGGCTGGCGGAGATGTGGGAGCTGCCGCCTTCGCTGACGCACGCCATAGCGCTGCACCATGCCCCCGAGCAGGCAACGGACCATAAGGCCTTGGCGTATGCCGCCCATGCGGCGAACGCGGTGACGAATTGGCTGACGATCCGGGCCGCGAAACCCGATACGCCCTGCCATGTCTACGCGCCTGCCGCGGAGCTGTTAGGCTTGGACGATTCGATGGTCGATCGCATCCGCACGCAATTGGACAACAGCCGCGGCATGATGGGGGCGATTGCCGCCGGAGCGGCGGCGTAGCGCCTGGAACCGATCGCGTCGCACGGAACATGCGTCTGCGCGGATCGGACGGAGAACGGAATGAAACACGTACGCACGCTTTCACTCGTCATCCGGGCGATCGCTTTTTGGACCGCTTTGGGAATGACGTGCAGCGTTTTGGTGTCGATGTATAGCTTCGCGCATGCGGCACACATCCAGGGAGAGGCTGTTCCATTCGGCATCGGCGTCGCGATGTTTTCCCGGAGACTGGTCTTCCTGGCGCTTCAATTGGTCTTCCTGGCGGTCGTGGCGGGGCTCTCATCTCCTATCGCCCGCTTGATGCTGCGCGGATCGGCGCGTTCACCCCAAGCCGACGCGGGCGCCGTCTGCATCGGCGCCTTGGGAATGTTCATCTTTCTCCAATCCGCATGGCCGGGCCTCATGCGGATTCCGAACATGCTGCTTCTCATGCAAGGCGTCCCCGCTCCGCCAACGTTTCCCCTGATGGCGCAAGGGCTTAAAATCCTGGCATGGCTCGTCACGGCGTTTGCGATGATAGGATTCACGCGGACGATAGCGTCGTTTGTGGTTCCCGCGAGAAACAAGGAGATTGCCGATCGTCCGTCGGCTTTTTGAGGAGTTGCGCTTGACATGACCGAGAAACGCACGCTCACGCTGATCATTCGTCTGATGGGATTTTGGTTCATGTTGAAGCCATTCGAGATGCTGGTGCTGTTTCTTCCCATACGACCGGTTCCCGGCGCGCCCCTCCGCGTGCCGGACCTCTCCGACGCGCAGGCGTTTCTCTTGATGGGCATGCCGTGCCTGGCGATAGCCGCTTTGGTTGTATGGAAAGCGCCGCACATAGCGCGGCTCCTGGGCGCCACAGACAACGAAGGGATCGCCGTCAAAGACGCCGCGCCCTCGGAATGGTACGAATTGATCGTGCGGATTGCAGGCTTGACGCTGCTGGCGATCGGCTTGCCGCATGCGATAGCGTCCCTTGCCGCTATCGCCGTCACGCTTACGATAGGATCGGAAAAGGGCATCGCCGATTTCATCGCATCCGCGCCCTTTCAGTCTTCGATTTCGTCGATCTTGGCGTCGATCGCGGGCGTTGTGTTGATTGTGCGATCACGGGCGTTGACGCACTGGCTGACTGCGTCGCGGGGATGACTTTCGGTTGCGCGCGTTACGCCGTGCTTCCGGTGCGATACCCGGCGAGATCGAGCGTGACGTGCTTGTACCCGATGGCGCGCAGATCGCGCACAAGCCCTTCACGCCGCTCGACGTCGAGCAGCATCACGAAATCGGCGGGGTCGATCTCGATGCGGCACACGTCGCCGTGATGTCGCGCGCGGTACTGCCGGAACCCCAACGCCTTCAATTTCTCCTCTGCTTGCTCCACCTTTGACAAGGTTTGCGCGGATAAAGGCGCGCCCTTGGGCACCCGAGAGGCCAAGCATGCAAACGACGCCTTGTTCCAGGTGGGCAAACCCATTTTTTTGCTGAGAACGCGAATGTCGTCCTTGCTCAGTCCCGCTTCCTGCAACGGCGCCGTTACGCGATGCTCTTTTGCAGCACGATGGCCCACGCGCGTCATATCGGCGAGGTCATCGAGGATGGCTCCATACGCGATCACGGCGATGCCCTTTTCCGCGGCATACCGTTCCATTCGATCGAACAGCTCTGATTTGCAGATGTAGCAGCGGTTTTCGTCGTTGCGCAGATACTCCTCTCGATCGAATTCCGCTGTCTCGATGATGGCGAGATTCCATCCGCGCGTGTGCGCGACTTCGATCGCCGCCGCCATTTCGCTGCGCGGAATGCTGGGCGAATCGGCGATCACCATCACGGCTTCGCTCCCCAACACGGCATGCGCCGTCGCCGCGAGATACGTCGAATCCACGCCGCCCGAATACGCCACCGCAATCGAACCGTACGATTGCAACAACGCGCGCAAGGCGTCTTCCCGTGTCTGCAATGCATCTGGCATGTTTACCGTCGCCTCCATGGTGACCGTGACGGCTCTCCCGTCTCGCGGGAATTCGTCACGCGCATACTGCGGTGCGCCGCCACTGCCTCGTGGCGCGTTGTTGAGACAGGGGAGTCTATCGAACCGACGTCGGGTGGACGGGAGATGGTTGCCCTCAGCCCCGTCATCGCCTCGATGCGTTCCGGAACGAGGCGCGTCTCGCATGTAATCGTGCGCCTTGCCGCCATTGAACCCGCAAGATCCACCGGGTGCGCATCCATGATGATTGAAATCGTCACGCTTTGCAAAACTTCCTGTCGTTCGCGTTGGGTTCGTCCCCGGCGGATCCCTGCAACGCACAGCCTCTGCGAGTAAGCCTCTCGGATGCCCAAAATCATCGCTACGCGCTGTGGATAGATGCCTCACGCCGCCGCGGCAATGGAGTGAGCCGGACAATGACGGAAATGATTATCGATGTCTCCCAAAACTGAGGGGAACAGGGCAACGAAGACCCAACCGCCCATCGGGGCTCGGATGAGGATTGTACATCCGGTCGTAAATGACGCGGGCTACGACCGGATGGCTTTTCGGGAAGGACAACTCAACGAATGCAACACGCCATGCGGCTCTTGCAAGTCATTGCCCAGCAACAAGGGCGAATTTTCAGAAACCACAGATTCCGCGCATTCTATCGTGCAAATCCATCCAGGTACGGGTTTCGCCGGGGCTTTGCTCCGCCGATGCACTGCATGTCTACGACTCGGCTACCGCGCCAGATCGTCCGATACGGCAGCGTAGCGACAACAACTACCCGGGGAAATCCTCATGGCTATGTAGGTTTTAATGCGATTGCCTGACGTCGCCCGAATTGAGGCTGACTGGCTGCGGGAACAGAAAGCCGGGCGGGGCGCGTGCGGCTCAGAAGCGTTTTGTGCGCGCATGACAATACGGGACGCCGTTTTTCTTTTCGTAGTAGCGTTGGTGGAGGTCTTCCGCGGGCCAGAACACGGTTGCGGGACGTAGCTGCGTGACCACGGCAAGCCCTTTTCCCTTGAGGATTCCGATCAGTCGCTCGGCGATTGCCTTTTGATCGTCGCTCAAATAGAACGCCACGGATTGGTATTGTTCGCCGATGTCGGGGCCTTGGCCGCCGGCTTGGGTTGGATCATGAATTTCAAAGAACAGCTTGGCCAGGGTTTCGTAACTCGTGCGCGTCGGATCGTAGACAACCTCGACGGTTTCGATGTGTCCTGTGCCGCCGCGGCAAACGTCTTCATAGGCGGGATGGCTTTTGTGGCCGCCGGCGTAGCCGACGCGCGTCGACACGACGCCTTCGGCGCGCTGGAAATGGTATTCGACGCCCCAGAAACATCCGCCCGCGAAGAAGGCCTTTTCGGTTCTCGCCGGGTCCGGCGCAAAATGCATCGAGACGGAGTTGACGCAGTGGCGCGTGTTTTTGGGCGTGAATCCTTCGCCGAGAAATACATGTCCCAGGTGCGCGCCGCATTTCGCGCATTCGATTTCCGTGCGCGCGCCATCGGGATCGGGAAGGCGCTTGATCGCGCCGGGCAGTTCGTCGTCGAAGCTGGGCCATCCGCACCTGGAATCGAACTTGGCTTCGGAGCGGTATAACGGCGCGCCGCAGCGCCGGCACACATAGAGCCCTGCCGCCTTGTTGTCGAGGTAGGCGCCGCTGAACGGCGGCTCCGTGCCCTTGTGCACGATGACCCGTTCCTCTTCCGACGTCAACGCGGGCATATTCATGAGATCGGCCCCTCCTTTCCCGGCGCAGGCAGCCATTCCCACAATGAGATACGCCGCATGCAGCAGACGCATCGTAAACCTCCCTCGGGCGTCGCTTCCCTTCGAGGACGCTCCATCAGCCATGCCGCCTACGTTCACACGCGGGAAGCGAAAAATATTCCCGCGGCTCCGGATTCGCGGCGACATTGCCGCGAACCCGCCCGATCGGCGGCCTGAAAAGACGCGCGGGTTTGTGTATAATCCGCCCGTTTCCGCCCGAGCCGTAATCGCAGCGGCAAGGGGCGAGGCGGCTTGGCTTCGCCGCCCGCGCCAGGGCAGGGAGCGAACCGAGCCAACAGCCGAGTGCGAGCGCACCGGCGCGTAACGGCAGGAACCGTCCAGCGAAGAAGGAGAATGGGACATGGGCCTCTTGGAAGGAAAAGTATTGGTGGCGCAAGGGGGCGGCCCCACTGCGGTGATCAATCAGAGCATGGTGGGCGCGGTGCTCGAATCGCGCAAGTTCCCGCAGGTCACCCGCGTGTATGGCGCGGTGCATGGCTTGCGCGGAGTCATCAACGAGGATTTTCTCGACCTCACGGAAGCTACGACGCATAACCTCGAAGCCGTCGCCGAAACGCCCTCGTCGGGGTTGTGCTCGACCCGCGACAAGCCTACGGTGGAATACTGCCGCGAAGTGTTCAAGGTGTGCCAGGCGCACGATGTGCGGTACTTCTTCTACATCGGCGGAAACGACAGCGCCGATACGTGCCGGATCGTCAATGAGGAAGCGGACAAATCGGGCTATGAATTGCGCGTCATCCACATTCCCAAGACCATCGACAACGACCTGAAAGTCACCGATCACTGCCCGGGCTACGGATCGGCAGCCAAGTTCGTCGCGCAGGCGTTTGCGGGCGCCAATCTCGACAACCGCGCCTTGCCGGGCGTCTACATCGCGATCGTCATGGGCCGCCATGCAGGTTTCTTGACGGCTGCCGCCGCGTTGGCCAAGAAATATCCGGACGACGGCCCTCATCTCATTTACGTGCCGGAACGTCCTTTCAAAAAGGAGCAGTTTCTCAAGGACGTCAAGGAGACGCATGCCAAGTACGGCCGCTGCATCGTGGCGGCTTCCGAGGGCATCGTGGACGCAAAAGGCCGGGCGATTGTCGAACAGTTCACCGGCGGCGAGAAGGATTCGCACGGCAACGTGCAGCTTTCCGGCACCGGGGCCCTTGGCGATCTGCTCAGTTCCTGGGTGAAGAACGGGACCGACATCAAGCGCGTCCGCGCGGACACCTTCGGATACTTGCAGCGTAGTTTTCTGGGCTGCGTGAGCGAGGTCGACCAATTCGAGGCGCGCGAAGTAGGGGAAAAGGCCGCCCAATTCGCGTTGTGGCACCACAAGGACGGTTCCGTGGCGATCCGCCGCATCGGCGATTACGCGGTCGAATACTTCCTGGCCGCGCTCAAGGACGTCGCCCGCGAATCGACCTGCATGCCGGCCAAATTCCTCAACAAGGAAGGCAACTTCGTCACCGACGCGTTCATCAAGTATGCGCGCCCGCTGATCGGCAACCTGCCCATCATGGAGCGCATCGCCGCCCCGAAAGTCCGAAAGCTGTTGAGCAAGAAATAACGCCGCCTGCACGACGGTCTTGGCCCGGTCTTCCGACAAAGACCGGGCTTTTTTTTCGGGTCGAGGGCGCGCCCTTGCCCAAGCGCCAGATGCAATCAGGAGCGCCCGCGAACGCGACGGCATCCTTGTCGGCTTCGGCTCCGGCCTATACAAACCGAATCACATAACTAGTATAATACTTTTTCGTTAATGGGCTTGCTTTTCCGTCGCCGCCGGGCACAAAAGGCGCCAACGGCGTGGCGCATGCGCGCGACGCGGCGACGCGAAACGAAAACCGGGGGGAGGCGGCATTTTCAATCGATGCCCCTGAGAAAAATTGGCATCCAGCAGGCCGCCGCGCTAGAGTATGCGCTTTGAAGAAGCGTCTTTTTCATGCGAGGGAAAGGCGCGGGATGTCCATCAAACCGCCCTCTGAAACGGGCACAGACGAGGGGATTGCAGTATGGCGGAGAAAAGCGTTAGCACGGATTCATTGGCCATAGAAATCGCGAAGGAGTACAAGGGCAGGAAGTTTCGCGTGGCGTTTGTCGGATGCGGCGGCATCAGCCACACGCATGCCGTGGCGCTGGCGAAAATGCCGGACGTGGAGATCGTGGCGGGCGTTGACGTCGACAAGGACCGGCTCAAGGTTTTTGGCGACCGGTGGGGCGTCACGAAACTCTACAAAGACTGGAAGACCATGTTGAAGGAGGTCCGGCCCGACGGCGTCAGCGTCTGCACGCCGAACGGCGTCCATGCCGCTCCCTCCATCGACGCCTCCAACGCTGGCTGCCATGTCATCGTCGAAAAACCGATGGCGATGAATCCCGGCGAGTGCGAGAAAATGATCGCCGCCGCGAAAAAAGCGAAGAAAAAACTGGTCATCGGGTTCCAGTACCGTTACCACCCCAACACCCAGTTTCTCAAACGGGCGCGCGACAACGGAGAATTCGGCGACATCATGTTCGTGAAATGCCAAGCGCTGCGACGTCGCGGCATTCCCAATTGGGGCGTGTTCGGTCAAAAAAAATTACAGGGCGGCGGCCCGATGATCGACATCGGCGTGCACATCATGGAAATGGCCCATTACGTCATGGGTTCGCCGAAGCCGGTCGCCGCTACGGGAAATATCTGGACTTATATGGGCGACAAGCCTTCGAAGGTCGTGAGTCCCTGGCCGCATTGGGACTACAAGACGTACACCGTCGAAGACCTCGCCATCGGTCACATTCGTTTCGACAACGGGGCCATTTTGCAGGTCGAGGCGAGCTTCGTGGCGCATATCGAGAAAGATGTTTGGAACTTCAGCATCATGGGTTCGAAGGGAGGCGCGCAGTGGGATCCGCCCATGCTGTTCGCCGACAAGAACGACACCATGGTGAACTGCGCGCCCAATTTCCTGGGGTCGGACATGTCGTTTGATGCGCTGTTTTACGCCAAGTTGCGGAATTGGATCGACGCAGCCACGAAGAACGTCCCCCTGGATGCGCCGGGCGAGGCGGGACTCGCCATTCAGAAGATGATCGACGGCGTATACCGTTCCGCGGCCGCCGGCAAGGAAGTGATCATCAAGTAGAGCCGGGCGCGCGTCATTCGGTGAGGTACGCGAAAACGGCTTGAAGGTTGTCGTCGGGGCAGACGATCGCCGTTATCGCGATGTTTTCATCGATCACGCGCGCGTTGATCTCTTCATAGAGCCGATGGGGATCGCGGGTGCGGAAGGTGACGGCGTCGCGCGCGAAGTCCATCTGCACGATGGCGTCGTGATGCAGAAACGCCGCGGCCAACCCGCGGGGATCGGGGCAAGACACCGTGATGGCGTGGGCGTGTTCAGCGGCGCACGGCGTCTCGATCGGACGTTCGGCGATATGGTCGCGGATTTCGTGAACGTCCCCGTGCGCCAGAAGGGATCCGTTTCGCAGCATGACGACGTGCGTGGTGATGCGTTCGATCTCGTGCAGGATGTGGCTGGACACCAGCACCGTGCGCCCGTCCCGCGCATAGTCGCGGATGAAGGCGAAAAGCTCCTCGCGGCCTTCGGGATCGAGCCCCGACATGGGTTCGTCGAGAAACACCAGGTCGGGCCGATGCGCGATCGCCTGGGCTATTTTCACGCGTTGCCGCATGCCCTTGCTGTAGCCGGCGATGCGGTCGTCCATGCGATGCTCCATGCGCAGCCGCGCAAGCGCTTCGCGGGCGGCCGATTGCGCGGCGCCATGCGCCATGCCGTGGAACCGCATGTTCCAGTATACGAAATCGCGGCCGGTCATGCCTTCGGGAAACGCGTCGGTTTCAGGGCAATATCCGATGCGGCGCAGCGCATCGAGATTGTTGCGAGGCGTTGCGCCGAACACGTCGACCGATCCCCGGCTCGGAACGTAGAGTCCCAGCGCAAGCTTGATAAAAGTGCTTTTGCCCGCGCCGTTGGGGCCGAGAAGCCCGGTGACGCCGGGGCCAATGGCAACGGAGAGATTGTTCACCGCGACGACTTCGCCGAACCATTTCGAGGTTTCGTGCATTCGGATGACGTCGGTCATGCGGCCGCCTCCGCGCGCCGCGTCCGCAAGCACACGATCACGGCGCCTGTCACGGCGACGGCCGCCGCGAGGCTCACCCCCCACCCCCATGGGAGGTCGAACATGCGATTGCGTTGTCCAAAGAGAGTTTCGCCCACTTGGTTGATCGCGAGCGGAACCGAAAGAACGAGGCATTCGGGCTTGAAGAGGGCGGCGGCAAAGGCTCGCGGAATGATCAGATCGCCCATGAGCAGGACGAAGAGAGCCGTGGCTGCCTGACGCTGTCCATGCGACAGGGCGGAACTGGCCAGCACGGCGAAGGCTGTGGGAAGGGTCATCAGGCACGAAAAGGCGACGATCGGGCCCGCCAGCCAAGCGGTGTCGCGCAAGGTTTTCATGCCTGGCACGAGCAGGTTGTGGAGCAGCAGCAGCAAAAGCCCGGGAACGAGCGTTACGCCAAGGCCGATGAGGATAAGCGCGATGGATTTGCCCAGGACGTAGTCGATCCAAGTCAAGGGTTTCGAAAAAAACACTTCCATGAGGTTGTTGCGAAAATCGTTGCAGATCATGCCCGAACCGGCATAGAGCAAGATGACGACCATGACCGGGCCCTCGGTGCGCAAAAAATTGAGGAACATCGCTTCGTTGATGGCCAGCGCGTCGAACTGGTTCAGCATCGCCGCGACGTTGCGGTTGGACGATCGGAACGAATCGACCGCAATCACTTGCGCCGCGCGCAGGAGGAACAGAAGCGACGCCCACGCGAGCAGCATGAGGAAGGGCTTTGCCGCAATCAACGTGCGCAGTTCCTGCCAAACGATCGCCCGCCATCGCCACATCAAGCGGTCGTTTCCCTCGTAGCTCCGGTAGGTTTGCTCGAAAATCGGCATGATTATGTTTCCCTCATGCACGCGGCGCCGGGTTGGGAGCCTCGACCCCTTCGACGGCTTGCAGGAAGGCGTCTTCGAGACTGTTGCGAACGGCCTGAAAATGCCGGATATGCGTGCCGCACGACCGCGCGGTTTGGAACAAAAAACGCCGGATTCCGTCCGCGTCCTGCGCATGAGGCGGCGCGGACACCCGGAGACGTCCGTTCTGAAGTCCAATGCAGGAATAGTCCGCCGCCGCGAGCCGATCGAGGAAGGCTTGGCGCGCGTCGTCAACCCGCACTTCGTACATGCCCGCCTTGAACGCGGTTAGTTCCGCCATCGCGGCGTCGCGGACGATGCGGCCTTGGACGATGATGAGCACGCGGTCGCAGACGCGCTTCACGTCGGGCAGCAGGTGCGACGAGAGCAGCACGGTCACGCCGCGCGCATAGGCAAGCCGTCGGATCAACTCAAGTATCTCCGTGCGCCCTTCCGGGTCGAGTCCGTTCGTGGGCTCGTCGAGCAACAGCAGCTTGGGGTCATGGATCAGCGCCTGCGCGAATTTCACGCGCTGACGCATGCCCGTCGAGTACGTCTCCATTTTGCGGTAACGGGCATCGTCCATGCCCACGTAGCCGAGCGTCTCGTGGGCGCGCTCCATCGCGTCGGCGCGCGACATGCCGGACAGCCTGCCGCAGTAAGTAAGGAACGACACCGCGCTGATCTTGGGGCTGACAACGTCCTTTTCCGGCATATAGCCGAGACGGCGCCGTATGGCCAGGCGGTTTCGGGGCATGTCGAGGCCGAACAACGACACGCGCCCCTCCGAAGGCCTGACGAATCCGAGCGCGCTGTTCAGGAGCGTGCTCTTGCCCGCGCCGTTGGGGCCGAGCAAGCCGATGGCGCCGCGGTCCAGGC
>ERZ795030.3371-NODE-3371-length-17116-cov-7.838403_pt1 | contig 17116 bp, 26 predicted proteins | sample MGYA00375122_ERZ795030 | MGnify/ENA primary metagenome ERZ795030 (study PRJEB30165, sample SAMN05720146) | activated sludge metagenome | isolation source: anaerobic digester from wastewater treatment plant | place: Japan | collected 2015-04-20 ... | reverse complement strand
CGTACTTGTCTCTATTCCTGTCTGCAGTAAGAAAAACAATCCCAAAAACGGCACCCGGCACTGATTTTAAGCGTCTCATTTTCTCAATGGCGTTGGTACCTGTTATTGATTTCATGTTTTTAATACAAAAAAAACTATTTTTCAAACCTATATAAAGGACATATTTATTTGTCTAAGAAGTGTACGTTCCTGCACCGGAAGGAATGATTTTTCTTTGGTCGCTTTCCGGAAGCACTTTGCTGAATTCTCCCCAAAGCAGGTACATCAGTGCGGACGATAATTGAGTGGAATAATAAGGCTGATCTTTGTATTCGAGTTCCTTTTCACTGGATTTGTCAAGCTCTATTTTTCCTCTGTCATTTCGTTTCAGTGGTGAATGATTAATACTCGACACCAAGGCTTCGCATTCGTTCATGTCGATTAATATGTCCTCCCTGTTGCCCTTGTTTTTACCAAATAATATAGTAAGCAAGCGGTAGTGTTGAGAATAATAAATAACCGGTTGATTGAGACTCATCAGCGTAACACTCCATCCGAGTTTTACGAGTGCGTTTTTCAGCAGAATAGCATCTGTATCATTCAGATCTCCGGTTAATGGATAAAAATCACGCCAACGAGGATCGCGCTGGTTGGCAGCACGGTCGTAATGCAGGAACATCACTTTCCGGCGATGCGTTTTAAAATAACTGTCTATTTTGAGAGCCAGCTCATCATGTTGCTCCGGATGGATCACCCAAAGATTTTTAATGATACGGAATTTATTCTCACGGCGAAATCGTTGACCTAAAACAATACTTGAAAAAGGACCGGCATCATAACCGGCATAAATGGGTTGGTTGGTGTCGTAATGATTAAGGTACTGGCAGCTATCCTCAATCTTTGAATCAATGCTTATTTTGTCAATCAGCGTGTATTTATAGCTATCATCATATAGATGCTCTTTACCGAACTTTCCGAAAAAACGCTCTTTTACTTTGTGTTTACGAACTGCCAAAATAGAGGTGTTTAATTTATCCTCATCTTTTATGGATTTGATTTGATTTTCAATATAATCGATCCCTAAAATTTTAATGTTAGAAAATGAAGAAGCACGAACATAATATGTCTGTCCCCTGCGAAATTCAGACAAGCGAGCGGACCATCTGTTTACAAAATTTTGCAAGCGTTTGATCTCTGAGTTCTTAAATTCACTTCTGGCAGTTATCAGATCTGCCAACCGCAAATCTAATTCATAAGCTATTTCCTGGATGCATTGAATCAATTCTGCATCCATATTTTCTTCGTACTTAGTCCACCAATCCTCGTCAGTCTCAAAATTAGGAGTAGATGAAATTCCGGTTATTCCCATAAAATAATGTGAGTGCCCAAATTTGGATCGATCGGCTCGAAGTGCGGGAATAATGCGTTCTGTAAACTTAGTTTCAGGAATTCTTAATAACTCATCCACGAATAGATGTGCAGCGTTTTTTCCGAGCATGGACTCAGGACGATCAGCACTCACAAATTGAATGACTGTTCCAGTTACAAAGGAAATGGTGTGCTTCCAATTTTCAATATAAGTGTTACAAGGAGCAAAATGCTTGGGCGGTTCTTTCCCGATTTCAAAATAAACTCCACGCTCATAGTTTTCGTAAAAATACTCCATTGCTCCAGGAAGAATATTGTCGAGAATACTCTTATAGGTTGACGATCCAAGCACAAGTACTGATCCGGGCATATCATTTTGAACCCTGTCGATCCGTGGAGCGAGAATATGGGTAGTTTTCCCGGATCCTCTTCCGAGCTCAGCAAAAAGAAAAGTGGGATCTGCCAGCTTAACAAGTATTTGTACAACAGACAAATATGTCCGAAGAAATATATCTTCATCACTTAATGTTCTCATAATCAACCTCAGTAATTCCTAATTCCTTTTCAACTTCGTCTTTCAATCGTTCTTTGTCCGACATACTTATATCCCGCGAGTCTATAAGAGCCAACGCCTTTCTATATGCATCCAGCAATCCTTTCTTTTTAATGCCCATTCGTTCAAGCTCCATGTCTGCAGAAACAATTTGTGGTTTGAATTTTACCCGATCCGGATTAATGGCATTGGCAGAAGCGGCAATCCTGTATGCGCGAGCCTTTTCAAAGCAGATTCGCACCTCACGCAGTTCGTGAGCCACGAGATTGACTTCCGCGAGCTTCATCATCTGATCTGCAAAATAATTATTCCAAGCCTCTGATGTTACGGAACTATCAGAATTGAAATAATTAATCGCATCATAAATTCTGCTCTTACATGTTGAAATAGAAAGGGTTGGATAAACCTTCTGTAAGCGTTTTGCGCACTCTATGATAGACTGATACCGGCGGTTCAGATTAGCAGCTTCATTTACCTGCAGAATATAATCAGCCAGTTCCTGCGGGATACCTGTTTTCTTTGCATCCCGCAGTTCAAGAAATCGCTCTACAATTTCAACCGGTAGTTTTTGAAGGTGTTCTATCATATTCCGAAGTGCGTGTAAATTAAATCATCAATCTTATTTCTTTGCAACCTGTCTTTCAAAGTTTCATTCGCTTTTACATCGTGAGATTTTGTAGATTGATCAAAGAGTTCTTTGTCAAGGTTGTATTCGCCGGTGGTCTTCCCTTTTCTGTAAAATCGATAAACCTCACTATCCGGATTGGCAAAATCGTCCCGGAATTGCTCCGGATCATCCGGCTCGACTAAATCAATTATTTTATCAACTGAATATCCGAGAATGCCGAACGCGCGTACTTTTTCTAAAAAGGATGATGTATAACTCATTTCAGAAATTCATTTATTTCATCTGCAGTCAACTCAACTCTATTCTTTTTAATGGTCACTGCCTTTCCGTACTGCTTCATAAATCGCACGTACCTACGAATGCTCAAATCAACATATTTTGGGTCCAGCTCAGAAGCATAACAAATCCTGCTTGTTTGCTCGGAAGCAATTATAGTGGTACCGGAACCAAGGAAAACATCTAAAATGATGTCATTGTAATTACTGCAGTCAAGTATGGCATCACCAACCAATTTAACCGGCTTCACGGTTGGATGATCTTCTAAAAGCTCACGCTCTTTATTACCGACTGAGTTCATCCCATCGTACTCCCACACATTGGTTCTGTACCTGCCGGTCTGGCCAAGCATAAAGTTATTAGTATGCTTTCCTTTCCCATTCTTATACACGAATATCAATTCATGACGGGACCGGTAAAATGAACCCATTCCGCCATTTTTCTTAACCCACACAATTAGATTCTTAAGTTCAGTATAAATCTTCCCGGCATTGGTTATTTCGTTGATATGCTTCCAATCCATGCAGATATAATGGATTGAGCCATCCGAAGTGTGTTTGATCAGATTTAGAAACACGTCTTCCAAGAAGCGAGCGAATCTGTTTTGATTCATTTCTCCGCTTGCCATTTTAAATTCATCATGCTTACTTTTACCAAGGCCAACAATATCTTTCACGCGAACATTATATGGAGGATCTGTGAACACCATGCCAGCCAACTTCTTATTCATCAGCTCACGAACAACGAGTACATCCGTGCAATCACCACATATAAGCCGGTGATCATTCAATTCGTAGAGATCTCCTTCTTTGGTAATAGGTTCAGCATCCTCTATAATGTCATCCGTAAACTCATCATCTACCAACTCTTTCTGCTCCTCTTTTTGTTTGTCGAGCATATCACTTGACATCAAGTCGGCTGTCACTGTAGGAAGTTCAACAATACCCTCGTACAATCCAGCAAAGTAAGCCTCAAGCTTCGGGAGATCCCACTCACCGGCATGTGTATTAGACAGTAGGTTGTATTCCTTGACCTCATCCTCAGTTAGCATCCGGTTTGGTACTCGCACATCAATCATCTCTTCAGACTTGCCAAGCTCATAGAAAGCCTCCCACCTTCTTTGGCCTGCGATGATTTTATTATCTAAGTTGATAACCGGTATCTCAACCAGGTTAAACTTATCAATACTGCCTTGCAGTTTGATTTGTTTTTCTTCATTTCGTTTCCGAGGGTTATAATCAAGCGGAATAAGTTCAGAAACTTTTCGCTGCTCCGTACGCCAAACTAATTTTTCCATATTCTTTTTTGCATTAAAAGTACTTCCGGTTTCATAATCGTCAAAAGACAATCCGATGCATTGCAAGATAAATCGGATGATTAATTAAAATTTTAGTTTCAGTTGAGTTTGATTGTAAATATTTTGTTTAATGGTTTGAATTTCAAATGCCTGTCATAAAACCCCTTTTTGAATTCTTTTTGCATTACAAGAGAAAGACACAGTGGCACAGGCTTTCCACTCATTCATTTTTTATATTATTTTTTAATAAAAAGTTGGTTTATTGGTTTTCAGCAATTTAAGGGTGTTTTAAATATCAAACATGCCAAATCGATGTATATTTTTAAAAAATCTAATCTTTTTTAGCCAAAATTTCTGCAATTATTTCTTTGCGTAAAATGGCTTTTTTCAAGTTATCTTCCCAGCTTGCTTTTTCAGTTTTTGATTTGTATTTTTTATTTCTGAGATTGCTTTGTATCCGGCGGATGTTTTGAGTGATATTTGTAATTTCATTTATAAAAGCGTCCGGATTTTCCTTTTTCATTTTGGTTAAATCATTGAGTTGCGAATAAGCGAATTGCCGGCTTATTGCAATGGAATGAATAAACAGAAACTTTCCGGTATCATTAAAGGATTGCAGTTCTCGGTGGGCTTGCTGATTACGAATATCAAGTGCAACAAACTCTTCAGTAAGGGATGGGTTGTCATCTATTAAAACATCAATCTCCTGTAAGCGATGATATGTAGATACACGTTCATCGTACAGGAGAATGCATGTTTGAATATCCTGGTCCGAGTTATTTGACCAGTCTATTTTTGGGAATTCTTCTTGCTTTGACCTTTTTGGGTTGTTTTTTTTTCAACCGGTGCAGGTTTTTGTGTTTCAGTTTCCTGAACTTCAGCTTGCTGAGTTTCTTCCGTTTCTTCAGTTGCATCAACCTGCGTTTCAGCTTCTTGAGTTTCTTCCGTTTCTGTGTTTGCTTCATCTTGCTTTTCAGCTTCGGCAGCAGCTTTTAGTTCAGCTTCCTTTTTAGCTTTTTCTTCAGCTTCGGCAGCAGCTTTCAGCTCATCAGCTTTTTTCTTTCTGTTTGATTTTATCTCTTTTTCAGAAACTTCATCAAGAAGATTGTAGATAATCTGACCATGGAGTCGATCTTGATTATACGCATTCACGTAAGCCAACTCAGTGTTAAGTTTTGAGTATGGAAATTTAGACTTGAATAACTCCAAATCTTCATAAAAGAACCTTCCATCTATTAATTTTTGAGTGAGTTCTGATTTTTCAGATATAGTTAATTTTTCCATTGAAGTCAATTTTTAAAGAGGCGTATTGCTACGCCTCTCGAATTAAACAACATAATCTTAAGAGCGGAACACCTCGTAGAAAGCGTACCCTGTACCATCTTTGGTAATTACAAATGAGATTGATTTTCCAACAGAAGCTGAGAATGACAATCCATTTTTCAGAATAAATTTTGTGGATGAAGCGATTGCGGTCGGGTTGTTTACACCTGCACCAACCAACTCAATTACACGGCCAACGTCAGCATCAGTAACATTGGTAATGTCTGACAATGTCTTTGGTGCCGTATTGTCGGACATTAGATATTGAGATTTAGTTGATAATGCAAAAGTAGTACCGGATGAAAGATCAACAACCTGTGGATCTTCACGTACAATGGTTCCATCAAAAAACCAAAACGGCTCAGGACATTCGCTTCCTTCGAGAGATAGCGCAATTCCTTCAATACCGCCTTCTTGCGCACCAATGGATGTGAATTTAATGTTCATACCTCCTGAACATGGAGATCCACCGAGGAACTTTTGCCCATCAGAGCAACGCTCCCAGATAACAAGCACATCTTTACCCATGTTTTCATAGAGCCAAGACAGGGTTTGTTTGCTAATACCCTCAATGATTGGTGTCAGCTTCAGCTTTCCGGTGTATGGACTTTCGCCCGGTTCGGAATTTGGTTTTATGGTGTTGATTTTACAATCAAGGAACTTCCACACTTTTCCTGCTTTTAGCGGATTGGTGGAAATGGTAGCACCGATGGCTTTAGGAAAATCATCTTCAAGCACATCAGTCAACAATGCGAGGTAGAGTCTGTATTTCAAGGTTGAAATTTTAGACACTTTATTTTGGTCTTTTGGCAGATCTGTAAGCATTTTTTATAAAATTAAAAAGTTATGAATTTAAAAATCAAAGAAATAAAGTAAAGACGTGGCATTTCACGTCTTTACATTTTTTACGTGGTTACTTTTCTTTCAAGTTCCAGGAATTTTCCCGTTGGGCGAGTCAAAGTTACAGTCTCACCATCCACGGTAGCAGTGTAATCCTCCAGTTCAGCATATACCTTGATGTAGTCTCCGGCAGCTCCTGCAGTGAATTTCTCTGTAATTTTAGAGAATGGACCCGATTTGGCAATTTCAACGGCTGCTGCAGATGCAAATAGTTTGTAAACAACATCCGGACTGTAGTTGGTAACAGAGGTAACAGCGGTATCTCCCGATATTTTGTACAAAATATTGTCTTTGAAAGAAATTGAAGCAGCCAGTGTTAATGCAGAAGCCGGCAGGTTTGTGAAAATCCACTGCATTTCTCGGTTGGATGCCACAAGTTCAGCTTTTGTCTTATACTGAACACCGGCTTGCAGCAATCCTGAACCTTCTTTCCAACGACTCAGCGTAAGGATATCTTCAAAATCGCGTTCGAAATAAAACGCTGTCATTTCGTTTGGTTTGTCTTCGTAATTTTCTACGTTACCGGGAATGGTGATCCATGCTTTGTAGCAATTAACCGGCATATTCGGTACCCAAATAATTGAATCCGGTGCAAGATCTATCAGTTGAGTGTTGCTTCCTGTAAAATCATTTTGCGCACCATATTTGGAGCGATATGCACGCAGATACCATTGTTTGTGGCGTCCGTTTGCGTACAATTTATATCCGTCCATGGATGGGAGGATCATATTTACTTTATCCCAGAAGCTTTCAAAGTAGTCAACAATGGATATTGATGTATAAAGAGCCAAATCGTCGAAAGGAAGCACCTTCAATTGTTCTTCTACGCGTTCAATAGCACGAAGCGCACCGTCAGCTGCTAAATTTGCAGGATTTGCAACCACATTTTGTTGTGGAACGCGATAACCGGAAACCCGACGTTTGTTTTGTTCGTCAATCAAGATACGACCAAAGTGTACCATAATCCATTCAACGAATGTCCATTTGATTACGTTTGATCCTTCACGGTTCAGGTAACCGATGTACATTTTTTCCAATTTAATCAAATCGGAAAATTTGTACTTAAACATTACGTCCACTACGCTGTAAACTTCAGCAGCAAATTTCACATTGCCTTTGAAGATACGTCCGGAACGATAACCTTGAGAAAGCTCGCCAAAAGTAGCATTTGGAGCAATTTCTTTGTTTTGAACGTGACTTACAACCGGGAAAATGTGAGCTACTGATGGAAGCGAGCGGAAATATGCCAAAATCAAATCGGTCCGGCGAATAACATACTCACCGGCAGTTCCCGTCAGATCGGAATAGTCAATGTGACTTTGACCTGCAATCATTTTGTTGAAATCCAACAAAGCAAGCATGTTATTGGAATTCAGTTGTTCGGAGCGTTCTTTCAAAGCAACTCCCATATCTTTGACTGCAGACATAAAGTCTTTTTTATTTCCCTCACTCAGCTTATCTCCAAATGGAGTGCGAGTTATGAATAATTCGTTATACCACTTTTCGCGAGAATATCTCTCGTGTTCTACGCCAAACAAGAATTTAGGAGTGTGCGGAGCTGCTCCAATCATAATCATTCTTGCTTTTGCAGCATCCATAGTTGCATTCACTTGCTTTACAGGGTTGTCAACTTCAGGTTCTTCTGACAATGTTTGAATTGTCTGTTGCTGTTCTTTGGTTTTGTTTACCAAACCTTTAACTACCGTTTGTTGATTTGCAGGTAATGTTTCCGGAGCTACTCCAAGCAAATTGGCGATATCAGCCAAGTCTTCTGCAGACAGTAGCTGATCTTCAGGTTCAGCATCTTCATTCGCTGCACGGTCGTCGGCGAATGTAATGTTGTGTTGCTTTTCATACTCAGCGAAGATTTGCTTTTGCTCATCTGCTGTCAGGGAACCGTCTTTGACTTTTTCCGTAAAGCCAAGTGCAGCGACGATTGCCATAAAACGTTTTTGCCACTTTTTCATTTTGAATACTAATTTTTAATTGATGAATAAATAATATTTCTGTCTATAATAAGTCTGCGAGTTTGCTCTACAACTTGATCCAAAGTCATAATCCCGTCAATAAGATTGTAGCGCACGGCATCATGTGCGTAAAAATCAGCACCCTCGATAATTCCTTCAACAGAAGTATCGAGTTTTGGACGGTTTGTTTTTATGATTTCCTGAAAATGCTTTGCGAACGGAGACAATTGTTCGTCAATAAGTCGTTCCGTTTTTCCTTCAATAGCTTCTCGAACTGCTAAATTTTTATATTTCGATTCCGGAGGATATACAGATATTACTTTTATGCCGAATTTCTCGTCCATTTTGGTAGTATCTATGATTTTAGCAAATGTTCCAATGTTGCCAACTTCGCACATTGGATGCACTGCGTAAATCTCATCGCAAAATGAAGCTACATACATTCCTCCGGACATACACATTCCATCCACAACAGCTACGCACGGTTTCGTCCGGTTACGCAAAGCGATTTCAAGCTGGTAAATAGATTGTGTACTTCCTCCAGGTGTATTGATAAGTAAAATAGTTCCTGAAATTTTTGGAGACTCATTTGCTTTTTTAAGGATGGAGGCAATGGTATCCATGCCAATCACATAACGCCACTCATCCCAATCGATGGTATTATATTTTGTCATAATACCTGTGATCGGAATAATTACGATAGAGTCTTCTTCGTAATCATCAAAAGGATCATCACTGCTGACTTTATCTGCTGCAATCATCTTGGAATGTTGTGCGCGAAACACAGGCTTACCGATAGTATGATCGCTGTTTTGATTTTGCAGTGTGCGAGTAAGCAAAAGCTCTACTTCCTGCTGTGCGGATTCACATAGCAAAAGTGGAGAAGATGTAAATTCGGTTAATAATTGAGACATTATTACTGCAGATTAAATTTCTGCAATAATATCACACTTGCTTTACCGATTAAAAGACATCAATTTTTAGGGGAAATACATGTAAATGTGAAAGATGTGCGGATACTGTCGTCAGTATATGTTTTTTTTACCGGGTAATCCAAGGAACCAACCAACAAAATTTCATTTCCAATAAATAAACGGATAATATAATATTCAAATCCATTCAATAAATACCCGACGTCCCTTGTATCAGCAGTTGCAGTAATTGTTTCTGTAACTATACTTCCGGCATCCGGAGTTTCCATTTTGGCTTGATACGTAATTTTTCCTTTAGCTTTGACGCGAATCCAACTTTTTCCTTCTTGAAAAAAAACATTATCATTTCTGATGTTTAAAACATCGGCTACATGAACGATGTCCATATAGCTGCAAATTGACTTTTTTAGTAACATAATAGATTGATTTTAAAATGGTTCGCCATATTCGGACGCTTTTCAGACGTTTTTACCCACAAAATCGGACAAATAGCATCAAACGGCTAACTTTTTTTATTGTGTTAAAAATAATTAAATCAAGTGTTGTTTTTAGTGTATTTTCTGCGCTGTTTTTTTTTCCTCCGATTATCCCGCCATCGATAATAGTCTTTCAATATTGCATCTTCAGATATACCGGTAATGGAATACTTCAACATAAAATGATAGACCGTTTCAGTATAATCCAATCCGAGTATGTGCTTGTTGTAATCCAATAAATCATGGATCTCGCTCCAAAACATGGTTTCAATCTTACGTTGGATGATAAAAACAGATCGCTCTGATAAATAATTAAATGAATCACTCTTTTTACCGCGCGTACGAGATGGAATGAATAAATTAAGATTTCCCTCGTCTTTTTTAGCATTTACCGGTGGCCGCTGAAGTAAATCATAGATAATGTGATACAAGTCGGTCTCATCCGGTAGCTGAACATAATCTTTGTCTTTGCTCCCAAATTTACCGTTGATGTAGTCAGCTAAATGCTGTTTTATCTGAATTCGTCTCGTAACCATGTGTTTTTCTTTAAAAAAGTTAAATAAAACAAGTACAAATATATGCATTAATCATTTAATAATCAATAGAATAATTAAATTTTTTTGCGAAAAATCAATAATTTATCAATGAATTTGAACATATTTCATGAAGTGTGAAGTGAACCTACTACATACTACAGGGGTTAAAGTGCTGATTTTCAGTAGTGTTTTTGTAGTAGGCATGTAGTAAGTATCATTTGTAGCAGGTTGTAGCAGGTTTGTAGTAGGTTGTAAATAAATGTAACCTACTACAGTTAAATATTTGTTTCTCAAATATTTATATATATTTGTAGTATGTAGTAGGTTAACTTTCACTTTTTTATTATTGTGTAAATAAATCTATATAAATACTAATAAATATTTATTTAATTATAAATAATAATAATAACGTGAGCGATCCACCAAGGAATGAAGATGTATTAAGTTGATTTAGATTGAAAGTGGGGCTAAAGTGATGCCCGGGTACAGAAAACCCACTCCAATTATATCATGGAATGGGTTCGGATTAAGTTATGTCGATTTCGGATCAATCGAGCATTGACATTTCTTCCAAATAGTCAAGATGGGATTGATATTCCTCCTCTGTGGCCGGAGTAACTGTGTCTGCCGGATGACGCTTTCTGCTTTCATCTTCTACGTATTGTTTGCCAAAAATAGTAACCAGAGCCCTCATCCTTATGAAATTTCCATCAGATGTACGGAATGGTTTCAAATATTCAAATCTCAGACGGGGTAAATTCAAGTTTTCCGGGTTTGTTAATTGTTTTTTCATCTTAATACCTTTTGTCATTGAACCATATTACTGCTTTCGATTCGTTGCTATCGTCTTTAAACCAATCTTCAAAGTCTTCAAGAAGAAGACCATCATTTTTAGCCACATCCCACCAGTCCACACAAGTTACTTTTGGATCATCAATATTGTTTGTAATTTCGGCAAATAAAGGATTTTGAGGATTTTTCAACCTTTGCAATCCTATTCCATTTTTCTTAGTAAGTTTTGCAATTTCAATCTGCTTTGAGCCTTTTTGACGTGGTTTTCCTCGCCAATATCTGAGTGATAGATATGCTTCACCTCTTTCAATTTCGTCAAAGCGTTTGCGCCAAAGTTTGTAATTATTCCTGATAGTATGGAGCTTTGCTTCCGGAAAATCCGGGGGCAATTTTGTTTCATTAAACAACCCAAATGTCCTACCTATCTTGTATATAAAGTTTGTGTGCTCTCCTTTGCGCCTATGCGTTGAAGGAAATGTTGTGCTGATCATTAATACATATTTTTTCATATTGCTGTTTTTTAAATTTGTTTTAAATAAATTTTCAATAAAATTATAAACACAACTATCGGCACTACCATGTATATGGCAGCGATGACCGCATTTTCTAACTTGTTTTTTCTTTTCCAAAACTTCCTTGCATAATCAAGTACTCTTTCATCTCTGAATTTTTCCGCTTCAGCTTTCTCATTGAAAACGTCTGATCGTAAAACCAAAAAGTCGAATTTAAATACGTGAAAACAACTTTTATAACTCTCTATCTTGAAGCGTTTCTTTGCCTTTCTAAGTAGTCGTGTTTTCATTTATAATGCTATTTTGATAAATGATTATTTTTTCTTGCTTCAGCCTTTCAATTTCTTTTTTGAGCACCTTACCACTCAGAGTGTCTCGCAGTTGACTCCAGCTCCGGTTTAGCTCCTCGATCTGATCATCTATGCTGAGGATATCCTGAAAGGCTTGTATTTTTTCTATGGTGGGCGTGCTGTTCATTAGTATTCTAAAAATTTAATATTGTAGCCGCTTCTTGGTTCGTTGTTATGATCCGGTGACCGGTAGGTTATTTTTTCGTAGCCAAGTGCGTTGAGTGCTAAGCCGATTTTTTGCGGTGTCATTTGGCGCATATCTTCGCTTTTGATGCGACGATGCTGCATAAGTCGTTGAAGGATCTGTGTGGGTGTCATATTTTCACCGGCCTCACCCGGTAGTGGTGATGTGATGTACATCTGCATGTATCGCATGGCATCGGTCTCGAACTTGTAGCGTGTGTTATATTCATTGAAATCGTTATAGTCCACCTTTTCAAATCTATAATTGAACGAATTGCTCTCGTAGAGCGTCAAAGCTTCGGACCAAAGTTGATCTATATCTATTTTGCGTGAATAGGATTGGTCTATGCCGTCCAATTCTATTATTCCAAAACGTCGGGTGTCTGATCCGTAAAATGGTTGTATAAATCCGCCGTTTTCTTGGTTGAAGTTAGTGCTAAACACAGAACAACCAATGCGTTTTTTTGCGGTAGGAAATTCTTCATGTCGCATTTTGGTAGTGATGTATTTAGCCGACTGCGCTGCCTTAAAGGTATTGATGCTGCCTTTGTTAATTCCATTCAGTTCCTCAAAGTTTACGAGCATGTACCGCACGTAGGCATCTTCAATATCAAACTTACGCTCGTCCTTACTTGCCATTACATAGAATTCTTTCAGTTCGTTCGGTAACAGGAAGTGAGTAAGAAAAGTTTTACCGGATCCGCCGACAGACTGCACCAATCCAAAGCTGACATCGTTTGGCTCACCGCCTATCCAACAAGCCACGCAAGCCACAAGCCATTTACGAATAAACTTATCGGTTCGATCCCGGTAGAATCCATTCGGTCTGTCCTCAAACTTACGCGGATAAATGTGTTCGCAGAGCAGATCTATTTGGCTTTTTCCGGTCCACGTACCGCGTATTTTATCAAAGTATTCTTCGATAGGATTAACAGGTGCTATTTGGTTGGGACTGCGTAGAATTTTACGGAGTTGTGTGTCCGAGATACTGATGCCTTCAGATAGCAGATGCAGTGATATATCGTCGAAACTCGGCGGAAACCGGTACCTGTTTTTATCTTTACAGATGATTTGCATCTTTGACGGGTCCTGAATAGGTACTTTTATGTCATAATGTTGCGCCAAAAAAGCGGTTATCATCTGTACTTTATCGTCGAAAAGTGACGGTTGATTGTTAAGCTCTATTTTCTTTATTTCAGACATTTATCTTATTTCTGCTTGACAGCCAAATTGAAATTCGGCTGTGAGTTTTTTTACTTGTGTTATTTTTATCTCTTCCGGGTTATTTACGTCAAAATAAATAATCCTCTCCTTGGTATGGATCTTCAATCCTTTCCGGCGAGCTTTATACAGAATATTATGCATGCGCTTCTGCCTCTTTTTATTAATCGCGGGTTTAATATCAATTCTTTCAGAAGGCTTTTGCACTAAATAAGGAGTGGTGTCAAAAAGTCGTGTCATTTCATTCTTTCTTTAAGTTTGTCAATAAAAAGTTGTCTATAATTTTCCATTTTCTCTTTTGATACGGCATCAACTTCCTGCCGGTATTTGTCACGAATTTGTGCTATCTCCCGATAGTCTAAGTTTTTTCCACTATATTCTTCAAAGGCTCTGCTATCAGCTTCATTATAGAGTGCATCCATCTGTTGTTTTATAAAATTTTCTTGATTTTGCTTCAGGCGGTAGATGGTTTGTTTGCGCTCCTGGTCATATTGTGTGAAAGACGTTAATATACGTTGAGCATCTACGGACCCGTAGAAGCTTCCAAATTCTCCGCACATCAATTTTTCAAAAATTATTTTCAGATCCGAAAAGTAGAAGTGATTGAACCGAATGTATATCATATATGCCACGGTACTGATTTCAGTAAGTGGTTTATTGATGTTTGAAAAACGGTTTACAAAATCAAGCCAATCAGATATGTATTTAAGCCCGGCTTTTCGCGTGTTATTGTCATAGAGGGTAGCAACATCACTCAGACTAAGCCTAATACATGATACAGATTTAATGATCGTGCGTACATCCTCGTACACTACCAGTAGCTGCTCAGGCTTATAGTCTGTCATAAATCCCTGAAAAGTAGGATAGGCTTCGAGGGTTTTAAGCTGGATGGAGGAGAGGTCTTGCTCCTTATGAAGTGGAAGCTGTTGATTGGTTGTCATGATATCTCTATGTTTTACAATTGTGCTTTTGGTGTTGCATTTGGATTAATGGCTGATTGTTCTTCAGTTTTTATTGGTTCGTCTCCTGTAAGCTGCCGGTCGCTTGGCTTGAAAATATTTTTATATCCGGATGAAATAAAAAACTCAAGCATCTCGATGGCTCGTGCCTGGTTTTGGTCTGACATTTTTTTCAGCCGGGATAGCATGATGTTTTCTCGCCGGCTGCCAATGGTTATATTATGATCTTCGAGCAGGTATTCTTTGTACGATTGCCACATATTACGAAAACTTTCTCCTTCAAATGGGTAGCGTATATCCTGGCGTGGAATAGGTTCTACCTGGCGATCGAACTCATTATGCAACATCACAAGCTTATTCCACGTGCCAAGCATTTTTTTAAATGCTCTTTGCGTCCGCACGTCATTTATTCCTTGTCCGAACTCATCCATCATAGCGTGGAATTCTTTGAATGTATTTGAAAAGCTGTCCCAAAGTGGCTTCATAAAGAGTTAATTGTTTTTATTGGTTATTTATTTCATTTTTCAAACAGGTTATAAATTTCCAATTTATCAGCTTTGAGAAAGATTTCTAATTTTCTCTTAGCCAAGTACCGGCGGAAACAATCAACAAGAGGCTCTGCAGATCCGTTGTGTGGGTTGATAACTATCCAGGTATGTCCGTCTTTTAAATATTCTGACCGGACCATCAATCCTGCATCTTCGAACACACGCCTTACTTCAGCGAGAGTGAATGTGACTTTCTCTGTGATTATTTCTGTGATCATAATTATAATTTTATGTCAAGTTCTATTTCCCGTTCACCTAATTGGTTATAAGCTTTACCATCCTTATCCCAGGTATATTTTTTAACTATACATCCTACAACTTTTACGACTCCATCCTCAAGCGACTGTTTTATTTCGAGAATATGTATGCCTTTAACTGTAAGTGCTTTATTGAATTGATCAATTGTTGCCATATTAAATATTATTTTTTGGTGGTTGGTAATTAGCAGGGTATAGTTGGTAGTGTGCAACAGCAGCTTTGATTTTATCGTATGGTTCCACTACCTCTATTATGCTGTTATGTAAATAGAGTTTAGTTCCATATAGATCAGTTGCCACAATTGAATAAGGATGAAAATGGGAAAGCTCATTTAAATTAATCATCACTTTATCTACGACAACATGTCCGCGAAGTTCTACCATTACCACTTCTGTTATTTGGTTTAATTCTAAAAGTATTGGTTTCATAATGCTCCTTTTGTTTTTAGTGGTTTAAAAACCTGCCCGGACGGCGGTTTCAGAGCCGGGCAGGTTTACCGGGGCTTTGCACTCACACTGCTTACCCGGATCGTGTATCCTATTGGTTTTAAAAAAAATAAGCACAGTAGTAATGCGGACATTATTTCATGGGCATGGCTTTTTAGTACTTTTATACGCCTCTCAATGATTTTTTCAGCGATGTTGAAAGTATGCCCGCAATACACAAGTACTGCTTCTGTAGCCTTATTGATACCAAGTTTCGCATACGCATTACGTAACGTTGTTTGCACCGTCAACACACTTCTGAAAGTGTGGGCGGCTATTTCCTTCATCGATTCACCCAGCACCATCCGTTCAAGGATTTCATATTCGCAGGGCGATAATGTATCCTTGAGGTTCATGATTACTGGGATAATGCCTCGACAGCTCGTGCCGGCAGATTGTTTATTTCTTCAATCATCTGAACAGCTGTGTTGCAAATATTTATTTGTGCTCCTTTAAGTGACTGAAAGTCGGGTTGCTTAAAAGTTCTGTACACAGTATTAAAAGTGTTTCCGGTACGAGTGCATAGTTCATTGATTTTGTTTCTTGTTTTCAAAAACTCATAGATTTCTTTGAGTTTGATCTCTTTTTGTTCCATTTTTTACCTGATTTATGGTATTTATTAAATATTTTTATTGCTGTATTTTTGCAACATTCAATTAAAAATGAAATGAAATTCATGTGAATTTTATTCACAGTGCAAAGTAAAACAATTTCTTTCAATTAGACAAATTATTTCTTACTTAAATAAAGTTATTTCTTACTTTTTTTCAATGAACACTTCTTAAAAGTCTGTAAATTAGTATATTATGAAAATTACAGAAATTCATATCGGAGAAATGGTTAAAGCTTTTGTAAGACAAAGCAATATACGGGATGTTGATTTTGCTAAAATGATAGGAAGAAGTAAGCAAAATGTTTACGATATGTATAAGCGAAGTGACTTCGAGGTAAAACTACTTCTTACTTGTTCAATAGTATTAGGACATAATTTTTTTAATGACATTTATCCGAAAACAGCGAGTGATGATGAGTTGATTGATGCTGTTTTTGATACGTTGAAAGAGGTAGTGAAAGAGAAGAGAAAAGAAAAAAGTAAATAGAAGTATGCGTCTAACCATAAAAACAACATTATGCAACTCGAACCAATAGTATTGCTGCCTTTTCATAGCAAGGCTTTTAAAGATAGCTGGGAGTATTATAAAAAATACTATTTAGAGGAATTTGGAATATCTATAGATAAAACAACAGAAATACGAATGTTAGAGGAGATTGAAGAATATTCCGGCGAAAACGAAAAAACAGCATTGGATCTTATAAATTTTCTTGTTTTAAATGGCTGTAGGGAAATCAATAAACCGACCCCTGAACAGCTAAGAGGTGATATACCTTATGAGTGAAAATTAAAAGAAATTTAGACATAAATAGACTATTAGACCGTAATAGACGATTCAGACGGTCTGCAACTATTTAAAAATGATAAGTGTTTGAGTGTGACGGGGGTGTCCCTCCAGCTCCACAAAAATACGCTGATTTTAAGCTAGTTTAAGGAATTACGCACGTTTTCACGCACAAA
>ERZ795030.3359-NODE-3359-length-17161-cov-5.412662_pt1 | contig 17161 bp, 13 predicted proteins | sample MGYA00375122_ERZ795030 | MGnify/ENA primary metagenome ERZ795030 (study PRJEB30165, sample SAMN05720146) | activated sludge metagenome | isolation source: anaerobic digester from wastewater treatment plant | place: Japan | collected 2015-04-20 ... | reverse complement strand
TGACAATGGTATAGTCCTTTTTCAGTTCGCCGATAAGGTCCTCGATGCGCGTGGTCGATCGGGGGTCGAGCGCCGAGGCGGGCTCGTCCATCAGCAGAACATCCGGGTCCACCGCCAGGGCGCGCGCAATGCACAGCCGTTGCTGCTGGCCGCCGGAGAGCCCTATCGCGCTTTGGCTCAAGCGGTCCTTCACCTCTTCCCACAGTCCCGCGCGCACAAGACTGCGTTCGACGATTTCGCTCAACACGCGTCGATCTTTCGTCCCGTGTATGCGCGGGCCATATGCGATATTATCGAAGATGGACTTGGGGAAAGGGTTTGATTTCTGAAAGACCATCCCCACGCGTTTTCGCAAGGCCACGACATCGACGCCCTCCTCGTAGATATCTCGACCGTCAATGCGCACGAGCCCTTCCCGGCGCGTGCCGTCGATAAGGTCGTTCATGCGGTTGAGGGATCGCAAAAAGGTGGATTTGCCGCACCCCGAGGGCCCGATGAGGGCGGTCACTTCCTTGGCGGGGATCGACATGGTGATGTCGTGAAGGGCCTGCGCATCGCCGTAGAAAAAGTTGAAGGAACGGGCTTCGATTTTGGCGTTGTCGGCGGAGATGTCTACCATCTGTATTTCTTTCTGAAGTGACTTCGAAGCGCAATTGCGGCAAGATTGACGCCTAACACGAGCATCAGAAGGACCAGCGCCGTGCCGTATTGCATGGGGCGCACCTTCTGTGCATCGGGCATTTGCGTGGCGAGGATGTACAGGTGGTAAGGAAGCGCCATCACCTGGTCATACGCCGATTGGGGCAACGTCGGCAGATAAAATGCGGCGGCCGTCAACAAGATGGGCGCCGTTTCGCCCGCGGCGCGGCCAATGCTGAGAATGCTGCCCGTCATCATGCCGGGAACCGCGTACGGCAAGACGTTGCGCCAGATGGTCTGCCACTTGCCCGCGCCCAAAGCCAAGCTGCCTTCGCGGAGCGATGCGGGCACGGCGCGCAAGGCTTCTTCGCTGGCGACGATGATCGTGGGAAGCACCATGCAGGCCAGCGTCAAGCAACCTGCCAGGATAGACTGTCCCATGCCGAGGAACAGACAAAAAAGGCCCAATCCGAATAGTCCGAAGACAATGCTCGGCACGCCCGCGAGCGTGACAATGGCCAGCCTCATCGCGCGCGTGAACCGGCCTTGCACGGCGTATTCGGACAAGTAAATGGCCGCGCCCATCCCCAAGGGCAATGCCGCGACAACGGTGCCCGCGATAAGATAGAACGTGCCGATGATCGCCGGAAAAATCCCGCCTTCCGATCCGCTATTGCGCGGGACCTCTGTCAAAAAGGACCAGGTGATCGCCCCGGCGCCTTTCCATGCGACATCGATGATCAGGTAGCCGATGACCGCCACCACGGAATACGTGATGGCGCGCATGGCAAGATAGGCGGGCGCTTCGATCCGTTTCGCGGCCATTAGAAGTTCCTATACCGGGCAAGAACGCGCTGCGCAATCAAGTTGAACGTGAAGGTCACCAGCAGCAAGACGATTCCGATCCAAAACAGCGACTGGTAATGCGTGCTATGAAACGTGACCTCGCCCATCTCGGCGGCAATGGTGGCGGTCATCGTGCGCACCGATCGGAATGGATCCAGCGTGACGACGGCGCTGTTTCCGGTCACCATGAGCACGGCCATCGTCTCGCCGACGACGCGCCCCATGCCCAACATGATCGCCGCGATAATCCCGGACAGCGCCGCAGGCACAGTAACCCGCCAAATCGTCTGCAGGCGGCTCGCCCCAAGCGCCATCGACGCTTCCTTGTAGGAGGCAGGGACGCTGCGGATGGCGTCCTCGGATATCGACACGATCGTCGGGATGGCCATCAGCGCCAGCAACAGGGAGCCGGTCAAGGCCGTGAGTCCGGTGCTCAACTGAAACGCCTGTCGGACTGCTGGAGCCAGCACCACCAGTCCAAAGAAGCCGAGCACTACAGACGGTATCGATGCGAGCAGTTCGATGAACGGTTTCAGGAACTCGCGCTCGCGTCGGCCCGCCACTTCCGAAATGAACACCGCCCCGATCACGCCAAAGGGAATCGCGATGACCGTCGCAAGTCCGGTGACGAGCAATGATCCCGTCAGCAATGGGACGATGCCAAAGCCCGGCACCTTGGGCGACACCGGCGCCCACCGCGTCGAGAGCAGCGATCCAAGCCCGGGCTCCCGGGCAAATGGCCCTGCTTCCTTCAACAGGAAAAGAAAGATCAAGGCCACGATAAGGATGCTCGTCGAGGCGCAGGCCCGCAAGAGCCACTTGATTATCGCTTCTTTCCACCACGAACTCATGGCGTCATCGCACCGCCACGTAACCGGTTTCGCGAACGATCCGCTGGCCTTCCGGTCCCGTGCAAAAATCGACAAAAGCCTGAATCGACGGGGTCGCCGGTTCCACGGCATACAAAAACAGCGCGCGCGAAATGCCATAGGCGCCGGACAGCACGGTTTCTTCGGAAGCGCCAACCGCCGGGGAAGCGTCGCGGGTCTTGATGCCGATGGCTTTGATGGAACCGCCGGCGCCGGCCACATAGCCCAGGCCGACATAGCCGATGGACCATGGCTCGGACGAGATCGCCTGCACAATCGCCGCTGTCGCGGGCAGCAATTGGGCCGTGGCAACGTAATCTTCGTTTTGGAGAACGTGCTCCTGAAAAAAGGCGTATGTGCCCGAGCTTGATTCGCGCGACACCACCTGGATCGGCTGATCCGGGCCGCCTACTTGAGTCCAGTTCGTGACAGCGCCCGTATAAATGGCTTTCAACTGTTCGAGCGTGAGTTCGCTGATGGGATTGTTCTTGTTCACGATCACGGCGATGGCGTCGCGGGCGACGGTGAATTCGACCGGCGGACGTCTTTTTTTCTCGGCCATTTCCTTTTCTTCGGGCTTGATGTTCCGTGAAGCCGCACAAATGTCCGTCGTGCCATTGATGAGCGCGGAAATGCCTGTTCCGGTCCCGCCGCCGGTGACGGAGATATTCGCCCCCGGATGCTCGCTCATGTAGCGTTCGGCCCAAGCGCTCACGAGGTGCACCATCGTGTCCGATCCTTTGACGGTCACGATATTTCCCGACGATGGAGATGTTGCAGACTGGCCGGCGCGATCCGCAGGGCGGCCGCATCCGATCGCCATCACGGAGATTGCCGCTCCAACGACGATCCAACTTCTCCCATGTTTTCTGAAGTGTTGCGTTTGGGTCATGGCTTTCCCCTTTTTCGGTTATGTCAGACCGCCTGACGACTGTAGTCGCTTTGCGTTAGAATTTCGTTAGGAGACTGTTGGAAGCTCACGCCTGGAATCGATATCCAACCCCTCGAACCGTTTCGATCAGGGGGCCGCACGCGCCCAGTTTTTTTCGTAGCCCCACAATTTGCACGTCCACGGCGCGGTCCGTCACGGCGTATTCCGGGCCCCGAACCCCATCGACGATCTGGGTGCGCGTGAACACCCAGCCGGGACGCTGGGCGAGCAAGTGAAGGATGCGGAACTCCGTGCGCGTGAGGGCGACGGCCTGCCCGTTGACGAGCACCTCGTGGCGGCCGGGGTGTATGGTGATGTCTTTGGCGTGGATAGGGGCGGCGGCATTGGCCTCCGGTTTTTCGCGCCGGCGGATCACCGCCTGGACGCGCGCCACAAGCACACGGGGGCTGAAGGGTTTGCAGACATAATCATCCGCGCCCATTTCGAGCCCTCGGACGATGTCCTTCTCCTCGCCTTTCGCCGTCAGCATGAGGATGGAAACGTCGCGAGTCCGGGCGTCGTTCTTGAGAAGCGAACAAACCTCGAGCCCGCTGATGCCGGGAAGCATAAGGTCCAACACAATGAGAGAAGGCAATTGCTGGCGCGCCCGTTTGAGCGCCTCGGTCCCATTTCCGGCGCAAGAGACTTCGTAACCGGCCTTTTCGAGGTTATACTTCAGTAAAACGAGGATATCCTCCTCGTCGTCCACCACCAGGATATGATCTTTCGCCATGTTCCGCCTCCCGCGGTCCCGTGCATCCCCGCGCTGCCTGCGCGCCAGAGTCGAACATGCCCCAACATCCATCGACTCCGCCCAGTCGCATCCACCCGGACGGCCGCATCGTATCAGTCTCGCGTTAGAAAAACGTTAAACGCTTTTCTCCCCGCTCCTTGCCAATACGGGAACATATGGGAAAGACGGATACTCATCCCTGCCCGGCTCCCCTTCCTGGAACCGGGCGCAGCAGGCGCGTCGTTTCTCATTTGATCATGGAAGGGCCGTTTGCGTCAATGGATCCGTCAAGCCGGCTTCCTCAAATGCATGGCGGCGTTCGACGCAGGTTGGGCAAGCGTCGCAAGGCCGGTCGGCGCCTCGATAGCAGCTCCATGTGTGGGCGAAATCCACGCCAAGCCGCATCCCTATACGAACGGTCTCGGCCTTGCGCAGGGTCGCAAACGGGGCATGGATAGTCACGGCGTTCCTGCGATTAAGAGCAAGCGTGTGGTTAAGGCGATCGACGAAATCCACCGTGCAATCCCAATAGCCGTATTCGTCCTGCGCTTGGGCTCCGTAGAATACATCTGTCGCGCCGCATGACTCGGCGTAGGCCGCCGCGATCGATAGCAGCACCATGTTGCGATGGGGAACATAGGTTGGGGGCTGGTCGGCGCTTTGGGGTGCGAGGCTTGCCAAATCCGGCACGTCGGCGCCGCCGTGAACAAGCGACGTGGCGTTTTGCACGAGTTTTCCCAGGAATTGGAGGTTCAACACACAATGATGCGCAACGCCGGCGCGTTGGGCCTGCCAGCGGGCGCACGCTAACTCGCGATCGTGTCGTTGGCCATAGTCGCAACTGATCGCATGCAAGGGCTTGCGGCCCAAGTCCCGCGCCACGTGATGCAACAGCACCGAACTGTCGAGTCCGCCGCTTAGCAGCGCCACGGCGGACCCGCGTTCCGTATCCATCCGGCTTCACGCCTCCGTCCTTTGCCGCGCCTCCCGAGGATTCTTTCTTCCGAATCCTGTTTTCACGGCTGCGGCGTTACTGATGCGTCAAAACATCCAACATCGCTGCGATGTTTTCCGGCCTGGCATCGCGCGGAATCCAGTGGGCCGGCGCGGCGATGAATCCGCCGTCCTTGCCGACTTCCTCAAGCAGCCGGCCCACTTCTCGCCTTACTTCCGAGACAGAGGCAAAGGGCAAGGTTTGCTGCGTGCTGATGCCTCCGTAGAAGGAAAGTCGATCGCCGTATAACCGTTTCATGGCATATACGTCCATGACTTCCGGCTGAAACGGATTGAAGACGTCGACGCCAATCTCGATGAGTTCCGGAAAAAGTTCATCGACTTTCCCGCAGGAGTGAATCATGACCGCTTTTCCGTGGGCCTTGACGCGCTGGTACATTTGGGCAACGCGGGGCTTGATGTATTCGCGCCATAAATCGACTCCCATCAAAAGGCCCGTCTGTTGCCCCCAGTCGTCGCCGAAAATCATCGCATCGATATCGAACGCGCAGACTTCGTCGATAAGGCCTAGGTTGAAGTCGAGAATGCGGTCGAACAGATCATGGGAAAACTCCGGTTCGCACATCATGTACACGAGCATTTCCTCCATTCCTGCCAGAGGCCATGCCCGCTCGAACAAACTGAACCCGTAATTCACGGCCGTAAAGCGCCCTGGATATTGCGCTATGAGTTTGGGAATGCCTGCGTATCGCGCGGGGGCGTGCGGATCGGGAAAGGCGTAATCGTCCAACGAATCGGGGCTGACGATCCGGTTGCAGACGACGCCGATGCTTTTGTCGGCCGATTGGTCCCAGCGAACGCCGAACTCATCTTCCCAGATATCCGGCTCCACCTCCCGGTAATTCAGCGCCTTGCGCAGCGAGAGATACGCCAGAGAGTTGTCCAGCCTCTGCTCAAAGTCCGGGTCCTGACAGCACTGCGCCATCATATCCCGCGCTTCGTCCGTGAACTGGACATTATAGGGGACCCTGTCCGGCTGCCGGTGCGCCAGCGCCGTCCGAACTCGTTCGCGATGCGTCATCGTGAATTCCTGCCGTTTGGGAAATGAGGGCAGCGGTCATTTGGTGCAGGGGGGATAGAAAAACGCCGCTACAATCCGCGCACACATGCCTCCCGGGCCTTCCAATGGCTGACGGTGCGGGCCACCAACGCGTCGAGCGCAGCGGGATCGGGCCTTCCATACATGGCGGGATAGGGAGCGCCTCCGGGCCCAAGCGGCTCGGGGGTGCAAAAGCAAGCGTCGTTGTTGTATCCCACAAGATAGAGGGCCATCATCAGGGTGTCCACGTCGAGCATGCCATCGCCCAAGGCGCATCGATTCGTGTCGGCAAGATGCAGGTTGGTCAGCCTTTTTCCGTGCCGAACAAGGGTCTCGGCAATGTGTGATTCTTCCACCAGCATATGGTACACGTCGCCGTTGATATGCTGCACGCCGGGACTGTTCACGGCCTCGATATACCGCTCGGCCTCGGCAAAGGTGTGCACGATGCTCACTTCGGCGGAGCGGATGGGCTCGATGGCGGCTCGGATTCCGGCTTGGGAAAAGTCGTCGGCAACGATACGCAAGGTCTCTACGGACCGATCGAATTCCATCGCGTCGATGGGGTCGGGGCGGCCCACGGCCGCCGGCACCACCAGAATGTACTTGGCCTCAAAATCCACGGCCTGGTCGATGGTGCGCCGGATGTAGTCAATGGCGCGCTGACGCACCACGCCGCGATTGCTCGATAGGTCGTTGTCTGTGCTGAACATGCCGCAGATGCCGCCAACGCGCACGCCGTGGTCGGCTAGCGTCTTTCGGGCGTCCGCCGGCTTATAGCCTAGGTCTTCTCCGTAACGATTGCCATGCAATTCGATGTACTGGACGCCGTGTTGGGCAAGGCGCTTGACGGAAGTCTCCAGCGGCTCCATGCCGAAGCCCCAATTGCTCCAGGACAAATTCAGCGGAGCCGCAAAGCGCTCGGGGTTGCCGCGCTTGGCCGCTAGATAATCAGCGCGAATGCGATCGTTTTTCGCCTGCCACGGTTGTGATTCCATGCGCCTCTCCTCATTTCACAACGCCGTTGCGCGGCGGAAACTCCGCGCGCCTCGTCCTTCATCCAAAGCCCCCAATGGGAGGCATGGTACATCCCCGATCGAATGGTGTCAAGGAAACGAAAACAAACGCAGGAGGTTGGCGCTATTCATCGATCACGAACGCCTGCCTCATACCCGCGGTTGTGACAAAGCCGTTCCAGGTCCACAACGCAGAGGCTCCCGGGGAGAAGATTCCGCGCCGGTCTTTTTGTTATCCTGCCTCTCCAAGCAGCGCAGGGCTGCTGTTTGCATGTCAACCAGAGGGAGAGAACGATCTATGGGAACTGTTCCGTTTGGATTGCAGTTGTATTCGGTGCGAGATTACACCGAAAAGGACTTCGCGGGCGCGTTGCGGAAGGTGAAGGAGGCGGGATACGATTTTGTCGAAATGGCGGGGACGGGCGGCGTTGCCGGTCCCGCATGCCGTGCGTTGTTGCGCGACGCCGGGCTTTCGGCGTTCAGCATGCACATCGGGTTCGAGGACACGACGGAAAAGACAGAGGAAATGATCCAGCTTGCGTTGGACCTTGGCGTTTCGTATGCCGTCATGCCGTGGCTCGGCCCCCCTCTTGCTTCCGACAAGGCGGCTTGGATCGCCTGCGCCCAGGCATTGGGAAAAGCGGGGGAGGCGTTTCGCGCCCATGGCGTGCAGTTGTGTTATCACAATCATGATCACGAGTTCGCCCGGCTCGATGGCGAATGCATCTTCGATATCTTGCTGCGGGAGACGTCGCCCGAATCGTTGGCCGCCGAGTTGGATTGCGGCTGGGCGTGGTACGCGGGGACGGACCCGGTTGCGTTCATCGAAAAACACGCGGGGCGATGTCCGCTGTTGCACATCAAGGACATCAAGTCAACGGCTTCCCCGCCTGTGCATACGGAAGTGGGACGGGGCGGCATTGACTGGAAACCCATTTTTGCCGCGGGCAAGGCAGCGGGCGTGAAATGGTTTATCGTTGAGCAGGACGAGTGCGAGCGCGATTCGATGGAGTGCGTGGCGATCAGTGCAACGTTCATGGCCGCACAGGCCATATAGCGCGTGCCGGCGCGGCGCAGATGGCGCGGCGCGGACATAACCGAAGGGAGGCGCGTTCATGACCGCGGCCAATCGTCCGCCGACGTCGGGCTCGACGGGCCCCGGAAAAGGGCCGGCAAAAGAGCTGACCGTCCTGGTTCCTGTCTTTAACGAGGAAGACAATATCGGATTTCTATATGAGCGACTTATCAGCACGCTGGACGCGTATGGCAAGTCGTTCGAGTTGTTGTTTATCGAGGATGGAAGCGTCGATCGTTCGTTCGAGAAACTGGCGGCGCTCCATCACGCCGACGCCCGGGTGCGCGTGGTGCGGTTCGCCCGCAATTTCGGGCAGCAGATGGCCATTTCGGCAGGGCTGCAATATGGGCGCGGCGAGGTTATCGTGCTGATCGACGCGGATCTGCAAGCGCCTCCCGAGGAGATCCCGCGGCTGGTGGACAAGCTCGCCGAGGGGTATGACATTGTGTACGGGGTGCGGAAAGGCCGGATCGATTCGTTGTTGCGGCGCGTCGGCTCCTGGGGCATGTCGCATCTGTTGTATCGCATTACGGGCATCGACATCCCCGACAGCGCCAGCGGTTTCACCGCGTTGGACCGGCGTTTCGTCGAGAACATCAATTTATATAGCGACAAGTCGAAGTATTTCAGCGGATTGTTCGCATGGCTCAGTTATGGCCGCTGGGCGACGGTCGATATCCGGCATACGGCGCGGCATTCCGGCGAATCGAAGTACACCATCGCGAAATTGGTGTCGCTGACCCTCAATTTCGTGTGCAATTTCACCGTGATGCCGCTCCGGTTCTCGTTGTTCGTGGGGGCCGTCCTGGCCGGCGCTTCCCTGGCGACGGCGGCGGGATGGGCGTTCGCGGGAGCGTTGGGAATGGCGCCGTTCCATGCGTTGGGGTTTCTCGCCCTGGCGATCGTGTTTCTTGCAGGCATTCAGTTGGCGGCCATGGGCGTCCTCGGCGAATACATCGGGCGCATCTATCGGGAAGTGCGCGAACAGCCGCTTTTCGTGGTTCGGGAGCAACTCGACCATCCGGAAGATTAGACGCTTTCCGAGGGGACGTCGTGCGTTTCCCGCCGTTTGAGAAGCCGGATGCGGTTTCTCCCGGCGCGATCTCGCAGGTAGTTCACCTCGTCGAAACATTGCTGGATAATGTGAAGGCCGAATCCGTTGGACTGGGAGCCGTCGAAAGACGGTTCGTGTGCCAGGAGGTCGGAAAACGCCTTGCCCCAGTGGTCGATCAGAAACAAGATTTGGTCCGGAAACGCCTCGGCCCGGATATGAATCGGGCCGTGTTCCGGGTGGTGGTATCCGTGGCGAACCACGTTTGCGATCGCCTCATCGAGCCCGAGCTCAATCCGGCTGACGGCGTCGTTTTTTTCGGGGGACAGCCCCGCCCGGGCGCTGAAGTCTCGCACGAAACCCCGGACGGAGGATAATGCGTCCAGGCGCCCCGGCATGGTTATCTCGGCCACGGCATCGGCGGAAGGCGCAACGGCTGGTCCGATTTTGACCACCAGCGCCGTGAGATCGTCCGAAAAAATTTCGTTCTCGGAAAACGCCACCACGGCGGCCCATATGGCGTGGATGATTTCCTGGGAAGACAGCGCCCCGCTTCGTTGGACAAGATCCAGCAAAAGGTCCTCGCCAAGGAGTTCGCCGCGTTCGTTGGCTGCTTCCGTCAAGCCGTCGGAATAGAAGACAAAAACGTCGCCTTCTTCAAATGGCCTGCTGCATGCGGCATACACCTCGTTTTCGAGCACGCCCAACGGCACGTTGTTTCCGGCGAGACGCGTGCATTCGCCTGTTGCGGCGTGGTAGTGGATGGTCTTCGTGTGCCCGCAGTCCACGTAGTCGATCTCAAGCGCATTCAGGCGGAAGCGGGCGTAGCACAAAGTCACGAAACTATCGAGCGAGGAAAGCTGATCCGTCATGGATCGATGCACCGCGTTCACGATGTCCGCGGGCGCGGGAAGGCCGCCGTTCGACGCGGCCAGGGCCAGTTCACTCATCGCTTGATGAAACCGTCCTTTGGTTGCGGCTCCCACCAAGGCCGCAGGCACGCCCTTGCCCATCACATCGCCCACCACCAAATCGAGGCAATCGTCTCCATGCCGGAAAAAATCATAGAAATCGCCATCGATGCGCTGGGAGGGGGCGGTGAATACGTCGATCTGCAGGGCCGGCATCTCGTGAGGAGGGCGCCCCAACAAAAGGGTCTGTTGTATGCGGGCGCCAATTTCCGTTTCATGCTCTCGTGCGTCAAGCATCTCCTGCTCCATGCGTTTCTGTTCGGAAACGTCCCGGAACACGAGGACCGCGCCATGCAGCCGACCATCAGGGCTTACGATAGGGGCGGCGCTGTCGTCGATGGGGATGATGGAGCCGTCGCGTCGCTTCAGCACGCAATTGCCGGAAAGTTCGACGACGCGTCGCTCGCGCAAAGCGCGGTCGGCTGGACTGGGGATCGGGTTGGAAGTGGCGGCGTCGTGCACGACAAAGATTTCGCGCATGGGACGCCCCAAGGCTTCGGGCGCCGGCCATCCAGTGAGGTGCTGGGCGACGGGATTGAGGAAGGTCACGTTGCCTTCCGTGTCAATTGCCATCACGGCATCGCCGATGCTTGATAGCGTGATTTCCAGCCATTCGCGCTGACGCTGGACCGCCTCCTCCGCGCGGCGCCGCTCGGCGTCCATGCAGTGGGCTCCCATGATGCCGGCGCACGCCGTCAGCAACGGGCGAAGATACGAAACCAGCGCGCGGTCGTAGCCGTCTTTGCGACCGCCCAGCGCTATCGCGCCGACAAGCTGCCGCCCTTGTCGCAAGGGAAGCCCCGCCATGGCGTATGCGCCGGAAGGCGCGGGACGGCCTGCTCCGCACGTCACGATTTCGCCCGATTCGACGACGCGCCGCAAGATGTCCTCGAGGATTCCGGGCGCCGGCGGCCAGGGATGGCGATTGACTTCGCACGCGGCCTCGACCGTTGCGGCGCCGTCTTGAGAATGGCCGACCCGCGCAATGCGCCCGCACGAGCTCTGCGTCAGACTCAGCACCGATTCGAGCAGGCGGACGAACAAGTCGCGGCCTTCCGTTTCGGCGATGAATTGGGCCTGAACATCATGTATCGCCTCCAGGAGAGCCTTGCTCTGGCGAACCGCCTTCTCGGCGCGGTTGCGGGTCACGGCGCCTCCAATGATCTCCGCGCACAGCGAAAGGCTGGCCACTTCCGCGTCCGACCATTCTCGTTCGCGGCGGCACTCATCGAATCCGATGATTCCCCAGAACAGTCCCCGAACGAAAATCGGCACGCCGAGAAAGGCGCGAATGCCGAGACGCTCCAATGCGCGGCGTTCTAGATAAGGAAGCGAGGCAACCGTTCCCTTGATGACCCGGCCATGCAATATTTCCCTGCGCCATCGGGGAAATATCCGGGCGAAGGGAATGGTTCGCACATCCGCGTCCGGAGGAATGGCAGGGGAATCGGACGACGCATGGCAAAACCGCTGCGTCATCACGTCCTGGCCTGTCTCAGGAAGGGTGTGGCGCTCGAAAATGCGCACGCGGTCCACGTCCGCGGCGCGCGTGAGCGTCGCCAGACCTTGGGCCAGCGCCTCGGCGTAGTTTTCCGCCATTAATAGGCGATTCGCGACTTCCGCCACGCCCTGAAGCAGACGGGTTTGCTGCACCAATGCGCATTCGTTTCGCTTGCGATCGGTAATGTCCCGCACGATGCCCGCAAACGCGCGGGTCGCGTTCAGATGAAACTCGCCTACCGAGAGTTCGATCGGAAAGCAAGATCCGTCCTTGCGCAGCCCCGTCACTTCACGCCCTTTCAAGAGCAGAAGCGATTGCGGGGCCTCTGCCAGCCGCCGCAATCGCTCGTCGTGTTTGGAACGGAATGACTCGGGCATCAGAAGACCGATGCTTTGTCCGAGGATTTCCTCCTCGGCGCGCCCGAACATGCGTTGCGCCGCTGCGTTGAACGATTGCACCACGCCTTCCTCGTCGGTCACGATGATGCCGTCCACGGCGGTGTCGAGGATGGCGTTGGCGCGCGCTTCACTGTTTTGCAAGGCGCAAAAGATCTGTTTTGCCTCCGATACATCCTCGAACGTTGCCGCGAAATAGCCGGGCTTGGGAATATAAACCCCGACGGAAAGCCATCGGCGAAGCGAGTCGGAATACAGTTCGAACGTATGGCCCTTCCCCGTCGCAAGCACCTGCGCATACGCAGCGATCCAATGGTTTTTTCCCTCTTCCCAGGCGGGGAACGTGGCGCTCGCTCGTTTTCCGATGGTGTCTTCCGCGCGCAAGCCCGTATGCCGTTCGTACGCCGCGTTGACGTCCACGAATTCGAAATCGATAGGCTGGCCCTTCTCGTCGTCAATCACTCTGCAATAAACGAATGCGTCCAACATATTGTCGAAAAGCGTTCGATACAGCTTCTCCGATTCGGCAATTCGATCGAGGGATCGCTGGCGGTAGGCAAAGAAAACAAGAAGCGCGAGCCAAAACAACAACACGGAAAACGTGATGGCCAACGGGGCGATGCGCTCCATGGCAACGGCGCGGCCCCACGCTCGCGCATCCACGTCCATGCCCAACACTGCGATCGGTTGCCCGGAAGAGGGATCGACGATCGGCGCAAAAGCCGATACCCAGGTTCCCCAGGCGTCCGTGTACGGATGCACGACGAAACCCTCTTGATCGGGCTCGGCAAAAAACGTGCGTAGATCAGGGGGAGAGTCGCGATACTCCGACCCTGGGGGAGAATAGTCTTTCGAATCCGGAGGTTCGGCATCGGCCCAAAAAAGAATTTTATCTTCCCGCACGCCGGTGAGATAGAGGAAGCGAACATCCCCGCGGTTTTCCCATCGCATGCGTTCAAGCTGCTGCTTCACTTCCTGAAACGCCTGCGTGTGCGCGTCGGCGGCCTGGCCCTGCAGCAAGGCGACGCGCTGGGGAGAAAAGGACGCCGCAGCGGTGCGCGCTCGCAACAATAGCGAAGCGCTGAGTTGTGCGGTTTTGGCGCGGACAAAGACCTCCGTCCAAAACATCCCGCCCGCCAGCACCAGCGCGCACATCGCAGTGGACAGAAGATAGATGCGGGTTCTTCCGTGTTTCGCCCCCGAAAACTCGATCATCGTGCGCCTCGTATCCCTGCGGGGCATCCAACCCGCCTGTCCTCTACGATACACGATTGCGCCGTGCCAATACAGAAAAACGACCAAAAGCGGAAAGCCTTGGGAATAATCGACGCATGGGACAGGTTGACGTGTCGAAGAAAGCGCGGTATCGTGCTGTGGCGACTCACGGCGCTTGGTCTCCATGTAGCGCTGCGTCGCGACAGCCGAAAAGAACAAGGGGCGCGGCATGAAAATCCACGAGTTTCAGGCAAGGGACCTTTTCCGTGAATACGGGATTCCCGTGCCGCCTCATGCGGTGGCGCACGCGCCGGAAGAGGCGGTTCGCGCTGCGGAAACTTTTGGATATCCCGTGGCGCTCAAAGCGCAGGTGCATTCCGGCGGACGCGGCAAGGCCGGCGGCGTCGCGATCGTGCGGAACGCCGAGCAGACGGAGACTGAGGCCGCACGCATTTTCGGCCTTGTCATCAAAGGGTTTCCGGTTCGAACTTTGATCGTTACGCCCGCATCGAGCATTGCCCAGGAAGCGTATCTCAGCGTTCTCGTCGACCGGAGCGCGCGCAAGGCGGTTTTCATCGGCTGTAACGAAGGCGGCGTCGAGATCGAAGTCACAGCAAGGCAAACGCCCGAAAAGATTGCGCGTCTGGAAATCCCTGTCCGCCGTCTTGCGGCCTTGACGCCAGAGGATTGCCTTTCGTTTGCCTCCTGCCTTTTTGCCGATCCTGCGCACGCGGCACAGGCTGCTGCCATCGTCGCGAAAATGGGCTCGCTTTTTGTCGAGAAGGATTGTTCTCTGGTCGAGATCAATCCGCTCATCGCAGATGCCGACGGCAGGGTTGTGGCGCTTGACGCCAAGGTCGCGTTCGATGACAACGCATTGTTCCGGCATCCCGAGTCGCTTTCCCTGCGGGACATGGAATCGGAGGACGGTGACGAACTGGAGGCCAAGGGGGAAGGTCTAAGTTTTATCCGCCTGACGGGTTCAATCGCATGCATGGTGAACGGCGCAGGTCTTGCCATGGCGACGATGGACACCATCAAGCACGTAGGCGGAGATCCGGCCAATTTCCTTGACGTGGGCGGCAGTTCGAACCCCCATAAAGTGGTGGCTGCATTTCGCATGATCCTCCGCGATCCCAACGTCAAGGTCATTCTCATCAACATCTTCGGCGGCATCACCCGTTGCGACGACATCGCGCGCGGCATTCTTTCCTCGCTGGAAAATTTCCCGGCGTCCGTGCCGATCGTGATTCGTCTGGTCGGCACGAACCAGGAGGAAGGGCGCAGACTTCTCGAGGGAACTCGACTCTCTTTCGCAAAAACGCTCGAGGAAGGCGCGGCGCTCGCGACAAAGCTGGGAGGCGCGGCATGAGCGTATTGATCGACGCCAACGCCAGGGTTCTTGTGCAAGGCATCACCGGACGCGACGGTTCTTTCCACACGCAGCAGATGATCGACTACGGCACGCGGATCGTCGGCGGCGTGACGCCCGGCAAGGGCGGCCAGACCGTGTGTGGCGCGCCCGTTTTCAATACGATGCGCGAGGCCGTCGTGGCGACCGGCGCCGATGTCAGCGTCATGTACGTGCCGGCGCCGTTCGCGAGGAATGCGATGCTCGACGCCGCGCCATCCGGCATCCGGCTGCTTGTCGCAATCACCGAGGGCATCCCCACGCTCGACGCGCTCGAAGCCTACGAGGAACTCGTCACGCACGGCGTGCGGCTTCTCGGGCCGAACTGCCCCGGCCTTATCACGCCCGGCGCGTGCAAGGTCGGAATCATGCCCGGTTTTATTCATGCCCCGGGGCGAATTGGCGTCATCAGCCGCAGCGGCACGTTGACCTATGAGATTGTGAAGGAGCTCACCGACGCGGGCTACGGGCAATCGACCTGCATCGGGATTGGCGGCGATCCGATCATCGGCAGTTCGTTCCTCGACCTTCTGCCGTTGTTTCAGGCCGATCCCGACACCGACGCCGTCGTCATGGTGGGCGAGATCGGCGGCAACGACGAGGTCGTCGCCGCAGCATATGTCCAGGCCCACATGACCAAACCCGTGGTGGGGTTCATGGCGGGCCTCACCGCGCCGCCAGGCCGGCGCATGGGGCATGCAGGGGCCATCGTCGGCGGCGAAGATGACACTGCCGCCGCCAAAACAGCGCGGCTTGAGGCGGCGGGCATCCCCGTGGCAAAGCTCATCAGCGACGTCGTTCGTCTCCTCCGCGCCAGAGGGGTTGAACCGTCCCGGTGACCCTGATCCATTGTGTATACTCTCCCCGTGCGCGACGGGACGTCCGTCTCGCACCGCATCTCGCACGACGTTATTGCTAATAGTGCGACCAACAGGAGGTGTTCAAATGACGGCAAAACGCCGGACGCTTTATACATTGATCGCTTTGATTGCCGTGTTTGCGGTCGTGCGGATCATCGACGAATTCAAAGGGGCGATTATCGCGTCCGTTCAGGTTCGCGCTACGCAAAGCGTCGCGTCTGCATCGCCCGATCAGATCGCCTTGTCCTGGAGCGACGATCCGCAGACGACGCAGACCGTTCAATGGCGCACGGCGCCGTCGGTATTGGACGGTTGGGTTCAGGTTCGCGCAACGCTCCCTAGCGATGCCTCCGTCACCGAGATGGAGGCGGAGCGTTCGGTGATGAGGGACCGGCTTCTGCGAAACGATCCGGTGAATCACCGGTACACGGCCGTCTTGCGCGGGTTGACTCCGGGGACTTCCTACCAATACCGCGTGGGAAGTAAACAGCGAGACCTGTGGAGTTCCTGGAACGAATTTACGACGGGCCCCGAATCCGCCGAAGACTTTTCGTTCCTCTTTTTGGGAGACCCGCAGGTCGACATGAAAAACTGGGGCGCGTTGCTTCGTTCGGCTCACGAGCGGCATCCCCAGGCGGCGTTCTATCTTCTTGCAGGCGACATCGTCGACAACGGAACGTTCCGGAATCTTTGGGACGAGTATTTTCGGGCGTCACAGGGCGTCTTCGATCGCCGCCCCGCAATGGCGGCGCTGGGAAACCATGACTACAGTTCGCGATGGAACCCCAGCATGTTCCTCCACTTCTTTCCTGCGCCCCACAACGGCCCCAAGGCCCTGCCGACTGGACATGCCTATAGCTTCACCTATGGCAACGCGTTGTTTGTCGTGCTGGATTCCAACCAAGAGGTGCGCGACCAAACACCATGGATCGAACAGCAACTGGCCCAAACGAAGGCCACCTGGAAGTTTGCCCTGTTCCACCACCCCGTGTATTCGTCGAAAGACAACCGCGACAACGAGGAGGTGCGCGACCATTGGAAACCGATTTTCGATCAATACCATCTCGACATGGCCCTGCAGGGGCACGATCACGCTTATCTACGCACCTATCCCATGCGCAACGATAAACGCGCAACGGCGGACGAAGGCGGCGTTTACTATGTCGTGGCCGTATCCGGAACCAAATTTTACAAGCAAGAACCTCACGATTACGCCGAGATCGGTTTTGAAAACACTCCGACATATCAAGTGATCGACATCGCCACAAACCCGAATCGCTTTACCTATCGCGCATACGATGCCCAAGGGAACGTCAAGGACGAAGTGATACTCGTCAAACCCTGAGTATCGGCCAGCTGTATCCTAGCGTCCTGAGTTGCAAATTCATTGATTCATTCACGATGCAAACGGTTTCGCGATCCTGCGCCCTCCCAATTTTGCGTAGTGTCCCGGAGGGACAATTGAATGTAGCCCACCACTTCAGTGGTGGGACACGGCGCCCTCTTGTAGAGAGTCCCGTAGGGACGATTGATATACCCGCGTTAGGGTTCCATCGTGCCTACGGCACTGCTGGAATTTCGAATTCGCTGTTCCC